>Ga0265294_10000160_pt1 | contig 80272 bp, 63 predicted proteins | sample MunlanPumphouse3_FD_192504 | JGI IMG/M metagenome (GOLD analysis project Ga0265294, IMG submission 192504) | Groundwater microbial communities from a municipal landfill in Southern Ontario, Canada - Pumphouse #3 | ecosystem: Environmental > Aquatic > Deep subsurface > Groundwater | place...
GATGATGAGATAATTATGGCGATGAAAAAGCTGAATAATCGACCTAGAAAAACGCTTGGTTATTTAACACCAAATGAAGTATTTTTTAAGAATTATAAAATTGCACTTACTACTTGAATCTAGGAAGGATGCGTCATGAAAGAAATAACAACAAATAAATAAAAAATATCATGTTTTCAAAAAACAAAAAACCCATTCCCGAAAACCAACTTGCCCTTGAAAAAGAGCAAGAACGCTATTTTAAAGCTTTGGCTAAACTTCGAAAAGAACAAGAAGCGACTCATGGCACTATGATTGACGATCGTAAATTGGATTTGACATATGAACATTATCGGAGAATTGTAGAGATTTCTCAAAAACAAAAGACGAAAAAAAGAAAGAATAGTCAAAAATAAATAAACCAACTCTATGCAAAGAGCACAGCTTTTCGCGCTGAACCCCACACAACCCAGTAGCGATGCAGGACCTGCGTCGGAAGTTTTATGTATAAATTTTTCGCAAAGCCCATGCAGTCCAAGGCGTTACTAAGTCTACATTTTATTCAAAGCCGCCGGGGTCATTCAAACAATTGCAGATTTCAGATCGCAGATCGCAGATCGCAGATTTTAAATTGAATTTTAAATTAAAAATCAACAATCAGCAGTTTGCATTCAAGAAGTTTTTGTATAAGCACTTTGAGGTTTAATACAATAATTAATTACCCTGCATTTACGCAGGGGATATTAGTATGAAAAATTCAAGAGAAAACTGTGATCGGGGAAAAGTGGCGTATCCGGTGATCAGTTAACCGTTAAAAACGAAAAAACTAAAATCTCAATGGTATATCAGAATTAGCTAATTAAATTAAGCACATGAAAAAAATTTACCTCGACGTCGATGGTGTCCTTCTCACTTCCTGGCATGCCCAAGCGGTGCCTGGGGCTGTGGACCTTATAGATTATGTGACAAACAACTTCGATTGTTATTGGCTCACGAGTTACTGCCGAGGCGATGCGCGGTCTGTATTAAAAATGCTATCTAAGTATTACGATAAAGCGACTCTGAGTAAAATGCAGTCAATTAAAGCCACACAGTGGCGCAATCAAAAAACCGACGCCATAGATTTTGAGTCCGATTTTTATTGGCTGGACGATTGTCCTAGTTTTTCTGCACAACACGAGCTCAAGATGTATAATCGCTTAGATCGCTTGATCGTGGTGGATCTGAATAGGGAAGATGAATTGAAACGGGTGATAGAGCTTTTGAAAAAGATCTAATTAATCTATCCACAGATGACCAGTCTTCTCCGCCAACTTCACAGGAATATCTTTGAGACTGACGGAGAAGGAGAATCCTGCGTCGGAAGTTTTATGTATAAATTTTTCGCAAAGCCCATGCAGTCCAAGGCGTTTACAAAGTCTACATTTTATTCAAAGCCGCCGGGGTCATTCAAACAATTGCAGATTTCAGATCGCAGATCGCAGATTTTAAATTGAATTTTAAATTAAAAATCAACAATCAGCAGTTTGCATTCAAGAAGTTTTTGTATAAGCACTTTGAGGTTTAATACAATAATTAATTACCCTGCATTTATGCCAGAGATATAAGTATGAAAAATTCTAGAGAAAACTGTGATCGGGGAAAAGTGGCGTATCCGGTGATCAGTTAACCGTTAAAAACGAAAAAACTAAAATCTCATCAAATGTGAAAAGCTTTGCTTTTCGCGCTATGTTCCCGCCTAATGAGCAATAACGACGCAAGATTTGTCCGTCCGAATCCGCCAACTTCACAGGAATCTCTTTGAGACTGACGGAGAAGGAGGATTCTGCGTCGGAAGTTTAATTGTAAATTTTGCGAGAACGCCGCTCACACGCCTCGGGCAGTCGAATAAAAGAATATCCAAACAATCGATTTAGCATTTTCAATTTTTGCCGCAGCTTTGGTTTGCTTTAGATTTATTCATAAATGTTTGCTGCGGCGCCCAAAAAAATGATCTTTTTATAGAGAGAAGCCATGGCCTCTCTGCTGTGCATCTGAATATATTTTTCTCCTTATTTCGGCACATATTTGCCAAGGCCAGGGTGGATTTTTGACTTCTAACTCACCTTCGCCCCGACAATTCTGGGCTAGGGCGCGTCATCGAAATATTCTTGAAAATTAATTTCATTAAGTCTTTCATTGCATTATATTCCAGTGCTGAAACAAATCACTCGATTTGTCAGGGTAAAGGGTAATAAAGTAAAGGATAAGAAATGTTAAAAACAATTTCTCCTCTCGATGGTCGTTATTTTAAGCGTGTCGAGACTCTCACTGATTACTTCTCGGAATTTGCTTTGATGGGCTCTCGTATTCACGTGGAAATCAAATACTTACTGGCTTTAGATAAAACCGGACTTTTCCCGCCTTTAAGCAGTCGCGAGATCAAAAAGATCGAAAAACAACTCGAATCTTTTACGGAAAAAGATTATCTCGATATTAAAAATATAGAAAAAGACTTAAATCACGATGTAAAAGCCTGTGAAGTTTTTCTGATAAATTCTCTTAACCTCAAACATTCCAATATGATACATTTTGCTCTGACTTCAGAGGATGTGAATAATCTTGCCCATACTTTATTAATTAAAAAATATCGCGACGAAGTCCAGCTCCCTGCAATAAAAGATTTTTTAGATTTTCTTGCAGAAAAGATACAGGAGTGGAAAGCTATTCCCATGCCGGCAAGAACTCATGGTCAGATGGCATCACCCACAACGGCAGGAAAAGAAATTACAGTTTTTGCTTCACGACTTCTTCGCCAGTATCAGGCACTAAAAACTCTAAAATTCTGTGGCAAATTCAATGGCGCTACGGGAAATTATTCGGCCTTTAGGGTGGCTTCCACTGGTGTGGACTGGATTAAATTTTCCCAAGATTTTATCAAATCGCTGGAACTGGAAGTTAATGCTGTCAGCACTCAGATAGAAGATCACGATAACTGGGCTGAGTATTTTTTTCTGACGAAGATGATCAATAGCATTCTTATCGATATGGATCAGGATATGTGGCTTTATCTTATGCTCGGATATTTTAAGCAAGAAGCAAAAAAGGGTGAAGTAGGTTCATCAACTATGCCTCATAAGGTTAATCCCATTAATTTTGAAAATTCCGAAGGTAATCTTGGTATTGCAAATTCTCTGCTTGAACATTTTACAAGCAAATTGTCCCGTTCCAGACTGCAGCGCGATCTTTCGGATTCAACGGTTGAAAGAAATTTTGGTGTGGCGTTGGGACATGCACATTTAGGGCTTTTGGAAACGATGCGCGGATTAAAAAAACTGACCGTAAATACGGAATATTGTGAGAACGAATTACATAAATATCCTGAGTTGTTGGCAGAGCCAATCCAAACAATTTTACGACGCGAAAATATTGCCAATCCTTATGATATGATGAAACATTTAACTCGCGGCCAAGAATTCACTATTGGCAATTTAAATAAATTTATCAATTCGCTGAAAGTATCTGATGAAGTACGTGCAGAATTATCGCAGTTGCGGACATTTTCTTATATAGGGTTTGCAGAGAAGATTTGTGATGAATTTTTGAAAGAGTTGAAGAAGAAGCTCAGAGGTTGAGAGGTTAAGAGGTTAAGAAGCTTAGAAGAAGTTTAAGAATTTAAGTGTTTAATTGATTAGGGTAGGGGTAATCATGAATATTGCTGTAATTGGTTTCGGCGGCCGCGAGCATGCTTTGCAATGGAAGCTAAGGCAGTCAGACTTAGCTGATAAGGTTTTTGTCCTTCCCGGAAACGGGGGAACAGAGCTTAATATTGACATTGATCCTTCCGATACTGATGGACTTAAAGCATTTTGCGCTAAAGAAAATATCAGCTTGTTTGTTGTTGGTCCCGAATTTTATCTAAAGAATGGCATTGTTGATGCTTTTGAAGACTCCGATGTACTCGTTTTTGGTCCCGATAAAAGGGCTGCTCAATTGGAATGTTCTAAGATCTTTTCTAAAGAATTCATGAATAAGTATGGTATAGCGACTGCTGATTTTAAAAAGTTTAGAGCACAAGATGATCCTATTTCTATTATTAAGGATCACAAGGGGGATGTGGTCATTAAATATGATGGACTTGCTGCCGGTAAGGGCGTATATGTCTGTTCCAATGAAGATGAAGCTTTTAAAGCAGTAAAGGATATTAAATTAAAATATGGCCAGGATGCAGATTATATCATCGAAGAAAAACTTCATGGCCAGGAATTATCCATTATTGGCATTAGCGATGGCAAGGTTATTAATTGTTTTTTGCCTTCTCAGGATCATAAAGCAGCTTTCGATGGTGATAAAGGTCCCAATACCGGTGGAATGGGCGCATACTGTCCGGTACCCTTCGTTACGGATGAAATATTAGATAAAATTGATGAAGATATAATTCTTCCGACTCTTATTGGTTTAGAAGAAGAAGCTTTTAATTGTAAGGGTGTGATTTATTTTGGTATTATGCTCGATGAATCCGGTCCCAAATTACTCGAGTACAATATGCGTTTTGGCGATCCCGAAACTGAAGTGATATTGCCATCCTTAAAAAGCGATCTGCTAAAAATAATTTTGGCCTGCTTTGATGGAAGTTTGGACGATGTAGAAATGGAATTTTACGATGACTATTTTGTGGATGTGGTGTTGACGTCAGGTGCTTATCCCGGAGCTTATGAAAAAGGTAAAGAGATTACAGGCTTGGATAAACTCAATAAAGATACACTTTGCTTTCATGCAGGGACCAAGTTAGAGGGAGATAAACTAGTAACATCCGGCGGTCGTGTGCTGAATATAGTCTGCAAAGACAAAAAACTCGAAAACGCAATAAAAGCTTGTTACCGTGAGATAGAGAAGATCTCGTTTGATAAGATGAGATATCGTAAGGATATTGCTCATAAGGGACTGGAGAAGTAATTTGCTGAAGAGTGGAGACGCAATACATTGCGTATGGAAATTTTTTAGATCAATAATCGCTTAGCCTTGGATTTAAATCCAGAAAAAACGAAATGAACCGTAAAACACAAAATCAAAACACAAGCTTAGCCTCATGGATATTCTTTGTTTTGATGATTATTTCTCTCCTGCTTCTCACTTCTTGCCTGGAATACCGCGAGGAGCTTTGGCTAGAGAACGATCTTTCGGGTCGGGTGAATTTTGATATTGGTTTGCCCATGTCAACGGATATGGAGGATGAAGAAATTCTTGACTTAAGCATTGTATCTCTCTGTGATAGCGTAGAAGGTATTGATGTAAATGTATACAACACATATATACTTGATAATAACACCTGGATACATGTTGAATTGTCTTTTGAAAATATCCTATTATTAAATGAAATAGAAAATAAATGGTTCGGCAAGTTTTATATTCTTGATGAAAAGGATAGCCGGACATTAAAACGCCTTATCACAATGAGCGATACTATAAGTGTCCGCAGTGGCCAGATCGCTAATGTGTTAAAATACGCAATGCTGGGTCAGTATTCCTGGATATATACCATGCATTTTCCCGACGAGTTGTATGAGGTCAACGCTCATATCGCAAGGACGGATACCCTCAGTAATACCGCCGTCTGGGAATATAACCTCGCTTCACTGATCAACGAGCAAAAAACCATGATGGGGCGCTACAGACAGCGAAGCGGATTAAACAGATTCTTTCAAAACATTTTTAAGTGAAATAACAATGAAACAAAGAATTGCAATCTTCATCTCGGGACGCGGAAGCAACATGATAGCCATACTGCATCAGGTTCGAGAGGGGATTTTAAAGCAAGCTTGTGACGTGGTGCTGGTTTTTTCCAATAAAGAAAATGCCCAAGGATTACAAAAGGCAAAAGAAAAGGGCATTGAGACAGCTTTTATTCTATCAAAAGGCAAAAAGAGGGAAGATTTCGATAAAGAAGTCATTGCCTTAATGGATAAATTTTCGCCCGATTACATCATTCTTGCCGGCTATATGAGATTATTAAGTCCTGCTTTTATACAAGCTTTTAAAGGACGTATCATCAATATTCATCCTGCCGATACTAAAAAATTTCAGGGAGTTGGTGCTTATGAATGGGCTTATGAGCAAGGACTTAAAAAAACGCAGGTAACAGTGCATTTTGTAGATGAAGGAATGGATACCGGCGATATTATTGAGCAACGTGAATTGGATATTAGCGAGTGCCGGAGTCTGGAAGAAGTGGAGAAAAAAGGCTTGTCTTTAGAGCATAAAATGTATTCAGAAGTGCTAAAAAAAGTATTTAACAATAAACAAACAATGGTGAAAAAAAATGAGCAGAAATAAAATTGATAAAATTCAAAGGAGTAAATGCTAATGTGTGGCATACTGGGAATTTGCGGATTTGAAGATGTCTCCAGCGAACTGGTGAACGGATTGATATCCATTCAGCATCGTGGTCAGGATGCAGCCGGTGTATTAACGCTTAAAGATGGCCGTTTTAGAATGCATAAGGGCACGGGTCATGTGTCGCAAGTATTCAAAAACTATGATATAAAAAGATTAAAAGGAAATGTAGGGCTAGGTCATGTGCGTTATGCAACTTCCGGTTCTACCGAAGCTATTGATGCCCAGCCCTTTGCCGTGAATTATCCCTTTGGGATCGCCATGGTCCACAACGGAAATGTGATCAATTTTGTAAAACTTCGCAAGGTACTTAACGAGCAATTTCATCGTATGGTCGAAACCTCTAACGATGTGGAACTTTTGTTATATACTTTTGCGGCTTATCTGCAGGAAAAGAATTTATCGCATATTGGAGTCGAAGATCTTTTTGAAACAGTGGCTTTTGTCCAGGAAGTGGTCAAGGGTGCATATTCTTGTATTACTTATATTAAGGGAAAGGGTTTTCTTGCTTTTACGGATCCTTATGGTATTCGCCCTCTGATCTTAGGCAAGAAAGTTACAGCGCAGGGAACAAAGTATATTTTTACATCCGAAACTGCCGTGTTTGATTATTTGGGTTATGATTATGTCCGCGATCTGGAGGCAGGTGAAGCTATTTTTATTGATCTTGATAATAAGATCCATTCAAGAATATTAAAGCGTAAGAAAGAAGCTTTTTGTGTTTTTGAATTTATTTATTTTGCCCGCGAAGATTCTGTATTTCGTAATCGCCTGGTCGCCAGTGAAAGGGTCCGCATGGGTAAAGCGCTTAAGGCGCGTGTTGAGGAGGCGAATATTAAGCCGGATATTATTATTGATGTACCGAATTCCGCCTACTTTTTTGCTTCGGGTTTAGCCGAAATGATAGAAGCGCCTTATCGTCGTGGTTTAGCCAAGAATCGCTTTGTCGGACGATCATTTATTACTCCGGGATCAGAATTGCGTAAACGAGCTGTGCGTCAGAAGTTAAATCCCATGAAAGATATTGTAGAAGGGAAAAAGATCGCCGTAGTTGATGATTCCATTGTAAGAGGAACTACCTCACGCCATATTATTCACATGCTTAAAGAGTATGGCGCTAAGGAAGTCTATTTTGTTTCCGCATCGCCAGCAGTTAAATTTCCTTGCATTTATGGCATTGATATGTCAGTCAAGAAAGAATTGATAGCAGCGAATAATACAAATGACGACATAGCAGAAAGTCTTGGATGCGAAAAGGTTATATATCAGACACTTGAAGGATTGCGTGGATTGTATAAAGACCTGCCTATATGTGATGCTTGTTTTTCAGGAGAATATCCTACAGGGATCACTCAGGAAATTCTTGATCAGATAGAGAATGAAAAATTAAATTCAGATAGAGTGTAAAAACAGCTTGGAGGGCTATAATTATGAAAGATGAAAAAATAATGATGAAGGCTTTAACATTTGATGATGTCTTAATAGTTCCTGCAGCTTCAGATGTTTTACCGGCGGAAGTCAATACAGAAACATATATTACCAATGATATTAAACTAAATATTCCTTATGTCTCTGCAGCTATGGATACCGTAACAGAAGCTCAACTGGCCATTGCAATTGCCCAAGAAGGCGGTTTAGGTTTTATTCACAAGAATATGAGCATAAAGGCGCAGGCAGCTGAAGTGGATAAGGTTAAACGCTCGGAAAGCGGTATGATCATTGATCCCATCACCATTGAAGAAGATAAACCCATAGGTGAAGCTCTTGCCCTGATGTCACGCTTTCATATATCCGGCGTGCCAGTGGTTAAAAAACGTAAACTGGTCGGTATTATTACAAATCGTGACCTGAGATTTATCAAAGCAGAAGAATATTCCAAAAAAGTCTCAGAGTATATGACATCTAAAAATTTGATAACAGCGCCAATAGGGACAACACTCGAAGAAGCCATTAAACCCCTTCAAAAACATCGTATTGAAAAATTACCCGTAGTGGATGATGAGGGTAATTTAGTAGGTTTAATAACGATTAAAGACATTCGCAAAAAAATGAAATATCCTAAAGCTGTAAAAGACAATGTCGGTCGTTTACGTGTGGGAGCCGCAGTCGGGGTTTCAGATGATTTTATGGAAAGAGTGGCTGCATTGGTAGAAGCGCATGTAGATATTATTACCATTGATACGGCTCATGGACATTCATCGAAAGTGTTAGAGGCTGTTAAAAAGATCAAAGCCGCTTTTCCCGAACTTCCCATTGTAGCCGGGAATGTGGCAACATATCAGGCAACACTGGCTCTTGCACAGGCCGGTGCGGATTGTGTAAAGGTTGGGATCGGTCCGGGATCCATTTGTACAACCCGCGTGGTTGCAGGTGTAGGAGTTCCACAGTTGACAGCTGTTATAGAATGCGCTAAAGCGGCCAGAGAAGCCGGCATACACATTATTGCCGATGGTGGCATTAAATACTCCGGTGACGCAGTAAAAGCCCTTGCAGCCGGTGCCTCGGTTGTGATGATAGGTTCGCTTTTTGGCGGGACAAAGGAATCGCCGGGCGAAGTGGAATTGTATCAGGGTCGTCGCTATAAGGTCTATCGTGGAATGGGCTCACTGGCAGCCATGAAACAAGGCTCATCGGATAGATATTTTCAGGATGAAAAAACTAACTCGGGTAAATATGTTCCCGAAGGTGTTGAAGGCCGGGTTCATTATAAAGGCGAATTATCAGATGTGATCTTTCAATTAGTCGGGGGTTTACAAAGCGGTATGGGATATGCGGGTGCACATAGCATTAAAGAATTAAACGAAAAAACGCAATTCGTCCAGATTACCAATGCCGGCCTGCGCGAATCACATGTTCACGATGTCATGATCACCAAAGAAGCTCCCAATTACTGGGTTGAAGAGAAGTAATTGAGAATTGACAATGGAAAATTGACAATTAAATATAAATATGCAGAATGTCATCCTGAGTGTAGTTGCCTGTTCGCCGTAGCCCGGGGTAGAGACACGATGCATGCGATGACCTTTCGGGTTGACCGAACGAAGAGAGGATCCCGGACGGTCGGGAGCTTTTCAAGTAAAAAGTCGAAGAATCGCTCTAGCCCAAGGTAGAGACACGATGCATGCGATGACCTTTCGGGTTGACCGAACGAAGAGAGGATCCCGGATGGTCGGGAGCTTTCAAAAGACTGAGTTTAAACTTTGAGATAATAATGATAATCTGTGAGAGATGTAGGGGACTGACACGTCTGACCCGAGGCAACAAGCAAAAAAAGGAGAAAATATGAAAAAAATAATGATATCAATATTGACCTCATTAAACTCTATCTTGAGGGGACAGGTATGAACTGTGAGTATGGTTTTGTGCGTGATTTTATTTATGTGACATTAAAGGGAGAAAATGAAAGCTATTATTTGAATATTTATTCTGGTGGTAGAAGCAGTAAAGCAAAAATTCTTGATTTGGATAGTCTAATTGTGTTGAAGCCTATCAGACAAAATAATGCAACATTTGTTAATGACACCTTATTCCTTTTAAACCCCTAAGCTCCTAAAATTTAAACTCTAAACGCACAAACAGTTTAAAATAAAAAAGAACAATTATCTAAATACTGAGTTTATAAAATGAAACAAAAAATATTACTCCATACTTGCTGTGCTGTCTGCGCCAGCGCCTGCCTTGAACGCTTAGCTTCAGAAGATCTTGAACCGGTTTTATTTTTTTCAAATCATAATATTTCGCCTAAAGAGGAATACCAAAGACGACTTGAAGCTGCCAGGAAATTATCAAAGCTTTTAAAAGTCGAGCTCATTGAAGATATTTACGATCATGCGTCTTGGCTGGAAGTTGTAAAAGGCTATGAAGATGAACCGGAAAAAGGCTCGCGTTGTGGACTATGTTTCAACTACAGTTTTGCCAGAACTGCTGCTTATGCAGAAGAACATGGATTTGAACATTTTACAAGTACGCTTACGGTGTCTCCACATAAAATTTCAAAAATGATCTTTAAAATAGGAGAAAAATATCCCGCGTATCGCCCTTGGGATTTCAAGAAAAAAGATGGCTTCAAACGAAGTAATGAATTGAGCCGCGAATTGGAGCTTTATCGTCAGAACTATTGTGGCTGTGAATTTTCGCTACGCGATATGCGCCCAGAATGATTTTTAGACAGGATGACCCTCCTCCGCCCCGAAAATTCGGGGTTATGGCGCGCAGGTAGGATAATGGGATTGTTTTATACCACGCCACGCGCTGTGCCGTCCCTAGTCCCGACCATGAAAAATCGGGCGGGTAACTCTGGAGTCGGTATTGGTAAATTTAAAAAGGTACAGAATTAATATATCATTAAGGAAAATAAAAAATGAACAGTAACAAAATTCTCATTCTCGATTTTGGTTCTCAGTACACACAATTGATTGCGCGGCGTATTCGCGAGGCCAATGTTTATTGTGAAATTCACCCTTTTAATCTTGAGTTTCAAAAGATCCTGGACTTTGATCCTCAGGGACTTATTTTGTCGGGGGGACCTTCAAGTGTGTATGGCGAGCAAGCAGTGCATCCCGATGAAGGTGTTTTTGATCTTGATATTCCTATCTTGGGGATTTGCTATGGTTTACAGTTGATAAGTCAAAAATATCAGGGAAAAGTCACTCGATCTGAACATAGAGAATATGGTCGTGCTCACTTGAAAATTGATGATAATTCCGATCTTTTTAAGAATATCTCCGATAAAGAGGATCTTCTTGTATGGATGAGTCATAGTGACCATGTGGAAATGATACCGCAGGGATTTAAGATCATAGCTCATACAGACAATGCTCCAATTGCAGCCATCAGGCATAAAACCCGGTCTATTTTTGCTATTCAGTTTCATCCTGAGGTTGCTCATACAAATCGTGGATTTGATATACTAAAGAATTTTGCTGTAGATATTTGTGGATGTGAACAAAACTGGACACCTGCGAATTTTGTCAGCAGTGAGATTGAAAAAGTCCGCAGGATAGTAGGTGATAAACATGTGATCTGCGGTTTATCGGGTGGCGTGGATTCTTCAGTTGTAGCTGTGCTTTTACAGAAAGCCATTGGCGATCAATTGACCTGTGTGTTTGTAAATAATGGTTTACTTCGATTAGGCGAAGCTGAGCAGGTACAAAAGACTTTTCGTGATCGCTATAGCATGAAACTGGAATATGTCGATGCTGAAGAACAATTTCTTGCAGGCCTGGATGGCGTAACAGATCCTGAAAAAAAACGCAAGATTATTGGGAATATTTTTATTGATGTTTTTGAAAAAACGGCGAATCGTTTAGGCGATTTTCATTTTCTTGCCCAAGGAACACTTTATCCCGATGTGATAGAATCTGTTTCCTTAAAAGGACCCTCAGCAAGTATTAAATCTCACCACAATGTGGGAGGTTTGCCCGAAAAAATGAAGTTTAAGCTTATAGAACCTCTGCGTGAATTATTTAAAGATGAAGTCCGCCGGGTTGGTAAAGAAATGGGAATGGACGATGAATTAATTTGGCGTCATCCCTTTCCCGGTCCTGGTCTTGGCGTAAGGATCCCGGGTCCTATTACAAAAGAAAAATGTGATATTTTACGTCAAGCTGATCATATCGCCATTGAAGAGCTTCATAAATCTGATCACTATAACAAGGTTTGGCAGGCTTTCTGCGTTTTATTGCCTGTTCGATCAGTCGGTGTAATGGGCGATGAACGCTCATATGAATATGCGCTTGCTTTTCGCGCTGTTACATCTCAGGATGGGATGACAGCAGATTGGGCGCATTTGCCTTATGAACTCTTAGCCAAGATATCTAATCGTATTATCAACGAAGTAAAAGGGATTAATCGCGTTGTTTATGATATTTCCTCTAAACCACCCGCAACGATAGAGTGGGAATAACGAATAACTCAGAAGCAGGAAGCCGGAAGCCAGAATAATTTAGAAGCCGGAAGTTAGAAGTCGAAGAGCCGTTCAATAGGGCAAATTTAGCTTTACATAGTTTTGCATATTTTTTCCAATTTTAATCTTTTTTAGCTTTCTATTTCTTTGCGTTTTTCTAAAAGTTGTTTATAAAAACTTATTTGCGAATTTAACATTCATTCCATATATTTTTTTGTTTTAAAATATGTGGGAAGCAAGGAAGGAAGTTAATCTAATATTTTAAACACTTGTTATCTGGTCTGCCCATATTTTTCTCTGTAATTATTTTATAGCAATTAAATAGGAAATGAAAAATGCAAAAATCTCTGAACCTGAGTTCCCGTAGATTGATTACAATTGATGTCATGAAAGGATATGCGATTATTGGCTTGTTGGTTTTACATGCTTTGATTTATGGTATATGGCACACAGCTGAAACGGCATTATCAATTTTACCTGTTTGGCTACTGGTGTTTTTAGCTCCTTTGATCATAGTAGCAACTTGGGGCGGTGGTTTTGCTTTATTAAGTGGTTTTGTAAATACTTTCAATGCTGTCAATAAAATGTCAAAAGGAGTTAGCAGAAAAATGGCACTCCAGCCGATAATAATTAATTCGATTATTATTATACTGCTTGATCCTATTCGTTGTTATTTCTTTGTTGTTCCCTGGAATAGATTGTTTACAGGGGAAATGGGATATTCTTTGTTTTTGGATCTCATAGTTAATGGCAATTTTCAATGGCCGCCTTTTGAACAGATCATGTCACCGGGCGCTTTGCCTGTCATTGGTATTGCCGGTTTATTGTGTGCTTTGGTTTTGTCTTTTGTCTATGATAAAAATGGTAAAACCAAAGAAAACAAGATGCTTGTACCATTGATTTTACTTATTGCATTTATAATTGTATTATTTGGTGAACCCTTAAGCCACGCAATGTATGCCCTCGAAAAAGAGATGTTTTTTAGAGGTGGCTTCCTTAAGATCCTGGCATATCCCTTAGTATTATTGGGAGGTGATATTCTCTCATTTTTACCAAATGGCGCCTACGCTTTTCTTGGTATGGCTTTTGCTCTGATCTATAAAAAAGAGAGTTCTAAGGATCTGGTCAAGCGCTATGGACGCTATATTTCTCTGCTGTCGTTTGTCCTTTTTCTGATCTTTTTGTTTGTTATGATAAAACAGTTGGGTGATACACAGGCTATTATCAATGAATTATTTGGGTACAGGATACAACCAAGAGCGCTCACATTTTTTAATATTTCCATTATCAGCTTGATATTGTCGGCCCTGTTAAGATATTATGAATACGATGAACAAGATCTTTATATCAAAAAAGCTAATAAAACAGTCTGGGTCCGTCGTTGGGGTATGTTGACTTTATCCCTTTACATGTTGGATGGGCTTGTAAATACCTTTTTTTCAAAATTATTCCATACCTGGTTTGGTGACTATTTTTTAGAAGTAGATGCTTTTATGACGAATGTACCCGCCATTTTGCTTTATTCATTTATTGTAATCTTATTTTGGTTTACTTTAGTATGGGCCTGGGAGAAAATTTCTTTTAAAGGAAGTATGGAGTCATTGGTCGTTTGGGTCGGTGGATTATTCCGCAAGAATAAATCTCAACGCTTAAATGTGCAGAAGAACCTATATATGGAAGATCATTGATTCTTGACTAAGCGATAAGATTTTAAGAATTAAAATCTTAGAATCCTTTGCATAAGCTAACACTATCTGATTTGTGAGAGAAAAGTTCTCTTTTCAATACGAATATCGCCGCTTATAATAGATTATTAGCAAGATAAGTTCTCTTTGTTTATTATTGAACAAAATAATATTTGCATAAAAGCCTAATTAAGTTCTAAATTTGCTGACAAGTAAAATACGCAAGAAGGGAAAAATATGTTAAATAAACGCTTATTATCAGTTGATTTTATTCGTGGAATATCGATTTTAGGTGTGCTGTTCTTGCACCATATTATTTATGGCACCTGGTATACTGAAAGTATAGCATTAGCTGTGATCTCTACACCTGCATTGATTTTATTGTCTCCTCTTATGATTTTAGCAACTTGGGCCGGTGGCTTTGCGATAATTTCAGGTTTAACGAATACTTTCACTTCAGCCCGTCGTTTATCAAAGGCTTATTCTATGAAAGAAACGATCAAACCCATTATTATGAACTCAATTTTTTTATTATTGGTTGATCCTATCAGAACAATAATTTTTAACCGTCCCGGTCATTCACCATTTAGCGGTAAAGAAACTGCGTCAGTCTTTTCCTCTTTAATTCAGAGTGGGGAATGGGCCTGGCCATCTATTGATAGGGTATTTGCTATTGGAGCCTTGCCCATGATAGGTATTTCGGGTTTGGTAACGGCATTATTTATTTATCTTTTGTTTCGAAAAGACGGAGTAAATAAGGTAAAACGAAATGTTAGTATTTTGATCATAGTCGGATTGATCATTGTGTTTTTCTCTGACCCCTTATCTCATTGGGCGGCTAAAGGTGTTCCTATTCTGTATGCAAAAGGCGGAATTTCAATTTTCTTCTCCTATGTACTTCAATTATTTTTTGGAGCGCAACTATCATTTTTCCCGCTGGGATCTTTTGTATTTTTTGGTATGATGTATTCCATACTGCTTATAAATCATATCAATATTAAAATTATTAAAAAGATTGGACGCTACTTAGGCTTTGGATTACTGGTCTTTTTTGTCATTTCTCTGATTTTCCTGATCAGAGAGTGTGGTATTAGCGGGGAAGACCCAATTGATGCACTTTTTGATTATAAAATTTTCCCTAGAACCTTGATGTTTTTAAACTTGGGACTTATGAATCTAATCACTATAGGCTTAATCAATAAAATTGAATATGCCAGTGATGAAAAACGCAATAGATTTGCAGAGAAATCCATTTGGGTTCGTCGCTTCAGTATGGCAAGTTTAACATTTTATGTCATCGAGGCAACACCTTCTATGTTTTTATCTGAATTATTCCATAAATGGTTTGGAGGTAAAGCATTGTGGACTCTTGATGCTTCTGTGAATCCCTTTATGTCTAATGTTTTTGCTATCATATTATTTTCAGTATCTATGATGGGTTTTTGGTTCCTGATCTCATATTTTTGGTCTAAAGTTAACTATGCAGGTGGATTCGAATGGTTGAATGTCAAGATCTCCAATAAATTTCGAAAAAATAAATCAACCAGATTAAAAGCTGAAAAAAATTTATATGAGGTAAATAGTCAGATCAAATTTGAGTAAAGATAATAAATGGTGATTTAAGATAATTCTATTTTTGTTTCAACTTTAATTCTTTTCCATTGATATAATCATCATATTTACATATTATATCAAAATAAACAATGGAGAATAAACATGTCAATAGAAGCATATAACGCCATACTACAACAGAAAATTGAAGTTGCACCCGGTCTGTGTATTTTTAGAATTGCACCTCTTGGCTGGAAATTACCAAAATTTTCACCCGGGCAATATTGTCCCCTCGGCTTACGAAAAGATGCTAAGCGTGTTCCTTATTCTGTCCCGGAGGTCAAAGAATCTCCAGATGACAGACTGATAAAACGACCTTATTCCATAGCATCGAGTTCTGAACAAGATAATTACCTTGAGTTTTATATTAAAATGGTAGAAAACGGAGCCATGACCCCGCGTTTATTCGCTTTAGAAAATGGCGATAAATTATGGATGCGCGAAAAAGTTTTTGGAATGTTCACACTTGATGATATTCCTAAATATAAGAATGTGATATTTTTTGCCACCGGAACAGGCTTATCGCCTTATATGAGTATGCTTCGCTCCGATTTAACCGTTGAGACTGATAGAAAATGGGCCGTAGTGCACGGAGCTGTAAATTCTTGGGACCTGGGATACAGAGATGAATTAGCGATTATGCAGCGTTTTTGTCCTAAATTGAAATATGTGCCAATTATTTCAGAACCTGATAAAGAACCAACTCCTTGGCATGGGAAAGTGGGTTTTCTCGATCAGGTCTGGAAAGATAAATATATTGATGAGATATGGGGAGAGAAAGTTTCTCCCGAGAATACGGTTATTTTTCTTTGTGGTCATCCTATGATGGTGGCGGGAATGGAAAAATTGCTCCAGGCTGAGGGTTTTACTTTGCATTCTCGTAAAGAACCCGGTTCTTACATTAAAGAAAAATTTGCTTAAAAAAAGGAGTTCACCATGGCTGTGGACCAAAAAATATGGGATAGGATTCATGGCTTCCCAAAGATAGATCTGCATTGTCATCTAGATGGCTCTTTGCGTCCTGAGACCATTATGGAATTGGCTGATCAACAAGGTGTTAAATTGCCTTACGATTCTTTGGAGAAAATGAAGAAATATCTTTACTGCGAAAACGCTACTTCTTTGGAAGATTATTTAGAGCGCTTTGACGTAACCCTTTCGGTAATGCAGGATGAAGCTTCTTTAGAACGTGTGACTTACGAGCTTTGTGAAGATGCTGCCAAGGAAAATATTCGCTGGCTGGAAATTCGTTATTCGCCCATTTTACACACTCAAAAACGTATGCTTACCGTCGATAATATCGAAGCGGTTTTTCGTGGTATGAGAAAAGCAGAACGCGATTTTAATATTTCAGGTGGTGTGATCGTTTGCGGTATGAGGTCCTTTGATCCAAAAATTTCTTTAGAATTGGCTGAATTGGCCGTTGCTTATAAAAACAGAGGCGTTATTGGTTTTGATCTAGCCGGGCCCGAAGAAAATTATCCTGCAAAACACCATGAAGAGGCTTTTAGACTTGTCCTAAAGAATAATATTAATATTACTATTCATGCCGGTGAGGCCTACGGAGCTGAGAGCATACACCAAGCTGTCCATTATTGTGGAGCACATCGTATCGGACATGGCACGCGTTTATCCGAAGATGGCGATCTGATGAACTATATCAACGATCATCGTATTTGCCTTGAGATCTGCCTGACCTCTAATTTACAGACAAAATCGGTGGCAAGCTTAGATAGACATCCCTTTAAATTTTACAGGGATTATGGTTTGCGTTTAAGCTTGAATACCGATAATCGCTTAATGTCGAATACAACAGTTACAAATGAGCTTTATATAGCCTATAAAACTTTTGATCTCTCAATAGATGATATTAAAGATATAATTATTGATGGCTTTAAATCTGCCTTTATTCATCATCGCGAACGCACAAAACTCGTCCAGGAAGTCGCCAAAGAACTTGATAGATTCGTAAGAATTTAGTTTTATTTTAGCAAGAATGCTACAGCGTAAGATCTCAAATGGGAAGCATTGAACAAATAATAAAGACCCTTTATGTTGCGATAATCTTTCTAAAATCATTATCACCATACAAAACGCCGCAGAGGACAAAAAGGCATATAGCTTACCGCTCACGACTTAGCCCCTAACATAAAATGCAAGAAATCGAAAGAAAATTTTTAGTAAAAGACTCTAAGGAGATCTTATATCTGCCCTCGGAATATATTATTCAGGCGTATTTTCTCTATGCCAGCGATGGAACTGCTCGGGTCCGTATAGTAAATAATAAAACTGCAGTTCTGACCATCAAAAAAGATATTTCCGATATAAGAAGATGGGAATTTGAATATAATATTCCTCTGGAAGATGCACGCATTATGGTCGAAAAGCTATCCAATGGCAAGATCATCGAAAAACGTCGCGCCGACTTTCTTTATGCAGGCAAGAAATGGGAAATCGATATCTATTCCGGCAAGAATGAGGGACTTATCATGGCGGAAATTGAGCTCAAGTCCGAGGATGAAAGTTTTGAAAAGCCACCCTGGCTCGGAAAAGAAGTCACTGCTGATAAGCGCTATTTAAATGCCTGTCTTGCCGAAAAGCCTTTTCTAGAGTGGTAATTCGTAAAAGCAAAGTTGTGCGACAGATATATTTATACTAAGAAATAAAATACCCCCATTGGGATGTCTTTGAATATCGAACAAAGAATGTCGATTTTCGATTTGCGAAATCCGCGATAGAAAAAAGGTAAGAGGGTAAGAAGGTAAGAAGGTAAGAAGGTAAGAAGGTAAGAAGCCTGCTCTACATAGCTCCGCAGGAGCGAAGTAGAGGTAAGAAGGTCAAAGCTTGCTCTTCGCCGTGTCATCCGAAGCCTTGGCGAAGGAGCCTGCTGCGTCTTTTACATTGTTTTAGCAAAGATGCTTTCTTTTGTGAGATGTTTAATCTAGGAAAAGGTTTAGGGCAAATGATTAACTCAATGCCAATATCTTCTTATCATTACTTAAACAATCTGGGCAAGGTTTCAATTCTGTTTTTTTTAAACAAAATATGGGAGTACTTTAAGTCAATCAGTACTAGTTGCCAGAAGTAAAAATAACCCCGACCTATGGAGGGGTTTTTCAATAATGACCCGGGGTGAAACTCGGAATTACTATCTCCAAAGCAAACCAACCCTGACTGAAATGGAGGGGTTGATCTTTACTCTTTGTTCCGGATTTTCGTCTAAAAAGAAAAGGGCGGGTCGAGACCCGCCCGTACATCTGGCGATAGACAGGAAAGAAAGATTTGGCGCAGAGCGTGGCAAAAAGCAATCCCTTATCCTGTCTAAAAATCAATCTTGTCAACTTATCAAAAAAACATTTTCATACTATCTTTTAAATGTTATATTCGGGCGGCTGAAACGATCTATTCATATTGGAGGAAAAATGAAAATCTTGATCATCAATTCAGGTAGCTCATCTGTAAAGTATCAGGTGATAAATACTGCTGATAAAAATTGTTTAGCAAAAGGACTCGTTGAGAGTATTGGACTCGAAAGATCGAGGATCAAACACAGTAAAAAAGGCTCTGATAAAGTTGTTTTGGAAAAAACTATTCCGGACCATAATGCAGCGATTGAATTATTGCTCTCATTATTGATCGACAAAGAGAGGGGCGTTTTAAATTCTTTTGATGATCTTGATGCCGTTGGACATCGTTTAGTGCATGGAGGAGAACATTTTAATAAATCTGTTCTTATTACAGATACTGTGATGAATGTTCTTGATGACTGTATTGAATTAGCTCCACTTCATAATCCCGCAAATATTGATGGAATTAAAGCAGCTAAAAAACTTCTTCCCAATACTCCCATGGTCGGTGTTTTTGATACAGCATTTCATGCTACAATGCCTGATTATGCTTATATGTATGCTCTGCCTAAAAAATATTATGAAAAATATGCAATTCGCCGTTATGGCTTTCATGGAACATCTCATTATTTTGTATCTCGCCGTTATGCTGAATTAGTAGGGAAACCGCTTGAAGAATTAAATCTTATTTCCTGTCATATTGGTAATGGCGCTTCAGTTACAGCTATCAAAGGTGGAAAATCCATTGATACCTCTATGGGTTATACACCACTCGAAGGTCTCATTATGGGGACGCGTTCAGGTGATGTTGATGCCGGAGCCGTATTACGGATAGCAGAATATGAAAACATGACTATTGACGACATGAATATGATGCTGAACAAAAACAGTGGTATTATGGGCATTTATGGTAAATCTTCAGATATGCGTGATGTTGAAGATTCAGTAGAAGCCGGTGATAAAGATGCCATACTGTTATTTAATATGTATAATTATCGTATTAAAAAATATATCGGAGCTTATGCCGCCGCTCTAGGTCGTGTAGATGGCCTTATTTTTACAGGTGGTGTAGGTGAGAATGGTGCTGAAAGTCGTGGTCCTGTTTGTGAAAACATGGGTTATATGGGGCTATATATCGATGAAGTTAAAAATGAAGAAATGATCCGTGGTAAAGAAGGATTTATTGAAACAAAAGATTCAAAAGTAAAAGTTGCTGTGATCCCGACTAACGAAGAATTGGTCATTGCACTTGAGACGGAAGCTATCGTCAGCGATAACTGAAGGTCAAAATAAAAATATGGCAAAATACACTCATTGAGTGTATTTTGCTGTTTTAGGAGCTTTTTATGTTAACAGTTGAACAGATCAAAGAAGAGTACGATGGTATTCTTGAAAAATTTGCAGAAGTCAAGGCCTATACTGATATTGATGAAAAAGATGCTATGATCAAGAAACTGAGAAAAAAGACGCTTGAACCTGATTTTTGGAATGATAATTTATCGGCACAAAAGATAACCAAGAAAATATCCGATCTGGAATCTGAGATCAAACGCTGGAAATCTATGAATCTTCTACAGGAAGACATTGAGCTTCAGTGGATGTTAATAGAGGAAGGAGCTGCAGATCTTAAAGAACTGGAGGAGCTTGTCTTAAAATTCGTCCGATCTGTTAATGATATTGAGATTGAAAAGCTTCTTTCAGCTAAACAGGATAAAAATGATGCTATTTTAGTGATCCATCCGGGAGCAGGAGGCACAGAATCGCATGATTGGGCGTCCATGTTGTATCGCATGTACACGCGCTGGATTGAACGTCGTGGTTTTGAATATAATGTTTTAAACTACCAGGCCGGAGATGAGGCCGGTATTAAAGAAGCTGTCATTGAAGTTAAAGGTCCTTTTGCTTACGGATATCTTAAGGCAGAGATCGGTGTACACAGATTGGTGCGAATTTCGCCCTTCAATGCTCAAGGTAAGCGACAGACTTCTTTTGCTTCAGTGTTTGTTTATCCCGAAGTAGATGATGATATTGAAATTGAAATAAACCCTGCAGACTTGCGTATTGATACTTTTCGTGCAAGTGGAGCTGGAGGTCAGCATGTTAACAAGACCGATTCAGCCATTCGAATTACGCATATTCCCACGAATATTGTGGTTTCTTGTCAGAACGAGCGTTCTCAGCACAAGAATAAAGAATCAGCCATGAAAGTGCTTAAATCGCGTCTTTACGAACAAGAACTAGAAAAACAGAGAGCCGAAAAAGCCGAACTCGATAAAGCTAAGACAGATATTGGCTGGGGTTCACAGATCCGGTCTTATGTTTTTCAGCCCTATACATTGGTGAAAGATACGCGCACCGCCCACGAAACCGGAAACCTCCAGAATGTAATGGATGGCGATATTGATGGCTTTATACAAGCCTTTTTGAAGTGGAATATACAATAATCTAGTTTTGACATGATGTTTTCCGACAGGATAACACGATATACTTGATGCTTTGGATTTTTAGTTCGCTGATGTTAAGAGCTAGTAAGGGAAGTAAAACCTTTATTTGATAGTCTTGGTATTTGAGATACGTCAATTGCCACAGGCTTTAGCCCATGGGTAAAAGCTATACAAAAAATAGGATTGTAAGCACATACCAAACTTAGTTCTATCCATTATTATAAAATTTACTACAGTTCACCAAGTGTCGCTTTCTGTTTACTGATTCATCTCATTATCCTTTCAAAAGCAATCTACAAATCCTGTTATTTCGTTAAAGGATTTCTGTCAATTTGTCAACACGCTTGTGCGGACTCATTACGGTCGGAATGACAGTTTAAAGAACATATTTCTTGTCTTTCCCTTCAATAGTCTGTATTTTTATAAGCATGGAACATTTTTTGTTTTCATGAAATATAAAAAAAGCACTGATTTAAAAAATAGGATGCATTATGAAAAGAAGAATTATCACGTCTTTTCTATTATTAATAGTCGCTCTCTTATTGAGTAGCTGTATGTTTGGACTTCCTGATTTTGTACTAAATAAAACGGTAAAGATTAAAATTGGTGAAAAGCTTTATACCGAAGATGATGTTTGGATAAGATTAGATAGTATCACAGTAGATACACGAAATTATTTGACGAATACACCCGGTAGGGTTGTTGCTGAATTTACTGTGGGTCAGGATACATCCGGTGTAGAAGTTTGGAAGCAGAATATCACTTTTGTAACTGATACAATGAATTCACAAACATTTAATTCCTGTTGGCAGGGAGATGTCGGTGAGGGCAATTTTTATATTATGACTATCACGAGAGTAAGCCCCCACCGCATAGGAGAAGTCGATATCCCTGATGAAGATTATCGTGTTTCTTTTGTTATTGAAAAAGCTATAGTTGCCTACAAACCGAATATTTATCTCTATCCCAAGAAAACTACCCAAATGACGGTTTCTCTCGACTTTCCCAAGGGCGGAAAAGTGATTGAGTCTATTCCTGATTTTCCTGATAAATGGAAAAAGATTAAAGTTGAACCCGATGCTAAGATCAATGAGACATATGACTATCTGTTTTACGAAGCAAGTCTGCCAAATAAATGGCAATACAAGCAGGGTTGGTCTGTTACTCAGAGTAATCTTGAGGCATTTTTTAGATCTAATCTTGCCGATTATGGTTTTATTGAAAATGAAATAAATGATTTTTTGGATTATTGGATCCCACGATTAATTGAACATTCTTATTATAATATTTATCCTCAACATACTGACAAAATCAACGAGCTTATAGACTTGAAAATTAGTAAAAAACCAAGATCTCTATTGAGAATGTTCTATGTGATCGAGCCCGTCAGGTCTCCAATGATAAGCAAAATAGACACCCCCATTATTCCCGAATTTGAACGCAAGGGATTTACGGTGGCAGAGTGGGGAGTTGTTTTTAAGTAAAAAGGTAAAAGCCTGCTCTACGAAGCTCGAAGAGCGTAGTAGAGGCAAAAGACGCTATAAATCTTATCTGTTTAATAAAACAGGAAGAAATGGAATATCGTTGAGACCCAAAGCTTTGGGTCTCAAATTAAATCCGGGATGAGAGTTTATTGCATTTGATGAAGATTTTAAAATTTTTCCGCAGCGTCTAGCCTCTTGATAGACACTGAACTTCAGTCAAAATGACTGTCTTGTTTGTCTTTTGTCGCTTATCATACAATATTATCAACAATTTGACCCAAATTTCAACAAATCCATTGATTTTTTTCTGTTATGAAGCTTAATCATTTATTACATTAGCGCAAGTTCCGGTCGGAATGAGACATATATGGGAAAATCCTGAAAATCTAACATAAAGCGACGAAGAACCACATGAATGCAAAACTAGTTTTAGAAAATGGTATGAGCTTCGAGGGGAAAGCCTTCGGTGCACCTGTTTCCACCTCTGGCGAGGTGGTTTTTAATACCGCCATGGTTGGCTATACTGAAGCCTTGACCGATCCTTCATATTATGGACAGCTCCTTAGCTTAACCTATCCACTGATCGGTAATTATGGCGTTCCAAACGAGATCAGCGATGATATCACAAAATCTAAGTGGGAATCCTCTCGCATACAGGCTTTTGGTTTTATCGTTTCCAATCTTTCAGATATTCACTCCCATTGGGATTCTGATATGAGTCTTGATGAATGGCTGAAAAAGGAAGGTATTCCCGGAATATCCGGCATTGATACGCGTGCGCTTACAAAAGTTCTTCGCGATAGCGGAGCAATGCTGGGCAAAATCCTTATCAATGGCCAGGAAGTGGATTTTTACGATCCAAACAAAGATCTTTTAATAGAAAAAGCAGCCGTCAAAGCACCTGTTGAACATGGAAAAGGGGATAAGACCGTTCTACTTATGGACTTTGGTTGTAGAAATAGCATTATTGCCAATATTGTGAGACGTGGTTTTAAAGTTATTCAGGTGCCTTACAATTACGACTGTTCACATTTAAAATATGACGGTATCATCCTTTCGAGTGGCCCCGGTGATCCTGCCCGATATTCTTTTATGACCAGTAAGATCAAAGCTTTCATGGAAGAGAAGAAACCGATTTTAGGTATTTGTCTTGGCCATCAGTTGCTTGCATTAACGGCAGGTGCCAAAACCTATAAATTGACTCATGGTCATCGCTCTCAGAATCAGCCGGTTATAGATAGATTTAGTGGCCGTGCTTATGTTACATCGCAGAACCATGGTTTTGCTGTAGATAAAAAATCTATTCCCACCGGATGGATTTCTTGGTTTGAAAATTTAAACGATGGAACTAACGAAGGTTTATGGCACAAGAATTTGCCAATTCGTTCGACTCAGTTTCATCCGGAAACTATGCCCGGTCCGGTAGATACGGGATTTGTTTTTGACGAATTTAAACGTTGTTTCTAAGCGGGGAAAAAGATGGATAATAAGATCAAAAAAGTTGTTATACTAGGTTCTGCAGCCATTAAGATCGGTGAAGCGGGCGAGTTTGATTATTCGGGATCGCAGGCGATCAAAGCTCTGAAAGAAGAAGGTGTAAAAACCATTCTGATTAATCCCAATATTGCTACAATTCAGACCTCCGATTATCTTGCAGACAGGGTTTATCTTTTACCGGTGACGGTGGATTTTGTTGAAAAAATCCTAGAAAAAGAAAAACCGGATGGCATTTTATTGTCTTTTGGGGGACAAACCGCTTTAAATTGCGGGCTGGAACTATATGATAAAGGTATTTTAAAAAAACATGGTATTCAAGTTCTTGGCACACCTGTAGAAACGATCAGAAATACCGAGGATCGTAAAAAATTCAATCAGGTTCTAGATGAAATTAATGTTGATTACCCTAAAAGCAAGGCTGTTGGATCTTTAGAAGCAGCCGAAACATTTGCTGGTGAGATCGGTTATCCGGTTATGATGCGTATTGCTTATGCATTGGGTGGCTTGGGTTCAGGTGTATGTAGAACCAAAGAACAACTAGTTGAACGCGCTTCAAAAGCATTTTCTTATACTAGCCAGATACTGATCGAAGAATGGTTGGGTGGTTGGAAAGAGATCGAATATGAAATTGTCCGTGATAAATACGATAACTGTATAACGGTTTGCAATATGGAAAATGTTGATCCCCTGGGAATTCACACGGGGGAGAGTATTGTTGTTGCGCCATCACAGACACTATCAAATCGTGAGTATCAAAAATTGCGAGGTATTGGAATTCGTGTTATCCGTCATCTTGGTGTGGTGGGCGAATGTAATATACAGTATGCACTGGATCCTTTTTCTGAAGAATACCGCGTGATTGAGGTGAATGCACGTCTCTCGCGTTCATCAGCACTTGCTTCAAAGGCAACAGGTTATCCTTTGGCTTTTATTGCCGCAAAGCTTGGCATGGGGTATGGCTTGCATGAACTATCCAATGCTATTACCGAAACTTCGGCCTTTTTTGAACCTTCACTTGATTATATTGTCGTCAAAATGCCACGTTGGGATCTGAAAAAATTCAGGAATGTGTCCCGTCGTATCGGTTCAGCTATGAAGTCGGTGGGCGAGGTTATGGCAATAGGACGTAATTTTGAAGAAACGCTTCAGAAAGCCATCCGAATGTTGGGAACAGGCGCAAGAGGATTGGTTGCAAATGAAAAATTTGTTACATCATCTATAGAAGATTCTCTTTCAAAACCCAGTGATGAGCGTTTATTTGCGGTTGTGGATGCCTTTATAGAGGGATACTCCATTGAGTGGATATACGAGCGGACGCGTATTGATAAATGGTTTCTTCATAAGATCAAGAATGTGGTCGATATAGCACTTCGTTTGGGACAAGGTGAGAATTTAGATGATTCATTTTTATTAGAAGCCAAGAAAATGGGTTATTCCGATGAGCAATTGGCTATTTTGGGATATAAAGAAGAAGAAGAAATCTATAATATGCGCTTAAAAGCAGGTATTCATCCAAGTATTAAGCGAATTGACACCGTGGCAGGCGAGTATCCTGCTAAAACAAATTATCTTTATCTCACTTATGAAGGTATTGAAGACGATTATACAGAAAAACATCCCGATGCAGCGATTATTTTAGGTGGTGGTCCTTATAGAATTGGGTCATCGGTCGAGTTCGATTGGTGCTGCGTTATCGCAGGTAAAACTGTCCGTGAATCCGGTAAAACATCCATTATGATCAATTGTAATCCAGAAACCGTCTCTACAGATTATGATGAATTTGATGCCTTGTTTTTTGAAGAATTGACATTTGAGACTGTTCGTGAAATTTATAATAAAATTGATCCTGCGGGATTTATTCTTTCAATGGGTGGGCAGATCCCTAATAACCTGGCTGTCCGTTTAGACGCAAATGGTCTAAGAATTCTTGGGACAAAAACAGAATATATTGATAGAGCAGAGAACAGATCACTTTTTTCCGCTATGTTGGATGATTTGAATATCATGCAACCGGAATGGAAAGCATTAACAGATACAAAGTCTGCTTTAAAGTTTGCTAATGATGTGGGTTATCCTGTTCTTGTGCGACCTTCTTATGTCCTTTCAGGGGCAGCTATGGCCGTTGCGACCAGTGACCTTGAACTCAAAGCTTTTTTGCTGGCAGCTGCGGATGTATCAAACGAATATCCTGTGGTCATTTCAAAATTCTATGAAAATGCCAAAGAACTGGAATTTGATGCAGTTGCTCAAGATGGCGAGATTATTTGTTATGCTATTTCCGAGCATGTTGAAAATGCGGGCACACATTCGGGGGATGCAACTCTGGTGCTTCCGCCTCAGCGAACTTATTTTGAAACCGAACGTCAGATCCGTATAACATCGGCTAAAATTGCAAAAAATCTTAAGATCAACGGACCTTTTAATATTCAATATATTGCCAAGAATAATGAAGTCCGCGTGATCGAATGTAATTTACGTGCTTCGCGCTCATTTCCTTTTGTATCTAAGACACTTAACAAGAATTTTATTGCTATAGCAACCAAGGTTATTTTGCGTGAAAAACAAAAGCCGATAAGAATACCCATGTACGATTATGAACATGTAGCAGTCAAAGCTCCTCAATTTTCATTTACGCGATTACGGGGCGCTGATCCGGCCACGGGGGTAGAAATGTCTTCGACAGGCGAAGTGGCTTGTCTGGGTGATAATTTTCATGAAGCATTTATTAAGGCATTGATCTCTGTAGGATTTAAATTTCCTGTCACAAGTATTTTGATCTCATCGGGACCTACAGCCTCTAAAGCAGAGCTGCTAAGCAGTATAAAAGTTATTTCCGATATGGGAATGATCATCTTTGCAACGGGTGGTACATCGGATTTTCTAACAGCTCACGATATTCCTAATTTAAAATTGAACTGGCCTTTAGACGAAGAAAAGCCGGGTGTTGTTGAATATCTTAAAGAAGGTAAGATCGATCTGGTTGTTAATATCCCTAAAAATTATAACGAAGACGAATTGACCAATGATTATACCATTCGACGTGCAGCTGTGGATTATGCCGTTCCTTTGATCACGAATCGTCAAGTTGCCATGCGCTTATTCGAAGCCTTATCAAAAATTAGTAAAGAAGACTTAAAAATAAAAAGTTGGGATGAATATAGCGTAAAATAATGAAGCTTTTTCTAAAGCAAATTTTTTAACTAAACTGAGGCGGATTTATTTATCCGTCTTTTTTATTATAGAAGCCTTTGCATAAGTTAGTATTATCATATTTTGAGAGAGAACATCTTTTTTTCGTTTTAAATTTCTCCATAATCAGTCCCGGCGAGGCATAATTTTCGCAAGATTTTTTATGTATCTGCGGCAGATATTATCTAATAATGGGGAGAATTATAATAAAAGTACAGCCCTTTAATAATGCTTCCAAAATAAATTTAATGAAGGGGACGCAATGTTTTTGATATCAAAATACTCAAGATTTTTCCATAAAGAAGTAAATATGCCTGTAGAATTGAGAGCATGTTTTTCTAAGCAATTCATTCACAGTTACATATAAATAATGTGAGAATAAGCACATAAAAAACGGCTAAGATACTGCAAGACATTATTAATTAAAAACTCACTAATAAGTCTTTGGAGTTTGGGAATTCTTTAATAAATTGCAGTGTTTAAAAGGATAATATGAATATCTAACTAATCAAAAGGAGATAGGAATGAAAAAAGCAATTGTTATTGCGCTCGTACTCGTGTTTTCCGTCCTTGCATTTGCTGCAGATGAGGCCACCGCCGTATCTGGTGTAAATGAGGCAGGAAAATTATGGAGTGACCATGGCTCAGCAGCTCGCGGTATTGCCGGTGGTGTTGATCTTGATGGAGATGGTTATCTTGAATTTTATACTACCAGTTATGATAATGGTGGTGTTATTCATGGTTTTGAAGCTATTGGTGGTGATACACTAGAACATTTCTGGACCTCAGATACAGCGATGGGTGCCGGACTCTATGAATCAGGCACACGTTTTGTACAAACAGGTGATATTGATGGCGATGGTGCCGGAGAAGTTATTTTCTTCCGCGGTCGTTATGCATCACAACCAGGTGCCGGCTTATATATCTATGAAATTGATAGCGATAACACATTTAAAGAAAAAATATTCTATGATATCGATGCTTTAAGCCAGATCTTTAACTTTAATGGTGTAGGTACCACAATTTCTAATGGTCGTGTTGAACATTTTGTTGTTCGTGATGTTGACAATGATGGTTTTGATGAAATCATTGTTGCATGGAACGGAAACTCTTATGTTACCGATTATATTGATACTACAGCTACAGACACAACAGCTTATGGTCACTCAGAAGACTTTATTGCTGTTCTTTCAGCAACTGATGACCTTCAGGGATTCGGTCGTTTCCAGTGTGAATTTATTACTTCACCTCGCGATATCGACATGGGCGTTCTTGGCTTAGATAAAGATGATCCTATGTTTGGCCGTGATAATAGATTAGGTGGCGGTTCTCCTACTGCAGTAGAAGTTTGCGACACTGATGGTGACGGACTTAAAGAAATTGTATGTTTTGTATGGAATTACAACAATGTATTCTTTATTGAAGCTACCGGTCCTGATTCATATACATTTGGCGATACAACATATCAATATCTTTCAGATCCTGACGGTGTTTGCTTGCTTCAACCAGTTGTAGGCGATATCGACAGTGATGGCTATGATGAGGTATATTATATGTCTTATCCGGATAACGATTGCTATATGATCGAAGATCTTAATGGCGATGCAACCAATTTTGATTCAACAGAATATATTGTTATCAATGATGGTCCCAATGATCCACGTTCAATCTACGGTGGTGTAATGGGTGATATCGATGGTGATGGTAATAATGAACTGATCTTTGGTGGAAGTATTTCTACAGGCGATATTAATATTTGGGATGGTGATTCATGGACTTCATACAAGTCAGTTGAACCTGATACAAATATGTATAAAGATGCCGTTGGTGGAGCTGCAACAAAATTCCTCGATAAATTAGTCGATATCGACAATGATGGTTACATGGAAGTTGTTGCTTGTTATCAAAGTGAAGTTGATTCAATTGATCAGTATATTGGTGACGAAGTAACTCGCGTTGCTAACCCTTATTATTCACCAATTCGTGTTATTGAATTTGGTGATGATGTTTTAGGTCCGGTTACAGCTATTACTCCTACTATCATTAGTCCAGATGATTATAAATTAGGAAAAGCTTATCCTAACCCATTTAACCCAACAACTTCAATTTCTTATACTCTTCCTATGGCTAAAGAAGTTTCACTGAAAGTATATAATGTACGCGGTGAACTCGTTAGCGTTTTAGTTGACAATCAAAGAGTTGAAGAAGGAACACATAATGTTGTTTGGGATGCCACAAATATGAGTGGTGCGCCTCTGGCAACTGGTGTTTATGTTTACACATTGACATATGGTAATTTCTCAAAGTCAGAAAAAATGACCTTGTTGAAATAAGAATGATTATAAAAAAGGGGGAGAGTTTCTCTCCCCTTTTTTTTGCCTTATTATATAAATTACTAGTTAGAAAAAGGAATTTGAATGCAAAGGAAGTTATTTATAAAAATATTTGCAATCTTATCCATTATCTCTGTCGTATTTGCAACATCCAGTGGTAAAGTTGCCGGTGTCGTGACTGATAATTCGACCGGCGAACCACTTATAGGTGTCAATGTTATGATAGCAGGTACCTCAATGGGAGCCGCTACTGACTTGGAAGGATATTTTACTATTCTTAATGTTTCGCCCGGTCTTTATGAAGTGGTTGCAACATCTATAGGATATAAAACTTTCAGATTGAAAGAAGCTAAAGTATCAGTTGGTCATACAACAAATATCGATATTGGTATGGAAACTTCAGTTATTGCTGGAGAAGAGGTTGTGGTTGTTGCACAAAAAGAGTTGATCCAAAAGGGATTAACCTCTTCGGAATCGAGTATTTCCGAGGATGAATTGGAATCCATGCCTGTTGAGTCCTTTGCCGGGCTTTTAGCAACTCAAGCCGGCGTAACACAGGGTTCTGATGGATCATTACATGTTAGAGGTGGTAGATCCAGTGAAGTAACGTATATGGTTGACGGTCTTCCCGTATCCAGTGCAGTTGGACTTTCAATGTCAACGAATGTTATATCTGAACTTACATTGATCTCGGGTACATTCAATGCTGAATACGGAAAAGCAATGAGTGGTATCGTTAATATTGCTACAAAAGAGGGAGCTAAGAAATTTACTGCTCGTTTGACGACACAGTTTGGCGATATGTTAACATGGAATGATATGTATATTAAGGGCAGTAATTTTAATCCTTTAACATTCCAACGCTATGATCTGGATATAACCGGTCCTATCTCATTTTTACCTGAAGGCTCATTTTTCTTGACAACGACCTTTAAAAACAATCTTGGTTGGTTATACGGCGTTCGTGAACATACAACTTATGATAAGGGTATTATTGGAAATAATAGAGCTACTATATCTATGACAGGTGATAGTGCCTACGTCCCCATGAATAATAGTCATTCCAATAAGGTCATGGGAAAAATGTCATTTAAACCTTTTGATAATACAAAGTTGATGTATCAATTCATTGGTGATTTTGGCGAATGGCAAAGCTATGCACATCGCTGGAAATATGCTCCGGACGGACGTTACCAGAATAAATCTAATGATATAATACAATCATTGCATTTAACTCAAACACTTAATGAAAAAACATATTTTACACTTAAGTATTCATACAATTCCGGTAATTCTTCACAATATGTAAATGAAATTAAGTTTCCGGATAATTATAATGAAGATCTGAATGGCAATGGAAAGATCGATGTTATTCCCGGTTTGAATGTGACCGAAGATTTAAATGGCAATGGTGTTTTAGATGATGATTTGAGCATAGATTGGGATTTTGTCAATGAATACGGTGCATTTATTTCAAACGATACATGGTACTCGCTTGATATAGGTGATTCTGTCGTCAATGTTCCGTATTATGTTCTTGATAATGGCAGAACTGATGTCCCGGCTTACCATTTTTATTATGGTGGTCAGGGGATGAGCTATAATCTTTCAGAAGATAAATCTCATACAGTTAAATTTGATTTTATTTCTCAGGTGAACAGAGAGAATCAGATCAGGACCGGGGTAGAATTCAATTCCCGCATACGCCATAGAAATTCATCTGTTCTGCAAATGAGTGAGCAAGATGAAACCTTGCCTCCTTTCATCCAGAATGCCCGTGTAGCAAATCATGATTATTTTACGCACAAGCCTTTTGAGATATCAGCTTATATCCAAGATAAAATAGAGGTAAAGGATATCATTATTCAGGCGGGTTTGCGTTATGATTATTTTAATGCGAACACGATCTGCATTGATCCTCTAACGAATGACACAACAAATGCAAGTCCTAAGCATCAACTTAGCCCCCGTTTAGGTGTTAGTTTCCCTATAACTGATCAGGGATTCATCCATTTTTCTTACGGGCATTTTTTCCAGATGCCATCCTTGTATTATCTCTACGCCAACCCTCTGCAAAAAAGAGGCAGAAGTGTATCCAGATTTGGCAATCCTGATATTGAACCACAAAAAACGGTTATGTACGAATTAGGTCTTCAACAACAATTGTCGTCTTCAACTGCTATTGATCTGACAATATTCTATAGAGATATTCTTAACTGGCTATCTACAGAATATAACTTTGTGGACAATACATACAAATATACACGTTACATTACCGAAGATTATGGTAATGTAAGAGGTATTACCTTTGCTTTGACTCAACGCACTGGTCAATTATTGACTTTGAATGCTGATTATACTTATCAGATCGCAGAAGGGAATTCATCTTCTCCTGATGCTAAGTACTATGATGCATTGAATAATGTTGAAAGTGAAACAAAAGTCGTTCCTTTGGACTGGGATGTTCGTCATAGTATTAATGGTAACCTGACCATAACACCTATGGCTGATCTTGGTATTGGTATCTTAGGTAAATTCTCAACAGGAAAACCCTATACACCAACAGTACAGGGACAAAGAGATGCCGAAGAAAACTCCGATAGAAAGATGACGGAATTCACTGTTGATTTTAAAGCTTATAAGCACTTTTACATTGGTAAACAGCGTGTAAGTGTTAACTTTAAAATTTATAATCTTTTGGATAAGGCCAATGAACTATATGTATTTACCGATACAGGTCGTTCCGGCTACACACTTACACCAACCTATGTTGGTGATCCAGCCCAAAAGTATCCCAATACCCCCGGAGTTCATTCACTTGAAGAATATTTGTATTCACCCACTAATTATTCAACTCCAAGGCAAATACTCTTAAGTATTACCTGGGATATTAACACTTAGGCGACTAATGAGGATTAGAATGAAATCTATAAATAAATATATCATCCTCTTTTTTGTGATCTTTGGTTCTTTTCTTTTTGCATTAGATCCAAGCATGAGGCCCAGAACGGGTAACGAAAAAGAGGCATTTTTCAGAAAACAACAAGCCATGCTACAGCCATTGACCTTGAGCAAAAGTCTGGCAGACTCTAGCGATAATGGAGCTCAACCACTTCCTCTCTCTGATGAAGAGCGTCCAACTCCTCGCGAAGCTGTTGTTTCGGGAAACCAGATCAGAACTTTAGTTTTTGACTATGGTTCTATTGGTCACCCTTCACGTCAACCTTCAATGGAATGGCCAATTTATTCATCTCAGGGTTATGCATTTGAATTTGGTCCTTTGGTAGGGGCAGAGATCCCCGTTGATACCAATGGCTACTATATTCACGAAGCATTCAAAGGTCCTGAAGGCCAAAAAGAAGTGGATACATCTGTCGTTGGATATGATAAAACATATTATATTGTCACGGATGGTTTACTTTCCGGTGGTGGAGTTTTGATGGCTGAAACCAGTCCCACGAACTACATCTGGGGTTGGCAAGCAGTTCCTGATTATGGAAATCCCGATCATCAAAGTATTCCATTATCACATAAACCCGAAACTTGGAATCCTGTCTGGAATGGTAATTGGCCGGGAACCCATAAGGCCGGTGTGGCCTCAGCGGATCAGGCCATTTATTATGAAATGGATGACAGATTTAACTTAGAGTTTTTCCCTGGATTTAAGCCATATAGACCTGAAGATGTTCTTGGTGAAGAAGAAAAACTGACTCATGGCGGACTTGGATTGCATGTGGTCGTGAGAGCTTATCAGTGGTCTAACCCTGAAGCGAGTGATGCCATATTTTTTGTCTATGAAATCACAAATAAAAGCCAGAACGATTATGAAAAAATTGTTTTTGGTATGTTTGGTGACCCCCATATTGGTGGAAGCAATGACTTTTCAGATGATATGGCCTATTTTGACAACGAACTGAACATGGTTTTTGGTTATGATGGTGATAATAAAGGTGACTGGGGTGGTGAAACAGGCTGGTTAGGTTATGCTTTCCTTGAAAGTCCAGGCAACCCCTATGATGGTATCGATAACGATGGCGATGGTATGATAGATGAATCTATGTATGATGGCATAGATAATGATGGCGATTGGGATCCCGACTTACATGATGTCGGTCAGGATGGTCTTGGACCTTTGGATCCCGGATATCCCGGTCCTGATTTTGGTGAAGGCGATGGACTTCCCACTGCCGGAGACCCCAATGATCCTACCAAACCCGGTGAACCTAATTTTGAAACCACAGATCTTGACGAAGCCGATCAGATCGGTTTGACAAGTTTTGATGCCTATCAATATGGTGCAAGTGGTGTTCGTTATGATACGGATATGTGGAATAGGATGAAACCTGAAGTACCATTGACAGATGAGAATACAGAGATCGTTCAAAGAGCTGATAACGTGTTCTTATACGGAAGTGGTTATTTCCCATTAAAAGCAGGGGACACTCAACGTTTCTCTATTGCTCTTTTAATGGGTGTTGATCAACGAGATCTTTACGAAACAGCTAAAACAGTTCAGACTATTTATAATAATGGTTATCAGTTCGCTGTTGCACCCTACAAACCTAAATTAACAGTAGTTCCGGGTGATGGTCGTGTATCACTTTATTGGGATGATTCAGCCGAAAATTCTTATGATCCATTGTTTGGATATGATTTTGAAGGCTATGCTATCTATCGTTCTACAGATCCTGGATTTAATGAATGTTTGACTATCACTAACTCTTATGGTGTTCCAACTCTTCATAAACCTATTGCAAAATTCGATCTTGAAAATGGGATCTCTGGTCCTGCCAGAGTTGGTAATAGCGGAGTTCATTATGATCTTGGAACCGATAATGGCTTAGTCCATGAATATGTCGATACGGGACTTATTAATGGCGTGACCTATTATTACGCTGTTTGTTCCTATGATATTGGTGACACAAGTGGTATTCATAACCTGACACCAACAGAATGTACAAAGATCATTGATCAGGACCCCTATACTAAAGAGATCACCTTAGATGTTAATACCGGTATGGCAACTCCACAGAGAGTCTCACCAGGCCTACAGAAACCCAGAATGTTCGATGGTGCTCTTGATCGTTCAAGATGTAACTCAGGAACCGGTGATATCGAAATAAAATTTGTAGATATGATCAATGTCAAAGACGGCATGGATTATGAGATCTCCTTCGAAAATACCGGAGTAGCAGGCGATATACAGCTTTCTGTCACTGATTTGACAACTATTTATCACGATACATTAGAAGTAATATCTACACTTTGGTTGCAAATGAATAAAACTAAAGTTGCCAATGTAGTTGTTCACGATAGCGATGGAAACGAAATTTCACCCACGCTATTTAGGGTATCTAATGCTATTGGTAGAATTCAGTTTGATGATAGTCTACTAAATGAAACTGTTTATGTAAGCTTTAATTATAAACCGGTATTCAGAACCTCTTATCTTAATAAGGAAGATGGCATTCCCGTATTTGATGGAATGAAACTCTACGTTAAGAATGACAAGCTTCAAAGAAATATTAGCAAGAGTGGTTGGATTAACAGTGAAACAACACTTTCGGCAAGTATCACACAAGAATCCGATACTCTCTATCCTCACGATTATAAGCTGGTCTGGAATTCTGCTTACGAAAACGAGCAAACAGTATTTGGTCAATATGCTCCCTTTAGGGTTTATGATATGAACGATACAAGTATTGCTCCAATCTATATTTCACCTAATGATAAGGGTAAATATACCATAAAATCCGATATATTTATTCTGAGTGAAGCTACAGCTTCCCTAGATTACGCTACTTGGAGAATCTGGTTAAACTACCCTGCTGCCCGAGATACAATTATGCCTCAGGATGGAGATGAATACAGGATCACATTGAACAGACCTTTTACAGCAAAGGATACAATTAGCTTTAGTACTTTGGCTGCTGCTTATGATCCAAATGCTATAGAAAATCCTATGGATGCAATTACAGTTGTGCCGAATCCTTATACAGCACAAGCAATCTGGGAACCTTCTAACGGTTATGTTTCCGGTCGTGGAGAAAGGAGAGTATATTTTACAAATCTACCTCCAATTTGTACGATTAAAATTTATACCATTAGCGGTGAACACGTAAGAACGATTGAACATAATTCAGGTGGAGATATCAACCAGGCTATGTTCGACGGTTCCGAGGCTTATAATTTGCTTAATAAGGACAATGCCGATATTTCTTTCGGTGTCTATTTATGGCAAGTTGATGCTACTGCATCCGGACTAGGAATTAAAACTGGTAAATTAGCGGTGATAAAATGAGAAAATACATTAAATACCTATTATGCTTCATGCTTGCATTCTCACAATTGTTTGCAACAACCAAATCAGGTACCTCCGCTGCGCAATTCTTAAAGATCGGTACTCAAGCTCGTACTATGGGAATGGGAGAGGCTGTTGTAGCTAATCCCGAAGGTTTGTCTGCTTTGCAATGGAATCCGGCTGGCTTATCTAAATATGGTACACAAACAGCCGCTTTCAGCCAGTCTGATTGGTTGGTTGATACTGATTTCTTTTCTGCAGCTGCAGGTGTGAATCTTGGACGATTGGGATCGGTCGGTTTTCAATTAACTATGTTGAATTACGGAGAAATGCCTGTTCGTACAGAAAATCAACCTGATGGAACAGGAGAGTACTTTACAGCCCAGGACTTTAATATGTCCGTGGCTTATGCAAATAATCTCACTGACCGTTTTTCCATCGGTGGTCAAGTAAAATATATTCAGGAAACTATCTGGCATATGAGCGCTTCAACAATGGCCTTTGATATTGGTGCATTGTTCACAACGCCATTCAAAGATATCCGTCTTGGTATGGCCATTACGAACTTTGGTGGCTATATGAAGCTGAGCGGTCGTGACATTAGTTTTGTTCAAGATCCTGCAGAGGATATGTATGGAAATAACGGTCAAATACCTGCTGAATATTCAATGGATAAATGGGCACTGCCCCTGACCTTCAGAGTCGGCCTCTCAGGCGAGTTCATCGACAAGGGTTATCTGCGGTGGACTTGGGCAATTGATGCTCTCCATCCCAGCGATAACACCGAATACGTCAATCTTGGTACTGAACTTGCTCTATGGAAAATACTATATCTTAGAACTGGGTATCGTACCTTGTTTATGGATGAAGGTCCCGGTGGTTTAACTGCGGGTATTGGCATGAAATACATGATCACATCCTCAACAGGTATTATGTTCGATTATGCTTTTGTATCATACGGTGATCTTGGCTATATCAACATGTTTACCATTGGCATGGATTTCTAAACATAATTAATAAATGAGCTATATTAGCACCGCGGTTTTCTGCGGTGCTTTTTTATGTTAAGAAAATATTGTGGTTTAATGAGGCTTAATGCTTATTCTTGAGGGAACTATTATATATTATGTGTGTAATAAAATGATTTTATTATTTTATTTAAATAAAAGCTTTAATTTCTTCTTCAATTTTTTTGAAACTCACATTCCTTTTGTAAAGTGCTGATTTATCATTTTTATAGGTACTGAGATTATCTTCAAATGTAATAAGATGGTCGTTTTTATAAATGACTCCCAAAGGGAATGGTTCTTCTTCAAGAGATTTTTTAAATGCACTGGCCCTGTCAGATGGATCATAATCATCCGGCAGATAGTAAACCTTATCTTTAAACCATTTAAAAGTATTGATTTTATTAAATGATACGCAATTCTGAAATATATCTACCAAGGCAAAACCTTTGTGTAAAATTGCTTTTTTCATTATATCTTTCGTTTGTTCAATATCTCCGCAGAACACTCGGGCGACAAAAGAGATATCAAGTGATATAGCAAGAGCAATTGGATTTAGAGGTTTTTCAAAAACACCAAAAACTTGAACTGGTGTTTTCATTTCCGGTCTTGAAGTAGGTGCTGCCTGACCTTTTGTCAGACCATATACCATGTTATCATGAACAAATAAAGTAATATCCGGATTACGTCGGGCTGTATGTAGAAAATGGTTTCCACCTTCACCATACATATCCCCATCACCGCCTACTGCAATGACAGTCAAATCAGGATTACACGCTTTTATTGCTGTTGCAGGGGGCAGACCACGACCGTGAAGTCCATTAAAAAAACTTGTATTAATATATTGTGGCATTTTTGCTGCCTGACCTATCCCGGAAACCAGTACTGTTTTTTCTTTTATAAGTTTTAGTTCTTTTAGTGCAGAGAGTAATGTTTTTCTAATTGGAAAATCCCCACATCCAGGACACCATGCAATATCAATTTTATCTTTAAAATCAAATATATTATCCATTCTTTTCTCCGTTTTATAAAAATTTCTGGATTTCGTTTTTTATTTCTTCAACACTGAATGGCAGCCCGTTATATTTCAGTATTTTATTTTTTATTGAATATCCTGTTGAGAGTTTAATAAGTTGTGAAAACTGGGCCGAGGAATTATTTTCAATTATAATAACATTGGAAGCTTTAAGTAAATATTCATGAATACTATCATGCAATGGAAATATCCATGAAAAATGGATAAGAGCTATATTCTTATCGCCGATGTCTTCAAGGGCTTCATTAACTATATTAAATGTTGAACCCCAGCATAGGATAAGTGTTTTGTAATTATTATTTCCAATCATTTTTGGGGGAATAATATCTGCATTAATAGCTTCAAATTTTTTATGGCGTTTATCAACCATTTTAACTCTTAAATCCATATTTTCAGTAATATAGCCACCTTCATCATGTTCGTCACTATCAGCACATACATTACCAAGACCATTACCCGGTATACCTCTAGGAGAAACCCCGTTTTTTGTGATTAAAAATCTTTTGTAATTTTTCTCTGTTGCAACAATATATTTTTCAACTTTTAAATCAGTCATTGAGAAAACTGGTGTGTTGTAAACAGTGTCGACAAAAAATTGATCCGTTAAAATGAAGACAGGTACCTGATATTTATCTGAAAGGTTAAATGCTTTTTGAGTTAATGTAAATCCTTCTTCAAGAGTTCCCGGCGCAAGAATGATTCGTGGAAATTCACCATGGCCTGCATATAAAACAAGATTCAGGTCCCCCTGCTCTGTCCGGGTAGGAAGTCCTGTTGCGGGTCCTGGACGCTGTGCGAGATGTAAGACTAATGGAGATTCTATCATCCCGCAAAGACTTATTCCTTCACTCATAAGCGCAAATCCACCACCGGAAGTTGTGACTAAGGCTCTGGCTCCTGCATACCATGCACCAATGGCCATATTAATAACACCAATTTCGTCTTCAACCTGTTCTACAATTATATCAAACTTTTTTGAATACGAAGCCATCTTCACAAGAATACTTGTCGAAGGTGACATAGGATATCCACAAACATAGTTGCATCCCCCTGCGATAGCACCAAGAGAAATTGAATCTGCACCTGAAAGTAGCAGATCGGTCCTTGTGTAATTATTACTTTTAATATCAATCTGGATATTTGCTAGATTTTTTCCGCTAGAATAACCTGACATAATTGCTTCGATATTTTTATCTATAATCTTATTGTTTTTCCCGGCAAAATATTTTGGAACCAATTGTTGTAATATGTTCTGATTAATATCAAGTAAACCACTGATAAATCCTACTGCAACAGTATTGAATAAATAGAATTACCAATTTCTCTTGCTATCTTGTTGAACTGCATATCAATTATATTTTTATAATGTATTTTTTCCTTATCACCAATAATAACTGTATTGGCTGTGATCCTTTTTTCAAGATGATCAATTGCATCCTGATGTAGCGGTATTAATATGTCAATACGGTCAAGGAATCCAGCGATGCGTTTTGACGAAACCCTGATCTCAGTAGAATTTATGCCACCCCTTACGCGGGACATAAATTCAGATGTTGAGAAATAATTATATCCGCTTTTTTTAAAAATAGAACTAAGCATACCTTCAATTGACTGTATACCCTGACCAGCTTGGCCTGAGAAAACTATTACTAAATCATCTTTTATATTTATTTGCATATTAACCTCATATTTGTATTTGTTATGCTTATTCTATCAACAAATTATAGTGAATTAATCACAATAAGCTACTATTGGACGATATAAGCAGAATAGTCTTTTTAATACCTGTGTTAGTATTTCTGGTTTTTCTTGATTAAATATGTGCGTTCAATTTAGTCAATATTCAAGATCTGGTTCATAGACGTTAAGAGGAGATGGTATTTTTTTTTATAAAATATCAAAATCATAAATGATCATATTTCAATATACAACATTCATTTATAAAGTCAATAAATCATTTTTCGAAATAATAATATCGGGAGAGTCGAAAAATCAATTTTGTGTATTTTAGCATTGTATGCTGAAAAATCAGGGGCAGGGCGTAAGAAGGCAAGAAGTTAAGAAGGTAAGAAGTTAAGAAGGTAAGAAGTTAAGAAGGTAATCAGGATGATTTTTTCTTGGCAATGGTAGAGACAAGGCATTCTGTCCGCCGACTTGTGCACCGAAGCTCCGCAGAGGAGCGAAGGTGTAAGCCCCAAATTATCGGGGGTGAACGAGGATGCCTTATCTCAACAGCATGCTAGGTTTTTTGCATTGTTTTGGCGAAGATAGTTTCTTTAGTGAGATATTAAATTTGCTATAGGGTATCTTTTTCCTCATCCCGAAATGCCAAATTTATGTCCAAAATAAAAAAAGGCGGGTCTCGACCCGCCCGTACATTTTATTTGCGACAAGAAAAAAACAATCCAAGTTATCCTGCCTGCCCGCCATAGCCCTGAATTGTCGGGTGAAGGAGGGTCATCCAGTCAAAAGTCTTAGCAATCATGTATTTCCTGTTATCCAGTCAAAGTCTTAGCAATCATGTATATCCTGTTATCCAGTCAAAAGTCTTAGCAATCATGTATATCCTGTTATCCAGTCAAAAGTCTTAGCAATCATGTATATCCTGTTATCCAGTCAAAAGTCTTTGCAATCATGTATATCCTGTTAACCAGTCAAAAGTCTTAGCAATCATGTATATCCTGTTATCCAGTCAAAGTCTTAGCAATCATGTATATCCTGTTATCCAGTCAAAAGTCTTAGCAATCATGTATATCCTGTTATCCAGTCAAAAGTCTTAGCAATCATTTATATCCTATTATCCAGTCAAAGTCTTAGCAATCATGTATATCCTGTTATCCAGTCAAAAGTCTTAGCAATCATGTATATCCTGTTATCCAGTCAAAGTCTTAGCAATCATATTAATCCTGTTATCTTGTCGAAGTCAATCCCATCATCCTGTCTAAAAACAAAAAAGGACCCGATTACTCAGGCCCTTTGATAATTCTGTATTCTTGCTATATAAATTACTTAATAGCGTATTGTTCTATAATACCTATTTGTCTGATAGCAATACTGACATGTTCTGAGTTAGGATAGTAGGTCAGCAGGTTCTGAAATTCTACAATAGCTGAGCGCATTTTGCCCATTTTGAAATAACAAAAACCAAGTTTTAACTGAGTATCGTCGTATTTGTCAAAAGCATTTGTATCAAAAACTTGGTTAAAAGCATTGAGAGCTTTTTTGTACTGATGAAGAGCATAATAACTTTCGCCTACCCAATATTGGATATTTCCAATAAGGTAATGCTTGGGTTGTTCAGAGACCAGTGACTCGAATATTTCTATTGCATCACCATAGCGCTGATAATAAAACTTGTTTAAAGCTTCTTTGTATTTATCCATGAATGGATCGGTGCGCACGATCTTTTGGACTTGGATCTCCGGAACAACAACTTCAGGTTTGATCACCCTGACTTCTTCCAGACGATCTTTTGGAATATCTTCCATGCTAGCAACAGTTTCGTCGGCAATGACTTCGGCAGCTCCAAAAAAGATGGGCATATTGTTTAGTTCTCTCAGATAAGCATTCGTGTTGTCAATAACACCCACTAAATTCTCTGAACGCTTTATCAACATATCGTTGTCAGCTTCTATTCTGTCCAGCTGGGCACGAAGTTTTGTTGTGCGGGCAATATAGTATTCGTCCATGGAGGCAAATGCCAATGTCATGGTGTCTTTAAGATTTTCGATCTTTTGGTCTAGGATAGCTATATTTCTATCACTGCTTTTGACCGAATTATTATTGCTAACCTGTGCTGAACTGGAGCACGAAGACAGTGCTAGGGCAACAATTAGAAAGACCATTAAAGGCAAAAATGCTTTTTTCATGATAGACCTCATTAAGTTTATGTCCGAAAGTATTAATAATTTCCTGAGTTCCCAAAAATTATTTTATCTTTTATCTAATAATTTAGCATATTTTTCCTTATTTTATGACAAAAGAGGTGATTATGAAAGAAAAAGAAGTAAAACTCGTAGAATTTCAGAATGATGTGTTAGCCGAAATGGTTAAAACCGTTCTTGAAAAGAATGAAATTCCCTTTCGCACAAAATCGGATATCATGCAGTCCGCACTCATTGTTGAAGGAAATGCTGCTGCAGGAGCCTACACAATTATTTATGTGAAAGAAAAAGATCTAAAACAAGCTCAAGATGCTATTGAGGGTATGGTCTAGGAAGGATTTATGGCAAAACTCAGAACGATTAAAGGAACCCATGACATTTTACCTTGGGATATTTACAAATGGCAAAGAGTTGAAAAGGTACTAAAAGAAGTTTTTGATGCTTACACTTGCAAAGAGGTCAGAACTCCTGTCTTTGAACAGACCTCGCTTTTTGCACGTGGGGTAGGCGAGTTCTCGGATATTGTTTCCAAGGAAATGTATACTTTTCAGGATAAGGGTGGCGATAATTTAACACTTCGTCCGGAATTGACAGCCTCGGTTGCTCGTTCCTTTATTCAACACAACTACCAGCAGGCATCCCCTCTGCATAAACTTTGGTATTTTGGTCCTCTATTCAGACAAGAAAGGCCTCAAGCCGGACGTCAGCGTCAATTTCACCAATATGGTATTGAATTTCTTGGTTCTACTTTTCCCGAGGCCGATGCTGAAGTTATTGAGATCGCTGCAGAAATTTATACTAAATTAGGCCTCAAGAATTGGGAGCTCCATATCAATTCGATCGGAAGTGTTGAAGCTCGCAAGATCTACATGGAAGTTCTCAAGAAAGAGCTGAAAGACCATAAGGCTGAGCTCTGCGAAACCTGTCAAGCTCGTTATGATGGCAATATTCTGCGTCTTTTTGATTGCAAGAATTCTGCTTGTGGCGATATTATGCGTGATCATGCTCCTTCTATTCTGGATCATTTATCCGACGAAGATACTTTACACTTTGAAGAGCTAAAAGCTTTATTGACAGCTTCAGGTATTGACTTTTTCGTCGATCATACCTTGGTGAGAGGACTGGATTATTATACCCGGACCACTTTTGAGATAAAAGGAACTGCCTTGGGAGCTCAAGATGCTCTGTGTGGTGGTGGCCGCTATGATGACCTCATCTCGGATTTAGATGGCCCTCAAACTCCTGCTGTCGGTTTTGCTGCCGGTGTTGAGCGCTTGATCATGGCCATGGATGCCGAGTCTTTATTCGATGAAGATCAAAGTTTTGTAGATCTTTATATTGCTCCCATGGATATCCATTGTCTGAAAGGTATCTCACCGATCGTGCATAATCTGCGCAAGAAAGCTTTTAGAGTCCACATGGAACTGATGCGTCGCTCTGTAAAAGCTATGATGCGAGATGCGAACAGACAAAAAGCTCGTTGGGTCGCCGTGATAGGTGAACAGGAACTTGAAAGTGGGAATATCAAACTTAAAAATATGAAAAAAAACGAACAAATAGAATGCAAAATTCTTGATATTGAAACAATAATAAATGGATGAATTATGACAAGTAATGATTTTATTAAAAATGAATTTAAAGGCTTAAAACCTAAAATAGGTATTGTATTGGGCTCTGGATTGAACAGCCTTCTGGATTCCGTTGATATTAAAAAAACTCTTAGCTATGGAGATATTCCCGGCTTTCCACAATCAACGGTCGATGGTCACGAAGGCGCCTTTGTCTTTGGCCAAATAAATGGTGTATCACTTCTTGCTGCTAAAGGTCGTTTCCACTATTACGAAGGCTATGACCTGGATGAAGTATTGTCCATTATGCGGACTTTTAAAGCTATGGGTATTGAACATGTGATCATTACCAACGCAGCCGGACTTATGAATAAAGCTTATAAACCGGGCGATATTTTATTGATCAAAAATTTTATTGATATGACAAAACTGACTCCTGCTTTGAAAAAAGGAACAGAGATCATATTGGATGCAGAAGAAAAAATAGCTAAAAGCGCATCGGAAATTTCCGGAGTAAAGCTGGGAGAGGGTATCTATGTGTGGACAACTGGACCTTCTTTCGAAACATCTGCCGAAATTGATTATTTCATATCATTGAAAGGCGATCTTGTAGGTATGTCAACTATGCCCGAAGTTATGTGGGCAAGAGAAAACGGCATGCAAGTATATCCTTTTTCTTGTGCCACTAATTGGGCAGCCGGTATTTCTACGCAAGCTTTATCACATGAAGAAGTCAACGAAACGGCAAATCATGTGCGCGAAGATCTTAGTCATTATATTTTAACACTTTGTAAACTTATCGGAGATCAATAATAGATGATACAACATCCCCTCGGATGTCATAAACTTTCAGGTCGTACTTATTTTACCTTGTATGCCCCGTATGCAAGGTCCTTGCGCCTGCTGCTTTTTGATAATTGTTCCGATACTGTTCCTTTTAAGACTTTACCCATGCGCGCCATGCAGGGGGGGTATTGGGAATATACCGATATCGGAGATTTTGATGGCTTATATTATGCCTTTCAGATGAACGATGATTCGCAATTTATTGCAGATCCTTATGCCAGATCCCTGGCTACTTTTAATGATCATCATCAGGAAGCTAAGGCTTATATCCATAAGTCTAATTTTGATTGGCAGGGTGATACTTTTCAAAAAGTATCCGATCCTCGCGATCTGGTGATCTATGAAGCACATGTTAAAGACATGACGGCTCACAGTAGCTCGAATGTAAGTCATCCCGGCACGTATATGGCTCTGATTGAAAAGATACCGTATTTAAAATCTTTGGGCATTAATGCTTTAGAACTTTTACCCGTCCAGCTTTTTGCGAATTACGAACCACCTTATGCAACCGGCTCGGATCATAGCAGGAATACCTGGAATCCCTATGCTTATAATCATTGGGGCTACATGACATCCTATTTTTTCGCTCCGGCCGGGATATATTCGACTCAAGGCACCCGTGAAGCCGGGACTTGGTGTGATCCTAAAGGCCAAGAAATTGAAGAGTTTAAAGCTCTGGTCAAAGCCCTTCATCAAGCAGGCATTTCGGTGATCCTGGATGTGGTGTATAATCATATTTCTCAATATAATTTAAATCCATTACGTATCCTGGCCGAAGATCATTATATAGATCCCTATGCTAATACCAGCGGGTGTGGAAATGATATAAAAAGTCATTCTTCTGTTGCAAGAAAACTGATCACGGATTCTATCCGCTACTGGACGAAAGAATTTCATGTGGATGGTTTTCGTTTTGATCTTGCGGGTTTACTCGATGATAAAACATTAATAGCAATTCGCCAGGCAGCTATGTCGGTAAACCCGAATGTCATTTTGTTGGGAGAACCCTGGGGTAAGCGATATTTTCCTCAAAGAATGAGCGATCTGCAATATGCTGTTTGGAATGATGTCTATAGAAATGGTGTAAAGGGCGAAAACCCCCACGATCGCAAAGGATATATTTTTGCTGAATGGGATCATTCTTTATATAAAAATAATTTTACCAAGCTACTTACCGGTACTCTGAAAACGGATGGAGGGCTGGTAAATAATAGTCGTTTTTCGGTGAATTATATTGCCTCTCACGATGGTTATACTTTGGGCGATTTTATTCGTATGGCTCTGGAGAAAAAAACGACACATATTGAACTATCTCAAGAAGAAGTAAAAATTCACAAATTAGCTGCTTTTGTTCTGACTATGTCTCAGGGTGTAATGATGATGCACGCCGGACAGGAATACGCCAGATCTAAAGTGATTGTTAAACAAGATGATGTTGTTGATGACATGAAAGGCCGCTGGGATCACGATTCATACAATAAAGATAACGAAACAAATTATATAAATTATGAGCAGATAGAGACCAATACCGAGCTAAAAGAATTCTATAGAAAGCTTATTGCTATCAGGAAAATGTTTCCTGAATTACGCTCTGCAGATAGAAAAAAAATACGAGCCATTTTTGGAGAAGGCAGTGATTTTGCCCTGGGATATTTATCTCACTCTTCTAAACGGACTTGCGCTGTTTTGATTAATAGCTCTCCTGATAAAGAAGCGAGTTTTGATTTAGTTAAAGGTGACTGGGATGTTATTGTTACACCTATTGATATATCCGAGAATGGAATTGAGAAGCATCAGGGTGGAAGAGTAGCAATATCAGCTCAGGGATTTATCTTATTGGTGAAACGCTGAGTCGTAAGTCGCAAATCGTGCATGAGTATCCCTAAATAGCGTTGACAAAATTTGCTTACTATTCACAGGTTTTGAAGATAAGACAGACATGACCATCAGGGGTATCATAAGGTTGTAGAAAAGTATCCGCTTTAGGTCTTTTACTGCAAGGTTTATCTTTACTGTAAACGACTTCCAAATTGAAGTCCTCCCATAATTAGGAGTAATTAAAAATAGAGATTAAGCAGCTCCCCTTGCCATAGAAGGTGGAGAGCCGTTATTTCCTTTATGTGGTCTTTCATTATTATATGTTCGTAACCATTGAGTTACAAGTTCTTGAGCATGTCCAATTGATTCAAATAAGTAAAAATCTAACCATTCATAGCGCGCTGTCCTATTAAGTCTTTCAACATAAGCATTCTGTGTTGGTTTTCCAGGTTGGATATAATGAGCATGGATTTTTCTCTTTTAGGTCCAGCTCATGAAGGTTTTGCTTGTAAATTCAGTTCCATTATCCATGCTAATACTTCGTGGTTTTATTTCCTTAGCTTCCATTATTTGATTAAGTTCTCGAGCCACTCTTTGCCCAGAAAAGCTATGTTCCGGGATACACGCAATCAGTTCGCGGTTATAGTCCTCAAGTACATTTGAGCGATCATTTATGTGGAACGGACAAATAATGTTTCTTGGTAGGATGAGTATTTTGATGATTACATTGCGAAAAAGGGACAAAACAGATTTATTGGTTTTTGTCAGGTCAAAATGAAAACAGCCTATTGGATAGAGCATCAGTTAAATGATAGTCTGTCGGAGTTTTACCCAAATAAGGATTATCAAGCCATACTCCAAATCAGTCAAACACCTCAAGAGATCATCGACAAACTCAATGATGATCGAATAAATTTATTATATGCTGCAGCTTACATGAAAATTATTCAGTCCTATTGGGAGAAGGCGGGTTTTTCGATAAATGAGCGAATTGATATTATCGCCACGATCTTTTCTTATGGAATATTTTCAAGAGAGACCGGAGAACCGCTAAAGCCACATTCTAATCCCAGACCGAATTGGTTTAGATCTGAAGCGGAGCGCTTCGCAAGAGACACCCCTTCGTTAAAGCTACGGCGTGTAGGCAAATCCCAAATTCCAAGAGATAAATAAATTCAAATGCAGAAAATCTTCCCGAATATTGTTTGTTATTTCTAGGAAAATTGTGTTAAAATTCATGTCGATAGAGTCGAAAAGGTCAGAACAAAAGGCAGAAGCGAAAATCAGAAATCAAGAATCATGAATCTGGAATCATAAATCTTATCACAACATAAGGATTTAATATGAAACACTATCTAATCATTTCTTCCTGCCTCCTTGGTGCCAACTGCCGTTACGACGGTGGGACGAATGCTCTCGCAGAAGAAATTCTGGCGCAATTGGACAAAGCATTTGTTTTGATTCCCATTTGTCCTGAGCAAATGGGTGGCTTATCTACACCCAGACTCCCGGCGGAGATAAGAGGTGAAAAGGTGATCCGCAAGGATGAGGTGGATGTAACGAAAGAATTTCAGCTCGGTTCTCGCGAAGCCCTCAATTTTGCGAAGCGCTATAAGGCTAAGTATGCTTTATTAAAAGCAAATTCACCTTCCTGCGGAAATGATAAGATCTATGATGGAACATTTTCGGATAAATTAGTAAAAGGCAAGGGAACAACTGCGAAAGAATTTTTTAAAGTCGGAATTAAAGTGTATAATGAAAAGCAAATAAATAATCTGTTAAACACGGAGGTATAAATGTTTGACCCAAGAGAAAAAAAATTAGCTGAGCTACTCGTTAACTATTCATGCGATGTGCAAAAAGGTGAAAATGTACTCATTGAAGCCATAGATATTCCTGAAACTTTTGTAAAACAGCTAATCAGAGCGGTCCGTAAAGCTGAAGGAAATCCTTTTGTTACAATTAAATCCAATACTATTCAAAGAGAATTATATTTAAATGGGACTGATGAACAAATTAAGTTCAGCGGTGAGTACGAAGCTTTTCGTATGAAAAAAATGCAGGCTTATATTGGTGTTCGTGGCTCTAAAAATATTACGGAATTATCTGATGTTCCCGCTGATGATATGAAACGCTACCAGACACTTTGGAGTCAACCTGTTCATTCAAAAATTCGTGTACCCGAAACCAAATGGGTTGTATTGCGTTGGCCAACACCTTCTATGGCACAGCAGGCGGGCTTAAGTACTGAAGAATTCGAAGATTTCTATTTTGATGTTTGTACTTTGGATTATCCCAAGATGGCTAAAGCACAAAAAACATTAATGGCATTGATGGAAAAAACTGACAAGGTCCATATAAAAGGTCCCGGAAAAACAGACCTGAAATTTTCTATCAAAGATATTCCCGTTATTCAGTCCTGTGGATTGAGAAATATTCCCGATGGCGAAGTTTTTACAGCTCCCGTTCGGGATTCTGCCAATGGTGTAATAGAGTATAATACTCCCACATTGTATCAGGGGACGGTATTTGATACTATTATATTGACTTTCAAGGATGGCAAGATCATCGATGTGGAAGGATCCGATAAAGCTCGTTTAGAAGAAATATTTGATACCGACGAAGGTTCACGCTATGTAGGCGAATTTGCCATAGGCATGAACCCTTATATCAATCGTCCTATGAAAGATATTCTTTTTGATGAAAAGATCGCCGGTTCCATCCATTTTACTCCCGGTAATTCTTATGATGATGCATTTAATGGTAACCGTTCAGCCATTCACTGGGATCTTGTCTTGAGACAAACACCCGAATGTGGTGGCGGAGAGATCTGGTTTGATGATGTCCTTATTCGTAAAGATGGTATGTTTGTTTTGGATGAGTTAAAAGGATTAAATCCCGAAAATTTGAAATAGAGAAAATTAACAGTCAAATGAGTGAGCACTTTAAGAATTAGGTTTTAATATTCATATTTGATTTTAGTATTAAATTCTAACTTTGGATATTCTAAGCTTCTAAGCCCTAAGCTCTCAACCCTAAGCTTGTTATAGATAAGGAACTTAATGAATAACACCAAGCACATCGTTTCTGTCCGTAAAGTCGAGCGTTACAATCAGGATGATATTTATAAAGCTGTAGCAGAAATCTATGAAGCTGCCGGTGGAGAAGATCCAAAAGGCAAACGCGTACTGCTGAAACCAAATGTTTTGACGGATATTAAACCCGAAAGGGCCGTTACAACACATCCTGAAGTATTCAGAGCCTGTGCCCGCTATTTTTTAGATAAAGGTGCCATAGTTTTAGCTGGTGATTCGCCTGCTTTGCATACACACGGTTTTAAGCCTAAAGTTTGTGGACTCTGGGAAGTCTGCGAAGAATTGGGTATTGAATGGCTGGATTTTGCCGAAGAACCCATTCATCGCAATGGTTTTAAATTTGCGCGCATTCTTGATGAAGTCGATATGGTGGTGTCGCTTCCCAAACTTAAAACCCATGAATTTGCTTATTATACGGGTGCAGTCAAGAATTTATTTGGTATGATTCCCGGATTATCAAAAGCTTTAATGCATGCGAAATATCCGAATAGAAAATCATTTTCAGCTATGATCGTGGATGTAATGGATGCCATTAAACCAAGTTTTGCCATTATGGATGCCATTATTGGAATGGAAGGTCCCGGACCTCAGAACGGTCAACCAAAACATATTGGTTTGATACTGGGTTCTGCTAATCTGCCGGCGCTTGATATTGTAGCATCCGGCATTGTTGGTTATGATCCCATGGATATTCCAATGTTATCAAATGCGGTCGAAAGAGCCTTGGTATCCGATCCAAAAGATATTCAGATAGAAGGTGGAAAACTTAAAGATTTTAGGGTCAAAAATTTCAAGAAGATCCCCATCCAGCGTCATTATAATTTTGCGATTATGGGTGTACCCTACGAAAAGATCCGCAGACGTTTTGACCGTCGCCCTATTTTTGATCATGATACCTGCATTCTTTGTAAACGCTGTATTCAAATATGTAAATCAGAGGCATTGTCAGTCAAAGATGGTAAGATCGTGGCAGATGATAAAAAATGTATCCGTTGTTATTGCTGTCATGAAATTTGCCCTGTAAACGCTATAGATCTTAAAAAGAAGGTATTTAAATGAAAAAAACAATAACTATTTTTCTTCTTCTGTTCTCAGGATTATTTGCTTGTACGTCCGCTATTATCAGTGGAAAAGCTACGCCCGATGGTCGTCCCTTATTATGGAAACATCGCGATACAGGTTCTCTCGAAAACAAGCTGGTGTTTATCACTGAGAGTGGTTTTGATTTTTTGGGAGTCGCTAATGCCACGGATCTTAAGTCTGAGGAGATCTGGATGGGAATGAATGAAAAGGGATTTGCCATCATGAATACAGCATCCTACAATATAAATGAAGGCCTTTCCCTGGATATTGAACGAGACCAGGAAGGAATATTTATGCGTCAGGCTCTCGAAAGCTGCGCAAATTTACATGATTTTGAACTAATGCTTGATCGTACATCGGGAAAACGAGGTATCGATGCGAATTTTGGTGTTATTGATGCCCGGGGCAATGCTGCTTTCTATGAAACCGGTTTTTACGAACATACAAAATTCGATGTTAATGATCCTGAAATCGCTCCCGAAGGATATTTGATACGCACAAATTTTTCTTTTACAGGCAAAGGTGATAAGGGAGTAGGGTATATCCGTTATGATGCCACAAGTGCGCTTTTTGCGAAGCAAAATGAATTTACGCCCGAGTTTATAATGAAAGAAGCCACACGCAATATGGACCACGGTTTATTAATAAATGATATAGGGAATACGAAATTACCCAAAGATCTGGGTGATGTAAAGATGTTGGATTTTCAGGATTATATTATCCGTTATTACAGCGCATCTGTCTTAGTTGTCCAGGGCACGCAGCCCGGTGAAGATCCTGGAAATGCTGTTTTATGGACCATCCTAGGTTTCCCTATGACCACAATGGTAACACCTGTATTCTTTTCTAAAGAAATTGATCTGCCGCAGGTATTGACAACTCAAAGCACTGATGCACCTTTTCTTTCTGCTGCTTCGATAGCATTAAAAGATGAATTTTTCCCGGTGAAATTTGACGATAAAAAGAATTATATCGATGTTTCGAAAATTAAAAATCGCAAAAAAACCGGCTATATGCAAAGGGTAATGAAAGCCGAAGATCTCATCATTGAAAAAGCAAGACATGTCATGGAATCAAGGTCAAAAGACAGCATAGAAAATTATTATAAATGGCTAGATCAATATATCTACGATTTTTATGCACCAATTATACCCACGGAAAAGCTAAAATACGATCTCCCCAGATGTGCTGTTGAGTAAGTAGAAGCCAGAATGATACAGAAGCCTGAAGTTAGCAACTGGGAATAAGGAGTAAAAGAGAATGCCGCTCTCGTATTCTCGATCTCATCCTTAGCCTCAACCTTAATCTCAATCTCAATCATCAACACAGATATGTGAATTATGAGGTCCTTGAATATCGAACAAGGAACATCAATATGTGATTTGTGAAAATTTTTGAATATCAAATATCGTTAATTTTAATCGATGAAGCCGCCAGTCTCGAAGAGACTCCTGCGGATTTGGCGGACAGAATGACAGTAAGCACGAATTCGTCATCCTGTCCCGAATATCCGGGATCAGGGTCTCTGTGAGATTGGGATAATTAATTACAATTAATGCGTGGATTCCCACAGAGATTTTGCTTCGCAATCCGCCATGCGGCGGACTGAACAATTATAAAACAAACGCTGTTTGTTTTGTAATTTTTACCGAAGTATATCGGCACATGCAGAATGACAGAAAACACCAACACCGATATGCGATTTGCGACGTTTTTGAATATAGAACAAGGAAGACCGATATGCGATTTATAAAGATTTCAACTATCGAAAAAATATCAATTACCCCGCACTTTAGTGCGGGGTAAACAGCGAGCAATAAATCGGGCTTTAGCCCAAAAAGAATCATTCTAATTTGGGGTTAAAACCCCTTTTTTTTGGGCGTTCTTATCCACGGGCTTAAGCCCGTGGTAATTGATATAAAGATACAGTTCACGAGACTAAGGATATCTATGATTTATGAAGTCCTTGAATAATGAACAAACATTTATCAACAGATCTATAGCTCCTCGCTCATATTTCAAGCCGCATCTGCTTTCTTGTAAAGATATATAAAAGCCGAAACAATGATGAGAGAACCTAAAATACTAAAGATATCGGGTGCTTCCTGTAAGAATAATATACTGATAATGGCAGTAAATAATACATGCATGTATTGATAAGGCGCAACATCAGAAGCGCGGGCATAATGGTAAGACTCTGTAATGAGCAATTGACCCATTCCTGCAAAAACGCCAATACCTAATAAATAAAGCCATTGAATGGTTGTGGGCATTACAAAATTTGCTATTGCAAAAGGGAGGACTACAATGAAAGAAATAAATGAAAAGTAAAAGACGATCGTGGCGGATTTCTCTCCACGCGTATTTAATAATCTTATCATGGTATAGGCAAATCCTGAAAAGATCGCTGAGGCAAATCCTGTAATTGCTGGAGCCATTTCCATCTGGAAATGAGGTTTAATAATAAGTAAGGAAGCTAAAAAAGCAATGGACATAGCAAGGATCTTATGTTTCCCCAGCTTTTCTTTTAGAAATAAACCCGCAAACAAAATAACAAAAAATGGAGAGAGCTTATTGAGCATAGTCCCATCACTTATGTTGAGGTAAGTAATGCTATGAAAGTAAAGAAATACTCCCGCCAATCCGCTTAAAGCTCTTAAAATAAGAAAAATACGATTCTTTTTCTGTCCCCAAATAGAATCACGATTTTTAGCGATCAATACCAAGGTTATGATAAGTGCAATTAAATTTCTGAATAATACTTTTTCGTAAAGTGGAATGTCACCGGCGAGTCTGACCATAAAGGACATGATGGCAAAGGATAAGGAAGCAAGGGTCATATATAAAACGGATTTCTGATAGTCATTCAGCATAAAGAAACTTAAAATAAAATTATGAACTTTCATATCAAAATCTTGACTAAGCTTACTATTCTCTTTAGATTATTCGGCTATATTAAAATTATTGGGAGTCGTTAATATTATTTCGAACTATTTAACATTTTTCAAGCACGTTCAAAGAGCTCCAGATGAAGTATTTATATACAGTGAAGATAAAAAGCTGACATATAAAGAGGTATTTGAATCTTCTTTAAAACTTGCTAATCATTTCAATCAACAGGGTATTAAAAAAAATTCCCGTGTTGTTGTTATGTTACCCAATATACCGGAAATGCTTTATACCTGGTTGGCATTATCTCGACTAGAAGCGATGATAATCCCGGTGAATGTAAATTATAAGTCATTGGCTTTGCGATATATTATTGATGATAGTTCTGCAGTGGCAGTTGTTTATCATAAAGATTCCGAAGAAGATGTCTTAAATGCCAGTAGCATTTTAACAAGTCTTAATACAATGATAGTTTTGGGTGAAAGCGATCACGAACCTGCTGTCCAATTTATGGATTATTTAGATAAACCTCTTTTTGGGGGTCCCTATCATCCCGAGGATGATGATACAAATGTTATGTTTTACAGTGGCGCTGCTACAGGACCTGCAAAATATGCCAAGTATTCTAACCACATGATAGCCAGAAATACGAATGATTATTTATCTGCAATAATGTTTAAACCCGAGGATATAATTTTTTCCCAGTTTCCTTTAACTCATTATATCGGCTATGTAGCTGTAATGAATGCTGTTGTTAATGCCGGAGCTTCTTTAGCCATAAGCAACAGTTATGAAAAAAATCATATCAAGAATATGCTTGAAGAGGTAAAACCAAATTATTTTGTTGTTGAACCCACATTTATTTCTGTATTGCTTGATGAAAAAGACTTTTTTCCTTTCCCTGATAGTGTCGATTATGTTATCACCGGTGGAGGTCGCTTAAAAGACAACTTGCATGAAAAGTTCATGGAGATCTACAAACTTCCTGTTTTTAAAATATATGGTATGATAGAAGCCGGTCCCATTTTAACTGTTAATACTAATACGGAAAAACCTGCTTCCATAGGTACAAGTCTTAGCAATATATCTCTTTGTCTAAAAAAAGATGGCAAAATACTTTCTGAAGAGAAAACAGGTGAGATATGTATTGTATCAAATATTTTAACTAAGGATCTTCACAAATTATTATCAGATCAATTTAAAGATGGCTGGTATCATACCGGAGATCTTGGCAGGTTAGATCCTGATGGCTATTTGTACTTTGTAGATAGAAAAGCTTACCTTATCAATGTCAGAGGTTTTGAAGTTTATCCCGAAGAGATCGAATCTGTATTAATGAAGCATCCGGCTGTACAGGAAGTTGTCGTGACCGGAGTAGCAAAAGATGAATATTCCGAGAGTATTTATGCCTACATTATACCTTCAGATTCTCAGCGACCCAGAGATAATGAATTGATCGATTTTCTTGCAAAAGAATTACCACGCTATCAAATACCTGAAAAGTTTATATATGTGAATCACTTCCCGAAATCTCCTACGGGCAAAGTGGTCAGGCAGGCTTTAAATTAAAAAAATAATATAAAACCCATTATGGAGGAAATATAATGGCAACGTTGACCAAAGATATTAGAAATATCGCATTGGTGGGACACTCAGCGACGGGTAAGACCATCTTAGCAGATGCTTTGTTACTGAATGCAGGGAAGATCAATCGTCTTGGATCTATTCAAGAAGGAACAACTACTTCCGATTATTCGCAAGAAGAAATTGATCGTGAGATTTCCTTGCGTGCATCACTAATACATGTTGATGAACAAGGTGTTAAATTAAACTTCCTGGATACCCCAGGTTATATGGATTTTTCCGGTGAGCTTGCAGCTGTTTCGCATATAGCAGATTCTGCGCTGATCACTGTTGATGGAAGTTGCAACGCTATTGAAGTTGGTACTGAATTAGCGTGGGATGCAATGGAAAAAAGAAATACAGCTGTCTTTTTTGCTATAACAATGTTAGATAAAGAACATACTCATTTTGATGTAGTTCTAAAGACTTTAAAAGATCGTTATGGCGATCATGTACTAAAACTTCAATATCCTGTAAATGAAGGACCTGCACTAAATGCTATTGTTGATGTTCTAAAAAAGAAAGTGTTGGTTTTTAATGAAAAAGGCAAATATACAGAAGAAGACCTGAACGAAACTCAAAAAGTAGAAGTCGATGAGCTATATGAAAAACTCGTTGAGTTAGTTGCGGAATCTGATGATGAATTGCTCGAAAAATATTTTGAAGCAGGTGAGTTAAGTGAAGATGAGCTTAATTCCGGAATTAAATCAGCTATTAAAAATAGAAGCCTTTTTCCTGTATTCAGCCTTTCTTCCATGAAAAATATTGGCGTAAGTCGCCTAGCAGAAGTTCTTGCAGAACTTGCACCCGCCCCCGCTGCTGAAGTAAAAGCAATTAAAAATGGCGAAGAAATTATTAGAAAAGTTGATGCCGCTGAACCAACAAGTATTTTTATTTATAAAAATGTTTACGAACAGCATGTAGGAGAAATGTCCTACTTTAAAGTAATGACCGGTACACTAAAACCCGGAATGGACCTTAAAAATGTTCAATCAAACACGTCTGAACGTTTTGGTGGTATTTTTACAATGAATGGTAAAAACCGCATTGAATTAGATGAACTGCAAGCTGGTGATATTGGTACAGCAGTAAAATTGAAAGATACTCATACCTGTAATTCACTTTGCGATTCTAAAGACATGGTTGAATATCCTGTTATTGCTTTCCCCGAACCCATTATTCGTGTTGCTGTTGAAGCGACTGCTAAAGGTGATGATGAAAAGATCGGTATGGGCTTGACACAGATCCGTGCAGAAGATCCATCATTTTATTATGCCGTGGATTCTGAATTAAAGCAGACTATCGTTTCAGGCCAAGGTGAAACTCATCTGGAAGTTTGTCTAAAGAAAATTGAAGATCGTTATAAAATTGAAATTAATCAAATTGAACCTAAGATCCCGTATCGCGAAACAATTCGTAAAACAGCCGAAGGTCATTACAGACATAAAAAACAATCAGGTGGTGCCGGTCAGTTTGGCGAAGTATATCTTCGCCTTGAACCAAAACCTCGCGGTGAAGGTATTGAATTCGTATCCGAATTAGTCGGTATGAATGTCGATCGTTCTTTCGTTCCTTCTGTAGAAAAAGGTGTAAATCAGGCAACAATTGAAGGCCCATTGACAAGTTCAAAGGTTATTGATATTAAAGTTGCTTTTTACGATGGAAAACAACATCCGGTTGATTCTAAAGATATCGCTTTCCAGATCGCCGGTCGTGGTGCTTTCCGTCAAGCTTTTGAAAAAGCAGATCCTATTTTGCTTGAACCAATCTATGAGATCGAAGTCAAGATCCCCGAAGAATATATGGGCGATGTAATGGGCGATGTTTCATCTCGTCGTGGAAAAGTATTGGGCATGGATTCTGACGGACATAATCAGGTCATTAAAGCCTCAGTTCCTCTTTCTAATCTCTACAAATATGCTAATACTCTGCGCTCTATTTCTCAGGGTAGAGGTCAGTATAAACGCAAGTTCTCACATTACGAATATGTTCCTAAAGAAATTCAGGATAAGATCGTAGCAGAACATAAAAAAGAGCAGGAAGAAGCTCATAGCTAAAAATCAAGATCACATGATCTATCTATGCACGGGCACTCTTGAGTGTCCGTGTTTTTTTTTTATCTAATTAATTATAGCAAGAATGCCATTTATCAGGAAAATTATGAGCTGCATCACAGATGAGAAAAATGGGGTGAAAATGGGGAATTATGATGTTATATTTAAATGACCTGAGGATGGAAATAGCGGGAAAGTACTTAAATACCTACAGAATTAAATCCACCCGATTACAGACATGAGATTATGGGTGAAATGGCTGGTATTTTGTGACGATAAAGACAAAACATAATACACCATATTTTGGAAGAATCATTCATGAGGCTATGGAATTATCAAAAATTGGTTATTTAGCAGAAAAATATTGGAATGAAATTCCAGTTCATTTTAATTTTGCTTTGCCAGAAGCCTTCGTTGTGATGCCAGATCATATTCATGGCATAATAAAAATTAATAAAAGAAAAGATGCAGAGACAAGGCATTGCCTTGTCTCAACAATCAATCATTTTAAAATGAATCAAACTAATAAAAATCATTATCGATATAGAAATCCTGGGAAAAATAATTTATCATCGATAATTGGATCATATAAAGCTATAGTTTCTAGGAAAGCACATGATATAAATATTCAATTTTCCTGGCAACCACGTTTTCATGATAAAATTATATGGAATTTTGATGAACTAGAATTTTATAAATCCTACATCAAAAACAATCCCCAAAATTGGAAAGGATAATCCACCATGGCCATTAGTATCATCGAAATCAAAGCGCGCTGTTCAAATCAGGATAAGATTAGACGTATTCTAAAAGAAGAGAATGCCATTTTTAAAGGGAAAGATCATCAGATAGATACCTATTTTAATGTGCCAAATGGACGATTAAAGCTACGTGAAGGGGCGATTGAGAATAATCTGATACACTATGAGCGTCCCAATCAAAAAGGGCCTAAACGGTCCTCTGTGCTTTTATATAAATCGACACCTGGTTCTTCATTAAAGGCTGTTCTAGCGCAAGCCAATGGTGTTGTTGTTATCGTGGATAAAATTCGTGAAATATATTTTATCGATAACATCAAGTTCCATATTGATAGCGTTAAAAATCTTGGGACATTTATAGAAATTGAAGCCATTGATGAAGAAGGGGAGATAAGCCCAGCACAATTGAAGCAGCAATGTCAGTCTTATCTCAAGAAATTTGAGGTAGACGAAAAAGATCTGGTAGATTGTTCCTATTCTGATCTATTATTGAAAAAAATAAAATAAGAAAGTATTGACATTAATTGTTTTTTTTTTTAACTTTATATGTTCAGTAATAAATTTGAAAAATTAATCATAACCTGGTGTTCTTATGAAAAAGATAATTATTCTTTTAGCTGTGTTGATGCTTGTTAATGTCGCATTTTCTCTTGAAAAAGAAAAAATTACCGAAGTAGGTTTTATCGGAAATATGCCCGTTATTTCAATTTTTTCAACAGCTTTCCCCTCTTATTCTTTTGTATTGAAATTTGGAAATGAAGCATCACTTTTAAGGCTTAGTTCACTCGATGTAGAGTCTTACTTTCAAAAAGGCACCTATATATCTGGAAATGAAGTCGATACTATGCAAATGACGACAGATGACAATTCATTTTCCTTTGGTTTTGCATTTGGGAGAGAGAAGCGTAAAAAAATTGATGATAATTTTGAATTTAGATATGGCGGGGATATTCTTTTAGCTTATAGTAAAAGCGTAGAGCGTGACGAAAGTGAAGATCCATATTTAAGAAATTATATCAGGCATACATTCAATCCAGGAATTGAACTCTTGCTTGGTTTTAATTATGTGATTAAGGAAAAATTTGTCATAGGGGTTGAAATAAATCCTGGATTATACTATACAAATTATACTTATGTGAGTGAACGCATTTATGATGTAGATGATAACAATTATTCTGAAACTAGCTATGATCAATTTAGTTTTAATATAGACGATGTTGTCAAGTTCTCCTTCTCGTATAGATTTTAATCACACATTCATTTTTTTAGATATTAAAGCCTCGTATAGAGGCTTTTTTTATTATCATGAAAAATAAAAATACATAAAATAGTTAACAAAATGCAATATATATATTACAATTGTGTATGAAAAATATTAAAATGAAAATAGCTCGAGTAGAAAAGGGATTATCCCAAGAGAATTTAGCCGATATTGTTGGGGCAAGCCGCCAAACAATTGGCTTGATTGAAAAGGGAAGTTATAATCCTAGTTTAAATTTGTGTATATCGATCGCAAAAGTTCTTGATCGAACCCTAAACGACTTATTTTGGAGTGAAGAGAATGAAAAAAAACAATAGACCCTTTAATATGGACGAACGATCCAAGTTGGTTGCGTATAAAGTAATTGCTATGATGTATTTTATGACCATCCTTTCTATGCAAGGTGTCATTATGTATAAACAGTTCGCCTTGGGACAGTCTATCCACGATTTTGAAGGCTTTGCAGTTATATTCTTGGTAAATGTTTTATTTTTATTGGCAGCACTTTTATACTTTGGAGCTATTCCCCTCAGAAAGTTGAATCTCAAATCCATTGCTCTTATTTACGGATTATTCGTTGTCTTGGGATTACTCTTTACATTCTTGAAGTATAATGTATTTCAAAAAATGGGCTTAAGTTTTATTGAAATTATGGATAAAATTATCATTGTTGTGGTTCTTTGCAGTCTAATTTTATTGTTTTTTGCTGTCTTTGCTCTACTTGGAAAAAGAAAAATGAACAAAGAGCTTGAAAATAAACGATATATTATTGATTTTAAGCTCCTAAGCTCCTAAGCTCCTAAGCTCCTAAGCTCCTAAGCTCCTAAGCTCCTAAGCTCCTAAGCTCCTAAGCTCCTAAGCTCCTAAGCTCTTTTCTTCCTTGTCTAAAAGCTTTAAACATAGTATTTTGCCACATGAAATAGGATAAAAAATGATCAAAGATATATTACTAAAAGAAAAGTATGACAAAAAAGATATTATTCGACTCTTAGAGGCTCAAGGTGAAGAGCAGGATTTACTCTTTCAATTTGCTAAAGATATTAAGTCACAGTATGTGGGGAATAAAGTCTATCTCCGCGGACTCATAGAGTTATCCAATATTTGCGCTAAAGATTGTTTGTATTGCGGTATTCGCTCGTCTAACCACGATGTCCATCGTTATAATCTGAGCGATGAAGAGGTCTTGAATGCTGCAACTTATGCCTATGAACAAAATTATGCTTCACTGGTTATTCAGTCTGGAGAATTGACTTCCCGAAAATTCACCTCTCGTATTACGCGACTATTAAAGGAAATTCAAAAATTATCCAATAATGAAATGCATGTTACTCTTTCTATGGGAGAGCAAAGCATAGATGTTTTCAAAGAATGGCGAAAGGCAGGAGCACATCGTTATTTACTCCGCATAGAAGCATCAAACAGAGACTTGTACGAAAAGATCCATCCTGTAAACAAACTACATGCTTACGATAAAAGAATGCAGGCCTTAAAAGATTTACGAGAAGCAGATTATCAGGTAGGAACCGGCGTAATGATTGGATTGCCTTATCAAACCATAGAAGATCTCGCTTCAGATTTGATCTTTATGCGGGATATTGATATTGATATGGTGGGAATGGGTCCTTATTTGGAACATATAGATACCCCGCTTTATGCTGATAAAGATCTATTACTGAGTAAAGAAGAAAGATTTTATCTTTCTTTAAAAATGATAGCCATTCTGAGAATTATGATGAAAGATATCAATATTGCAGCTTCAACAGCCATGGAGACAATTCATCCTCAGGGGAGAGAAAAAGCTTTTGAGTTTGGAGGGAATGTTTTTATGCCAAATCTTACACCTTTTCGTGTCAGAGCAGATTATAAGCTTTACGAAAATAAACCCTCTTCGGATAAAGATCCGGGGGATTTCACTAAAAGGGTGGAGAAAAAATTGTCATCATTCAATAATCAAATTGCTTATGGTGAAACAGGTGATCCACTTCACTACGAAAAACGAAAGTCTTAAAAGCTTAACATTATTCATTTAAAAACCTGATTTTACGCGTTTTTTTTTACTAGATACCTTTGCAAAGTTAACACTATCTGATTTGCGAGAGACATTTTCTCTTTTTGATATGAATATCGCTGCTTAAAATGGATTATTGGCAAGATATTTGTTCTCTTAGCTAAAAATGTTAACTATTTGCTCGTTTTGGGTCTAATTATAAATACATCATGGGGATCATTATGAAAAAATCACTATTTTTACTATTGCTGTTTTTAAGCGCTTGTGCCAGCTTGCCTTTGCTCGAGTCTGAGGATCTTGTTGACCCCGATTCAAAGGGCAGATATATCTTTGATGTCAAAAACAAGATTGCATATAAAGTTCAGCATGACGATGATTTTATTTATCTTGAATTAAAAACAGATGATAAAATAGCCATACAAAAGATACTGCGCCACGGTTTGTATATTTATCTTGATCCCAAAGCCGGCAGACATAAGGATATATTTTTTAATTATCCTTTAACAAGAAAACCCGGGCAAGGCGAAATGAGACCCAGGATGGGACCCGGCAATCCAATGAACAGAGAAAGAAGTTTTGATCTTCCATTCATGCTAAGCAGCTTAGGAAGCGAGGGACTATTTTCCAAAAAAGAAATGGTAGAAAAAGTACCCGTATATTCAGAAAGCAATTCATTTAAAGTCGAAATAAGCGCACCGACATCAGTGGAGTTAAATTATCGGCTTCGAATTCCTCTAAATGAAATATTTGAGAGCAGAGAATTACCGCAAGAATTATCCATGGGTCTTATGAGTGGAAAATTTGAAATACCGGCTAGAGCAGGAAGCGCTGATCCGTCTGCCAAAGCATCTCGGAGAGGAGGCATGTACTCTGGCTCCAGGGCTGGAGGTCAAGGTCTTAATATCTTCTCTGATGATGAGATCCAGGCAATGAGTGAACAGATATCAATTTGGTTTAAAATTATTATATAAATAATATTAGTTCAGGATGCTTGAAGATCTGGAGTTTGTATTGTATATTTAGTGATGAATGGAGGTTATGATGAAAATAGGTAAAATGTTGGTACATTTTGTAAAAGTGTTTATCCTTGCTTTTTTAAGTACAGCTGCAGTGACAGCACTTTATGGACGAATTGTTCATGGAGCATGTGGAGTGAATTTTGAAAATGCAATAATCTTTGGAATTCTTTTTGGTATTTTATTTACCTGGTTAGAAGGCGAGAGATTAGAGCGAGATGAGGATGAACAGGATAATCCATACGACTGATAAAAAAGTAGCTGTAATAAAAAAGGGATTTTTAAATCCCTTTTTTCTATTTAAGTAAAGATTTTATTCACCTAAATATGTTTTGATCATATTAATAACGCCATCATCATCTACTATATCGTAGAAAATAAATGTGCCCTTACGTTTTTTAGTTACAATACCAGCGTAACGAATCTTAGTCAAATGCTGAGATACGGTTGCTGTTGGTACTTCTACGCAAGTTTCAAGGTTATTAACATTTGTTGGACCATTTTTGATCAGTCCGCGCAAAATAGCTAAGCGAATCGGATGTGCGATTGCTTTTAAGATCTCTGCTTTGCGTTGAAGGAAATTGTAATCATTTTTGCTCATGGTGTTTCTCCTATTGTTTTGGGTTTATAGTTTTTTTACAACTAACTATGTATAATGTAAGATATATTTCTTGATAGTCAAGGAAAATAAATTTTTTACAGTCACTAAACTCAATTATTTCATAAACAACTTATCCCATAAGAGGATAAATCATATTATCACATCCTTTGCATAATGATTCCTAATGTTTTTTTCTTAAAAATTTCAATTTATTCTGCTGCCTGTTCAAGTCTAAGCCAACAAGCAAAGTTGATATTCAAAGTCTTCGACTCCACCGGTCTCGAAGAGACTCCTGCGGAGCTGGTGGAGTGGGCGGACAGGATGCTGGGTCTCAACTTCTCCTAGGAAAGGATCATTCTCCTGGCCTTCATACCTATAAATCTTCTAAGCCTTAACCTTAATTTAAGCCATTAAACATCTAAATTTTTAAGTGACTCCTTATTTTCTGACAGTATTTATTAAATTACTCACAAGTTTGCCGACAGAAATTGCTTGAAACTCACAAGATAATATGTGGTATATGGCGAAAACTTCTATACGTTTAAAATAAACATCTTGATATTTAGAAAAAATATTTCAAATTATATCATAATAATAAATAAATTTGAAACTGTAATATTGATTAGTTACATTATGCTACTATATTACTATGTCTGAATATTATAAGGAATGATATAAGTCAGTAGAAAAATGGTAATATTGGAAAACTATATATAAGTGATCCTTAAGAAAAACACTGGATTATGTATTTAGCATATCAATCTGCTTGTTTTTTGAGTCTTAAAAAAATAAAATATATCACTAAAAGGTAAAATAAATATAAAGGGAGAATTTCATGACTAAAAAAGAAGTAGAGGATATATCTACTGAAGGGATTTTAAAAAATTGCTTTATGCTATAAGTGAGCGATAGAGCCAATAAAAGAGATTTATAAAAGTTGCAAATGGAGTAAGTAATGAAAGAAGAAAGCAAAGAAAAGAAAAAAAATGAAACAAAAGAATTCAGAATTTGTCCCAATTGTTATGGGGGACTATCTGAAACAGAAATAGAAACTGATAATTGTTGGACTTGTGGCCACTCGGTCAATGGCGGAATTCTACCTACTGAAAAACAAGATAAAGTTTTAAGTAAGAAAAATGAACTTAATAATCCAGATGTTAGTTATTTCCCCTTTAAAAAAATGATAACTCCTATTATTGTGAAAATTCTTTATGTACTTGGCATAGTTTCGCTTTTCACTTATGGGGTTATTCTCATTGCTAATGAAGAATTGGTATTAGGATTTATCATAATGATTTTGGGTAATATGTTTTGGCGAATTATTTGTGAATCTACAATTTTAGCATTTAATATTCATAAGAGTTTGATATCTATAGAAGAGATTTTAAAAACTAATCAAAAAAATTGATAAGTAGTAGATGATTATTAATAATAATTCAACAGAATATCAAATTTTATTAGTTGAATTCAGGTCTGTTAATTAATCTAAAAACAACAATTGCACTAAATGTTCAAGAAGAAATGTCGATTTATGAATTAAAAAGCGAATATTCCCTTCACATATCACATATCTTTGTTCCTTGTTCGATATTTTCCCAATTTCCCAAATTTTTTTGCGCTTTTTTTTAGAAAAAGCAAAACCCGCTTGAGCGGGTTTTTGGGCAAGTCAGCACTTCGTAGTCCTTCGAAGCCTTGGCGTAGAAGGACGAAATAGTCATATGAACAAGCTCAATGTCCCGAGCCTGCTCTTCGTAGTCCTTCGAAGCCTTAGCGTAGAAGGACGTAGTAGAGCGGAGAGGGGGGGATTCGAACCCCCGGTAGCGCGTTAAGCACTACGACGATTTAGCAAACCGTTGCATTCAGCCGCTCTGCCACCTCTCCAGCACTGTTAAAAAGCCAAGAAATTTAAGATGCAAATTCCTTATTTACAATACTTATTTACATGAAAGACAAAATTGTTTGCAGAGCTTGCACTTAAATGGATATTGTAGTGACCCGGGATCTTGAATCGCGACGACAATTAAATAAATAGATTTTATTTATATGGAAATTAATTTATATTTCAAAATGAGTAAAAAAGCACAGACACCCTTAATGAAACAATATTTTAATCTGAAGTCTCAGCATCCGGATAAGATCCTTCTTTTTAGAATGGGTGATTTTTATGAGACTTTTGATACCGATGCTAAAATTGCATCAAAAGTCCTGAATATTGTCTTAACTAAACGCTCTAATGGTGCTGCTGCCAGTGTACCTTTGGCAGGTTTCCCTCATCATGCTTTAGATAATTATTTGCATGAATTGCTCAGAGCGGGTTTAAAAGTTGTGATCTGTGAACAACTCGAAGATCCTAAAAAGGCAAAAGGACTTGTTAAACGGGGAGTAAGCGAAATTATTACTCCCGGGACAGCCGTGAATGATAAATTTCTTGATATAAGAGAAAATAATTATTTAGCTGCCTGGCAGACCGGTAAAACGATGAGCGGTCTTGCTTTTCTTGATATATCAACCGGGGAATTCAAATATATCTATGCTAACAATGAAAATATAGCCAAAATTATTGAGGCGAAACCAATTTCGGAATTATTAGTGCCGGAAAATTCTGAGTTTGATATTAAATCAATGATCCCACACTATAAGGGGATGTTTACAAAAATGCCCGATTGGGTGAGTGATTATTCATATTCTTGTGATACGATAAAGTCCCATTTTAAGGCTTCAACGCTCAAAGGATTTGGCATAGAGGATAAAATTGAATGTGTGCAATCCGTGGGAATGATCTTGCATTATGTAAAAGAAAATTTCCAAAAACAATTAGCTCACATTAATTCCATCCGCTACATGGATCCCGGTATGTTTCTTGGCTTAGATCGCTTTACCATAAGAAATCTTGAGTTATTTCAAAGATTATCGGGCGAAACAGGTGAGGGGACATTTATCTGGGCTATCAATGAAACCCTAACTTCCATGGGCTCGCGTTTATTAAGGCAGTGGATCTATTATCCTTTGTTAGATAAAAAAGAGATAGAGCATCGTTTGGATCATGTGAGTGTGTTTGTCGATGATATGGCTTCTTGCCAAAATATCAGAGAGCTTTTGAAAAGTATCGCAGATATTGAACGCATGTGCGCTAAAATTGCTTCTTTAAAGATCAGTCCTAAAGAAATTAACACATTAAAGGACTCTTTGATCTCAGTCCTTAAATTACCCGCACTCATTGATCAAAAACTGGCTTTTACACTTAAAGATCCCGATAGGATCCAGGAAGTTATCGACCTGATTACCACAGCAATTAAAGATGATCCCAGCAATCAGGTGAACAAGGGCGGTGTTTTTAGAGATGATTTCCATCCTGATATCATGGAATTAAGAAAAATTTCTAAAGGAGGAAAAAATGTTCTTCTTGAAATACAGGAACGCGAAAGAAAGCGTTTACATATTCCTACCTTAAAAATATCCTATAATCGTGTTTTTGGCTATTATATTGATATAACAAGAGTGCATACAAATAAAGTCCCGGAAGATTATATTCGCAAACAGACACTCACAAATTCTGAGCGCTATATCACTCAGGAATTAAAAGAATACGAAGATAAAATATTAAATGCCGAAGACCGTTTGATTTCTCTGGAAACAGAACTTTATTCAAATTTAATAACTCAGCTTTCAGCCTATATTCTGCTTCTACAGGCCAATGCGCAAAAGGTAGCACAAATAGACGTGCTGACTTCTTTCGCTCATTTAGCGCAGCGTGAGCAGTGGATTCGACCCGATGTGGACGATTCTTCTACCCTGGAGATCAAGGGCGGACGACATCCGGTGGTTGAAGCTCTATTGCCACCCCATGAATCATTTATTCCCAACGATTCTTTTTTAGATCTCAAAACTGAACAAATACATTTGATTACCGGTCCCAATATGTCGGGTAAGTCAACCTACCTCCGGCAAATAGCTCTCATTACTTTAATGGCGCAAATGGGATGCTTTGTCCCTGCCCTTTCTGCTCACATTGGCATGGTCGATAAAATATTCACGCGTGTAGGGGCCAGCGATAATCTCGCCTTTGGTGAAAGTACTTTTTTAACGGAAATGATAGAAACAGCCAATATCTTAAATACTGCATCTTCACGCTCACTCATCTTGCTTGATGAAATAGGGCGGGGGACCAGTACTTACGATGGCCTTTCAATTGCCTGGGCTGTTGTAGAGTATTTACACAATCAACCCGCCCTTGCAGCAAGAACTCTGTTTGCGACACATTATCACGAATTAACTGATCTGGAAAATATTTTACCCAGAGTTAAAAATTATAATGTCCAGGTAAAAGAATACAGCGATAAAGTTATTTTTCTTCGTAAGATCATTCCCGGAAGTACAGATAAGAGTTATGGTATTTATGTTGCTCAGATGGCAGGTATTCCCAAAGCTGTTGTAAATAGAGCAAAAGAGATACTATTTCATCTTTCCGGCTCCGATCATACGTTGCCCGATGGCAAAAAAGTCCTCAAGCCTTCAGTCCAAGAAGAAAATATTGTCCAACTCGATATTTTTTCGGCAAAAGATAGCGAATTACATGCCGAGGTCAAGGACATTGATATCGATAATATGACACCCATAGAAGCGCTTGTTAAATTGCAAGATTTAAAGAAGAAGCTATAGCAAAGCCCGAGCATTGCCTTAGGTAAAACATTTGTTTAATCAAACTATGCTAATACAAAAAAAGGGCAACTTTAGGGTTGCCCTTACTTTTTTTCTAAATTTTAAAATTTTTCTGCTTTCTGCCTTCTCGCACTGCTTTGCTAGCAACTTTGCGGCAATGGCTGACCGGAAGGCTTGGGCGCGTCTTCGAGTTCTGATTAAAAGAATCTGGCCCAATGCAGTTTAAGACCAAGACCGTTAATATTTTCCGTGAATGAGAAAGGAAGGTCATAAAGTCTTAATGTAAGTCCAATCTCGGATCCTAAGCCTTGTAACCTAAGTCCGGCTTCGGAGTATTGGTATTGTCCTTTTTGATGTACAGAACCATGAATGCTGAATGCCGGCACAGGGAAGACCTCTAAACCATAGGAATAATTGGGTCCGCTATTAGAGTTTATCCCTTCAGAGATATAAGTGGCAAAAGAGCCCTTTAACATAATTTGTGATATGGGCTGATATTGACCGGCAATATGAAATTTAGTACCCAAAGCTTTAGTATAAGTGGTATCATCCTCTAAAAGATTTTCTTCGAGCACTGTCAGCGAATTTATATCAAATTCTTCATCTGAATTGAAGAGTTTTAATATATCTCCGGCTTGTGCTTCAAATTTCACTTCTCTGAGGTAGGCATGGTTCATTTTAATTTTAGCGCCGATGTCTTCAAAACCAAGCTGAATATCGATATAATTCTTTAGCATATTAGGGAGAACGGGAATTATACGGTTTAACTTAATTCTCCATGCAACTCCAAGATCTAGTCCCATTTGCATTTTTGCGATATTTAAGTAATCATCTTCTATATTGAAGTCAGGATCAATATTAAGTTCATCTCCGGGAGAAAAAACTGTCAAGGTATCCATAAAACTCAATATTTCAATATTTCCTTCAAAGCGCGTATTTTCAGCTGCGGGAATCAGAGATAAATTTGTAATATTTATTCCTGAAAAAACTCCTGCGTAAGCATTGAGCGAAGCACCAAAACGGAGTTCACCAAGGAAGGTCGGTAATTCATAATAGGAAGCATATCCAGCTGATAATTTGGTGTAGGCATTAATATTAATACCCATTTCTTCCGTCATTGTGAAAGGTTCTGAAATTGTTGCTCCATCTAGTATCAGGCCCCAGAATTCATTGGGAATTCTCATCCTTTCTTGAACAAAAAGCCCGGCATTAGCATAAATGGATCCACCCAATAGATTAAGTTTTATACCCAAAAGTGTGGGGATGTTTATATCAAGAGGAAGTTCCAGACCATTTTCGCCAAGTGCAGCCAACATACTGTCTTCTCTTTCAGAAGTCATTAATTCGTCGCTGCTTAGAAAGTCTTGCATAAAGAGAAAAGGTTTAACGGAGGTCTTGAGATCAATGTCAATATTATTAAAAGGTATAATTGCAAGTGAACTCGGGTGTTCTGAGCGAAGACCAAGATTTGCCGGATTATTTAAACCATTTCGTAGTGCTCTGTTCGTGCGGCTATGGACAATATCAGCATTGTCCAGAGTAAGTAAGCGCATACGCGTTTGTTGTTTTTTTTCAAGCTTGGCAATATATTTTTTTTGCTTGCCTGTTTTTGGGTCAGGTTCTTCTATGTAAGAAGCAAGGACCTTCGTCTCTTTTTCTTTTTTTGGCTTCGCTTCTTTGACCTTTTTGACTTTTTTAGCTTTTGCTGTCGTTTCAGGAGCTGGAATTACTAGATCTTTCTCGGGTAAAAGCGAAGAATCTTCTGATTCCGGCTTAGCAGGATCGGGGATACTAAGCATTTTAGGTTCTTCTTCTTTTTTATCTACACCTAGCAAAGTAGCCGGTTTTGGAAGTTCTGCAGTTTTTTGCTCAGCATTATCGGTTGAAACTTCGTTTCCACTTTTTAATGTTTTGACCAGATCATTGAGGAATTGATCAGGTTTTTTTTCAGGCTCTTCCTGCGCCAAGAGGGGAAGGAAGAAAGATAGAATGAGTAGTGCTTTTGCTAAAGTTTTCATTCGGCACCTCCTGTTGTATCAGGCAATATTTCATTGAAGTTTAAAGTGCCCTCCGCTTGTATATAGAGTTCCAGACTTATGGAGTCAGTGGTAACAAATGTTGATGGTTGACCATCGTTGGTTCCATTTAACAAAACATCTATATAAAGCCAGTTAGAATCCTGAGCTGCTACAAGAAAATCATAATCTTCTTTAGTTACAACCAGCAATTGTGTGCTTGTATCAAGAGCGGCTACCTCGAGTTCTACCAATGTTCTAACGCAATCAGCATAGGCAATATTGTTAAAATAAGTGGTGTCATGTGCAACATACACATTCAGATCGACTCCAAATTGCCAGCCATTATGTATTTTAGCTTTTAAGGAACCGGCAAAATCATCTAAGAATGAAGGTAAAGGATTCATTTTATCCAAAGGAAAATATGGCAGCTTAAAGGAAACAGGATCGGTAATTATAAATTGCAGAGGAACAGCTATCTGTATATCAACGCTAAGATCTTGCGCTAATTCCAGATTTCCGCTACCATCTAAGGCTATTTTCCCACCAAAGAAAATTGATTCAGGCATAAAATTGATCAGTTCACTGGCATTTGTAATCACTATATGAGGATTGCTGCCAGGACCTGTGATCTGCTGCTGTACAGAAATACTTACAGAGTCGAGCCCGGCATTTTTAGTGCCAATTAAGTTCAGATCCAAAGTTGTTGGTATATCAATTGTACTTAATATATCCATTGATAATTCAACACTGTATAATTCAATGCCTTCAAATCCATCGGGTATCACATCAGCCAGATCAAAGCCATCAACAGCCATATCGTCGATCTCGAATACATAATCACTTGCAGTAGCATCAACGGATTTAACTGCGATGGGATCACCGGGATTCTTGCCATAGAAGGCAAAATCGACCTGAAAGATATCACTTGATTCAAATTCGGCATCTTGTCCATAGGTGTGTATATAGGATCGATATGAAAGATCTTGAGAAAGATCGAATGAAGCACTGTTCAGATCAAAAGTATATGTTTGAGACCCTTCTGCAGGAATGGTCAAGGAATCAGTTGAAAAAGCCTGGATCCCGGCTAAGGGAGATGTATCCAGGGATAAAAATTCAAAAAAGACTTTACCAGTAATAGGACTTGTATTGCTGATAGTGATAGATACATGTGCTGTATCCAGATAGACCATATCTACACTTAGTCCCGGTTCACTTATTGTCTGTCCAAAGCTGATATCATCACTCAGATCGAGAGTTTGAGCTTCAATATAACCTTCGACCAGTTCCGGCTGAAGATTGGAAACGGAGCCGCTGGCATTAAAGGATGATGTTTTCATGGCATCCGACACTGTCACCATATCCGGTCCACCACCATTATTGGCTATATAGCCTCTGGTTATAACCATCACATTCTTGGGTAGTTCACACCCGGCCAAGGAAGTGCTTGCTGTAGCCTGTGTTCCGGGAGGAACTATATTGCTCCAACGTAATTGCAATGTATCGCTATTCCCATCGAAAATAGGGGAGGCCGTCGATGAATCGTAAAATGTCATCGAAATTGGAGCGCCAAGGTCACAGACAAGATCGTTGTGAAGTGTAACGTCAATATCTCCCGATGAAAAACGTTGACGCGTCATTGGGAAGGTGATATAAGATGTATCGGGAGGAATGGCAAGTGCAGGAATGGGGATAACTGTTCCGTTGGGAACGAGACTTAGATCCATGATATCTTGTAATTGAATAGGTTTGGATAGCGAGACGGTTTGGGTTTCAATTTCTACCATTTCCATTGATTGTGAAAACGATTTACTGACCGCTTCAGCTTCTATATCCAGATCGACTGAAAAATTTTCAGACAGATCATATCTAAAAACAAACCAGTCTGCTTTTCCTGTCGGGTCATCCGGGTAGCTTTCCCTATAATCGTCCAGCGGAAGCTGATCGCCTGCAAATGCTAATACAGAATCAAAAGGCAAGGTCTGCGATGTTATAAAGAACTCATATGGACCCGCTTCTATTGTTGGGGCAACAATGGTTCCTATCTGGGGAATTCTAAACTCAAAACATCCAGATAGGCCAATAAGGACAAGCAGAAGCAAGATAGTATTATTTCTTCTTTTTGTCATAATATTTCCTCTATGTTATTTTAGTTTTTAAGTATTTAAAGCTATTTTGTTCCCGCTGTATATGCAAGGATTATAATAATTTTTTTATATTGGGTATTAAGGGCTTTGTTGCCTCTCTGCCAGCTTTAATTAATTGAGCTGACTGGTCAAAATCATACCACAATAAACCTTGTGTATCCGGTTTAATGACTATGTCTGCAAATTCTAATGAAAGATCAATGGAGCGATTCACTGACATTGTTTCAGCAATAGCATGTACATCGAGTGCATGGCGGATCTTTTCCGGTTTATTTCTAAGGGAAACATCGACTGCTATCACGATATCTGCTCCCATTTCGCGTAGAATTTGTGTCGGAACTACATCGTGGGATATACCATCCACATAAAGATCGCCATCTATTTCTACAGGTTCCATCCACATAGGTAAACTCATACTTGCCTGGACAGCTTTAATTAGATCACCACCTCTAAAAGCCACGCCCTTAGATTGTGAAATATTACCTGCTATCAGTGCAAGCGGGAGTTTTAAGTCCGAGAACCTTATCTCACCAAATAAGGATTGCAGGAACTCTTCAGTCAGAGAAGCTTTCAAGAATCCCATTCTTTTTTGTAAAATGTAATTTATAAAGGAACCTTTTACATTTTCAAAACGAGAAACTTTTCTTGCATTCTTTGCAATACGCTCTAATTGAAGGGCTTTAAATTCTTTAGAGTCCTGGGCTTTAAGAAAGAGATCACTTATTTCTCTACTGTCACCTTTGTAGGCATAGAGTGCTGCCACAATAGCTCCAATAGATGTACCGGAGATCATGTCAATGGGAATACCGTACTGTTGCAGACTATATAAGGCACCTAAATGCGCAATTCCGCGGGCTCCACCGCCACCTAAGGCAATTCCAATCTTTTTTTGTTTGGACATTTTATCCCTTTACAATTCTTACTCGCATATAGATGGGTTTGAGGGGATTATCAGCTTTATCTCTGGGAACATTTACGATCTTGGAAATAATTGACATACCTTCAACGATTTGACCGAAGACAGTGTACTGACCATCAAGAAAAGAGGGTGAGCCATCACAAATAAAGAACTGTGAGCCGGCTGAATTCGGGTCCGGTGTTCTTGCCATTGATACAATTCCGGTTGTATGAGAGATATCATTAAATTCTGCGTCAATCGTGTAGCCGGGACCGCCCATACCGTCTGTAGAACGATTTCCGTCCCGTGATTTAATATCACCACCCTGGATCATAAATCCGGGAATAACGCGATGAAACTTTACTCCATCGTAATAGCCGCTATTTGCTAATCTCTTAAAATTTGCGCAATGACCGGGGGCTACATCGGGAAAGAATTTCATTTTCATTGTGCCAAAATTGGTTTCAATCAGCGCATATTCATTCTTGGCAACAGCTTCAGTAGCTGTGGCAGCAAGGTCAGCAAGCACGGATTTGATCTCATCTGCACTTAAGGGACGCATCAGGTCTTTAAGTGTTTTTTGAGCTTCAACAATATATTTATCGTTGATATATTTGCCATCAGGGTATTTATTTATATAATCTTCAACAGCAAAAATGCTTTCTTTAGCGCTTTGGTAGCTAAGATCTTCAAGCTTTACTTTGGTTTCTTCCACGTATTTACCTCCGGGATATTTTGCTAAATAACGAAGACAAGATACTTCATCTTTAGCATGTTTATAATATAAGTTCTCAAGTTTTTTTTCTGCTTTTTCTTTGTATTTATCAGACTCTGTGCTTTCGATATATTTTGATATTTTTCGGGGGTTTTGAGTTTTCATGGCTGTTCTGTAGTCGCTATAGTCTTTTGAACATGATGATAGGATTAAAATCAGACCCATGGCTAATAAAATGCTTTTTCTCAATTTGTACTCCTTTTTAACTTGATGTAAATGTAATAATAATAGATAAATATTACAAAATAATTTTATCGCTCACAATATGTTGTTTTGCAAATGATATGGGGAAATCTATGCCTTCTGCCCGAAAGTGTTTTTCAAAACATTGTCTGACTTTTGTTTCGCTATTGTTATTCTCACTGAGATGGGCAAGTATCAGGTGTTTTAATTTGCCTTGTTTTAAAACTTCAAGCGCTGCTTTTGCCGATTGCTCATTTGAAAGATGTCCAAAATTCGAGCGTATGCGTTGTTTTATTTTTTCCGGATACATTGGATTGCATTTTAGCATGCTTAGATCGTGATTGGACTCTAATACCAAGATATCAGCTTTTCTTAAATTCATGCTGACCAAGGTGTTGAGTTTTCCCAGATCCGTGACTATTGCAGCAAGATGTCTTCCATCGTTTACGGTAAAGCAGACCGGGTCGGCAGTATCGTGAGTGATTTTTAGGGGATGTATGTGAATATCCTGAAAATCAAATGCTTCGCCGGTTTTAAATTCTTGGAAATTATTTAGTTGTTCTAGTTTGTGTTTTTCACAAGCGGCATTATAAGTGGCAATGTTCATATAAACCGGGATCTTGAATTTCTTGGAAAAAACCCTGACACCGCCAATATGATCTCCATGTTCATGTGTAACAAAGATGGCCGAAATATTCGAAGGGTCGCAATCCGCGTCCATTAAGCGATTTCCCAATTGTTTAGCAGAAAGGCCGGCATCAATAAGAATATGGGTTTTGCCACTTTCAATTAAATACGAGTTTCCTTTTGAGCCACTGGAAAGAGGAGTGATCTTCATTATTTAGCAGCTTCCTCAATGAATTCTTTGAATAGTTTGTCTCTGAGTTCTTTATCCAGTCGTTCCGGATGGAATTGTGTACCCATGATCCAACGGTCATGTTTGAATTCTATACATTCGACGATTGAATCTTTTGATAAAGCGGTAACAGTGTAATCATCACTAAGGTAGGCGGGGTCCACACATTGATGATGCCAGGAATTTACAAGTAAAGAATCTCCAAAAAGTGAATGAAGTCTGCTGCCTTTTTTAATATTGATCATGTGTTCAACATTTCTATGATTGGGGATATCCCTGAAAAGTTTTCCACCGGTACAAATATTCAGCAATTGTTCTCCGGCACAGATCCCCAAAATTGGTTTATTGGTTTGTAGAGCCAGAGTCATATACAGGGAATCAAAGCTTGCGCGATGAGGGTCCATCAGCGTCATGCTCTCATGCATTTCTTTGCCATACCAGGTGGGATCATAGTCTCTGCCACCAATGAAAACAAAACCATCAACTTCCTGTAATTCAGTCATTAAGAGTTCTTTATCTTCAGTGCATGGGATGAGTCTTACACGTCCGCCGTTTTCTCTGATGGAATTAATATAGTATTTATTTATCGAGTATTGTTTATTCCAATAAGAAGTGCCAATTGCAATGATAGGGTCAGAGTTATCGGAGCAAGATAGCATTCCTGCTAAGATGAGGAAAAGTAGTATTATTCTTGTTTTCATATGTCTCCTTACATTTTTTGGAAATTATAAAAAGTAATTCGATTATCACATAAAATTCTTTACTTTTAGCCATGAATCGGACACTATGCATACATAATGGGAAAATTTATGGCCGCCAAGGATTGCAGGACGATACATCCATAGTTATTGAAAATGGAAAGATCTCTTATATTGGCGATGAGCAGGGGATTCGTAAATATATGCATGGTGAGTTTGAGCTGATCAATGCGCAGGAACATATTGTTTTTCCGGGTTTTATTGATACGCATTTACATCTTAGTGAATGGGCGCGTCAGCAGGATTTTTTGTCACTTGGACATTTTACCTCGCTTTCTGATATGGTCAAATACATTGGAAAAATGGCAAAGGGTAAAGGGTGGATCTTCGGTAGCGGATGGAATCAGAACAATTGGAGAGATGCCGGTTTTCCACATCGCCGACATCTGGATGGTCTTGAAAAGGGAACAAAGGCGATTTTTTATTCCAAGGATCTTCATTCTGCATGGGTAAACGATGCTGTTATTGATCTTTTTCCTTTTAAAGATGTTATAGAGATGATCTCTAAGGCTTATTTACGACGTGATGAGGATGGCCGTTTGGATGGCATTATTCGCGAAGAAGCCATGGGAGTTTTACTTGATCCTATCATGAAAAACAATCCTTCTCCCATTTTTATCGATCCTTATAAATATTTTAATACCTTTTATCGACACGGCATTACTTCAGTTCATAGCATGGAGCACATTGATGATTATTTAAAATATCTTGCGCTTTATCAATATGAATTAAATCGTGGCTTAAGAATTGGTGTTTATATTTATAATTCTGATAGCGCAAAGGTGTATGAGCAGGACCTTCGTTATAGCAGTGGGGGCAACTGGTTAAGGTTTTTCGGAATTAAGTGCTTTATTGATGGTGCTTTAGGGTCTCAGAGTGCATGGATGAGAGAGCCTTATGAAAATGCAGAACATGTTGGTAAAAAGGTGCTTTTCAATCTTCCTTTACAGAAGGCAATTACGCGTGCGGAGTCAAGATCCTGCGCTTTAAGTATTCATGCTTTGGGTGATGCTGCAGTTGAGCATTTATTGGATACCTTGGATTATTTTGGTCGCCCATTGCGTGTGCCCTTAAGAATTGAGCATGCTCAATGTCTCGATAGTGGCTTGATCGAGAGAATGAAAGCGCATAATATCATCTTGTCAGTTAATCCTTCACATCTTATTGATGATAAAGAAATTGCTGAGAAACATTGGGGTGATAGATCGCGTTTTGCTTTTCCTTATAGGTCCATGAAAATGGCTGATTTGCCTTTTGCTTTTGGATCTGATGCACCGGTAGAGAGTATTCATCCCTGGAAAAGTATTTATGCCGCAGTTCAAAGAATACCGGCCAATGACCTACAGCCCTGGTATCCCGAGGAGATCATTCGTTTGACTGATGCAATTAATGCCACGACCTATTATGGTGGTATCATTAATGGTCGAAATGAAAGAAAGGGTGTCCTTGCACCCGGATATTTGGGCGATCTTTTTATTTGTTCGCATAATGCTTTCGAAGACGGTTTGGACGATTGGGAAGATTTTCATTCGCTTTTAACGGTAATAGATGGCAAGATAGTCCATAATGAATTATAAAAACTCAATAAATAATTATTTTAAGCATAGCTCATCGCTACTTTTTGGTGTAATCATTTCCATTCCTCTGGCTATTTATTACGAAATATCCATGATCATGGTCAATCGCGGCTACGAAGTAGAGGTTCGGAATGCTGCGGATGCCTTGTTCAGGCGATTGTTTTCACAACTGGGTTACGAAGGACCACTTGCCGGTATTCTGCTATTTGCTATTTTATTTATTGTTGCGGCATTTTCTCAGGGAGCACATAAAGAGCAAAAAGGTATAAAAATACAATGGATATATTATCCTGTTTTAGTTGCAGAGAGCCTTTTATATGCAGTTTTACTTCTTGGTCTCATGTCAATTTCAATGAGTGCCTTAGCTCCATCCATGTCTTTATCACTTGTCGATATTGGTTATAGTCTGGGTGCGGGTGTTTACGAGGAACTACTTTTTAGAGCCTTATTATTAAATGCTTTACTTTTTATAGTAGGAAAGATCCCAGGCAGAAAAAATCTGTGGAAAGTTATTGCAGTCTTTTTGACCGCATTTTTGTTTTCAGCTGCGCATTATATCGGAGCCAGTGCTGATATATTTTTCTGGAGTACTTTTCTGACAAGAAGCTTAGGCGGATTATTGTTAGGCTTTGTTTTTATGTTCCGTGGACTAGGACCAGCTGTTTATACGCATGCTATTTACGATATCTTTGTCTATATACTTAATTAAATCCTCACACAATATTCGGGGTAAAAAGTGTTGCATATATCACACTTTTCTGTGAATCAAATTGTTTGCTTGTAAAGCTTAATAACATGAAATAATTTATAGTGCTTTGGAGAGGGCGGACGAACTCCTCTCTGAGAAAGAAATATACTAAATCACTCATTGATTGAGTGAAATTTATTTACGGAGGAAATTATGAATGAAAATGATGTGGCCAAAATAATTGTGGATTGGGCGTATCAAATTCATACAAAGACAGGCCCTGGAATGTTTGAATCTGTTTATGAATCTATTCTAGAGGAGTATTTAAAATAAAGAGGTTTAACAGTTGAAAGACAAGTAAAAATGCCCGCTGAATTTGAAAATATTCAACTAGATAGAGTTTTTATTGCAGATCTCATTGTAAACGATTTAGTAATGGTTGAGTTGAAGTCTAAAAATCAATTAAGTGATATTGATAAAAAACAGTTACTCACTTATTTAAAACTTAGCGCTTATAAGTTGGGGTTATTAATCAATTTTGGAGAGAGACTAATAAAAGATGGAATAAAAAGGCTTATCAATGGCATTATTGAATAAGCTATTGAAATTCCATATTCTACAGAGGTACTTATCTAATATTATGTTTGTAACTATGTTGAAGAAGTATTTTATTGTGGATCTTATTAGCTTTGTGCAAAACCTTGTGAACTTACTATACTTAGCGTCTAATCTTGCCGTGAGCTTGTTAAGCTTTGCGGTTAAAATATTTCTTCTTGGTGGCTTTATTTTTTTGAGTCTTTGTGAGAGGTGTTTCCGTGTGAACTATTAGATATCCGCCGGTTTGACCAAAAGATCCTTCTCATAAGCAAAATGCACCTTACCGGCCGGCATACCTTTGCGTTTGGTGACATATTTTCTTTCGGCTGTGACCACAGAGACCAGCGAGGAGTGTTTTTCTTCGCTATAGCGCGCAGCTAAAGAAGCCGCATACACGACGATATGTTTCGGGATATCTTTGCGTCCATCTTTTTTAATAATGACGTGTGAGCCGGTGCTGTGGCGTGTATGAAGCCATAGATCGGTTTTGGCTGCGTACTTAAATGTCAGCTCATCATTATCGCGAGCCGAACGTCCCACCCAGATACGCCAGTCCTCTTTAAAATATTCTTTAAAAGGTTTTCGCTCATTATCCTGAGTTGATAATCTTTGTACACGCTTTAGCAATTCATGATGTTTTTTCTTAAAATCCCTCAGAGGTCGAATATCTTTAATTTCAAGTAATTCTTTATAGAGTGTTTCCCATGTTTTATACTCTTTTATAAGATCAAGATGTCGCTGCCTGTCTTCTAGAATGCGGTTTTCAGCCGAACGGGCTTTTTTGTAAAATCCATCGATGATATCTGCCAGAGCCAGCTCTTTTTTGAGAGGAATAAGGGCAGGGAAATCTTCTTGCCTGTACATTTCAGGGATCTCAAAATTCTCGCTGTGATCCGCTATCATATAACGGCAGGAAGAAAGTATTGAGGCAAAATAGCGGTATTTTTCTGCGCGTTTAGCCACACGACCATCATCTTTTGTGCGATGAATATGTTTTTGGAGATCATTCAACTTTTCCGAAATACGTTTTTCCAGGGATTTGTATTCGCTGTCAAAATGGTCTTCTTTTAGGTCCGAAATAATATAAGAACGATAATTTCTGTAGAATGCTTTAGCGTCGTAGGGATCAGGTGTCCGGGTCAGGACAAAACGATTTCCCAGCACATTGCCATTGGAATTTTGTATGACCTTGATCAATTCATGGTAATTATCAATTTCAAAAATATCGAAGGCATTCTTTCTCCAGAAATTCGAAAAGCGGGGATCTTCATCGAAAGTTTTATAACTATTCTTGCCCGGAGTTTCAGGAAGTTCGACCATTATTTTTTTCTTAAAAAGTTCCATTTTATCACCCGAAACATAGGCAATATTTCCGCGATTGGATAAAAAAGTGATATATAAATTCGACCCGTTTGTAAAGGTAATTCGAATGATCCTTTCACCTGGGATCATGTTTATGGTATCAAGGATCGCACCTTCCAAGGAAGGGAATATTCTAATGCTGGATTTGTTCACTTTCATAACTTGTGATGACTGCAGAATATACTGGAAGGGTTGTCCCAGATGAACCTTAAATGAGGATCTGTCTCTGAACAAAAACCAGAGCTCATTTTTTTCAAAAGTAATACACTTATCAAGAACAGCCGAAGCATATTCTTCTTGTAAATAATCCGCACATTTTTGAAGAGTAAACCAGTTCGTTATCATAAGCTAAGTTAAAGTAAAAGGGCAAAAGGGAAAAGGCAAAAGTCAAGTAAAAGGGCAAAAGGCAAAAGCCTGCTCTACGAAGCTCGAAGAGCGTAGTGGAGGAAAAAGTCGAAGACTCGCCCTAGCCTTCTGGTCAGCCATAGCCTTGGCGTAGGCTGAGGCAAAGTTGGTGGCGTAGGCGGAGGCGAAGGTTGCTCGGGGTCGAATAACAGTAGAAAAAAATCTCCACACATAAAAGGAACCCCGGCGGGGTTCAATAAGCTAGCCATTATATTTATCTAAAAACTCTATTTCAAACTCCCTAAGCAATCTTTTAAATTCTTCAATCGGGTGCTTTTTTGTTAACTTCTCTTCTACTGTTATTTGATTCCCTCAGGATCGGATATGCATTTACGCAAAAAATATGCTATTCCTTGTAAAAAGAAAAACGCCTGAGACAAATTGTGATCTGGCGGGCTAAAGCTTTATACTTGGGAGAGCGGTTTTCTGATATAAAGATAGTGTTCATGACACTAAGAATTTTTGCGATTTACAAAGTTTTTGAATATCGAACAAGGATCAACTTCGCCAAGGCTTCGTTGATTAAAATTAACGATATACGATGTATGAAGTCCTTGAATATCGAACAAGAAACACCGATATGTGATTTGTGAAAACTTCGAATATAGAAAATCGTTGATCCTTGTTTATTATTCAAAAAGACCCCGTCGGGGTTCAA
>Ga0265294_10000162_pt1 | contig 80083 bp, 74 predicted proteins | sample MunlanPumphouse3_FD_192504 | JGI IMG/M metagenome (GOLD analysis project Ga0265294, IMG submission 192504) | Groundwater microbial communities from a municipal landfill in Southern Ontario, Canada - Pumphouse #3 | ecosystem: Environmental > Aquatic > Deep subsurface > Groundwater | place...
ATCCGCTTCTTCTCCTCCGTCGTCAGCCGCCAGTCGGTATCGGTCACCTGGTAGACCGGAAGGATGTACTCGTCCCCCCGCTTCTTCTTCCCGCGGCCGCTCTTTGCCGGCGCAGGCTTTACCGGCAGGAGGTCCAGCACCGCCGGGTCGGTCATCTTCTTCCCGCCCGCAAGCAGCGGCACCAGGTTGTCCATGTACCATGCGAGGTGCCAGTCGAGGAGGTACTGGTAGGCGCCGAGGAGGAACGACCCCGAGCCGCAGGCCGGGTCGAGGACGTGGAGGCCGGCGACCGCCTTCGGGTCCTTCCCCGCAACAAGGTTCCCGACGGTCTGCTTCACAATATACTCTACGATGTAGGTCGGCGTGTAGAAGACCCCGCCCGCCTTCTTCACCTCCGGCTTCTCCTCGACCTTCGCCTGGTGCCCGGCCGTCAGGCGGATGACCTTCCCCAGGAACTGCTCGTAGACCTGGCCGAGGATGTCCGCCGGGAAGACCGAGAACTCATACGGCGAGTCCGGGTAATAGAGGTGGCCGATGATCTGCTTGAGCACCTTGTCGTCGATGGCGAGCGAGAGCGTCAGGTTGTCCGGGTCTTCCCGGCCGGTCTCCGGGGAGAAGTGGAACAGCCCGGAGTTGTACCGGTCGTCCGCGTAGCAAAAGAGCCCCTTCAACTGCTCGTAGATGTCCTTCCCGGCGGCGATCCGCTTCAGTTGTCCATACTCCTCGATCCCACGGTCCTCGCAGATCCGGAGAAAGATGATCCGGTCGATCGTCTTCTGCACCGCCGCGTTCAGTTCCCGGATCGAGAGGTCCCTGTTCCGGAGCGCGATGTTCTTTGCGAGGAGGTCCCGCCACCCCTCGATCTCCGCGAGGAATGCGTCGTCGATGCCGGCGGTGCCCTTCCCACCCTTCTTCAGTTTCAGGCTCTCGACATAGTCGTCATACCCGCCGGTCAGGATGCCGTGCTTGGAGAAGATCGCCGCGATCTCGTCCCATTTCTCGACGTAATCGGTATACCGGTAGTAGCCGATCCGCTTCACCGATGCCTTATCTGTCGGGGAGGGCTTCGCCGTGCAGTCGTAGATGATGAACTCCTCGAAGTCCGTGAGCAGGCTGACCGGCAGCTTTGCGCTCCAGGCATACCGGCGCACCTGGTAAGCGGGCTCCGGGTTCTCCTTGAGGTTCACGGCGGGCTTCTTCGCCTCGACGAAGAACTTCCGCATGCCCCCGATCCGGAACGAGTAGTCCGGCGCTTTGGTGGACGCCTCCACCCTGACGGTATCCTCGTGGATGACGTCTTTGTAGCGCTCATCAAGCCCTGAGCGGTTGTTCACGTCCCAGCCGAGGGCCTCGAAGAAGGGGTCGATGAACTCCTTTCTGACCTGGAACTCGTTGTAGGACGGAGACGTGTATTTCGTATAGTACTGGTCGAACCGCTTGACCAGATCGACTATTTCGGGCGGCGCGGGCATGGCGATCAATGGAATATGGAAATGAGCCCGCGAAAAGTCTTTTGATTTATTCCTGCACCCCGCCGGAACGGGATATGGATTCTGCTGTCAACCGGGGGTCGGTTGCCCCGGCCTCATTCCCTCACGGGACCGCATCCTCCGGGAGTTCCTCCGGCTCGGAGAGCGGGGAAAGATCGGTCTTTACCGACCAGCCGGGGTGCAGCAGCGCCTCCGTATAGGCACAGTCGGCGATCCAGTAAAGGTCGCGCTCATCCTTCATCCGGTCGAGCAGAAACGACCACGGGCCGGGCGCGACCCGGTCCAGCAACGCCCGGTAGACCGGGCCGGGGCTGCCGCGGACCTCGTAGTTGATCCTGTCGGGAGCGTGGGGGTCGTCGCCCTCGCCCCGGACGACGATCGCGGCTCCCTCACGTTTCAGGGTTATCGTCCAGTGCGCCATAGGTGACTATGGCGCTGACGGACCCATAAGCGTATGCAAATCCGGCTAAACCGGTCGATGTGAATACGAACCGTGCCGGAGCATTACATCGTCTTAATAGATAGCGAAGGCCGGCCTAACATCGGATCGAGAGGCCCTCGCGTAATGTGCCCAAATGTTCGGAGCTTGCGATCAAATGTTCGAAGCTCCCCGGCAAATGTTCGGAGATCGGCTTCGAACAGATCCCGGGAACTCCGAACATCCACCCGCCATCGGGTGGCGGCCAGAACGGTAGGAGAACGTGCTCCAGCCCGGCCCCTTACTCATCGGAAGCCCTTTCCCGACCGGGCCGCCAAGAGCCACGGTGATGTCGTGCCGGTGCTCTTTCGTCACCTCTTTGAGCCTGCCTTCACGCATCCTCGGGAAGGAGGTGACGACCCGCTCCTACGTGAGATGCTCACGCTCGCCGAAGGTGCTCATAGCGCACCGGCGCCTGCGGGCCGGCCTCGCGAGTCCCGACCGAGAGGGCGATCTTGCCGAGGACGAAGTCCACCGCCGCGTCCACGAGGTCGAAGACCGTGCCCTTGTAGACCCGGTAGGACGGGATCGGTTTGGCGACCCCGGTGCCGTGGAAATTGGCGCACTTGATCTCGGAAGAGATCAGGAACCGTTGCGGCTGCTTCCCGAAGAGGAGGACCGCGGCGTTCGTCAGGTGCCCGTTATCAAGCAGGTTCAGGTGCTCCAGCAATTCAGTGGGAGAGGCATCGGGGGCGAGGGGGAACCGGCGGGTTGTCCTGGCCGTGCGGAGGAACCACGCCATCTGCTCCGGATCAAGGTCTTCGGATATACAGCGGGAATTTCTTCGTGCATATCCATAGAATCGAGACAAGTATATATAGAGGTTCGACCTTCCTCCGCCCACTCTGGGGGGAGAGTTTACGTCAACCTTGGATGCCGCCTCGAGCACAATGGGGGTTAAAACCACAATCTGGAGAATATTTACCGATATTTCTGCTCTTCTTTCTCATCCTCATTTTGCACTAAATTGGATCAACCATACCTTCTGGTATAAAAATTACCAGATAGACAGATTCATAGGACAAACCTGGTCAGGTATCTGGCAATGGATAAATAAACCCGTTGTGTGGCTGTTCGCAACTGCGGGGCTTGTTGTTGTTGCTGAACTTGCATATTGTTCCCTGGATCCGGGGAGCGCAACATTCGTTACATTGAATTATGCAACACTGGGCACATGCCTGAATAGAATATTCTCCCTAAACGAACTTGTGAAGATCCTTCTGGTATATTTGATTTTTGTGGCATTGTATGGGCTCGCGTCTCTTATGTATAATGACAGATTTTACGTGAAAAATTTTGTAGATCATGCTGGAACCGGTTCAACAGCCGGAATTCTCAATAATCTGCTCCTTGCGGAGTTCGACCGTATCGGAAGCCTTTATCAAGATGTCAGCGAACGACAGAAAGTAGTCTCTGAAAGGAGACAACCTGTGAGCTCTTTAGGGGATGTCTTCACGCGTCCTGACGGTATCAAGGCGGTCCCCCCACAAATAAGGCAAGAAGGATTTGTCGATTCTTCCGCCTTCATTGCCGCTCCTTCAGGATCTGCCTGTAGCATGTCCACCACGGTATCTCCGGATTATTTCCCGACAATCCGGTGTTCGGCGGTCACTTCCCCGACCTCTGCAAACATCGCGGCGATGGGGCAGAAGCGGGTTATCGTCTGATCGATGATTCCCGAGATCACCTCGTCGTCCACGGCGGCGCGGAGGGTGATCGTCAGGTGGACGCGATCGAAGAGCGCCGGCATGGTCTGTCGCCGTGTCGCATGGATCGCAATGGCCATCTCGTCGGGGACGATATCGTGATCCGAGAGAGCAAGAAGGATCTTGATGCCGACGCATCCACCGAGCGACGCGATGAGGTAGTCGATGGGGTTGGGCGTCTTCCCGCCTCCGCCCAGGTGACGGTGCGCATCGATTCGAATGCTCTCGCCGGACGGGAGGGCGGCGGAGAACCGCATTCCGCCGTCGTACGATATCGTCATATCGACCGGGTTGAACTCCATCCGGGACCTGTCCCAGGGGATCTCTGCGTTCATCATACAACCATTGCATTCCGGCCATATAATACGGAAAGCCGCACAGCTGCCATCGCAGCCAGAACGGGCTTTCCGGACGTGGATCGCGCCCGGGCATCTTCTCGGCCGATACGCGATCCGCCAGGCGATGTTCCATAGGAGTAGAACTTAAGCACCGGAGGTGCAACCCCAGGGTAAAAGCCGTTTCCCCATTCAGATCTCAGTAATGTCGGTCAGGGTATTTCCGATGCAGGGGTCATCCCAAAAGGGCCTGCAAACCATTGCTGCATGTTGATCGGAACATCTACCCACGAGATTTATACCTCCCGGACCATACTCAGTGCCGCCAGGGGGACAGTATCCACCACCCTCACGCCAGCTCGTGCTTCCGGAGGAACTCCCGGACCTGCCTCGACTCGATCCAGCCCCGGTCGAGTTCCCGGACGTAGTTGTTGATCCGCTCGACCTGCTCCCGGATCCGCTCCACGGCCACCCCTTCCTCGAGCACCTCGGTCATGCCGAGGATCACCTGGAGCGGCTGGCGGATGTGGTCGCCAAGGATTGCGAACTGCTCGATGTTCCGCTCGATCTGCTCGAACGCCTGCTGCCGGAGGTGCTCGTTCTGTTTCCGCTCCGTGATGTCCCGGCCGACCACGTGGACCCCGACCACCGATCGATCGCGGACGATCGGGGACTCGTTCAACTCTAAAAATGCTGCCGACCCGTCTTTTCGGCGAAACTCGATCCCGAGCCCCTCGACCGGCTCGCCTGCGGCTATCTTCGTTCGCCCCTTCTCCCACTCGGGGAGCGACGACGGAACAACGTAATCGCGGCACTTGCAGCCGATGAGTTCGTCGGGGGTGTAGCCGAGGATCCGCATGACAGCCGGGGATATGTAGGAGATCCCCCCTTCGTGATAACAGGTGTAGATCAGGTCGAAACTCTGCTGCATAATCTCCTGAAACTGTGATTCGCTCTTCTGAAGGTCCTCTGCCGCCTGGACGCGCTCGATCGCCCTTCCCAGGCGTCCTGCAATGGTATCTATCAGCGACCGTTCGTCGGCGAGGAACGGGCCGTCGTCCATCTCCGGTTTCTCGTGGAGGTAACAGACCTCCACCGTGCCGACCGTCTCGGCGTAGGCGACGATCGGCGACGTCTGCCGCCAGGGGGTCTCGCGGAACCCCTCCGTCTCAAACTTGCGGCCGCGCAGCGTGATCCTGGCGACGAGATCCTCCGGGAACTGCCAGCCGGAAGGGAGCGCCCGGGTTACTTCAGAGAAGATCTCGTCGAGCGACCTTCCCGGCTGCTCAACGATGCGGGAGACCGCATACAGGATTGAGAGTTCTTTCACCCGCTCGTTCAGTTCGTGCGTCCGCTTCCGCAGGGCCTCCTCCCCCTGCTTCTTTCCGGTGATATCCCGGACGACGACCGCGACCCGGGTGACGGCACCCGACGCATCCCTGACCGGGTAGAGAACGGTGCTGTACCACCTCCCCTGCCGCATCTCTTCGAACCGCATGAACTTGCCCGAGCCGGAGACCGCCTGCAGGCGTGACCTATATAACCCGACCATATCTTCGGAGAACAACTCGATAGCGTTCATGCCGATGAGGCCCTCGCGACTCATCGATACCCGCCGGAGCAGCCTATCGTTGGCGTCGATAAAGCGACAGTCCATATCCACGAGAGCGATCATATCCGCCGGGGCATTGAGGAGAGCGCGGGCGGTCGCCTCGCTCTCCCTGCGTTCATCCTCGGCGCGCTTCCGATCCGTGATGTCGTAGAGCTGCTCGATAACGAACGCCACCTCCCCCCCGGGACCAAGGATCGGGCTCGAGCGGCACTCCAGGTACCGCCCGAGTTCGGGGACGAACTTCTCGACGACCTCTCGCTTTTTGCTCGCGAGCGCACGGTCCGTCGCACAGATCGTGCAGGGTCCGGTCCGCCCGATGAGTCCGTAGCATGTCCTCCCTTTCACCTCCTCCGGCGTCATCCCGAGCATCTCGTAGCCGGCACGGTTGTAGCGCAGGATAGTATGGTCCGGCAGCTGGACGCCGACGATGTCGCCGAGGTTCTCGAAGAGCCCCTCAAGCAGGGTGTTCACCTCCTCCAGGCGGCGCCGGGTCTTCTCTTCCCGGGTGATGTCCTGCCAGGTGACGACGGCGCCGGATATCCTCTCCCCGGTTATGACGGGTGAAGCGGATACGGCTATGTGGATCTCCTCGTCGCCGGCCGCGGGGATGACGAACCGGCAGGACGTGAGCGTCTCTCCCCTGAGTGCCCGGTGCCCGGGAAGGTCCCGGGATTGGACCGGCCTGCCGTCGAGATAACGGAGCGGTGCGTCCTGCATCCCCGAGAGTGACCGGGTTATCGGGTTCTCGTCTCCCGGACCCGCCACGACCGGCCTGCCGTCGGCACCGTAGACAATCCCCTGCCTGCCGATGGCGGCGAAGAGTGCATCGCGCTCCAGATTTACCCGGGCATTCCGGGCGGCAAAGTCCCGGTTCTCAGCGAGCAGGGCTTCGATGCCGGCTCTCAGCCTCTGCCGCGACCGGTGGTCGAGAGCACCATCGACGTCCTGCAGCATATCCAGAAGGTCGGCCGGCGACGCGTTACAGAGATCCTCCATCTATCCTCCCTCTCCCTGGTGCCGCCGGAACTTCACGCATCTGCGCCCACGCCAATCTTCGTCCGGCAGAGAAAGACGGCAGGCTCCCGGAGCAGCAGAAGAGAAACCCAGGGCAGGAGCGCCCCGGCACGGCGATCGCTTGCAGAGACTACGTCATCAGGTTCGTCGAGCTGCCGGTGCATCGCCGGCGGTTCTGCAGATATGGACGTGAGATACTGAAACATCATCGGCTCCGGCAGATAAACCACCATAAATATAATTCAACTATAATAAAAATGACTGGGATCGGGGCCCTCACCCCAGAAGGCGATGACCGGGACTACCCGGCTGACCGGCCTGGAAGGCCCGATACGGTCCCGGCACGGAGAAGGCCGCCGGCCGCTGCACTATCGCCCACGCGGTTCCGGTGGTCGGGGCGTCGCGGAAACTTCCGGGGCCGGTCGGGAGGGTCCGTCGGCCCGGGCACGGCCGGAGAGCACCAACAACTATATACCAGAGAGAGCGATCTCTCCGTCCTGCGGCCGCCGATCCCTGCGATCCGCACCGGGTGCGATAATGGACCGTCGCAAAAACCGTCTCCTCCCGGCACTCTCCGGGATGGGAGTATTCTCGGCGACAAACAGCCAGTTTGTGGCCATCGCCCCCGAACTCGGGCTCATATTCCTCTTCATCGCGCTGGTATCCTGCGCACCGTTCCTGGTCGGTCTCTGGTACGGCGAGACCGGGCTCCTCCTCCCGATGGCCTCGGCGCCGGCGGGGTTCGGCATCATCGGGATCTGGCTCGCCGGCATCCCGAAGGTGGAGGGAGAGGCCCGTCTCTCCGCCGCACTCTCTGCGGTCGCCCTGATCTGGTTCGCCGCCGCCCTGATCGGTGCCCTCCCCTACACGTTCGGTCTCGGGCTTCCCTACACCGACAGCGTCTTTGAGGCGATGTCGGGATGGACCGGCACGGGGTTCTCCCTTCTCCCGTCGGTCGATACCACGCCGAAGATGCTCCTCTTCTGGCGGTCCCTGACCCAGTGGATGGGCGGGCTCGGGATCGTCGCGTTCAGCATCGCCCTCGCGGGGAGATCAGGCCTGACCCGGTTCCGGCTCTACCGCGCGGAAGGACGGTCAGAGACGTTCATGCCGAGCGTCGTTGCCACAGGCTTTGAGATGTGGCGGATATACCTGGTGCTCACGGCCCTCGGTGTCGGGCTCGTCCTCCTCTCGGGCATACCCCTCTGGGACGCCGTGAACATCGTCATGACGGCGATATCGACCGGCGGGTTTGCGGTGCATACGGCCGGTATCCTCTACTACAATAGCCCGCTCCTCGAGATGCTCATCGTCCCGGTCATGATTGCCGGGGCTCTGCCGTTCAAACTCTATTTCCTCCTCTACTACAAAAGGAGATTCGGGTTTCTCACCGACCGGCAGGCGATCCTCCTCTTTGCGCTCATCCTTGCCGGGTGCGCCGTCGTCACGTTCGACCTCGCGACCATCTCCTCTCTCGCCCCCGCCGAGGCCCTCCGGCAGGGCATCTTCATGACGGTAAGCGGCATCACCTGCACCGGGTTCCAGAACGCCGACCCCCGGAGTTGGTACGCCACCACGGTGATGGCCCTCACCGTGCTGATGCTGATCGGCGGGTCGGCGGGAAGCACCGCCGGCGGCATCAAACTCGGCAGGGTCATCCTCGGCCTCGAACTGCTCAGATGGTGGTTCCTGAGGCTTCAGGCCGGCCGGCGGGCAATCACCCCGCTCCGACACGACGGGCGGGCGATCCTCGAGCACCTCCCGGAGTACGAGGTCTCAAAGAGCATGCTCGTCGCCGTGCTCTTCATCCTGGTGGTCGCGGTCGCCACCCTCCTCCTGCTCCACCTTGCGCCGCAGGGGGGGTTCGACTCCGCCGACGTCGTCTTCGAGGTCGTCTCCGCCGTCTCCAACGTCGGGATCAGCACCGGGTTCGTGAACCCCGGCATGAGCCCCGCGGCGAAGTGGCTTTTCATCATCGTTATGTGGGCAGGGAGGCTCGAGATCGTGCCCGTCATCGCCCTGGCGGCCGGGGCGTCGCGGAGGCTGGAACACGCCGTGTTCCGGTGAAGACATTCATCGGCAGGAGAGGGGAGACACATATCAGACCGGAGATCCGGCCGAAAAAAAGAAAACGTGAAGGTGAGAGGCCTGATGCTCCTGAAGGCCTAGTTCTTCTTAGCCTTGTCCTGCTTCTCCGCCTTCTTATCCTGCTTCTTGTCCTGGGACTTGTTCTCCTTTGCCATAAATGACACACCTCCTTCCCGAGGTGGGATATTACTGATGTTAGCGATTCAAGATATATATTTTACGCTCGAACAGCCAGTTTCCCCTCAAATTACGGCAAAATTCGGCGATTTTAACCACCGCGGACCGTGGGGGAGATCGGGGGTCGCGCCGGAGCGCCGTTGCAGCACGGGATCGCAAAAATTGAGTGAGAATGGGAGCAGGAATGGGGCCTTTTATGCCCCGCGCCTGACACTGGAGAGCATGTAGAGCGCAATCAGGGAGAGCCCTCCGACCACCTCGACGCCTACCACGATGGCCACGGCCGGGACGGCCCCGGCGGCCGAGAGGATCTCCGATATCGGGCCGAGCTCGACCGGCGTCCCCACGGGCGCCGATCCCGGCTCGGCGAGCCAGTCGTAGAAGAGCCCGGCACCGACCGCAAGCATGACGGCCGCCATGAGGACGAAGATGAGCAGCCCCAGGACCTCGGTCTTTCGCAACGGTCTTCCCGCAACACGCATTGATGCCAATTTGACACCCCCGTTCTCATGCATTCGTCTCACCCCATGCCGCCCGTCGGAAAGACGGGGCTGAGAGGCTCTTGCCGAAAGTAGTCTTCTGAAGGATGCACGCTGCGTGAGTCCGCTTATCGAGCAATGCGGCGCAGGGGACCCCCCAGCCGGTGATCACGAGTCCGGGCGGGGCTCTATAGTCAATCGTCATAACAGGGAGGCCTGCTGCTATACCTGCGGTCTGTACAGCCGGCAGACGGGGGGTCACGGAATCACCCGGTACATGCGGTATCTCTCCATTCATCAGAGTAGGATCGTGGGCAGGCCGATGCCGGAGTCGCGGGCACGATTCTACATGATTGAACATGACAATACTATGAGACAGAGGATGTATTTAATGGTATGCACCCAACCCCGATGCACCCGGAGGGTCGGACCCCCGGGGGATCAGGATACGCACCGGGGATTTGACCGCCGATACGGCGATGCGCCGCCGCCTGGAGATCGGGGCGGCTGCCATCAAGGTAAAACTGCTGTTTCCGGAAGTTTGTTGCTGAAACAGTTCAGAATACACCAAGACTTTTATCCGTTTCTCCCCAACGAATATGAGAATGCCTCGCCTTTACCTCGGGAAGATCCTGCTTCGCTGGTGCGACGCCTGCCACGCTCCCGTGCTCTCCGGGGTCTGCGCCTGCGGCGCCCCGACCCACCCGGTAGCCGTCACGCCGCCGGGAGACGCACGGCCCGCGTTCCCCGACGACATCGAGCGGATCAACAGCATATTCAGCGATCACTTCGGAGCGCCGCTGATACCGGAAGGCCATATCGCACTCCTGAACAAAGTTCCTGCCGAGGACCGCATGGACGAGATCGTCCTCGGCGGCGCGGTCGTGGGCGCGGTCCGCTACATCCCCGACGAGCAGCGCTGGGAGCCCCTCCCGCGCCCGGGCGCCGCGGCGTACCTGCGGCCGACGAAGCGCTACGTCGTCGCCGACGACGGGGCGGTCCCGTCCATCCGTGACGGGGGAGCAAGCCTCCTCGCACCGGGCCTCGTCTCGATCGACCCCGCCGTCCACGAGGGCGACGAGGTCTTCATCCTGACGGGGGCCGGCGAGTGCATCGGCGTCGGCAGGGCAAAGGTCGACGCCGCTACCGCCGCGACGATGGAGCGGGGGCTTGTCGTCCGGACACGGAAGAACACACCCTCGGTCCCGGTCCCCGGCAAGGCGACCTGGGAGGATGCGATCCGGGCAAACGAAACTCTCCTCGCAGACTACGAGGCCGCGAGCATCAAGTTCGTCCGGGACGTGGCGGAACGGAACCCCGAGCGGCCCACGGTCTCCTACTCCGGCGGAAAAGACAGCCTTGCGACCCTGCTCATCGTCTTAAAAGCGCTCGGCCCGGTGCCGCTCCTCTTTGCCGATACGGGGCTCGAGTTCCCGGAGACCTGCGAGAACGTGGATGCGGTGGCGGAACGCTACGGGCTTGAAGTCTTCCGGGTCTGCGATGAAGAGACCTTCTGGCATGAGTTCGAGAAGAACGGCCCGCCGGCGGTCGACAACCGCTGGTGTTGCAAGGTCTGCAAACTCCACCCCGTCGGCCGTCTGATCGGCGAAAACTGGGGAGAGTGCCTCTCGTTCATCGGGCAACGGAAGTACGAGTCGGTGAAGCGGATGCAGAGCCGGCGGGTCTGGCGGAACTCCCACGTCCCGCAGCAGCTCTCGGCGGCTCCCATCCAGCAGTGGACGGCGATGCATGTCTGGCTCTACATCTTCCGCGAGAAGGCCCCCTACAACCGCCTCTATGCGCGGGGGCTCGACCGTATCGGGTGTTTCATGTGCCCCTCGAGCGACCTTGCGACGTTCGAGATCATCAAGGAGTCCTGCCCCGATCTCTGGGAGATGTGGCTTGGGAGACTCACCGGGTGGCAGGAGAAGCAGGGCCTCTCCTGCGACTGGATCGAGCGCGGGTTGTGGCGCAAACAGGGAGATGCGGATGAAGAAGAGGATAGTTATAATTGATTACGGTCTGGGCAACCTGCGGAGCGTCCTCCGCGGGCTCGAGCGGGCAGGAGCCGTACCGGCGATCACCGCAGACCCGGAGCTGATTGCGGCGGCCGACGGCATCATCCTCCCCGGCGTGGGGGCGTTCCGCGAAGGAATGGAGATGCTCGGCAGCCTCAAGGACACGGTCCTTACCACCGCAAACGATACGCCGCTCCTCGGCATCTGTCTCGGGATGCAGATGCTGATGGACTCAAGCGAGGAGCACGGCATCCACCGGGGGCTCGGCCTCGTGCCGGGAGACGTGAAGCGTTTTATCCCGGCCGCCGGGGAGAAGGTCCCCCACATGGGGTGGAACACCATAACGATCGAGCAGGAGACCCCGCTCTTTGACGGGCTCCGCGAGGAGGAGTACGTCTACTTCGTCCACTCCTACTACGCGGCGGCCGCACCGGCCCACACCCTCGCGAGCACCGCCTACATCCACCCCTTCGCCTCCGCCGTCGGAAACGCTCTCACCTACGGCGTCCAGTTCCATCCCGAGAAGAGCGGTGCGGTCGGTCTCCGTATTCTTGAGAACTTCATCGAGCGGGTCTGTTGAGCGGGGCCTGCAGACAGGTTTTTCGGCCGCCGATGGGGGCGGTGCTATGTTGGTGTGCTTGTGTAGCGGCGGGGTTGATAGTTATCGCATTTACTGTTAGGAGCATTTCAGAATAGCTCAGGCGCCGCGAGGCGCGGCAAACAGAGCGACCAAAACGAGGAAAACATCACGGTACAGTGGACCGTGGAGATATCGCCTCTGGGGGAACGACTGTCGAAACGGCAGGAGTTCGAGCACCGTCAGGTGCGAGTTGCGCACCATCAAACCCATAAAAAAAGGAACGGGCGGTTCAGTTCCCGTTCGCGTGTTTCCGCAGTTCCTGGTCTCGGAGGATGTTCCGCTGGATCTTCCCGGAGATGGTCTTGGGGAGCTCCGAAACAAACTCGATCGCCCGCGGATACTTGTACGGAGCGGTGCTGTTCCGGACGTGCTTCTGGATATCCTTGACCAGCGACTCGGACGGCTGGTAGCCGGGCTTCAGCACGATGAACGCCTTGACGATCATCCCCCGGATCAGGTCCGGCGACCCGACGACCGCCGACTCCTGGACGGCCGGGTGCTCCATGAGGGCGCTCTCTACCTCGAACGGTCCGATGCGGTACCCCGAGGACTTGATGACGTCGTCGTTGCGCCCGATGAACCAGAAGTAGCCGTCCTCGTCCATACATGCCTTGTCGCCGGTGTAGTAGAATCCGTTCTGGAACGATTCCCGGTTTGCTTCGAGGTTATCCAGGTACTCCACGAAGAGCCCGACCGGCCGGGGATCGAGTTTGACCGCGATCTTCCCTTCCTCCCCGACGCCGACCGGGTTGCCGTCGTCGTCGTGGAGTTCGATATGCCAGCCCGGCACAGGTCTTCCCATGGAGCCGGGCTTATGCTTCATGCAGGGGAGCGTGGCGATGCAGCAGACGGTCTCCGTCTGGCCGTATCCCTCGTAGATTGGCTGCCCGGCGCCGTCCTGCCAGACGCGGGTCACCTCGGGGTTGAGCGGCTCACCGGCGCTGCAGCAGTGCCGGAGGTCCCGGAAGTCGAACTTGTCGAGGTCGGCAAGGATCAACATCCGGTAGACCGTCGGCGGTGCACAGAACGTGGTGACCTCGTACTTCTCTATCAGCGGGAGCAGTTCGGTCGCACCGAACTTCCCCCGGGTATCGTAGACGAAGATACACGCCCCCGCAATCCACTGCCCGAAGATCTTGCCCCAGGCGCACTTCGCCCACCCGGTGTCCGAGAAGGTCAGGTGAAGATCGTTCGGCTTGAGGTCCTGCCAGAGTGAGGCGGTGATGATGTGGCCGAGCGGGTAACTCTGGTTGTGCAGCACCATCTTGGCCTCCCCGGTGGTGCCCGAGGTGAAGTAGATCATCATCGGGTCGGTCGACTTCGTCTTCTTTGCGACCGGCATGCTGACCATATGGTGCGAGACACGTGCAGGGTACTCGAGTTCGTGCGGGTAACTCGCCCAGCCCTCCCGCTCTCCGTCCGCGAGGAAGAGGGTATCGAGCAGCGGGCAGGCATCGGCGACCTCGTCGACCTTCTCGGCGTTCTCCCTGTTCGTGATGATCATCCGGAACTTGCCGGCCTGCACCCGGTATTTGATGTCCTTGGGGGTCAGCATCGTCGGGCAGGGGCAGAAGACCGCCCCGAGCTTGACGAGCGCGACGACGAAGATCCACCATTCCGGGATCCTCGGGAGCATCAGCATGACCCGGTCGCCCTTCTTGATCCCGTACTTCAAGAGGATGTTCGCGGCACCGTTGGAGAGGTTCCGGAGGTCGCGGAAGGAGTATTTCTTCTCGTTGCCCTCCTGGTCCACCCAGATCATCGCCAGTTTGTTCCGGTCGGTCTCGGCCCACCGGTCGATCACGTCGTACCCGAAGTTGAAGTGCTCGGGGATGTTGATCGTGAAATTCACGCATGCGGCCTCGTAATCGGTTATATTGGGCCCGGAACTGTTTACCGGCGGCATGCCCGCCGGAGCCGCGTCCTGCACGGCGCTGCCGTCTGATGCACCGTCGAGGTGGTTCATGCAGAGTTCATTGAGCCATTCGGACCGGGATATTCCCCGGAATTCACACATCCCGTCGATCTTCTTCACCAGGTCATCCTGCATCGTGACCGAGTATCGCACCATACATACAATTTTGTGGTGCGGTATATCATTATTTTCTTTTGTTACGCACCGGTTTTTCAGGAAGTTGACCAATCTGCGGTGCGTTTGACCCGGATACGGGCTTAACATCGATCAGATCTGCCGCCCGGGGTGGAGGAGCGCACCGGTACCAAACATTCAAGTGAGAGAGGGTGCATCCGGACCGCATATGGCGGAGCAGACCATCCTCGTTACGGGCTCAACAGACGGTATTGGAAAAGCGACCGCACGCGCCCTCCTCTCGCAGGGTCACCGCGTCCTGCTCCACGGCAGGAACCTGGGGAAGGGCCGTGCCGTCCTCGCGGAACTGGAGGCTGCCACCGGTTCCGACCGGTTGAGCCTTTTTGTCGCCGACCTCTCGGTACAGGAGCGGGTCCGGGACCTCGCCCGGGAGGTCGGCAGGGCGGTCGACCGGCTCGACGTGCTCGTCAACAACGCCGGGGTCTTCATGCCGGAGCGGGAGGTTCTACCCGGCGGGATCGAGATGACGTTTGCCGTGAACTACCTCGCCCCCTTCCTGCTCACCCATGAACTCCTCCCGCTCCTCGAGCGAAGCGTGCCCGCGCGAATCGTCAACGTCGCGTCGATCGCCCACCGGAGCGCGCAGGCACCCGACCTGGCGAACGCGCCCGGCTTCGAGGATTACGACGGCTACAAAGCCTATGCCGTATCGAAACTCGGAATCGTCGCCTTCACCACCCGCCTCGCCCGGACCCTCGAGGGGACGGGGGTGACGGCAAACTCCCTCCACCCCGGGGTGATCGATACCAGGCTCCTCCGGGCCTATATGGGGGGGCGGAGCGGCGGCGCCCCCCGGAGAAGGGGGGGGAGGTGGAGGCGCGCCTCGCCGTCTCGCCGGACGCCGGCAGGATGAACGGCGGGTACTTCGAAGAGACACGGTGGGCACGCCCGTCGTCCCTCGCCCTCGATCCCGATGTCCAGGAGAGGTTCTGGGAGATGGGGCTCAACCTCACCGGATGAGACAGGGGTGATCCGGGGGGAAAGCATATGCCGGATGAAGGAGAGCGATAGCCCATGCCCGGTGACGGGCAGCGAGCACACAGGGGGAGATCGCATGAAGCGTGACATGAAAGGCGACGAGAAAGAAGAGACGAAAGAGTACTGGTGCGAGATATGCGGAGCGGCCTGCGACGAGATCACCGAAGAGACGTTCCCCGACCTGAGAAAGGCTCGGACGCTCTGCCCGGACTGCCGGAAGTCCTACGAGGAGTCCTGTAACCTGCAGTGACGGGCAGGGATGCACGACGTGTGAATCGGGACGCACCGCCGTCCGTCCACCCGGGATGGTTCAGGAAGGACCTTTTGTAGGGCCCGAGGAGAACAGGTGCGGAGCCTTCCCGGAAGAAGGCCCGGCCAAGCCGCGCGACCGTGCTATTCATGACGCTCACGACGTATTCCGGCGGGCGCACGACCACGCTCCCGGCCCTGGCCCAGGGCGACGGGATCCTCATCGTCGACGCCGATCAGAAGATAGTGCAGGCCAATGCACCGCTGCAGGCCCTTCTCTCTGCAGCGCGGGAGGAACTTATCGGAGCGGATGCTCTCGATACCATCCGGGGCCGCCTCTCTCCCCTCCTCGCGGAGGGCGAGTCAGGTGAGCGGGTCGTCGCCCTCCTCCGGGACGGGCCGTACCCGCCGCCGATAACCATCGGCATCCTGGTCCCCGGTTCCGGTATCCGGCGGGTATCCATCACATCGAGCGTGATCGAGGGCGCGAAACCCGTGCTCCGGCTCCTCGTCTTCCACGACACCGGCAAAGGAGGTGCCGAGCCGGTCCCGGGGCCTTACCGAGACCTCCCCCCGGTCTTCTTCGGCCAGGACCGCGACCTCCGCTACACGGGGGTCTTCATCCCCGGTGACGCCGGCCCCCTCTCGACCCTCACTCCCGGAACTACGGACGCGGACCTCTTCTGTCCGGAAGAGACCGCACGGCTAACCAGACTCAAACGCCGTGTTCTGGAGGCAGGGGAGGCGGTACGGGAAGAGATCCCCCTCACCATCAACAAAACCACCTACACCATCGACCTGATCCTGGTGTCGTTGAGCGACAGTGAAGGAGAGGTGACGGGGCTCATGGGAGCCATGCTCGATGTCACGGGTCAGCGTCGGCCCAGTGAAGCACTCTTAACGAGCGAGCGGCAGCTTGCCACCCTGATGAGCAACCTCCGGGGCATGGCCTACCGGTGCAGGGCAGACCGCAAGTGGGCAATGGAGTTCGTCAGCGAGGGAGCAAAGAGGATCACCGGCTACGCACCGGACGATCTCGTCGGCAACCGGCGGGTCGCTTACGCCGACCTCATCCACCCCGACGACCGGGAACGGGTCCGGGAAGAGGTCACCGCCGGGCTCGCCGAGGGGAAAGGTTTCCAGATGACCTACCGCCTCATCACCGCCTCCGGCCAGGAGCGATGGGTCTGGGAGCAGGGGCGGGGAGTTCCCGATTCGCAGGGCGGCGCCGGGGTGATCGAGGGCTACATCACCGATATCACCGATCGGGTCAGGGCCGAGGCCGCCCTTGCAGAGAGCGAGGAGCGGTTCCGCACGATATTCGAGGAGGCCGGGATCGGCATCATCCTGACCGATACGCAAGGGAGAGTCGTCAAAGTCAACCCGGCACTCCAGCAGATCCTCGGCTACAGCGCCGACGAGTTCCAGGAGATGACGGTCGCCGGGCTGACCCACCCCGACGACGTGGAGGAGAGCAGCAGATGCCTTGCGGAGCTGGTTACAGGAGAGCGCGATCTCTACCGGCTGCAGAAACGCTACGTCACCCGTTCCGGAGGGGTCGTCTGGGCCCGAGCGACCGTGACGGCTCTTCGCGACGCCGACGGAACCGTCCGGTATACGCTCGGTATGGTGGAGGATATCACCGCACGGAAGCAGGCCGAAGAGGACCTCGCCGAGAGTGAAGAGCGGTTCCGGAGTATCTTTACCACCAGCCACGCAGTCATGCTGATCATCGACCCGGAGACAGGGGCCATCGTCGATGCGAACCCTGCAGCGAGCGCTTACTACGGCTACCCCCGCGAGGTCTTCACCACGATGCGGATCAGCGACATCAACACGCTCAGTTACGAGGAGATACTCCAGGAGATCCAGAAAGCGGAACCAGATGGCGAGCGGCACTTCTCGTTCCGGCACCGGCTGGCGGACGGCCGGGTCCGCGACGTGAACGTCTTCAGCGGCCGGGTGGTCGTCCACGGGCGGGTGCTCCTGCACTCCATCGTCCACGACATCACCGAGCAGCGACGGGCGGAGGAGCAGTTCCGGGCGCTCCTCGACGCCATACCCGATGCAGCCCTGCTCATCGACCGTAGCGGAACGGTCCTCGCCTTGAACGAGGTGATGGCGGCACGGCTCGAAAAAAGTGTCGCGGAACTCCTCAGGACGAACATCTACGATCTCTTCCCACCCGAACTGGCGCCGGTACGGCGGGAGGCGGTTGAGCGGGCGGTCCGTACAGGTAGCCCCCTCCGGCACGTCGATGAGCGCTCGGGAATGGTCCTGGAAGGCATCCTCTTCCCGATCCCGGGCAGCAGTGAGGAGGCGGAGAGGGTGGCGATCATATCCCGCGACATCACCCGCCAGCAAGAACTCGAACGAGCCCGAAAAGAGGCATTCTCCCAGATCGAGCAGAACATCGAGCAGTTTGCCGTCCTCGCCGACCATATCCGCCAGCCGCTCCAGGTGATCCTCGGCATGGCCTGCCTGGGCGAGGACGAACGGGTGACCGGAACCATTCGGGACGAGGTCGAACGGATCAACGGGTATATCCGGCAGCTCGACAGGGGCTGGATCGAGTCGAGGAAGATCCGGGAGTTCCTCCGCCGGTATGAACTGGTGTAGGCACGCCGTCGGGCTGCCGGCTCACCGGCTCCCTCCAGTACGTTCCCGGATCCTCTCCACCGCATCCCCTGCAGCCCTCCGGACGTACCAGTCCTCATCGTTGAGGATGCCTCTAAGAGCCTCGACCGCCCCTGCGTCCCCGATCTCAGCCAGCACGTCCGCGGCACGTTTTCTGACGTCGCCGTCGGGGTCGCCGAGTGCGGAGACGACCCGAACCGCGGCCGGGGCCCCTATCGCGACGAGCGCCGCCGCGGCCTCCCGCCGGATGCTGTAGTAATCGTCGTGGAGGAGGTCCATGAGCGCCGGGACCGCACGCGGGTCGCGCACCTCGCCGAGGACCCTTGCCGCCCGCCGTCGGATGCTGTCATCGCGGTCGTTGAGGACCGCGACAAGCGGCCCGACCGCCGTCTCGCCCATCCGGGCCAGATCGCTCCACTGCTCCTTCGCGATCAGGTAGAGGGCCGTCTCCTCCCCCGGCCCCGGCGGCCGGCCCAGGCGGTCGAGAGCGTCCGCAACCCCGGCGCGAACGCGGAAATGCCCGTTCGTGAGCGCGCCGGGGAGCTGTCGGGCCGCCGGCTCCCCGATCAACACAAGAGCCGCCACCGCACCCTTCCGGGCCGTATCGTTCCCCTCCGCAAGGACCGAGAGGAGCGGTTCGACCCCCGCCTCGCCCATCATGCCGAGCGCCCGCACCACAACCCGTCCCACACGCCAGTCCCCGTGCAGGAGCGTATCGGTGAGCGGGGTGATGGCAGCCGGGTTGCCGACCTTGCCGAGCGTCGCGGCCGCTCCCATCTGGATCGCCGGGGAGCCGCCGTGGAGAGCCCGGACCAGCGGCTCGACGGCGGCATCCCCGATAGCGACAAGCGCCCGCGCCGTCCCGAGGCGGATATGCCAGTCACGGTCCTGGAGGGCATCGATGAGCGGCGCGACCGCCGGCTCCCCGATCATCTTGAGCGCCTCGACCGCCTTCCTCTGCCCGCCGTCCTGCTCGACGCGGAGCTCGTCGATCAGCCTTGCGACCGCAGGGGCGCCGATCATGCCGAGCGCCCGCGCCGCCCCCATCTGGATTGCGGTGTCCGGGTCGTTGAGCGTCCGGATCAGCGGCTCGACGGCCCCGGCCCCAACCTCCCCGACAGAGGCCCACTGCTCCTTTGCAATCAGGTAGCGGACGGTCTCGCCCTCGGTCTCCGGCGTCCACCCGGCTCTTCCGAGGATCTCCGCCGCACCCAGCCGTACGCGGTAACGCTCGTCCGAGAGCGCTTCCGTCAGATCGGCAACGACCGGGCTGCCGATTCGGGTGAGCGTGTCGGTCGCTTCCAGGCGGACAGCGTCGTCCGGGTGCCCCAGCGCCTCAATCAACGGGGCGACAGCCGGGTCCCCTAGATCGATGAGCACATCACCGACCCGCTGCCGGATCCGGGCGTCGCCGTTCCCGAGCGCCTCGATCAAGAGATCGATGGAAGACTCGCCTATCGTCGCCAGGACCTCCGCCGCAGCCTCACCCGTATCGGGAAGCACGAGGGCCGGGATGAGCGCATCCGCGGCAGGCCTCCCGATCCGCACCAGCACCCCGGCAGCCGCCGGGCGGAGCGTCTCCTCGCCCAGGGCATGGATCAGGGGTTCTACGGCCGCCCCCCCGATCCGAACCAGCGTATCGCCTGCGAACTCGGAGCGGCCCCCCTCCCCGAGCAGGCGGACCAGGGGGAGAACCGCAGGTTTCCCGAGCAGGACAAGCGACTCCGCCGCTCCCGCCCGGACACCGGCATCCGCGTCCCCGAGCCGCGCAACCAGAGGATCGACGGCGGCGACTCCGAGATCCACGACCTCCAGCCATCGCTGCAGCGCAATCAGGTAGACGACCTGCTCCTCTATCCCCGCGGGAACCCGGTCGAGTCTCCTGAGGACCAGGCCGGCCCCCATGCGCGTCCGGGCGTTCAGATCGCCGAGCGCTTCGACAAGCGGCCGGAGGGCGGCGTCGCCAATCCCGGTGAGCGCGGTCACCGCTCCGGTGTGGCCGTCGCCGTCCTCGCCGAGGAGAGGAATGAGGGGACCCGCCGCAGGGGCACCGATGCCGATCAGGGCGTCGACGGCTTTCCGGTGAAGACGGTCCCCGCCGCTCCTGACGAGTTCGACAAGGGCCGGGACAGCCTCATGCGCCCCGAGCCTGCCCAGAACCTCGACGGCGCTCTCCCGGACTGCGCCGGTTGCCCTCTCGAGCAGCGTAAGAACCGGGGTTACGGCCGGCCTCCCGATGGCGATGAGCGCATCTGCCGCCGCCGGAGCAACGGCATCGTCAGCGAGGGCATCCACGAGCGGACCTACGGCCGCAGGGAGGCCGATCTCGCCGAGCGTCGCCGCAGCCTCCCCGCGTAGGCGGTCGTCGTCGCCGTTGAGGATCCGGATCAGCGGCTCGACGGCCGGCTCGCCCATCAGGGCAAGTTCTATCCACTCCTCCCGGGCGATCAGGTACCACGCCCGCTCAGTGTCGTTCCAGGGTTCCCAGCCCATCTCGTCAAGGACCCCGGCGGCAAGACGCGACCTGCCGGAGGTCAGCGCCAGGATCAGGGGCGGGACCGCCGCCTCCCCGAGCGCACCGAGGACTCTCCCGAGCGTCTCCTGCACCCCTCCGTCCGTCTCGTCCAGGGCCCGGACGCATCCCTCCGCTGCCGGCTCCCCGATCTTTACCAGGGCCGCCGCCGCCGTCTCGCGGAGAGAGAGGTCGGAGAGCAGCCCGATGAGCGGATCAACTGCAGGGAGACCGATTTCGGCGAGCGCCATACCCACCAGCGGTCGGATCTCATCGTCCGCCTCGGGGAGGAGATCGACCAGGGGGCCGACCGCAGCCTCACCGACCTCCCCGAGGGTCCGGGCGGCGTTCCACCATGCCTCCCGGTCCGGGGATCTCAGGATGCGGATGAGGGGATCGACTGCAGCCATGCCATAGTCCGCAACATCGAGCCACGCCTCTTCGGCGATGTGGTACCGGATCGCCGCGGCGTCATCGGACGGCTCCCATCCGAGTTCCCGGAGGATAGAGGCGGCGGATCGCCGGATGCTCCCCTGAGGCGCGTCAAGCGCCTCGACGAGGTGGGGGGCCGCCGCATCGCCGATCTCCCGGAGCGCGTAACGAGCGCCGAACTGCACCTCGTCGTCATCCCCGGCGAGCGCTGCGATGAGGGGGGGCACGGCAGGCTCTCCGATGCGGACAAGCGTAGCGGCCGCCCCGGTCTGCACCACACCGTCCCCGAGTGCGGCGATCAGCGCCGGGATTGCATCTTCGCCTATCAGGGCGAGGGCTTCGGCGACGCACCACCGCCTTCTGTCATCTGCACGAGCGAGCGCTTCGATCAGGGGAGCCACGGCATCGGCTCCGCGCTCCGTGACGGCTCTCGCGGCGCGTCCGCGGACCCCGGCATCCGGACTGCCGAGGTCATCGACGAGCGACTCCACCGGGCGGTCCCGGTCCGGGAGAACGGGTGCAACCGCCGGCTCATCCTCCACCGAAAAGGCAGCGTAACCAGGAGCCCCCGGCGAGGAGTCATCGTCGTCGAGCCCGAGCATTCGCATGAGTTCCTCATCGGTGAGCGGAACAGGCAGGTCATCCGGGACGGGTCCGGGAAGGTCATCCGGATCGCCGGAGACACCGTCGTCCGGGCTGTGGTCGAGGGGGAGGTCAGGGAGCGGATCCGTCTCATCCGGGGAGGCGGGATCCTCGAACCAGTAGAAATCACCCGAGACCTCTTCGACCTCCTCGTCCGAACCGCCGGGGGAGAGGTCGTCTGCATCTTCACCCGGGGAGGCGGGCTTGTCGATCGGCTGGAGGAGGACCACGGGGACCGTTTCAAACCCTTCCTCGACGCCCGTCTCATCGTCGGTTCGAGCGTGCTCGCCCGGGAGCGGATCGAACGGGAACTCCGGGCGGAGGGTTCCCGGGTCAGGGCCGCCCTCCTCGTCGTTCTCTCCAGCGCGTCTCTTCATCCAGCGCCTGAAGAAGGACTGCTTCTCCGGCCCCAGTATACCAGGAAGACCCACAAGAGGGCAGAAGGTTTCAACTGTCTGAAATTCCTGGAGTCCCGGCGTCCCCACCCAGAACAGAAGGAGGGCAAGAACTGCAATGCCAGAGGCCGCGAACGCCAGAGTCTGCAAGGCCCGCCTGTGGCCCTCGCCGGAGACGCACGCCATTCGTCCCGTCATATGACCGATTCCCGCTACGGCATCAACGGAGGAGGCATTCCGGAATGCTCGCGGGGTCTCGATGCACATGAGGAGAACTCTACGTCTGAAAATTAAATAGGTTTGTTTTCTGTGCCCCGCAATGAGATACTGCCTGAATATAATTGACTCCAGGGACACAGGCCGGGGAGGCACGAGTCCGGTCGGTCCGGGCCGGCAGCCATCCCGTATGAGCGGATCAGAAACCTTCGTTCATGATCCGTTCGAGTTCCGAACGCTTGATCCGCCAGGACCCCCCGCACTTGACCGCCGGGATCCGCTCTTCCCGGATGAACTCCCGGATCCGGCCGGGGGTGAAACTCAGAGTCGAGGCGACATCATCGACGGTGAGCATCCGCTCGCCCGGGCTGTTATGACCGTACCCGATCGTCTCCCAGTCCTCGTCCGGCATCATGATGGTGATGACCGGCTCGCCGTCATCTCCCGGGGAGACCGTGGCCTTGAAGGTGAGGGTAGGGACGAACCCGTTCTGGTAGAGGCTGACCTGGAACTCGAACTCCTCCTCGGTCGTCGTGCAGGCTTTATCCCTGAATGCGTGAAGGGTGTCCCAGAGATTCTCCGTGACGGTCTCCTGCGGAATATTCGGGAACGGCACCATGCTCTCTGCAGCCCGTGCCGAGACCGCGAGAGGGAGTGTGATTCCGATATCCCTTCCCATCCGGGTGATCTCGATCAGGTCCCCGTCGTCGATAGCATCCTGCCGGGTCGTTCTCTGTCGATCCGGGTCCGCCAGCCCCCAGGTCTCGTCCGGTGTCTTTAATCGTACTCTTCGCATCTCCATGAACCATATCTCTCCGGGATATTTTCGCGCCTTTCTATACCACTATAGGATATCGACCATAAAAGATTTACCAAATATTTCACGAGATTTTGCGATTTGTTTCACGCTAAAGGCTTATTTTGAGAGCCCCGGGAGCGAATTCCCACCGCGATCCGGCAGGATACCGAACATGGGTTCAAAAAAGACCATTAACAGACAGAATATCCAGAAAAAACGGATGATATGCCCCAATTTACCAACCCGGAACCCCAATCCTGAGGGCAGGTTCCCAACAAAGGCTATATAGCAGCAGGACGAGTCTTGAGCAGTGATCTCTCCCGTGACATCCGCCGGTGGCGATGCATACATTACACTTCTGGGACGTTCAACGTGGGCGCTCGTCAACGCTTATCATGCAGTCCTGCGGGAGAAGGGGTTGCGCCCCGAACGGGTCTCTATCGTCACCGAGGAGCCGTACGCAGAAGATGCATCGACCGCAGCCGAGGCTGTCCGGATAGTCTCGGGACGCTACGGGGTTCTTCCCGTGATCGAAGTGATAGTCCTGCCTGAAGCGGACTTCGTCCGGGCCGGGCAGACGATCCGCTCGCTTGCAAACGATTTTATCCGGCAGGGGTTCGACGTGGCGATCGATATCACCTCGGGGAGGAAGGTCACGGTCGCCGGAGCGCTCATCGCGGTCTCCGTTGCGGGGCTCGACCTCCGGCACATCTACTACCTCGCCATGAAGAGCACCGACGACGTCGCAAAGCCGTACATGATGATCCCGCATCAGATCCAGAGGATCCGCGACATCATGGAGGATGCGGGGGCACGGCCGTGAACGACGTGGTCATCCGGGAGGACGAGGTGCAGGTCTTCCTCAACAGCCTCGATACGGTTCGTGTCTCCTACCCGCTCTACGAGGGGGACCTCCTCGTCGCACGCCCCGAGGGGACCGGTTTTCGGCTCGAACTGCCTGCAACGCGTGAGACGTTCCAGGACTGGCTCTCGGCGTACGGACCGATCGCGGGCGAACTTCCCTCGTACGGCGACCTCCAGGAGTGCATGTTTGCAAGCGGGATCGCGCGTTACGTGAACCAGGCCGCCTTTGAATCGATGCTGATATCCTACGGGCAGTTGAAGAAGACCGTCTTCTTCGGCCTGGATACGAACCTCTTCTACCACGGGTTTGTATCGAACAACCCGGGCATCAACCCCGCTTCCTACCTGATCGTCGAGACCGTCCGGGACGAGATCACCTACGCCATCAACCGCAAGTACCCGGCGAAGATGATCGAGGAGATGGCGGCGCACGCGCCCCGCTGCCGTGAGTTCATCAGAGAACTCGAGAACAAGCGGATGAAACGGTCCCGGAAAGCGGCATACCTCGCGCTGAAAGAGTACCGCACCATCCGCGACCGGGCGATGGAGATAACGTCACCGGAGAAGCATACGCATCTTTCGGAGGAGAACGACCGAAACATCGTCTCAGCGCTCCGGAAGTTTGAGGAGGAGCGCTACGCCTTCCCGGTTCTCCTCACCGCCGACATCTATATGGCGGACCTCTGCATGGCCGAAGGGCTTGAGTACTTCTACTTTGACCGCCCATACCTACTGGAGGCAACGACCTGCACGGCGCCGGAGTTCCGGCGGCTGCTCTTCAACCTCGCGGCCGTCTTCGGGTTCGTGCGGTGCAACGGCGTCACCCTCTTCGGGGAATACGGCGGAAAGGGCAACGACCTGGACGAACTGAAGGCGCGGTTCGAGGACGATGGGGCCTACCGTGAATTCACAAAGGATGTAGAAGTATGCAGGAGACTCGCGGCACTCGGCATAACACGGTAGAGGCGGTCCTCTGCGACATGGACAACACCCTCTTCGACCTCGTCGGAGCGAAGCGGGAGGCATGCCGGTGCGTGGTCGATTACCTCGGGACCGGAGATCCCGAGGCACTCTTCTTAACGTTCCTCCGGGGGGTCTACGGGTTCGAGGACCCGAGAAACATACGCGACTACCTTGAAGACCTCGGGGTGTACGAGCCCGGGGTGCTCGAGGTCTGCTGCCGCACCTACGACGACGTCAAACTCGATACGGTCGAGGCGTATCCGGGTGTCGAAGAGACGCTCGGGTGCCTCGCGGACGCCGGGATCGGGCTCGCGGTCGTCACCGACGCGGAGGCGTTCCAGGCACGCCGGCGGCTCGATAAGACCGGACTCATCGATTACTTTGAGATCGTGGTGACCCCGGAGGTCTCGGGAAGGCGGAAGCCGGAGCCCGACTCCCTCCTCTGCGCCCTCCGGCAGCTCGATACGGCTCCGGCGGAGGCGATGATGGTCGGGGATAGCCTGGTCCGCGACATCGCCCCGGGGAGACAGCTGGGCATGACAACCGCGTTTGCCGCCTACGGCGACTGGCGTGCAGACCGGCCGGCGGCGATCGAGGCGGATATCGTTCTCGCTGCGTTCTCCGAACTCCCGGGCCACGTGGGGATTTTCGGCCGGTAGAGCGTCAGCAGAGCGGTTCGGGAGACTGCGACCCCGGCACCGGAAGGCGCGCGCCGTGGATGATGAACGGCTGGTCGGTCTCTGCAACCTTGCCGAGGACGATCGCTTTTCCCGCCCGGGTCATCGCGAAGACCGGGATCGACGTCCCCGCCTGCAGGAGCGCGGTCTTCGCCGCCTCACGGATATGCTGTGAAGCGCATGCGGTGACCAGGTCTGCCGCGCCGGCCATCAGGACCGCGTCCTCCTGCGAGACACCGGTCGTGTGGACGGCGACGATCACGGTCTCCGGGAACCGTTCGCGGATAGCCGCCGCCTCGGCGGCAATGGCGGTGGTGACGGCGATCCGCCGGTGGCCGAGCGTTCGCGCCAGGGCGACGCCGGCGATCTGGTCGATGACGGCAGTCCCTGGGTCGAGGACCACACCTCCGTTCTCCTCGATCCGTGCGATCACCGCCGGGATCGGGCATGTCTTCACGAGGCCCGACATCCGGCCGCCGATCCCCTGGATGAGGGCGGGGTTTGCTGCAACCAGCGTCCCGGCCCCGTCGGAGGCGATCACTACGGCGTCGAGGTCCCCTCGCCGGACAGCGCTGCTCAGGAGTTCCGACGCCCCGAAGGGGACGAAGTCCGGTCCGGCAAGGACCTCGCGCTCCGGCGTGCACATCCCGAAGGACCGGATACGCGCCTCGATGTTTCTCTGTATCGCCTCGGGCGTCATCTCCTCGACCGGGCAGGCAAATCGCCGTGCCAGCGGGCAGTCCCGGATCTGCGGCGTCCCGACCTCGACCACCCGGCCGTTCCGGATCACGACCCGGCACCTGCCGGCGGCTTCTATGATATGCTCGTCACGGCCGCTCATGGTTGCACGTCCTGCATACTACCGGGTATGATGGGTATGAGGAATAATTCTGTCCCTTCCGGCCCCGGGTAACGCTTATCCGGTAGTCCTTCCTTGTGAGTGTGGGAGATCTGGTGATACAGACACAGCAGATAGATGGGATGAGGGAGGAAGATGGGTCGGATCTGTAGTCCGTTCGTCGTGATCGAGTGCAGCCGGCAGTGCGGATTTACCCGGATCTACAACGAACCCACCGAAGAGCAGAGCGAGGAGATCGCCGGGATGAAGATCTGTCCCGCCTGCGGCGCCCCTGTCCGGAGAAGGACTTTCTGACGGCAACCATGCCGGGAGAGCGTTACTGGGAGATCGATCTCGCCCGGGGCGTCGCCGTCGTGACGATGATCGTCTTTCACTCCGCCTTCGACCTCAACTTCTTCGGGGTCCTACCGCTCGACGTCTCCGGCGGGTTCCTCCGGATGCTCGCCTACCTGACCGCATCGACGTTCATCTTCCTCGTCGGGGTCTCCTTCACGATCAGTTACGCCCGGGCGGAGCGGCGGCTCACCGGGCGCGACCTCGCGCTCAAATACGCCCGGCGCGGCCTCTCGATATTCGCCCTCGGCCTCGTCATCACCACCGTCACCTGGCTCTTCCTGCCGTCCGTCTACATCGTCTTCGGTATTCTGCACTTCATCGGCATCGCCGTCCTGCTCGCGCCGCTCTTTGCACGGTTCGGCACGACAAACCTCATCATCGCGAGTATCGCCTGCCTCCTCGCCGGCTACGCCACGAACGCCGTCACGGGCCCCTGGGGCCTCCTCTGGCTCGGCATCCACCCGGCGTCGTTTGCGAGCCTCGACTACGTGCCGCTCCTCCCCTGGTTCGGCCTCGTCCTCGCCGGGATGGCCTGCGGGTCGCTCTTCTACCCGGACGGCGTGCGAGGGTTCACGCTCCGGACGGCGGAGCCGGCGGCAGCCCGTCCTCTCTCGATCCTCGGCCGTCACTCGCTCGCCATCTACTTCCTGCACCAGCCCCTCATCCTGCTCCTGATCGCGGTCCTCGCGCCCGACGCGGTGACGGGGCTCCCATGAGGGGTGCGAGGACCGCCGGGAAGCGCAACTCTGCGAGGAGTGAGTCAGCGACAGAAAGCATTTGACGGTAGAGCGGGAAATAATATGGAGGGAAGATAGGGCGCTCGGAAGTTCAACACAGGCTATTGCACGTTCTTCTCCCGCCCCGCCTACCGGGCATCCCGGCACGATCGAGACGATGCCCGGAACGCTCATGAACAACGTGAGCCCGGAATACCCGGATTGGGTGAGCCTATGACAGACGCAGCATGGATCATATTCATTATTAGCATAGTGGCGCTCCTGGCATTGGACCTCGGCGTCTTCAACCGCAAGGCCCATATCATAAAACCGAGGGAGGCGCTCCTGCAGGTCGCCGTCTTCATCGCCGCCGCGGTGATCTTCAATATCGGGATATACATCTGGATGGGGCCTCAGGCCGGACTGGAGTTCACCACCGGCTACATCATGGAGCTGATGCTCTCCGTCGACAACCTCTTCGTCTTCGTCATCGTCTTCGCCTCATTCTGCGTGCCGGCAGAGGACCAGCACAAGGTGCTCTTCTACGGCATCTTAGGGGCCCTGGTCTTCCGGTTTGCATTCATCACGGCAGGTGTGGCGCTGGTGGAGACGTTCTCCTGGATGCTCTACCTCTTCGGTGCCTTCCTGATCTTCACCGCCATCAGGATGGTGACCAAGAAGGAGGAGGCAGCGGTCGAACCGGACAAGAACATCCTGGTCCGCGCGTTCCGCAAGATCATGCCGGTCACAAAGGGTTACGAAGGCGACAAATTTTTCGTCAAGAAGCGGGATGCAACCGGCAACCTGGTGACCTGGGCCACTCCCATGTTCGTGACCCTGCTGGTGGTGGAGACCACCGACATCATGTTCGCCGTGGACTCCATCCCCGCCATCCTCGGCATCACCACCAACTCGTTCATCGTCTTCAGTTCCAATGCCTTCGCCATTCTCGGCCTGAGGTCGATGTACTTCGCGCTGGCGCACGTCATGAACGCTTTCTGTTACCTGAAGTACGGTCTGGCCGGTATCCTCAGCTTTGTCGGTGTCAAGATGCTCTTCGCCGACCTCTACCATGTCCCGGTGACGAACTCGCTCGCCGTCATCATCCTGATCCTGGCAGTGGCCATCGTCGCGTCGTTGATCAGGACCCGCCGCACCGGGACCTGTCCGGTGATGGAGGAGGTGCAGGCCGCGGCCTGCCCTGCCCTCCGGAGCCTCGATGCAGATGATTCGCCGGCCACCCGGGCAGAGACGGCCTGTCCCGCATTGGAGGAACTCAGGGAGACCGGGAACGACAATAAGTGACCCGCCGTGTCGGTTCACAATCGGGAAGGACAGAGCTGTTCTCTCTGCTGCATCACCGTCCCTCCCCTTTTTTTCTGCCCGCATCTCACCGGTACCACGCTCCCTTCGTATTCTAAACGAACCGCCGGGCTTGAAGACCGGAGCCTTTCCGCTCCGCTCCCTTCGTCTCGCAAGATAAACGCCGCCCGGCGCAGGAGGCCGGACGCGAAGAGCAATCGACCTCTAAAAGACGAACGGGAGAAAGAGCGCCGTCGGCGTCCTACTCCTCAAGCAGCGGCACGTCGGCAAATGCCAGAACGTCAAAGACCCCGCGCTCCGTGACCCGGATCTCGGGGATGACGGTCAGGGCGAGGAACGAGAGATACATGAAGGGGTTCTCGATAGACCCCAGCCGCCGGGCATGCTCCTCAAGGGTACCAAGGCGCTGCACGACCTCCCCGTAGGGGAGCGCCGACATCAGCCCGGCACACTCGAGGGGGAGCGCGGTCACCTCACGGCTGGATACCACCGCGAGCCCCCCGCCGAGCCGAACCACCTCGCCGATGGCCCGGACGATATCGGGGTCGTCGACCCCGACGGCGACGATGTTGTGGGAGTCGTGGGAGACCGAGCCTGCGATCGCCCCCTCCTGCAGGCCGAATCCATGGACGAGTCCGATGCCGGATCCCCCGGCCCGGTAACGGTCGGTGACGACCGCTTTGAGGATGTCCCGGCCGGTGTCCGGGATACCGGCGGCGTCCACCGGGCAGCGAAGGTCGCGAGTCGTGATCTGCCCGGGCACGATCCCGATCACCCGCGCCTCTCCTTTCCCGGCGATCCGTATATCCCGGGGTTCCGGCACGCGGGCGTTCAGGGTGGCCGCAGGGCAGACCGGCAGCCGGTAGCCGGCGTCGATCACCTCGACGCCGCGCTTGAACGTCTGCAGGACGTGGAAGCGCTCCGGGTCGTCGACGACGCAGAAGTCGGCGAGCCTCCCGGGAGCGAGGGCGCCCCGGTCGTGGAGACCGAACCGCCCGGCAGCCGAGAGGGTGGCCATACGGAGCGCCATTTCGACCTTGAGGCCGGAGGCGACCGCTTTCCGGATGCAATCATCGATATGCCCCTCACCGGCGAGCATATCGGCATGCCGGTCGTCGGTGGCAAAGCAGCACCGCGGCGCCGTGCAGGCGTCGACGAGCGGTAGGAGATCTTTCAGGTTCTTCTCCGTCGAGCCTTCCCGGACCAGGATGTACATTCCCCGGAGGAGTTTCTCCCGTGCCTCCGCGAGGGTCGTACACTCGTGGTCGCTTCCCGTCCCCGCATAGATGTAAGCGTTCAGGTCCTTCCCGGAGAGGAACGGCGCATGACCGTCCACGACCTCGAAGAGGTTCATCTTCGCCCGGAGGTCCTCGTCGCCGGCGAGGACACCGGGGACGTTCATCACCTCGGCAAGCCCGATGACGCCCTCCCGCCCCCGGAACCCGGCGAGGTCGGTTGCGGCAAGCACGGCGCCGCCCACATCGAGGGGGGTTGCCGGGACGCAGGAGGGGAGCATGACCAGGATATCGAGCGATGTCCGCGCTCCCTCGGCAAGCATGTATTCGATCCCCGACGCTCCGCAGACGTTCGCTATCTCGTGGGGATCGGCGATCACCGTCGTTGTGCCGTGGGCAAGGACGAGCCGGGCATACTCCGACGGCGCGAGGAGCGAACTCTCGATGTGGACGTGGGCGTCGATCAGCCCGGGCACTACGTAGGTCCCCGTAAGGTCGTAATCCTTCCTCCCCCGGTAGTCTCCAAAGCCAACGACGCGACCGTCCTTGACCGCAAAGTCCACGCGCTCCCAGGCGCACGCGAACGGGTTGAAGACCTCGCCGCCGGAGAAGACGGCATCAGCCGGTTCGAGCCCCCGCGCCGCCGCAAGCCCGGAGAGCGTCAGGCTGCCACCTCAAGGTCGCGGATGACGGACGTCCTCCGCTCCTGCCCGACGAATATGGTCAGGAAGACCCTGTACGACCCGGGCTCGAGGTCGACCGAGATTGCGTAATCGTTCTCCCCCTGGTCGAGGTTTATGTATCGCGCCCCGGAGAAGACTTCGTGCTGTTCAAGTGCCCCCACCTCCACGACCGTCACCTGGAGCACGGCATCCTCAACGGGCCCGGCAGTGTTCTCCACGTGTACCTGCAGGGCGCCGTCGCCGTAGGTCACCTCGCCAAACGATGTGGAGACGCACCCCGAAGCCCCGATGAGGACGGTAAGAGCCAGTATCAGAAAACCCACGTATTTGCTGGACATTCGCTGGGAGGACCGAAGAAGCGCGCTACGCCGGGACGGCGTAGTGCGGGCCATTGAACCTTCCGGTATTCTCCCGTTCACCTCTCTTATTCACAATTTTGGCTGCTATTATTAATATATTGTCAACTACCTCCCTAGCGGAGTGGGCTTGCAATCGGGGTCTGAAGACCACACGGTTGCAAGTCAACTACCCCGCCCTTCAGGGCGGGGTAGTTGACATAGTTTAGAGCATCATTGACATCAGCGTTGATCAGGGTGTCCAGAGCACTCCGATACAACCCCCGCTTGACCCGCCGTTTCCTTCCGTAGGGAGGTTTGCAGATCGGGTCAAGGTTCAGAGCATCGACCCGCGAGGTGTAGGCTTCAGAATGCGAGTCATCGAACCGGATCCCAAGCAACTCGCACTTGCTCTTCAGTTTCTGCCGGAACTTGTGATACGGCACCTGCACGAAGTTCTGGTTGCCCCGCTTGCGCAGGGGGCCTTCTTGCCCACTGAGGTGAAAAAGCAGGCATTCCGAACCGTTCCGATTCCAGGCTTTACCGGTGATTGAGCGTACTGTCCTTCCGGCGGGACCCGGTGTCCGGACTTCGGGCCGCAACGAGGGTGATAAAGCGACCGCTCCCACCTGCCAGGCACGGCGCCCCCCATTCCACCAGGCTCCAGGGATCTGCTGGCCTGGACCGGGATATGACAGCCGGAAATCACCCGAAAATAATACATTGCTGAATCTCTGCCTCTTCGTGGCATGGAAATTTTTAATATAATTAACTAAATATATTCATAAAGTGATTAAATGGCCGATGACAACCCCCGCCTCTACCGAATATTCCGGGAACTCCAGGAGAAAGGGTTGATCGACCGCAAGAGGAAGCTGGTGCAGTGCCCGCTTGTACTCTCCATACGGGGCTGCCCGGCGCTCAACTGCATCCGATACCAGGCTGCATTCTACGAAAAAACCCTTTCCCGGGTCAGCGACGACGCACTCAGGTTCGTGCTCCTCCACGAAGAGGGGCACATCAAGGAGGGTTCCCCCCTCATCTCCGTCCTTCCGGCCCTCCCTCTTCTCCCATGTCTCCTTCTCCTCTGGCACCCGCCCCTGGATTCACTGTTGCCGGGAGTCCTGCCGTACCTGCAGGTGACGGGCCTCCCCATCGTAAAACTAGCATTCCTTCTCCCTCTCCTCCTGCTCGTATTCTTCGCCTACCGGGCATACTATTGCCGCATGTGCGACGAGGAGTTCACCGCCGACCGGTACGCGGCAGATGCCATGCGACGCTGCTACCGGACCAGAGACCCGGGAGCTCTCCTCCAGAACATCCTCTCCGGATTGCTGGCCGGGGTCCCGGCATCGCGCCGCAGGCGGGTCTCTGGTCCGGCGCAGACGAACCCCGGGCCCCTCCGTTCCAGACCCGACTACCGGCCATCTATCGCCGAACGCGTAGAACGAGTCCGGGATAGAGCAGACCTCCCGACCTGAGACCCCGCGGCACGCCGCAGGGGCAGGGGCCTCTCCTGCTGACGCCTGTTCGTCCGCGAGATGCGAGCACCCCAAAACCTGGCGCAACCGCTACCTGCCGCGCCCCCGAAGAGGTTCACTTGCAGGGGGTTTGGGTGCAGGCACAACCCGAACCTACCAACAAGGACTGCCGATCTGATATAATCGAAAGCGTACCCCAGGGACACGCGACACTATAAAAGTAAGTTTAATAGCCCCCATTTCAAATAGAGGTATTGAGGGGTGCTGGATATCACAATTGTAGCGTTCGCCCACCACAAAGGTGGCACAGGAAAGACGACATCGTGCCTCAATGTCGCAGGATATCTCCAGAAAGACGGAAAAAGTGTTCTGGTAGTGGACTGCGACCCGCAGGCCAATGCCACCGCGGGGCTCGGGGTCAACCCCGAAACCCTCGAACTGAGTATGTATGACGTCTTCATGAGCGCGTTCGAAGGGTTTCCGGACGTCGTGATCAACGATATCATTGTCCCTACGGCATCGGGGGTCGACCTGGCTCCGGCAACCCTGGACCTCGTGGGGGTTGAGCCCTACCTCTACGGTATCGAAGACAGGGCAGGACTGCTCAAGGAGGCGCTTGCCCGGGTGAGGGGCAACTATGACTTCATCCTGATCGACACACCTCCGAGCATGGGGCAGTTCGTCATAAACGGCCTCATCGCTGCAGACCATACCGTCGTCACCCTCGATCCCGGCACCTTCGCCTTGAGAGGTATGGAAGCCCTGTCAACGGTCTTCGGCGACATCAGGGAGATGCTTGGGGAGGACGTCGCCGCAGACTTCGCCATCCTGACCCGCTGGAAGGGTTCGGGTGACCGGGCAGCCGGAACGAGCGGCCTTGCGCTCTTCCTGAAACGGATCTTCTCACCCGGCCCCTCCGTGGAAGAGGAGAAGGAGAGAGAACGGCTGAAGGTCTTTGAGGCCGAGGTCCGGAGATCGTTCAAACAGGTATTCGCAGTCCCCTACTCACCTGCTATCTACGAAACGCAGCAGAAAGGGCTTCCGATATCCCACTACGCACCCGAGAGCGAGGCGGGCCGAGAATACCGGGCAATAACAACTGCGCTCCTGGCACTGGATGAGGACCATGATGAGGTGTGATGATGATCGATAAACCTGGAAGAAAAGCACTCTTTACCGGCCCGGTTGTGCCGGGTACTGCAGGACAGACACGGGAACACGGAGCAGTGGTACTGCCCGAGGGGATCGAGGCTGCGCTCCACGCGGGGCTTGGCGGCGACGATTCCGCAAGGATCGACCCAGCCGGTGTGCCGGAAGAGTTCCGGCCCCTGGCGGTCTCGCTCAATGCGCTGCTCGATAAGAAGCAGGAGGAGAAGCAGACCCTCAAGAGCCGGCTGGTGGAGGCGAGGGCGCTTCTGAAGAGCTCCGATACGATCATCCAGCAGAACCCGATGCCCATCCTTGTCGTCGACCCGCAGTTCAAGATAACCGTGGCAAACAGCGCCTATGCCGAGATGAGCGGGATCCCGATGGACCAGGTGCTCGGCAGGAGCCTCAAGGACTTCAAGATAACGTCGCAGAAGGGTTCGGGTCTCCGGCAGGCAATCCAGGAGAAGAAGCGCGTCTCCGGGGAAGTCATCGTCGAACTACCCTCGGGGACTCATACGCTCGAACAGTACGGCATCCCGCTTCTCGACAAAAATAATGCGGTCGAGAACGTCCTCATCGTCTATAACGACGTCACCCGACAGCGGGAGGGAGAAGAGGAGATCAAGGTCCAGATGGAGAATATTGCCGAATTGCAACGGCAGTCCGAGACGATCGTCCAGAAGAACCCGATGCCCATCCTGGTCGTCGACACCGGGATGAAGATCCTCACGGCCAACGAGGCATACCTCCAGCTGACCGGCATCGATCGGTCTCGTATCGCAACGATGACCCTGCGGGACTTCAAAGTACATAGCCAGAAAGGAGACGGGATCAAGAAGGTGCTCACCGAGAAGGTGCGGGTGTACGGCGAAGTGACGGTCGAGTTTCCCACCGGCACCTACATCCTGGAGCAGTACGGGATCCCGCTCACAAACGAGAAGAACGAACTGACGGGGATCCTGATCGTCTACAACGACGTCACCGAAAAACGGCAAGAAGAGGACGAGATCCGGAGGATGCAGCACCGCATCGACACGATGATCAAGTTAAACCCGCTTGCGATCGCGACGCTTCGTCCCGACAAGAGCCGGATCGACATCAACGACGAGTACGCCCGGATGTGGCGGGGGACCCGGGAAGAGACCCTTGCAAAGAAGCTCTACGACTACGATATCACGGTCGTCGGCGGCGATCATTTCTACGCCTGCTACGAGACGAAGAAGCCCGCACGAACCGATGTCATGGTCAAGTGGCCCGACGGCGTGAAGAAGTACCTCACCCTGAACGCCATTCCGATCCTGGACGCGAAGGGCGATATCGAGATGGCCTTCTACGTCTGGAACGACTGGACCGACCTCCAGAAGGAGAAGGAGGAGGTCGAGAAGACCGAGCACCGGGTGGATGCGATGATCAAGCAGAACCCGCTCGCGATCGCGACGCTTCGTCCCGACAAGAGCCGGATCGACATCAACGACGAGTACGCCCGGATGTGGCGGGGAACCCGGGAAGAGACCCTCGCGAAGAAACTCTACGACTACGACATCACCATCCTCGATGGCGACCACTTCTACGCCTGCTACGAGTCGAAGAAACTCGCCCGGACCGACGTCATGGTCAAGTGGCCCGACGGCGTGAAGAAGTATCTCACCCTGAACGCCATTCCGATCCTGGATGCGAAAGGCGATATCGAGATGGCCTTCTACGTCTGGAACGACTGGACCGAGCAGCGGGAGAGAGAAGACCAGATCCGGGACCTGATGGAGACCGCGAAGCAGGAGAGCGAGAGACTCGCAGGGAGCGCCCGCGAACTCGGAGGCGCACTCGCCGCCATGGCAAAGGGCGACCTGACGGCGTTCGTGGACGCAGAGACAGGCGACCCGCTTCATGAAGTCAAGAGCGATTACAACGCCTCGCTGACTGCCATCCGCACCCTCCTCGGGGAAGTGGCAAAAGCGGCGCACCAGGTGGATATGACCACAAAAGAGGTCAGCAAGAGCACCGACGAGATTATCCGGGCCACGGAGCAGGTCGCCGTCTCGACACAGCAGTCTTCGGAGGATGCACGGCGGCAGCTTGAGAAGATCGAGGAGATCGGGACGGACATCAACGATCTTTCGGCATCCATCGAGGAGATTGCAAGCACGTCGCAGGAGGTCATGGAGCAGGCCTCGAAGGCGTCGAAGGAGGGGAACGATGCGGCCTCGCTCGGCGAAGTCGCGGCAAAGAAGATGCAGCTCGTCGAGGAGATCTCCACGCAGACGGTGGACGAGATCAGCACCCTCAACAACCAGATGCGGGAGATCAACAATATCGTCAAGTTGATCACGGATATCGCCAACCAGACCAATCTCCTTGCACTGAACGCAGCCATCGAGGCCGCCCGTGCCGGGGAGCATGGCCGCGGGTTCGCCGTCGTCGCAGGCGAGATCAGAAACCTTGCCGGGGAGTCCAAGCGGGCGAGCCAGGACATCGAGGACCTGATCAGGACGATTCAGGCGAGCACCGACAAGACCGCAGGCTCGATGCAGGCGTCTCACCAGGAGATCCAGGCAGGCATCGAGAGCGTCAACAAGGTCATCGTGGGCTTAAACCGGATCGTCAAAGGCGTGGAAGTGGTCGCCCATGGTATCACCGAGATCACGAAGGCCACCGAAGATCAGGCGAGTTCCACCAACAACGTCATGCAGAAGATGGATGAGTCCACCCACATGACCAAGGAAAGCCTGGACCGCACCGAGGATATGGCGGCACTCGCAGAGGAAGTCAGCGCGTCGACAGAGGAGGTCGGGAGCGCATCGCACGAACTGGCAGGCATGGCCGAACAACTCGAGAAGGTAATGAAACAGTTCAAACTCACCTGAGGGAGGAGACGATGGCAGCACCCGTAGACGTAGTAGAGTTCCAGCTCGGGGAAGAGCACTACGCTCTGGATATCCAGATTGCACGCGAGATCGTGGAGATGATGCCGATCACTCCCCTTCCTCGTGCTCCCGAATACCTTGCGGGCATCATCAACCTGCGGGGCGAGATCACGAATATCATCGACCTCAGAGACCTCCTCGGGCTCCCCGAATCCGGAGAGGCTGAGAACCGGAAGATCGTCGTGTTGATGCCGGATGTGGCGGGCGGATCGAACGTGGGGATCATCGTCGATGATGTTTACAGCGTCATCTCGGTTCGAGATGAGCAGATTGAGCGGATCAACGATGGCATCACCTCGTCGATCAGCGATTATGTCAAGGCGATCATCAAGATGGGGGCCGAAGATGACGAGAAACCCAAGACCCTCATCATCTGGCTCGACGTCCAGAAGGTGATCAGTGATCTCGGGCACTACCAGACCACAGCATAACGGGATCCCTCGCCCGGCAAGAGCAGAGTATCACATGGATGCATTTCTATCGCTCCAGACGAGCATCGAGAAACTGGTCCGGATCAAGTGCTCGAATTACAAAGAGGACTACATCAAGCGGCGCATCCTCTCCCGGATGCGCCTGACGAACACTGCGGACTACGAAGCCTACCACAAATACCTCCTCGCAACCCCCCAGGAGATCGACCTGCTCCGCAACGCCCTCACTATCAACGTCACCAAATTCTTCCGGGACCCGGAGGTCTTTGAGGTGATGCGGCGGGAAGTGCTGCCGGATCTCGCTCGTCGCAAGGGAACGATCAGGATCTGGTGCGCCGGATGCGCCACGGGTGAAGAGCCCTACTCGATCGCCATCCTCGCGCACGACCTGATGGCGCTTCATCCGGGTGTCAGCGTAACGATATACGCGACCGATATCGACGCCGTGGTGCTGCAGAAAGCCACGGCCGGGATCTATGACAGAAAGGCGCTTGAGAATGTGGATGAGCGCCAGCTCCGGAAGCATTTCGTCAGCCGCGATGACGACACGTTCGAAGTCCGTCCCCACGTCAAAAACCTCGTCAAGTTCCGGAAACACGACCTGATGTCGGGAGTTCCCATCACACGATACCTTGACGCCGTCATCTGCCGGAACGTCACCATCTACTTCACCGAGAAGCAGAAGAACGACTTGACACACCTTTTTTACTCCGCACTCGCGAGCGACGGCTACTATGTCATCGGTAAAACTGAGTACCTGGGAAGAGAGGTGGAGCACCTCTTCACGCCGTATAATACCATGCAGAAGATACTCAAGAAGGCCGCGTAGTGCGGGTATACCGGGCGAATATTACCGGCGGCCGGAAAGGTCCCTCTCCGTCACGGTTTCGTCGAACTGCGACATCCGGTGCATGAAGGCCTTCCGGGCCCGGTAGCGCTTCAGTTCGGCGAAGAGCAGGAAGAAGTTCACGCCGACGATGACGATGACGAGCATGAGGCTGATCCAGAGCCGGCTGTCGTTCTGGGTTGTGATGAAGAGCGCGACAAGAAGCACCACGAACGAGAGCAGATAAAATATCACCCACGTGCGAACCTCTGTGACGTCCATGCTCTCATCAGGACAATGGTATCGTCTCCTTATTAACGGTTCTTTTTTGAAACGCCGATTGTGAGAGTAACCATGAGGAATCCGGGATTATTCGGCACCGAATACCACCCTGTAGGCAAGGATGCAGAGCAGGAATCAAAAGGTCTTTTGCCTCGCACTTCCCTCTACACCTGTGGATAAAGGCGACGTCTTCAGCATTGTTGCCGCCCTGATCATCGTCGTTGCAGTAGCGGTGGTGTTTCGCCCGCCCGGAGCGGATGCAGGGACGGAGGTTCCGGAAGGCCCCGCACCGGAGATCACCCCGACGCCGTCCATCACCGCTCCCCCTGCGCCGGAACCCACCAGAATCTCCTACACGAGCGGGATCTGGAGTTACCCCCTCGTTCACCTCCCTGATAACCTCACCCGTTATGGCGGGTCCGATCCGCCCTGGAAAGAGACCGCAGATATCATTCCGTTCGCATACCTCGAGGAGGCAAGAGGAGGCATCACCGAGACGTTTCACGTACCGTATGCTGTCTGGAGGCTGAACTGCAGCGTCTCTGCAATAGTACGGCCTGAAGCGGCGCATTTCCGGATGGCACTGATCGAACGGGAGAGGGGGACGATCGTAGAAGGGGTCGACCTGCACTATCCGGGCAGCATCATCAAAAATGTCGAAAGAGGAGGGAAAGACTTTTACCTGATCGTCAGCGTGGATGATGTGGAGTCATACCGTATCACCCTGGAGACGCTCCCCGCATACCGCTGATTCAGATCTTCTCGACGGTGATCCGGACCCGATCTCCGGCCCGCACACCGTGCCCCTTCGGGACGTCGATGTTGAACCAGAGCACTTCCGGATTCTCGTGGCTCTTGTCCTGGGACATGAGGCAATCCTTGTGGTCGTTGATGTTGGCCACAAACTCGACGGGTGCTTCGAACTCAATGATCTTCATGCCGTAGAATAGAGTGTCCCGGGATAAAATCATGCTGGACGAGGAGTAACCCGCCACGTCGTACTGTTCGAGTAACTCCAGCGCCTGATATCCAGCTCGTCGCAGATCTCTGAGAGGATGGCAAGGTTGATGCCGACCTCTTTTGGAGAGAGGCCCAGATCAGTTGCGATATACTTTGATTTGAAGTAGGATTTGCCTGCTTTCAACCCTGACTTGAGGTGATACAGGATCTTTCTCTGGGTATCGCTGTATCGCTCTTTAATGCGGTCCTTTGTCGACATCCACTCATTCCCTCGTGAGGAAGACCTTTTGTGCCAAACATTATATATACTTATTCATTTGATCTCGTTGAATCTCACTACCGCTATACAAATAGGTGTATATAATTGAGCATCGTCGCACCGATCGGCGGCGCGAGGTGTAGGATCTGTAACCGGAACCGGATGCCCGGGCGGCACAGGCGCGGGTGGCGGAGGAGGAGGACGGGGTCCCACCCTTCATGCCGCAACCAGGAGCCCACCAGCGGCGAGGCTCCCGGCGCCGCGGTTTATTCGGGGCGGGCCGTCTCTGATCGTACTTCCCGCCACGACGCCGCTCGCGACGGGAACCCCTGCCGAACGGCATCGGCCGGGGCAGGAACGCATTTGCAATACGTGTTCTGCCGTTACCTTCTGTTCCTCAACATCACGACAAGGAGCCCGGCGATTGCAACGCCGACAACGACGGCAATGAGCGAGAGGGAGGCCGTCGGCGTCGGGCTGGGATTAACCTGCGCTGCCTGCATCGGTGTGAACGTCGGCATCTCAACCGTGGAAGTCTCCGCCGGTGTCGCCCCGGTCGCCGCATCCGTCGCAATTATGATGGGCGCTCCCGTCTCCATGGTGGTCTCAGCGAAGGTCTCGTAGGCGGTCGCATTGGAGGTCCCATTGACGGATTCGTTCTCCAGAGTCTCGTTGGTGGTCTCGTTATCCAGCGTCTCCTCCGGGGTCTCCGTCAGGGTTTCTTCCAGGGCCAGGGTGTCCAGCGTCTCTACCGGGGTCTCTGTCAGGGTTTCTTCCAGGGCCAGGGTGTCCAGCGTCTCCTCCGGGGTTTCCGTCAGGGTTTCTTCAGGAATCTCAGTCAGAGTCTCTTCCGGGGTCTCCTCCGGAGTCGCTGTCTGGGTCTCTACCGGGGTTTCGGCAGGTGTTGGAGAGAGAGTCCAGGTCAACGGGGTCGTGGGTGCCTCGGTCTGGGCTGCCACCGGGAACACAAACGTCGTTGCTGCCACAAGCAGCACAACCAGGAACCCGCTCCATGTCCATTGGTATCCTGTCATGGAGACTTCTGTTTGGTATAACCATATTTTTATATTTCGGTCTCCATCAAAATCACCCCAACGGGTAACTATCCCTTGCCGCCCCATAACGTGGTGCTACACATCGCCGCACCGCAGCGAACCCCCGGAGAAAAACGCGATACCGGCACAGGATGGACCTCCCGACGTGGTCGGCCCTGCTGCTACCCACCTGAAACCCTCCGCCACTCATGGCGTCCAGACGGTAGCCTGCCGACGGCAGCCCTGCAACACTATCGGCGAGACTCCTCGCCGCACAAGCAAGAAATAAATAGCGATCAGATTGGTGCTTCACCAATCTTCCGGATCAGGCTCTCGAGCACCACATCGCGCATCCCTTCCACGAACTTGATGCTCCCGACGACAAGGTGGCCGCCGCCGCTCACGCCCCCGCCGGAGATCTCGCTATGGAGCTCACGCACCATCCGGGGGATGTTCATCATGACGCCACGGGAGCGCAGGACGGCGAAATCCGGCCCGAACCCGAGTGTGACGATCGGTTCTCCCGGGTGCGCCCGGACCAGCCGGTCGTGCACCTCTCCCGAGGTCTTGCCGGGCGGCGGGAACGTGAACCGGTGGGCAAACATCTCCACATCGAGCATGAAGAGGTGAGCACCGCTCGGCAGCATCCGGCTCTCGACATGGGGCATGATAGCCTCGAGCTGCTCCGCGATCGCGTGATTCGCTTCTTCGACAAGCAGGTTGACGAACTGCTCGTGGCGTTCGGGGTTCCCGGAGAGGTTCAGGATATCCTTGACGATCTCTCTCCCGTCGCTGAACCGGAGCCAGAACTGCTCATAGTCGAGTGCCAGCGCGATATCGCGGCAATCATCCTCCGAGTACTCAGGCGCGGCCACCGCGAGGTAGCGGGCACGCTCCGGCGCTTCGCTCCGGTCGCCGACCCCCGCGATCGCCGGCAGGTGCCGGATCTGGCCCTCGACCGCCGGGTTGACCATACGGGCGACCTCTGTGCCCAGCATCCCTGCTGTCACCCCGTAATCGCCGCCCACGTGGTAGGGGTTGACGTGCCCGATCAGGTAATCATCTACGATCTCGTCGGGGTGGTGGTGGTCGACGACCATCACCGGGAGCTCGAAGATCCGGGTCACCTTCAGCGACGGCATGTCCTCCTCGGTCGACCCGTTGTCCATCAGGAGGATCATCGGCATCTTCTGCCCATAGCGGACGTTGTCCTTGAGGGCGAAGTCAAGATCCCGCGTGATATCTTCAATCTCATAGAACGGGGCCTTGGACGGAGACCGCTTGAAGAGGAAGTACTCCGCGTCGAAGTCCCCGCCGCTCTCCCGGATCAGCGCGGTCACCGCCTGTTCGATCGCGACGGCGGCGCATATGCCGTCCGCGTCCGCGTGGTGCCTGAGGATGATCGGCCGCGCGGTCAGGACCGCTCTTCGGATCTCCTTTGCCACCTGGCGCATCTGCGGCCGAAGAGCATCGAGGACCTCGCTCTCGATGAGGAACGGGAGGTCGACCGGTTCCGCACGCTCGTCGAGCGCCGCATCGATACGCCCCCGGACCTGTGCCGCATCCTCCGGCGCGAGGACCTCCATGGACCGGATCTCGATCTGGAGCTGGTTGTTGCGCTGCATCACCTCACCCGTGAGGGCGACGATATCCCCGAGGTTCACCTCAGGGTAGGCGCGGACGCCCGCTTCGATGAACGCAGCAGCGTTCGCGGTGCCGGACTCATCCACAACAGTGAAGATCGTCGGCCCCGATGTCTGCTTGATCTGGGCGACCTCGCCCTCGATCAGCACCGTCCTGCCGATCTTCGTCCCGATATCCGCGAGAAGCACACTCGTCATCTTGCGGGTCACGGTCTCCGTCTGGTAGACAGTCGGCGTGACCTCCTCGAGGTCGATGTTGCCGTTGCTCCGGATCTGAAGGACGTAGACGAGGATCGGATCGCGTTCCTCGTGCTGCACCTTCACGTTGCTCTTATGAACGAGCCCTTTGACCCGGTCGTTTAACTGGACAAAGACGCCGAACGGGGCGAAACCCTGCACCCGCCCCAGGTATATCTTCCCTTCCTCCACCTCGTCGAGCGTACAGTTCGCTCCGAGGCGGTAGACAATCGTATCTTTCGTATCTTCCATGATACTTCACCAAATCATTCTTCGGGCACCTCAACGGTGTGCCCTGCGAGTTCATACAGCCGGCACTCACCGTCTCGTCTGCCTTTTGCGATGATAATATCACCGCTCTCCAGTCGAACGCCCTTCCCCGGGCGGTAGACCCACCGGTCGGCGTGCTTGATGGCGAGCACGACCATCCCGGTCACCGTCCCGAGCGACACTTCTTTGAGGGTTCTCCCCACGAGCGGCGACGACTCCGCTACAGGCATCCGCGTGATGATCTCGTCCGACTCGCGAACGATCTTCTTAAAGACCGGCGGGATCTCGATATCGCGCAGGAGCACATCGACGATGGCATGGGCCGAATCGCTGATCGCCTGCGCAAACGAGGACATATATAGGAGTCCCCGGAGGTAGCGCACGTCGTCGATCTTTCGTGCCGCTTCGAGGATCCAGAGGTCCAGGTCGTAGCGCATGTCGTCGAGCGCCGTATCGAGAGCGACCACCTCGTGCGCCACCTCCTTATTGTTGAAGAGCAGGGAGGTGTACGCGAGCCCCACAGAGAGTTCCGAGAGATTCTTCATCTCGATGATCAGTTGAACCGCCCGGTCGAGGTCGTCGACCTCGCCCGCACGCGAGGGTTCGCTTACGGGGAACTCCACTGCCCCCGCCATCCGGGAGAGGATATCCGCCCCGGCTTCCGGACCCCGCGAGAGCAGGATATCGTCCTTCTCCACCCGGGTAGTCTTGTCGGGGTCGTATATCCACCCCTTACCACGCCGGATGGCGATGACCTGCATACCGGTCGTGCTCTGGACCTTGAGGTCGCCGAGGGTGCGGCCGGCAAGGTCGCTTCCCAGACTGACGATTACCCGGGTGACGATCTCTTCCGCCTCGGGAAAGACGCGCTTGAGTTTTGCCGGAAACCGGATATCCTTCAGGATGAGTTTTGCTATGTCCGAAGCCGAGTTCGCGATCCTCTCCGCCGCCTCGGCCACCTGGAGCATGCCGCTCATCGCTTCTGCCTCTTCGAGCCTTCTAGCGCCGAGGACGCTCTGAATCCTGGCCTGATAGACCAGTTTATTCATACCTTCCTCGAGATTGATCACTTCGAGCGCTATCTCTTTGCCGTCGAAGAGTATCGCGGAGTAAGCGAGATCAACCATCAGTTCAGAGACATCCTTCATCTCGATCAGGACGTCTTTGAAGCTGATCGGCTGGTATTCACGTTCCGTCATGGGTCTGTTAACCGTTTTTTGTTATCTTTCACTACAACAGCAGGTCTATCGCTGCCACGAGGGTAGCTGCACCGATCAGGTCGATAAGGCTTGTGATGACAGGGATTCCGAAGTTATCGGGATCAAGGCCGTACCGGAACGAAAGGCTCGCCGTGGCGTATGCCACGGCGTTCACCAGTGTCATGACGGCCAGACCTGCTACAAGGCTGATAATGACCAGCATCCCGAGACCGGGGCTGTTCAACCCCATGAGCACCGCCGCACTATGCGCGATGAGCGCCAGCAGTGGAAGCAGTATCAACGTATAGAGGTAGGAAATAATAAAATGATGCACTACGCCGCGCTCGGGGAGGAACGAGGGGTTGACCTCGCCGGTATGCATCTCCGTCGATAGGCGCGATCCGAGGATGCCGCCTATCGACCCGAGACCGCCCATGAACGGCGGTATCAGGATGAGGAAGACCGCGAGCGCGAGTAGGTTGTCGAGGTTGAGCGAGTAGGTCAGTCCCGCCAGGGTGCCGAAGGTGCTGAGCGGGACGAGGAGGAAGAGATTCTCCCGGACGATAGCGCCCATGCCCTCCAGGCGGCGCCGGGTGTAGAGGATGATGACGATGGCGGTTGCGACCGCGACGGCCACGAGCACCAGGCGTGTCGGGGGGGAGAGGAGCATGACGAACGTCGCGGAGAGCACCAGGATCGGGAGCGTGACGATATCGCCCGAGGTGGTGACGGTCGGTGCGGCGATCATGTCGAGGTCGAGACCGTAGCGGTAACTTGTCAGCGCAACGACCAGGGTGATCCCCATCACCACCAACCCCGAGACAACGCCGCAGACGACCGAGATCAGCACGAGGTCGGTGACGCCCACCACGGGAAACCCGCAAAGAGTGCTTAACGCGTAGGCGAAGATGCCGAGGGCGAACGCTATGAGGATAGTCACCACAAGCGAGGCGCGGATGTTGTCGCCGAGGACGGAGCCTTCCTGAAAGTCGATGGAGAACTCCCCGAGGTGCATCGACGACGAAAGGCGGGATGCGAAGACCCCGGCGATGCTCCCCCGCATGTTGATGATCGACGGCAGGAGCACCATCAGGCCGGGTATCAGCCCGAGGACTTCACGGACGGAACCAAGATAGATGCCTGCAATGCTCAAGGCGGCGGCGCTGGCAAGCAGAGCGCCAAGACCGGTCAGTATCAGGCGGCTCTGGCTGAATAGGCCCTGCCACATCACCATCACCGTCCATCACAATCAACCCCGGTACGGGATCTCCAGCACCGTCAGATCGGCCGGGAGGATCACGTCTCCTTCATAATTTCGCTTTGCATCGCGTATATGGTTTGCTGTGCTGGTATAGCGGGAACTTATGTGCATCAGGGCGAGCATACGAGCGCTTGTGGCTGCTGCCGCCTCACCGGCCTCGCCGGCGGTGGAGTGCATGACCTCCCGGGCGCGGTCGCTCTCCTGGTCGTCGAATGTGGCGTCGTGGATCAGGAGATCGGCGTTCCGGAGCATCGCGGCGATCTCGGGCTGGTGCTGGAGCGGCCGCGTGTCCCCGGTGTAGGCAATCTTCCGCCCCGGGCGTGGTTCACCCATAATATCGGCAGGCCGGACGACAGCCTCGACGCCGTCGCGGACGATGCGGACTTCCTCACCGCGCTGCAGCCGCCCGAAGAGCGGGCCCGGCGGGACGCCGAGCGCGATCGCCTGTTCGCGGTTGAACCGACCGGGCCGCTCGTCCTCCTCCATAACGTAGCCGAGGCCGGGGATGCCGTGGTGCGTTGCAAACGCCCGGACAGTGTAGCCGTTGAAAGGCACGACCGAACCGTGGCTGAGGGTATGAGCGGTGACCGTGAACCCCCGGGCGTGGCGGTTGATCCTCTGGACGAGATCGACGAACTCCTCGACCCAGGACGGACCGTAGATCGGGAGCGACTCGGTTCGTCCCATGAACGCAAGCGTCTCGACAAGCCCGAAGATGCCAAGGAAGTGGTCGGCATGCCAGTGGGTGACGAAGACGGCGTCAACGGTGAACCCGGTCCGGGCACGCATCATCTGCTGCTGGGTGCCCTCCCCGCAGTCGAAGAGCAGGGTGTCGGAGCCGCGCCGGATCAGGATGCAGGAGGGGTTCCTCTGCGGGGACGGGAGCGCTCCCGCCGTGCCGAGGAAGTGGACGTGCAGGGTCTCGCCGGCTATACGAACCACTTCCTGAATGCTACAAGGCTCCGTTCGGCCTCTTCGAGCGTCCGGCCCTCGATCACGACCCGGCCGGAGTAGTCACGGGCGACGACCCGCCCGACCTTCTCCCACCTGACGGTCCCGTCACCGAGGGCAAGGTGCTCGTCCGATTGTCCATGGTTGTCGTGAATGTGCAGGTGACTTACCTCACGGACGTGCGTGAGGAACGCATCGACAAGACCGTTGGTGTTGGCGTGCCCGATATCGAGTGTGACCCCGATCCCGGGGATCCCTTCCGTGAGGCCGAGGATCTCCTCGGGGTAGCGACAGAGAAAGTCCTTGATGCTGATCATGTTCTCGACGCACGCGAGGACGCCGTGGTCCTCCGCATACTTCCCTATCTCGACCAGTGCAGTCTTCTGCATCTCCCAGACCTTCTCGGGGACGAGTTTTCCCACGGGGGATACAAACCCGGGGTGGATCGTCACCCGGTCGGTCAGTTCGGCTGCGTGGTGGATGCAGCAGCAGGTCTGGCGGATGGACTCGCGCCAGATGGGGTAGTTTACCGACGCGAGGTTCAAGTCGCTGAAGGGAGCGTGAACGGTCGCGAGAAGGCCGGTGCTCTCGAGAATCTCCCGGACAGCGGCAAAATTCTCGGGGTTATCCAGGCGGTATTTCCCGTCGGCGGCGATCTCCCAGCCGGTATACCCGATATCCTCAAGCCCATAGATCCAGTCCCGGGACTCCCAGACTTTAGATGAAGATGCAAAATACGGAGTAAGGCTCATGGCATCTCCCCCAGACGGCGGAGCAGGGAGCGGGCCTCTCGAGCAAACTCATCGAGCGTTCCCTCGTTCACGATCCGGTAGTCTGCTCCTTCCAGGGCCCGGCCGAGCCCCCACCCGAGTTCACGCTCGTCGCGGGCCTGGAGTTCTTCAGCGGTGAGGGAGTCGTCGGACCGGCCGCGGTTCGTGAGCCTCGTATAGCGCTTCGCAAACGACGATTCTATCCCGATGAGCGTGAAGTCGGGGAAGTGCTCCCGAAACGCCGCCACCTCGTAATCACCCCTGATCCCATCCACCAGGACCACCGGAGCGGCCGTTGCCTCGATGGCCGGGATGGTGATCCGGGCGATGGCATCCATGCCGAGGTCCGCGCGCAATCTCCCCGCGACCGCACCGAGGTTCGCGTCCGTCAGGGGGAGCCCGACCTCCTTCACCCGTTCCCGTATCGCATCCCCCATGACCACAACCGGGATCCCGAGGTCCCGGGCGATCCTCGACACCTCACCCTTCCCGCTTGCCGGCATACCAACGATTCCAATGACCTTCATCAGGGTTTCTCCATCAAATTATGCTATTGTATCCAGAACAGCGGGCCGTACCGGTGAGAGACCGGCTGCAGGGTCCCGGCGGTGCAGGTTGTGGCGGCCGCCACAATCATCCCCATAATGTGCGTTTCCGACGATATTATGTTTAGCGTCACGAAAACGGCTTCTGTTCCGGATCGTACCCGACCTCGCCGTCCTCCCGGGTCCGTATCAGGACGCTCCGGCGAAGAGGCGCCGCTGCCGCCTCGAGTTCCTGCCGGGTCAGGGGGACGAACCCCGCGGCCACCCCCTGCTGGAGCACGAGGTCCAGGTCCCCGGCCGCCTCCGCGATGGAGGGGAGGTTGTCCTCGCGGCCCCGGAAGAGGGTGACCACGATCTGGCAGGAGACAAGGCTGCCGTCGGTCTTCGCCCGCCTGCAGGCGGCGAGCGACCGTTTCACGGCATCGGCGGCGGCAAGTCCCAGGAGGTCGTCGTAGCGCTCCCACGTTGTCTTGATATCGAGCGCGACCATATCCACGAGGTGCCGGTCGAGCAGGTCTTCGAGCACGCCGGGGAAGATGCCGTTCGTGTGCAGGCCGACGGATAACCCCATCGTGCGAGCGGCGGCGGCGAGGTGGAGGAGTGCCGGCCCCTGCAGGGTAGGTTCCCCGCCGGAGAAGACCACGGCGCCGGCGACCGTGCGGGAACTGCGGATCATCGCGATGATCTCGTCTGCGTCGCGGAGATCCTCGCCGCCCTGGAGGTCGACGTTGTGGCAGTAGAAGCAACGCGCGGGGCATCCCCGGAGAAAGACGGTGCAGGCCGCCCGCCCCCGCCAATCAACGGTGCTGATCGGGACAAAACCTCCGAAATTGATGTACACAGGATCACCAGGCGATATAGAGGTGCTTCCTTATTTCTTGTAAGCCTTGGCTTTCCGGCTACGAAAAAAGATCTGCATAAGAGTAAGTCAAGTTTACTTGTTGAGAGAACAACTCAATTTTAACCGGAATTTTAAAAACAAGCCTTTATCAATTCTTTTCCTCAAATATACACTCATGGGTCTCATAGAAGACGCCCGGCGAGGCGTCATCACCGAGGAGATGCGGATCGTCGCAGCAGCAGAGGGTGTAACCGAAGAGTTTGTCAGGCGCGGCGTGGCCGAAGGTCACATCGTCATTCCGGTCTCTCCCTACCGGAAGGTGAAGATCTGCGGTATCGGCGAAGGGCTCCGCACGAAGGTCAACGCGAGCATCGGGACGTCGACGGATATCGTCGACGTCGATATGGAGATCGAGAAGGTCCGGCAGGCCGAACGCGCCGGTGCCGATACGCTGATGGAACTCTCCACCGGCGGCGACTTTGCAGAGATCCGGCGCCGGGTCGTCGAGGCGACCAACCTCTCGGTCGGGTCGGTCCCGCTCTACCAGGCGTTCATCGAGGCCGCCCGGAAGCACGGGGCGGTCGTCCACATGGAAGAGGACGATCTCTTCCGGATCACGGCGGAGCAGGCGAAGCTCGGGACCAACTTCATGGCGATCCACACCGGGATCAACTACGAGACGATGAAGCGCCTGCAGAACCAGGGGCGGCACGGCGGGCTCGTCTCCCGGGGCGGGGCCTTCATGACCGCGTGGATGCTTCACAACGAGAAGGAGAACCCGCTGTATTCGGAGTTCGATTACCTTGTCGAGATCTTGAAAGAGCACGAGGTCACCCTCTCGTTCGGCAACGGGATGCGGGCGGGCGCGGTCCACGATGCGACCGACCGTGCACAGATCCAGGAACTGCTCATCAACGCCGAACTCGCCGACAAGGCACACGAGCAGGGCGTGCAGGCGATCATCGAGGGGCCGGGACATATCCCGATCGACGAGATCCAGACCAACGTCGTCCTGCAGAAGCGCGTCACGAACCGGAAACCGTTCTACATGCTCGGGCCCCTGGTCACCGATATCGCGCCCGGCTACGACGACAGGGTCGCCGCTATCGGCGCCGCGCTCTCCTCCTCCTACGGCGCCGATTTCATCTGCTACGTGACGCCGGCAGAGCACCTGGCGCTCCCCACCCCCGAGGAGGTCTACGAGGGCGTCATCAGTTCGAGGATCGCCGCCCACGTCGGGGATATGATCAAGCTCAAGAAGCGCGACGCCGATCTCGAGATGGGCCACGCCCGCCGCGACCTCGACTGGGAGCGGCAGTTTGCGGTCGCGATGAACCCCGAGCGCGCCCGGGCGATCCGGGCCGAGCGGATGCCGGCCGACACCGACGGCTGCACGATGTGCGGGGACTTCTGCGCATTGAAGATCGTCGGGCGGCACTTTAACTTCTGAGAGAGAGTGGGGGGCGGGGGCGCTCCCTCCGGGATCTCGTCTTTTTTGGGGCATTATTCGCTGGATAGCGAGGGCTGTTTGTATGCATATCAAACTGATATTTGCCCACGACCCGGGTACAGTGGACCGTGGTGGCTATCGCCACGCGCTGCCCCCGCCCCAAGGGGCGGGGAACGACTGGCCGAAGGGTGCGGTGGGCCGAAGGGCCGGAGCTGGAGAAACCCGAAGGGTTTCGAGTCAGGAGTTTAAGCACCGCAGGTGCAAATGAGGAGGCCGAAGGCCGGGCGGGGTGGGGGTACAGGCCTGTATGTAGGGTGAAGACAGGGGAGGGGGAGACCGCCCTCGAAGACCTCCGGTCTTCTCATGCTCACTACGTTCGCACCTCGCACCTGCCGGTGCTCGAGCTCCGCTCCTCCGGAGCATCGCACTCCCCGTCAGCCCCTCCCCCCGTGGCGATACCCCCACGAAAGCCGTAGATGGGGTTGTGCATTGCTATAACGGCAGAACCCCCGCCCTCACAGCAAAAACCCGCACCCTTATCCTCCTCCCCGCCCACACTCACATAAGAGGACACCCCAATGAAACCCGATAACGAGAAACTCATAGACGACTTCCTCGCCCACGCCGACGACCTCGGCGACGACATCGTGGAGGATGTCGAGAAGATGCTCGGCGTCGTCCCGTTCATCTTCTCCATCCTCCGGGAACGGCCCGAGACCTTCGCGCTCTCCGCCGTCGCCGATTACCGGATCTCCCGCCCGGAGTCTCTCGACCCCAAGACCGCGGAACTCATCGCCGTCGCGGCCGCCGCGGGAGCGGGGGCGGATAGCTGCCTGAAGGTCCACATGGGGGCCGCGCTGAAAGAAGGCGCGTCCCGCGACGAGATCCTCGACGTCCTCCAGATCGCCGCCATGATCGGGAAGACCCGGGTCTTTGCTTCCTCCCTGCGGCAGTTCCAGGATGTCTGCGGCAAGGAACAGGGGGCCGGGGAGTAGGCGACCTCCGCCTCACCCCGGGACATGCATGCTTTATGGTCTGATTCAGCCAAAACTCTCTAATGAGCCAGACAAAGGCGGCCCTCCGGGAGCAGGCAAAGGAGGCACGTCTCCTTCTCTCGCCCTCACAGATCACCGAATATAGCAGGAGTATAACGGAACGGCTTCTCGACCTCCTCAACGGCTGTACGACCGTCATGGTCTACGTCGCCAAAGCCCCCGAGGTCGAGACCAGCGGTCTTATCGCCGACCTGAACCGGCGGGGCGTGCGGGTCGTCGTGCCCATCATCGAACGGGAGACCTGCAGCCTCCGCCTCTCCTATCTGCCGGACCCCGCGGCCCTTTCCCCCAGCACGTTCAACGTGCCCGAACCGATCGGCCACGAACTCCCGGCCCGGCCCGAGGAGATCGAGGTGGTCATCATACCGATGCTCGCCTTCGACGCCGAAGGAAACCGGCTTGGCTACGGTGCCGGATATTACGACCGCTTCCTCTCCCGGTACCCCCACCCGCAGAAGATAGGCATTGCGTTCTCCTGCCAGCAGACACCGAGCGTTCCCGTCGACGAAAACGATGTGAAGATGGATTGGATCGTGACAGAAAAAGGGACAACCCGACTGAACGGGAGTAGCATGTCAGAAACATTTAAATAGTTGTCATCACTTACCTATGGTAAACCATACGAGGAGGTTATTCGCATGGGTAATACAGAGTATGTTGAGGTGACCATCAAGGAGGCGGCCCACGAGGACGCCGGCCGAGGAATCGGCAGACTGAGCATGGACACCATGAAGGCGCTCGGCCTCGTCAGTGGTGATGTCGTCGAGATCGAGGGACGCCAGAAGGCGGCGACGCTCATATGGCCCGGCTTTCCCCAGGACACCGGTAAGGCGGTCCTTCGCATCGACGGCAACACCCGGAGCAACGTCGGATCGGGGATCGACGACAAGGTCCGGATCAGGAAGACCGAGGCCGGATACGCCAAGAAGGTGACCATCCAGCCGACCCAGCCCATCCGCCTCGTCGGCGGAGAACAGTACCTGGGAAGGCTCCTCCGCGGCCGGCCGGTCACCGAGGGGCAGCACGTCCGGGTCAGCATCCTCGGCAACCCGCTCACGTTCGTCATCGCCAAAGTAGCCCCGAAAGGCATCGCCATCGTCACCGACAGCACCGAGATCGAGCTGAAAGAGACCCCCTACGAGCCCAAGGAAGGGCAGCGCGAGGTAGCGGGCGATGTCCACTACGAGGATATCGGCGGTCTCGATCGCGAGTTGCAGCTTGTCCGTGAGATGATCGAACTCCCGCTCCGGCACCCCGAACTCTTCGAGCGCCTCGGCATCGAGCCCCCGAAGGGAGTCCTGCTCTACGGTCCGCCGGGAACAGGAAAGACGCTGATCGCAAAAGCGGTGGCAAACGAGGTGGATGCTCACTTCGTCACGCTCTCGGGCCCCGAGATCATGAGCAAGTACTACGGCGAGTCCGAAGAGCGTCTCCGTGAAGTCTTTGAGGAAGCGCAGGAGAACGCACCCTCGATCATCTTCATCGACGAGATCGACTCGATCGCGCCCAAACGTGAGGAGGTGAAAGGTGAAGTCGAACGCCGGATCGTCGCCCAGCTCCTGGCCCTTATGGACGGGCTAAAGACCCGGGGCCAGGTGGTGGTGATCGCCGCAACGAACCTCCCGGATATGATCGACCCCGCCCTGCGGCGCGGCGGCCGATTCGACCGCGAGATCGAGATCGGCATCCCGGACACCAAAGGACGGCAGCAGATCTTCCAGATCCACACGCGCGGCATGCCCCTTGCCGAAGACGTGAACCTCGACGACTACGCCCGCTCCACGCACGGCTTCGTCGGCGCCGACATCGCGCTGCTGGCAAAAGAGGCGGCGATGCACGCAATTCGCCGGATCATACCGCAGATCAAGATCGAGGAGGAGATCCCCACCGAGATCATCGACCAGCTCCGCGTGACGAACGAAGACTTCATCGAAGCGCATAAGCACGTCGAGCCGAGCGCGATGCGAGAGGTGCTCGTAGAGATACCCGATGTCAAATGGGATGATGTCGGGGGGCTCGAAGACGTAAAGAGCGATCTTGCAGAGGCCGTTGAGTGGCCGCTCAAATATCCGGAGATATTCGCCTCCCTGGAGACCGAACCCCCCCGCGGCATCCTGCTCTTCGGGCCGCCCGGGACCGGGAAGACACTCCTTGCAAAGGCGGTCGCAAACGAGAGCGAAAGCAATTTTATCTCCATAAAAGGTCCGGAGCTCCTCTCAAAATGGGTCGGGGAGTCGGAGCGCGGCGTTCGCCAGGTATTTCGGAAAGCGAGGCAAGCAGCACCGTCGATTATCTTTTTCGACGAGATTGACGCGCTTATGCCCAAACGCGGATCTTATATAGGATCATCGCACGTAACTGAAAGTGTGGTAAGTCAGATCCTGACAGAGCTCGACGGCCTCGAAGAGCTCAACAATGTCGTGGTTCTCGGCGCTACCAACCGCCCGGACATGTTGGACGAGGCGCTGCTTCGCCCCGGCAGATTCGACCGGATCATCTATGTTCCGCCGCCCGACCGGGAAGGCAGGAAGAAGATCTTCGAGGTGTACCTCAGGAACAGGGAGATCCTCGCAAGCGACGTCAACATCGAGGAACTGGTCGACAGGACCGAGGGTTACGTCGGCGCCGATATCGAGGCACTGGTTCGCGAGGCAAAGATATCCGCCATGCGCGAGTTCATTGCCGCGATGGGCAAAAAGAGCGAGGAAGAACGGAACCAGGCCATCGGCAACGTGCGGATCACCGGAAAACACTTCGAAGACGCCCTCTCCCGCGTGAGAGGCACACTCGATATCGACCGGCTGGAGGAGAACGAACGCCACTCCTGGGAGATCCTCTACAACCAGGAGCAGCGGTCGGCGCTCGAAGATGCCGTCTCGACGATCAACCGTGCCAGGATGCGGGAGACCGGGAAGGTCGAGCAGGAAGTCAAAAATCTGACACAGGCCCTCAAAGACGCGGTCTACCAGAGAAAGAAAGACTTCGGCGAGATCAAACGCCTCGCAAAGGAGTTGAAGGCCAGGATCGAACGCCCCCTGCCGCAGACGGCTATGGCGTTCTGAGTGGCGCCTTCCCCGCAGAAGGGGGGCTACGCGCCCCCCCACCAGCAGAGATGAAATACCAACGTGATGACTATGAGTGACAGCCCAGCAGACATCTTCGAGCAACTTAACGAACTGATGAAACGCCTCATGGAGCAGGGGCTCAAAGAGCAGGGAGATCAGAACAGGCCGTTCGCCTACGGGTTCAAGATCATCCTCCATGATGCCGGCAAGACTGAGACACCGGCGGAAGAAACGGCTCCCGTAGCAGAACCCGCTGAACCCTCCTCCGAGGGGACCATCGAGCCGATAGCAGAGATGTACACGACTGATGACGACGTGACGGTGGCGGTCGATCTCCCTGGTGTCGATAAGGAGAATATTCACCTGTCACTCATCAACGGCACACTGACGATCATCGCCGGCACCAGTCAGCTGACCTCGGTGGAGATACCGACCGTGGATGCCGACTCCATGCAGTCGAACTACAAGCACGGCGTCCTGGAGGTCAAATTCTCCCGGGGCAAACCGATCAGGATCGATTGAGCGGATCGGCCGCCTGCCGGCAAGCCGCAACATTTTTTCACCGGGCTGGAGGTTGCAGGGAGCCGGGCCCATCCTCTTGATATGCCGGGTATCGCCCATCGCGGGGCGCACAGGAATGATGTCTCCCGGAGAGGACGCGCGATCGTTCTCGGGGCCATTCACGTGCAACCCCCGGAACACCCCCTCGCGCGATGCTTGTTCACCGGCATATCGAGTAAACGGCGAAACAGACAACCTCCAGCATGCCGGCCGCGGGGGCCCCTCAGGGACACGAGCCGTGAGGGATCGCCAGAAAGGGTCAACATAAAAACTAGTTGTCGTAGCCAACCTTTTTTCAAGGCAACACCTACATATACAGTGATACCTATCTACTAGTCGTAAGGGCTACGCCCGTCCAGGTAGTGGTGATTACATGGTCAAGACCACCGTATCCGTGATTAAAGCAGATGTAGGCAGTTTCCCGGGACATTCCCGTACCCACCCTAAGCTCCTCGAGGTGGCCGCCCGGAGGCTTAAGGAAGCAGAAGGCAGTATCCTCATCGACTCGCACGTCACCCACTGCGGTGACGATCTCGAGTTGATCATGACGCATACCAGGGGCGAGGACAATGAAGAGATCCACAAACTGGCGTGGGATATCTTCATGGAATGCGCCACACTCGCCAAGGAGATGAAACTCTACGGCGCCGGCCAGGACCTGCTCGGAGATGCGTTCAGCGGTAACGTCAAGGGGATGGGGCCCGGCGTTGCCGAGATGGAGTTTGAAGAGCGCGGCTCAGACCCGGTCCTGGTCTTCATGGCCGACAAGACCGAGCCCGGGGCGTGGAACTACTTCCTCTACCGGATCTTCGCCGACCCCTTCAGCACGTCCGGCCTCGTCATCGACCCCTCGATGCACGACGGGTTCACCTTCGAGGTCCACGACGTCATAAAGAAGCGGAGAATCCTCTTCAACACGCCCGAGGAGTCCTACAGCCTCCTGGCTTATATCGGAGCACCGAGCCGCTATGTGATCAAGTATGTCTGGAAGAAGAACGGCGAAGTTGCCGCATCTACCAGCACCCAGCGGCTGAACCTGATGGCCGGCCGCTACGTCGGCAAGGACGACCCGGTCATGGTCATCAGGGCGCAGAGCGGGTTCCCGTCGGTCGGCGAGGTCATCGACCCCTTCAGGACGCCCATCCTCGTGGCCGGCTGGATGCGCGGCTCGCACCACGGGCCGTTCATGCCGGTGGGCGTCTGCGACGCAAATTGCACCGCGTTCGACGGACCGCCCCGGGTCGTCTGCCTCGGGTTCCAGGTCAGCAACGGAAAGTTGATCGGGCCTGCAGACATGTTCGACGACCCGGCATTCAACCGTGTCCGCGACCGGTGCTGCGAACTTTCCGACGTGCTCCGGGCCCACGGACCGTTCGAACCGCACCGCCTCTCGCTTGAGGAGATGGAGTACACCACCCTCCCAGGCGTCGAGAAGAAGCTCAAGGACCGCTGGGAAGACCTTCCCGAGTAAACCTTTTTTTCCGATCGGCCGGCCGGGACCGGCTACGATACCATGGTTGTTGCCGGACGACTGCTCAACGGCATCCAGCGGGTAGATGGAAAACTTAATGCGTGAAGATAACCATATAAGAACAGATGGTTAACGGCATTGTACTCCCCGTAAAGAAGGTTTTTTCACTCGTGGACTCCAAAATCGTCGTTGAGATCAAGGATGACGGCAGGAAACTCCAGGGCCGGCTCGTGGCGGTGGACGAACACCTGAATCTGCACATGGACGAGACCACCGAGTATACCGGTGATCAGAGGGGCCGCGCACTCGGGACCGTCGTCATCCGAGGCAATAATATCCTGACCATTGCACCCCTGCTCTGATAGCCATGCCTGATCAGGAGGAAGAAGCACTTAAGGTAATCCAGTCCCATCGACAGGGCGTTCTCCAGAGCGAGCTCTGGAAACTCCTTGACATCGACAGCAGAAAGTGCTCACGGATTGTAAAGCGGCTGCTGGATGCCGGATTGATCGAGCGCGTCGAGTTCCGCAGCGACGGCATCAAGACCTATATGCTGAGGGCAAAGAAGCGGGCGGTTGATCCCTGCGTCATCCTTGCAGGAGGGGAGGTCCTCCCGTGCATCGGCTGCGACCAGGAATGCACCCCGGAAGAGTGCGCGCTCCTCCTTGACTGGATGTACCAGCTTGCTCTTGAAGAGTATCAGGAGTAAGACACTTTTTTTTCGCGATTCCTCGGCAGTTCCCGGAGCAGCGGCACCCCCCGCCGATCGGGAGTCGCCGGAGCGCGCATTAAAGCCCTGTTCCCAAAAAAGTAGAGGTCCGGTTCAGGACCGGGCAATTTCGTCCGGAGTGCTCTTCTTCCGGCAGACCGCGTCGATCACGCCGTGCTGCACGTTGTAAGAACTGTGCAGGACATCAATCTCACAGTCGAGATCGATGATCGTCTCCTCGTCACCCCCGACGCAGAGGGTCACGGAATCTTCCTGGAACGTGACGTATGGGGCGCCACTCGCCCGGGCATCCGCCACCGCGGTGACGTAGATGCAGTCGTCCCCTTCGACCACCTCAACATCGGACTCCTCGCTCTCTTCGGACGAATCGAGGTAGGGTGCCCCCTCGGGTGATCCGCTGATGATGGTGAACCCGATGATCTTCGGGTCCTGGAGAGGCATCTCGCTTAAGATCTTCTCCATCAGCCGCGCGATATTTCTAAACATTTCGTCGTATGGATTATTCGCCATGTGTACCACGTATCCGGTATCGATCGTTGACCCGTTCGACAACCCCGGCGTACATGAGGTTGCCCAGTCTCTGTTTCAGCTCATCCGTGGACAGGCTGCTCACTTCCTCGAGTTCCACAAGTGTCAGGTCAACGTGGAAGAGGGGGAGGATAACCTCCAGATCCCCATCATCGACGAGGCTGCCCCCTCCCACGCGCGTAACCTCAGCGAACCTCGATTCGATCTCCCGCTCCAGTTCTTCAAGGTTATCCATGAGTTCGTCGCGGGCCCGGATCATCCTCCGGAGTACCACGAGATCTCGCGTAAACCTTGTCTTCTGGTTCTCTTCAACGGAGGGAAGCGTAACACCATCCTGCTTCTGCAGGTTTACGATGACATTGATGTCATGCGAGAGGTAGTAATACTTTCGCCTGCGGTCGTCCTGGCAGGAGATGAGGAGTTCTGCACGTTCCATCAACTGCAGGTGTTCTATCACCGCTTTTGGACTGAGCACCAGACGCTCGGAGATCTCGGTCACAAAACACGGCTTCTGTCGCAGCAGTTCTATTATTCGCCGCCTGTTCCGGTTTCCCAGGATATCAAGGAGACGGGAAACCTCACCGCCCTCAAGCATGTTTACTAAATGTTAGTGATCTGAGTATATAAAATGATCACTCGAAGAGGCGGTAGTTCGGCGCCTCATCGGTGATCATAATGTTGTGCGGGTGACTCTCGCCGTAGCCCGCAGGCGTTATCCTCAGAAATCTGCCGTTCTTCTTCAGGTCAGGTATCGTCTTAGACCCCGTATAGCCCATCGCAGACTTCAGGCCGCCGACGAGCTGGTAGATGACGTCCGAGACGTGCCCGACGTAGGGAGTGACTCCCTCGACACCTTCGGGGACGAACTTGGTCCTCCCGATCCCCTTCTTCTGGAAGTAGCGGTCGCTCGACTCCCCGCTGCTCATGACACCAAGCGAGCCCATCCCACGGTACTGCTTGTAGCGCCGGCCCTTGATCGTCGTGACCCTTCCCGGCGCTTCGTCGGTGCCTGCAAAGAGACTGCCCGCCATGACACAGTCCGCCCCTGCGGCGATCGCCTTCGCGATGTCCCCTGAGTAGCGGATGCCGCCGTCGGCGATCACCGGCACACCGGCCTCATGCGCCACCTCTGCGACGTTGGCGATCGCAGAGACCTGCGGCACGCCCACACCCGCGACGATCCTTGTCGTGCAGATGGAGCCCGGCCCGATGCCCACCTTCAGCCCGTCGACGGTGTCGATGAGGGTTGCGGCCGCCTGCTTTGTCGCGATGTTTCCGGCCACCACATCGACGGCGACGCTCGCCTTGATATCCCGGACCGATTTGACGACGTTCATGTTGTGGCCGTGCGCGCAGTCCACCACCAGGGCGTCGACGCCCGCCTGGACGAGCATCATTGCCCGGTTGAAGTCGAAGGGGCCCACAGCGGCGGCGACCCGGAGTTTCCCGTTCGCATCGCGGTTCGCGCGGGGGTACTGCCTTTTTTCAAGGATATCCCGCATCGTGATGATGCCGACGAGGCGCCCCTGCCCGTCCACGACCGGAAGACGCTCGACCTTGTTCGAATACATCGTATCGAGCGCATTCTCCGACGTGATCTCCTCAGACGCGGTGATCAGGTTCTTGGTCATGTAGCCGGTGATCTTTGCATCGCCCCGTTTGGGCAGGATCGCCCTGATATCCCGGCGGCTGACGATACCAATCACGCGATCGTCCTCGACGATGGGCACGCCGCCGATACCGTACTGTTTCATGACCCGTTCCACATCGGTGACCGTGGCCTCGGGACCGACCGTCACGACCTCGCGCTCGATCAGGTCTTCGGCCTGCTTGACGACCCTGACCTCGGCGACCTCGTGTTCCGGGGTCATATTCCGATGAATGACGCCGATGCCGCCCTCCCGTGCCATCGTTATCGCCATCACCGACTCGGTCACCGTATCCATGGCGGCGCTCACAAGGGGTATGTTCAGGGAGATGTTCTTTGAGAATTGCGATCTGACATCGGCCTCGTCGGGCTCGACCCAGGATTCAGCGGGCTCAAGCAGCACATCATCAAATGTAAACGTCGTTTCCAGGTTCATCTTCTCGGTATACATACGTCACCCAAGCATCATCATTGCTCTTTCCACAAGCTCGGCCCGGATCGTGGTCGATCGATCGCCCCCGCAGACCATCCCCCGGACACCGATGATCTCCGGGTCGATCCGCTTTAAGGCATCGAGGTCCTCGAACTTCAGCGAACCGGCAAGGGCCGTCTGGAGCCCGAGTTCGCGGTTTCGTTCGGTGAACAGCTTCAGTGTCTCCTCGTCCATGAACTCAAAGAGACTCTTCCCATCTTTAATGCCGGTGTCGATCATGGCGACATCGGCCCCGGCATCAGCAACCAGCGGACTGATATCAAACGGAGAGATCGTACCCATCCTCTCAAAATCGGCATATGCGGCGATAACGACGAGTTTCTCGGGAAACTCTTGTTTCACCGCCGTGGTCACCGCCTCAACGACATCACGGGCACGGTCGACCCCGTCGAACATCAGGCCGACCTTGATAAAATCAGCACCTGCGTGCGCGGCACCATAGGCCGAGAGAGCCGCAGTTCCTGGCTTATACTCATTGTCCCCGATAGCAGCGCTGACAGGCTTTTTACCGGCGAGGTTCTTGATCTCACGGATGATCCAGGGGAAATTCGCCCCCAGCGAACCCTCTGAGGGTTTCTTCACGTCAATGATGTCAGCGGAAAGCGAGCTTCTTGCCTCCTCAATGCTGCTTGGACTGACGAGTAATTGCATAGAAATTAATGATCCTTCACCCTAATAGTGATTGCGTTGAGGACATGGAACTGATTCTTGCAGTCGATCTGGCAGGCGGTCTCGTGGTGCACGGAAAGTCCGGGATGCGCGCCGGCTATCGGCCGCTAACCTGGGGAATTGCTCCCTCGGCCGAACCGGAAGCGTATCTCGCCGCCCTGCAGCCCCGTTTTCTCTACATTGCGGATCTCGATGCTCTCCAGGGCCAAACCCCGCAGGACGACCTGGTCCGGCGTTGCGCCGCCATGGTCGAGCGGTGCTACCTCGACCGGGGCTGCCGGTCACCTGCCGAATGCACGGCGGTCGAGGGAGTGACGCCGGTCGTCGGCACCGAGACGGCGGCGAGAGTGATCGAAGACCTTGCAGCATACCGGGCCGGCTACCTCAGCATCGACATCAAAGGAGGCCGGGTGCTTCCCTGGGGCATCCGGCCGGCGGAGATGCTGGCCCGGGCATCAGGGTTCTCGTTTGAGGGATGCATCATCCTGAACATCGGTGCCGTGGGAACGGAACGGGGCCTCGTCGAAAAAGACCTCGAAGAGATGCGGGCGTGCTATCCCGGCCGCCTCCTCTACGGGGGAGGAGTCGCCGGGGTCGACGATATCCGTCTCCTCGCAGATACCGGGTTTGACGGGGCGATCATCGCAACCGCCGTCCACCACGGCACGGTGCCGCTCGAGTGGGTCCGGAGAGGATACCCTTGCTGATCACCATCGAGGGGATCGACGGGAGCGGCAAGAGCACGCTTCTAACCCGTCTCCGTGAGCTGCTCACCGACCTCGATCCCCTCTTCACCCGCGAGCCCGGCGCCACCTGGGTGGGAGAATCGGTGCGGCGGGCAATCGCCGAGCGGATGGACCCGATCACCGAGGCGCTCCTCTTCTGCGCCGACCACGCCGCGCATATCGATGGGGTGATCCGGCCCGCGCTCGACGAAGGGAGGCTCGTCATCTCCGACCGTTACGCCGACTCCCGGTTCGCCTACCAGCCGGTCGTCCTCGACGGCATCCTCCCCGACCCCCTCCTCTGGCTCCGCCGGATCCATGAAGGATGGTCGATCCGGCCCGACCGGACGTTCCTCCTGGTCCTCCCGGTCGAAGATGCCGTCTCAAGGCTCGACCCGGAGAAGAAGAGAGAGTATTTTGAGAGCGCCGGGATCCTCGCGCGGGTGCAGGAGAACTACCTGGACCTTGCGGCGGCCGATCCCGCGCGGTTTCTCATCGTCGATGCGCTGCTCGAAAAAGAGGAGGTCGCGGAGTTCATCGCCGACGAGATCAGGACGAGTGTCCGATCGTCACGACCACGTCCCCGAGCGTGAGGACGTCCACCTCTTCTCCCGCCACCCGGTAGGCGACCTTCGGCGTGAAAGAGCCGGCCGGGACCGGGATCTCCTCGCCGTTGACGGTGACGGTCGACGGCGGGTTCTTGAGTTGTTCCGGCGAGAGGGCCTCCACGGCCTCCATGAACCCACGGGCCTGCTTGCGTAACGCCGGCCCGATGATCGCCATGTTGAAGTTCACGCCGCTCACGACCTCTTCGAGCCGGGGCGTCCCGACGCTCCACTGGACTTCGCCGGCGAGCGCTCGCCCGGCGTCGCCGGCGTCGTCGACCGGCTCCGGCGCGTAGATCGTCACGTGACCGAGCGGCGCGTTCAGGGCCATGCCCTTATCGTGCTTGTAGCGCCGGAGTTCGGCGACCGTCTTCACGAGGAGGTCGCCGTGGCGCCGCGCCGTATCGTCGGCATACGCAAACTCGGGCCAGGTCTCGCCGTGCACGCTCCTCCCGGTCAGGTTGTGGTAGCACTCCTCCGCAAAGTGCGGGATGATCGGCGCGAGGAGACGACAGAGGACGTCCATGGTCGTCGCGAGGGCGCTGCAGGCGCTCGCCCGGCTCCTCTCGTCCGTATACAGGCGGCCCTTCACGATCTCGACGTAGTCGGCGGCGAGCGTGTTCCAGGCAAACTCCCGGATCGTCCTGAGCGCCCGGTCGAACTGGTAGCCCTCCATCGCGGCGGTGACCTCCGCGACGGTATCGGAGAGCCGGACGAGCAGCCACCGGTCGGTGAGCTCCGTCACCGGCGCCGCGTTCTCCGTCTCGGCGTCCAGGTGCCCCATAACGAACCGAAAGATGTTCCAGAGTTTGGTCTGGAACCGGGACGCGGCAATGACGTCGTTCCAGTTGAACATGATGTCCGAGCCGGTTGCGGCACCCCCGGCACCCCACTGCCGGAGCGCGTCGGCGCCGTACTGCCCGACGATCTCTTCGGGGGCGATGATATTGCTCCTGCTCTTGCTCATCTTGAACCCGTCTTCCCCGAGCACCATGCCGTTGACCAGGATCTGGTCCCAGGGTTGGCTGCCGACGAGTGCCTTCGCCCGGAGGATCGTATAGAACGCCCACGTCCGTATGATATCGTGACCCTGGGGTCGGATCTGCGCCGGGAAGAGCGGGGGCTTGTTGGTCCCGTCCCACCCGGTGACATGGAGCACCGATATCGACGAGTCCATCCAGGTGTCGAGAACGTCTTTTTCGCCGATGAACTCTGATGCGCCGCACTTCGGGCAGGGGGTTTTCGGCTTATCGACGGTCGGGTCGATCGGGAGGTCCGCCTCGTCGGGGATGACCGTCTCACCGCAGGCGGCACAGAACCAGACCGGGATCGGGGTCGCGAAGATCCGCTGCCGGGAGATGCACCAGTCCCACTCCATCGAGTTCGCCCAGTTCTCAAGCCGGGTGAACATATGCTCCGGCGTCCAGGATATCTTCCGGGCCGACTCCAGGATCTCGTCCTGATGGACCTTCACGAACCACTGGCGCTCCGAGAGGATCTCGATCGGGGTCTTGCATCGCCAGCAGGTTCCCACCCGCTGTTCGAGTTCCTCCTGCCGCTTCAGGATCCCCGCTTCTTGCATGTCGCGGAGGATCGCCGTCCTGCACTCCTCCGACGACATTCCCGCGTAGGGGGCCGCGGTCGCGGTCATAATGCCCTGCCGGTCGATCGCCTTCCGGAGTTCCAGGTCGTGCTCCTTCCACCAGTAGACGTCCGTCTTGTCCCCGAACGTACAGATCATCACCGCACCGCTGCCGAAACCCGGATCGACCACAGCATCCTCGATGACCGGCACCTCGTGCTTGAAGATCGGGACCACGAGTTTCTTCCCCTTCAACCCATGGTACCGCTCGTCGTCGGGGTGAACCGCCACTGCAACGCAGGCCGCGAGCAGTTCGGGTCGGGTGGTGGCGATCTCGACGCCGTCGAAGTCGAAGTAGTTGAGCGTGGTCGTGCGAGGGACGTAATTAACCTCGGCAAACGCGATGGCCGTCTCGCACCGGGTGCAGAAGTTTACGGGATGCTCGCTCTGGTATATGTCGCCGGCGTTGAGCATCTTCAGGAACGACGCCTGGGTCTTTTTGTAGTATTCCGGGAGCATGGTGATGTACTCGTGGCTCCAGTCAGTGGAGAACCCGAGCCGCCGCATGGTCGCCCGCATCTTCTCGATGTTGCCGATCGTGAGGTCGCGGCACATCTCCCGGAACTTCTCCCGCGATACATCGTTCTTGGTGATCCCGTAGGTCTCCTCGACCTTCACCTCGGTGGGAAGGCCGTGGCAGTCCCATCCCTGGGGGAACATGACGTTGTAGCCGCGCATACGCTTGTACCGCGCGATAAAGTCGATGTAGCACCAGTTCAATGCGTTGCCGATATGGAAGTTACCGGTGGGATACGGCGGCGGCGTATCGATGATGAACCGGGGTTTTTGCGAGTCGGGATCGAAATAGTTCTCCTCATCCCGCCAGGTGCTCTGCCAGCGCCTCTCCACTTCTTCGATATCGTAGTTTTTAGGTAGTTGATGTGACGGCGACATTTTCAGCGTATGATCTCTCTCTTTCCAGTGAAATATATTGTTCCACGAGGCTTTGGCCCTGCGGTTACCCGTGCCGGGCGCGGGTCTGCCGCCCCGGATCGCGACCTGCCCGAACGTTCACCGTCAGGGAGCTCCGGCGAACGTCCGGGCGTTCGACCCTAAAGGCTTTCCCCTGCACGGCCAAATTGTATGTGAATGACAAAGCCGCTGGGGTTGGTTCTGGCATCGGTGCTCACCCTCGCCTTTATAGCCCTTGCCCCCCTGCTCCAGCCGGCATGGCTGCTCACTCTCTTCCTCATCCCGTTCTCGCTCGTTCTCTTTCTTATCCGGGATACCCGGTATGTGTCACTCTCGATCCTCGCGCTTGCCGTGCTCTACGGGTTCGGCTGGCTCTCGACATTCGTCTTCACCTGCACGCTCGGCATCGTCGTGATCGGCGAGCTGGCGTTTCGCCTTACCGGAAGGAGACAGACATCCTACCTTCACCACCTGATTGCCGCCATCGGCGTTTCGCTTGCGGTGATGCTCTACCTCGGGTATACCGCGCCGCTTGTCGTCGTTATGGGGGTGGTCGCCGCGGTGCTGCTCCGGGCGGCTCTCCGGGGCCGGGACGACGCCCTGATGATCGAGGCGCTCGGTGTGGCGATGACGATGTTCCTCTTCGAGGAACTCAACTTTAAAGTCGACCTGATCATCCTCGTCGCCGCGGCCCTCATCGGATTCGGGTTCGGCTACACCGCCTACCGGTTCCGGGTGGCCGACATCAGCGGCCTCTTCTCGGGCGCCATGATCGGCATCATCCTCATCGTCTTCGCGGACGTCCGGTGGTTCCTGATCATGCTCACGTTCTTCATCATCGGCGCCGGGGCTACCCGGTACCGCTACGGCGATAAGAAGAGGCTCGGGGTCGCCCAGGAGCACGGGGGCGTGCGCGGCTACTTTAACGTCTTTGCAAACGGCCTCGTAGCAACCGGCGCCGCCATCCTCTTCGGGGTAACGGGGCACCCGGCCTTCGTGGCGCTCTACATGGGGAGCGTCGCCTCCGCCGCCGCCGATACCGCCGCAAGCGAGATCGGGGTCACGGGGAAGACGCCGTACCTGATCACGACGCTCCGGCCGGTCCCCCGCGGAACGAACGGCGGGGTGACCCTGCGGGGCGAGGCGGCCGCCGTCATCGCGTCCGTCATCGTCGCCGGCGCCGCCTGGGTGATGGGTGTCGCCGATCCCTGGATGGTCGTCGTCACGGTCATCGCCGGCTTCATCGGCACCAACGTCGACAGCCTCGTGGGTGCAACGCTCGAGAACAGTGGCAGGATCGGGAATTCCGGCACGAACCTGACCGCCACGTTCTTCGGCGGGGTCGCGGGGATGCTGCTCTATATGCTACGGTGAGGGGGGGGCGGGCTCCGCTACGCTTTTTTGGGACCGGTATAGGCACCCATCGAAGGCACAGGCTTAGTTAGATCAAAATCATTACGCTGAATCCGGAATGGTGTGCAAGTATGCCGGACCGGGTGCTTTCCCGGGACTTGTCCCGGTATACTGGACCAGGGGAGTATCGCCGCGCGGGGATAGACCGGGAGGGGCAAGGCGAAACTCAAGACGACCACGTGTCTTGTGTTGTGAGAGGCCGGAGGCTTCCGAGTTGTACAGCCTGGCGGGAACCAATGCCCGGGGCGTGGTGACTGCTCCCCCGACTGAAGTCGGGGGCATCTTGGGACGTTACCCCTGAGATTGCAGTCCCAATCTCATAATATTGATCGCCGCGTTCTGGTCGCGATCCATCACCAACCCGCAATGCGGGCAGGAATGGACGCGATCGGAAAGAGTCTTGGCGACGATCATCCCACATCTGGAGCACATCTGAGACGTGTTTCTGGGGTTGACCAGGATCACGCGTGAGCCAGCATCCTCCGCTTTGCTCTCTGTGATCGTGATGAACATATTCCAGGCGACATCGGCTATGCTTTTTGCCAGATGATGGTTCTTCTGCATGGTTGTGATATTCAGTTCCTCGAACACAATTGTACCAAACCGATTCACCACCTTCCGGGAGGTTTGGTGAGCAAAATTGAGCCGTCTGTTGGCGATCCGTTCATGGACGTGTGCGACGATCTTCCGGGCCTTCTTCCGTTCAGGAGTGCCCTTCTCTGCCTTCGAGAGTTTCCTCTGCGCCTTGGCGAGATCTTTCTCGTCGGTACGGAAGAACCGGGGGTTTTCAATCTTCTCCCCGTTGGAGAGGGTGGCGAAGGACTCCAGACCGACATCGATCCCGACTGTGGTCTCCTTCTGTGGGAGAGGAGAGGGATCGTACTCGACCGAGAAACAGGCATACCACTTTCCGGTCGAAGACCGCCGGATCGTGAGGGTCTTGATCGTCCCTTCAACCGGACGGTGGAGGACAATCCTCACGTCTCCGATCTTCGAGAGATGGAGACGATCTCCCTCAAGTTTGAACCCGGACTGTTTGTACGTGATACTGTCGTATCGTCCCTTCCCCTTGAACCGAGGATATCCGGGGTTCTCCCCTGCTTTTACGCGCCTGAAAAACGATTTGAAGGCAAGATCCACCCGAACCTGAACGTTCTGGAGAACCTGAGAATGAACCCGATTCAGATCGGATCGTTCCTTCTTCCACTGTGTCAGGATCTTGTTGGTTTCGTAGAGAGAGAGAGAATGCTGCTCCTGCTCCCATGCGTTCTTTCGCAATGCGAGCGTATCGTTATAGACCCACCGACAGATCTCAAGCGTCTGCTCAAGCAGAGTCGTCTGAGACTTTGAGGGATAGAGTCGATATCGACATGCCTTACGCATTATAGTTTTATACGCCACGGTGCGTAATATGATTATCGATGGACGGCATTCATCCCCTCACTAAAGTGGGGGGCCTTCTGCCTGTTTTCTTCGTAAACAGGATGTCGAGAGACTTTAACCGCCCGAACCGGGCACGAGAAAAAAAGGATTTGATGCCGATCCTGTCACATCAGTACTTATACCACCGGCCCTTCTCGTCGTACTCGCCCTGCGGCATGCGCGCCCCGTCGGCGACATGGTTGCGGAAGAAGCTTGCTTTGTAGGCGTAGAGGAAGGCCGAGTAGACGGCGATAACCACCGCATAGACGGCCGCGGTGATCCAGATCCCTTCTGTCCCGATGAGAGCGAGGATATCCTCGGGCATCACCGTCTGGAGTTCAGTCTGGTTCATCAGGGTGAGCGGCTCGAGTTTGCCGACGAGCAGCGCGGTCCAGGCAAAGAGAGCCGCGAGTCCGAGCACTATCGCGACGACGATGTTGGCCAGGTAGAAGACGAGGACGCTGCCGAGGTTGTTCATGACGAACTCGATGCTTCGCCGGATCGACTCAAAGACGGTTGTCTCCTCAAAGACCGCCACGGTGTCGTAGAAGAACGTGAAGAAGACGATCGAGACGAGCACTCCGAAGAGGAGCGGCGTCATGCCTGCTGCGGCACCGGCCCCGAGGAGCGCGAGCGGGACGGCGAGTAGAAAGACCGTCAGGACCGCTGCAAAGAAGATGATCATCGTGGGCAGGAGTATTCTGAAGTAGTAGGTCTTCCCCGATTGTACGAACTCCCCGATGGAGAACGCCTCCCCCTTGACCGTGCCGTAGACCCCGCCGGCCAGGAACGGCACCACGAGGACCTGCAGGAGCGCAAGCGGTTCGCTGTAGAAGGCCCCGCCGTAGACGGGGACCAGGATGTCGAGGACCGCGAGAGCGCCCATAACAAGGCCAATCAGCCAGAGGACAGAGTGCTGCCGGAGGAGTCCGGTGGCGCCCTTGAGCGAGTTGAGGGACATGTATCACCGAACTCTCGGCATGGCGACGATCTCGCGCACCTGCAGGTCAAAGAACGTCGCGGTATGCGCCGGTCGAATGACGCAGACGGTATCGGCACCGCTTGCAGTGCCCCCCACCGCGATCACCTCTTCATCGACGCCGACCGCACCCTGGTCCGCGGCGATGAGGACGCATTCCACCGCGACCTTCAGGCCGACCGCAACGACGCGCCGCAACGCCTCGGCTACCGCCTCGGTGCGGGAACTCCCGCCGAGTTTCGGCGAGCGGGAGATCGCGCGCTCGAGCCCGGAGAGAGCGTGCGTGCCGGTGACGATCGTCGCGCCCGCCGCCCGGAGGAGCCCGGCTGCCTCCTCCGAAAACTCCCACTCGCCGGGTTTTGAGAAACCGACCACGTGGGTGACGACGACCAGGTGAAGATCCGTATCCTTCATGGCTTCCAGGAAGGTGAGCGCCGTCCAACCGCTGGTGCTCGCGACCACGATCTTCCGGATGCCGAGCTCCCGCGCCCGCTCGACGGCGAACCTGGCGGCGTCGGGGGTGTTCTCCGCCCCGGGGGCATCGAAATAGTAGGTGTTTCGGGTTACGAAGCCCATGCAATCATGTTATCTCCGCTTCGTATTGAATCCCCCGTTTCGGCGGTACCGGCGATTTCCGGCATAACCAGCCTGCTCCGGAGATAGAGGCGGCGTCCCGGCGGCAAGTTCAACCGCGCGACCCGGCCCGCGCTGCCGCCGGAGAAAGAAGATAAATGGTGCATGACCCAATACTACATTCAAGCCTAACGGGGCGGTATAGGAGTTTCTCATGATCACACTGGCCATTGCAGGAAAGCCCAACTGCGGCAAATCGACGTTTTTCAGGGCAGCGACCCTGGCCAAGGTAGAGATCGCCAATTACCCGTTCACGACCATCGACGCGAACCACGGCGTCGCGTATGTCAGGACCGCCTGCCCCTGCCAGGAGATGCACGTGCCGTGCGAGAACTGCCAGGATGGGGTCAGGTTTGTCCCGATCGGGCTGATCGACGTGGCGGGCCTGGTCCCCGAGGCGCACATGGGCAGGGGGCTTGGGAACCAGTTCCTCGATAACCTCCGGCAGGCGGATGCTATCCTCCAGATCGTCGATGCCAGCGGGGCGACGGATGCCGAAGGAAACCCGGTCGATATCGGTTCGCGCGACCCCGTAAAGGACATCGAGTTCCTCCAGTACGAGATGTCGATGTGGATGTACGGTATCCTCTCGCGGAACTGGGCAAAGATCGTGCGGCAGGCCCAGGCGAAGGATTTCTCCCTCGTTGGCGCGATCGCCGATCTCTTTGCCGGTCTCGGAGTGACGTTCGAGCACGTCCGCGATGCCGACGAGGCGACCGGGGTCGACCTGCGGACTGCCGGGGAGGAGGACCTGATCCGGTTCTGCCGGGAACTGATGACAATCAGCAAGCCCATGCTGATCGTCGGGAACAAAGCGGACCAGGCCCCGAAAGAGTGCTTTGACCGGCTCAGGGAGCACGACGTCATCTTTGCGAGCGCGGCAGGGGAACTTGCGCTCCGCATGGCCGCGGAGGGGAAGTTCATCACTTACCTCCCCGGCGACCGGGGTTTCTCCGAAAACCCCGGGGCAGCTCTCAGCGCCGCGCAGCGTGCCGGCCTCGCGAAGGTCGCGGACTTCATCCGGACGTTCGGCGGCACCGGCGTCCAGCAGGCGCTGGATGCCGCGGTCTTCAACCTGCTCGATCGCATCGTCGTCTTTCCGGTCGAGGACGAGCACAAACTCACCGACGGCAAGGGCCGGGTGCTCCCCGATGCATTCCTCATGAAGCGCGGATCCACCCCCCGCGACCTCGCCTACCAGGTCCATACCGATATCGGCGAGGGGTTCCTGTATGCCATCGACGCGAAGACCGGGATGCGGGTGAAGGATACTCTCGAGTTGAAGAACGGCGATATCATCAAGATCGTCAGCGTCCGAAAGTGAGCCCGGCACCGGGGGAGGGGCGGGCACCCCTCCCCATCGCGCTCTTCGGACGAGACTGCAGTCCATGCGGGTGAAGATAAAACGGCAAATTTTAATACCAGATTGAGGAATATTCGATCATCATGAGCGGTGAGGTCTATCAGGCGCAGGTCCTCCGGAACTTCTTCGACACCATCACCGGGACGGACAGGAACCTGACCAGGATCTACATGTGCGTGATGAGCCTCGCCAAACTCCGTATGGAGTCCCCCGAGAGGATGACGTTCCTCGTGGACCAGCTCCGCAAGTCCAAACAGAGACGGGAACTCTCGGTCGATATCATCGATTATATGTGCGATGTGGCGCGCGACCTCGAACTTGCCACGGTCCAGACAGCGTTCGGCGTGAAGGACGTCAACACGGTCGCCGACGAGTTCAGCGGGATCAGCCTGGACTCACTCTGATTTTTTTGCCGTGGTATTACGCCGGGCCCTTGCTGCTCACATGACGTGCGACCCTACGCGAGGCAACGGTATAGTCAGTAACAGGATCCCACAGTAGAACGAAAGGGGGCCCGGATGAGATCCCCCGGCGAGCCCGCTCACCGGGTCAGCTTCTCTTTATATCCTTCCAGGATCTGGATGACAAAGCGCTGGTGCTCCTCGAGCGCCTGCTCATCGTCAGGGGAGGTCTCGATCCCGACAGCGTAGAGCAGGATCAGTGCGTTTTCGAGGTCGAGCGTCGCAGGGTCCTCGACCTGATCCGGGGGGAAGCGGATGGCAAGATGATTGTAGTCCGCCTCCGTGAAGGTATGCTCCGGGTTGGGCGTCACCCGGGAATCGACGAAGCCGCCGGCACGTTCCCGGAGGATCAGGAGGGCACGCTCCAGCACGTCGGGATGGGGGTTGATCGCATCGAGCCGGGCAAGCGCAGCCGTGCTCTTCTCGATCGCATTCCCGTAGAGTCCGAATTTATACGTCAGCAGGGATTGCGCGACCTGATGCCCGGTCTCCTCATCGATTGTGGCAAGGAGCGGCCCAATCCGGCCGATATACTCGTTCAACATCTGCTTCATTGATTTCTTCTCTTGCTTTGGAGTGTTAAACATCTTTTCTACCCGAACCGCAAGGACGGTGATCGTCAACGCGAAGAACACCTGCGTGATCACTCCCGAACTGAGGTCGTTCGGCACGACGAGGATGAGCAATGCGAAGAGCGGTGTGAAGAGCGAGACGAGGTCCTTGCGTGGTTTGAGGTACGCCTGATAACAGAGGATGCACGAGGCGATGACGCACCCCGCGCTGCCCGCCCAGACGGCGTATGGGAAACCGACGGAGGCGAGCAGCAACTCGATCCCGATGCCCAAAAACGAGACCGCAGGGACTGCTATCCAGGGGATTACACGAGATCCAGATGTGGTAGTGTCTGTCGTCATCAGTTGTTCTCTGAAGTAGTTGTACCCCGCGCCTAAACAGGGTTTCCCTTTGAACTCCGGCGAACCATCGCTCTTGGACGGGAAGAGCGGCTGTCTCCCCGTCAGGAGGCCGGGGACGGGAGGTCGGGGACGTCGACCTCCACTTCCCGGCCGGCAAGCGCAGCCGTGCGGGAACTGAACTTCTCGCGCTCTGCGGCATATGACGTCTGCAAGATCTCCCGCAGGTTCTCCGCCCGGGTCCGCGCGGCGGACTTTGCCACGTGCTCCCGTCGCAGTTCTGCGAGCGCGGCGAGAAGACGCTGCTCGTCGAGCACGCCCGGGAGCGCGGCGTGGGTCGTCTCCAGTGCGGCGCGCTGCTCCCGCACCTCCCTCTGCCGGTGCAGGACCCGCCGTATCCCGGCGGGCAGGGTATCGGGGTCCGAGAAGAGGCGGACCTCGTCCTGGTTCTTGAGGAGAAGGTCTCCCTGCCGGATCATGGCGAGGGTGGCCGGCATCACCGCTTCGATCAGGTCGGGCAGGTCCTCCTCGTCGTCCGGGAGGCTGCCCGTGCAGGCGTCGAGGACCCGGCCGATTGCCGCGGCCGTCGCGGTATCCCCAACCTTTCCGGCCACCTTCTCTGCCTTCCGGAAGAGGTGGATGGCAGGGGTCCGGAAGGCCGCGATCTCGCGTCCGGTCTCCGTGTCCAGAGCATCGAGTTCCCGCATCCTCTCCTCGATCTCATGTTTTCGGGTATATTCCGGGCGCAGTTTGAGAGCGGCGAGGCCCTCTTCAGCCTCCCGGATCGTCCTCTCCGCCTCCGCGAGCGCCGTCCCGCACTCCCGGACCTGGCCGGCGGCGGCGACATGCTCCTCCCGGATCCGGACGAGCGATTCATACGACTTCCGGGCATCTTCCACCTGCTGCCGGCCCTCACGCGCCCGGGTGATCGCCTCCGTCATGGTGTTGATCTCCCGTCCCAGGTCCTTTGCCACGGTGCGTATCTCCTTCATCTCATCCGGATAGGCGGATGAGAGGTACTTCCCCTGCCCTTTCATCGCCTTGAGCACGCCCTTCAGAGTCTCGACGGCAGTGGCGTAGAAGGTCTCCGGGTCGCCGGAAGGCTCGCGGGAGAGGATCTGGGTCATGGACTTCATGAAGAGAGGAAGCGCCTTCTTCGATATATCCCGGAGCCGGGGATGGACCTCCTCGTCACCCTCCGCCGTCTCCATACGGGCGACCGCCTCCCTGAGGTGATCGAGGGTGCCGCCGATCGCCTCCTCCGACGGCCTCACTGCATCGGAGAGTCTTCTCCCGATCTCCTCCTCGCGGGCATCCAGCCACGCGGGAAGGTCATCAAAGGAGAGTTCCAGGCCCTCTTCCACGGGTTCGGGTCGCCGAAAGAGGTCTCGCAGTTGCTTAAACATGATCCGCCCCCATACTAGTATCCAACGACGGCCGTCTCTATCATGGTTCCGCTCATTGATCGCTCCCCGCGATCTGCCGGAGCCGTTCCACGCCGTGAATCTCCCGGATGACGTCCACGACGGCGGGGGGGACCAGGCACTCCCAGGGTTCACCGTCGAGCATCCGCTGCCTGATGGCGGTGCCGGAGTAGGTCAGCCGCTCGTGCATGGCGGGCGACCGAACGCTCACGCCCGCCTCGGTGAAGAGCTGGACGACAAGGGGGTTTGCCGAGTAGACCGTATCGAACGGCGGGGTCATCGAACGGACATGAGAGACCCAGAGAGCGTTGCGCTGGACATCCTCGATGGGGATGACGTAGAACGGGCATTGGAGACTGGAGAGCGACCGTATAAGCATCAGCACCCGTTCTCCCGCCGTGAAGGGGTTTGCCACGGTATGGGACACCTGGGCGCTACCCACCCCGATGACGATCTCGTCGACCCTGCAGGCCATCTGCTCCAGCACCGTCTGGTGCCCGTTGTGGTAGGGCTGGAATCGCCCGACGTAGAACCCCCTGCTCATCCACGCCTGCCCCCGTGCGCGATCTGCGCGGCAAACGCGCCCGCCGTGAACCCGGCGTCGATGTTCACGACCGCAAGCACCGAGCAAGCCTGGAGCATGCTCGCAAGCGCCGCTTCGCCGCCGCCCATGTAACCGTAGCCGGTGCTCACGGGAACACCGATCACCGGGCGGTCGACGAGCCCCGCGACGATCGCGGGAAGCGTTCCCTCCCGCCCGGCGACCACGATGAAGACGTCCGCCTCCATCAGGTCCCTGAGCGCCGAGAAGAGACGGTGGATCCCCGCCACACCGACGTCGTAGGCGGTCCTGACCTCGCATCCCACCTCCTCGGCGATCAACTTCGCCTCTTCGGCGACGGGGATGTCGGACGTTCCCGCGGTGAGGATGGCGACCTTGCCGCCCCGGAGGCCGGGTTCTCCTCCCGTCGAGAGGATGACGGCCCGTGCCGCCTCCCGGTGCTCCATCCGGACCTCCGGCGGCAGCCGGGCCCGGAGAGCCTCGAGGTGCGCCGCCGAGACCCTCGTCGCGACGCACCGGCCCGCCGTCTTCACCTGCGCGAGCATGATCTCCGCAAAGGTCCGGGGCTCTTTTCCCTCGGCGAGCACCACCTCGGGCATCCCGCAGCGCACGCTCCGTCCGGTGTCGATTCGGGCCATGCCGTCGATCATCTCGATACGGAGCCCTTCGATGGCGGCCGTCGCCTCGTCCTCAGATAGCTCATCGCGACAATACATCCGGAGAATGTCCCTGATGGTGGTATTCGGCAGCATAGTTCGGTAACAAAAATAGGGGTGGAAGTATAATATTACTTCATCTCATGTCATACCTCGCCTACGTTGCAGGGTTCGGCGTTGCCGTTACCGTTTTCCTGTGGCTCCGCGACCTGCGGATATTCTCCCGTACCGGTCTTTCCGGCTACCGGAAGGCGGCCTACTGGGGCGTACCCTGCACGGCGCTCGCCCTGATCGGCTTCTTTGTCACCGCGTTTGCCGGGGGCTGGGAGTACCTCGGCCTCGGTCTGGTCCTATTAGGTCTCTACCTCCAGGGCCGGGTCGACCGGGAGAACGTATGGCTCCACCATGAAAGCGCCGCCGAGCGGTTCTTCGGCCGGGCGGAGCGCACAAATGATAAGGGTTCACGCAAGAGACTTTAGTTCAGGAGAATACCGAATGCTTCAAAAACCACGGGGAACGCGGGACTTTTTACCCGACGAGATGGAACGGCGGCGGTTGATCGAGCGGCGGATGCGGGAGGCGGCTCGCCGGTGGGGATACCGTGAGGTCTGCACCCCCGACTTCGAGAACCTCGAACTCTTCACGATGAAGTCCGGTGAGGGTATAATCCAGGAGATGTACGTCTTCGAGGACAAGGGCGGCAGGCAGCTGACGCTCCGGCCGGAGGTGACCGCAGCGGTGCTGCGGATGTACGTCAACGAGGGGAAAGTCCTCCCGAAACCGATCCGCTGGTGCTACTTCGCCGACTGTTTCCGCTACGAGCGCCCCCAGAAAGGCCGCTACCGGCAGTTCTGGCAGTTCGGCGTCGAGCTCATCGGTGCGGACACGGCACTCGCCGATGCCGAGGTGATCATGCTCGCCGACGAAGCACTCCAATCGAGCGGGGTCACCTTCGACCTCCACGTCGGCCACCTCGCGCCGATGAAGCACCTCCTCGCCGATCTCGCTCCCGGCGACCAGCGGGCGATCATGGCCTGCCTGGACAAGCACGACCAGGAAGGGCTCAGGGCGGCGCTCGTCGGCCGGGGCCTCACCCGCCTCGCCGAACCCCTTGCCGCCCTCTCGGAGTGCCGCAACGTCGCCGAGGTCTTCGAGATCATCGGCGACATCCCGGAACGCGCGCGGATCGAGGAGACGTTTGCGCTCCTCGACTCCCAGAACATCAACTACCAGCCCGACTTCGGGATCGCCCGGGGGCTCGACTACTACACGGGGATGGTCTTTGAGGGGTTTGCGAGGAACCTCGGCGCGGAGAACCAGATCCTCGGCGGCGGCACCTATCGGCTCGCCCACCTCTTCGGCGGCGACGACGTTGCTTCCTGCGGGTTCGCCATCGGGTTTGACCGTGTCATGGTCTCGGTCGGGGACTTCGCACTCGCCCACGAACCCGTCGTCGGCGTCGTCTGCACACCCGAAGCACGGGCTCGTGCGCTCGAGGTCGCCCGTGCTTTCCGGGAGGCGGGGGTCCGGGCCGAGGTCGATCTGATGCAGCGGGGGATGGGCGCCCAGCTCGCCCACGCCGCAAAGACCGCCGACTTCGCCGTGGTTCTCGGGAAGCGCGAAGTCGAGGCGGGGACGGTGACCCTCAAGGACCTGCACTCCGGCGAGCAGCAGGAGAGGAGCCTTGAGGACGCCATCGCTGAGGTAACGCGGCATGGTGCTTGCTGAGGACCTCGCCAAACAGCAGCGGAGCATCAGCGTCGCGGAGTTCTTCGAGAAGAACAAGCACCTGCTCGGCTTCGACTCCCCGACGCGCGGGATCATCACCACCATCAAGGAGGCGGTGGACAACGCGCTTGACGCCTGTGAGGAGGCGGAGGTGCTCCCCGACATCTTCGTCGGCATCAAAAAGGTCGACGCCGAGGTCTACCGGATCACCGTCGAGGACAATGGCCCGGGGATTGTGCCGGAGAACGTCCCCCTGGTCTTCGGGAAACTCCTCTACGGCTCCCGGTTCCACCAGATCCGGCAGAGCCGGGGGCAGCAGGGTATCGGGATATCGGCGGCGGTTCTGTATGCGCAGCTCACCACCGGCACCCCCGCGCGGGTCACCTCCCGGACGGGGGCAAAGGCAAGAGCCTACCGGTTCGAACTGATGATCAAGACCGAGACGAACGAGCCCGAGGTCGTCAGCCGCCAGGAGATTGACTGGGACCGGATGCACGGGACGAGAATCGAGATCCAGTTCAAGAGCACCCTTGCCGCAAAGAAGCGGCTGGTGGACTACCTCCGCCTGACCGCGATCGTCAACCCGCACGCCCGGATCACGGCCGATATCGACGGTGAGATGACTGTGTTCGAACGGGCATCGAGTGAAGTCCCGCCGTGCCCAAAGCCCATCCTCCCCCACCCGCACGGGATCGAGTTCGGGGCCTTGAAGCGGATCGCGGCCGCGAGCACCGGGACCGTCGAGGAGTTCCTTGTGGGCAGTTTCTCCCGCGTCGGGAAGAAGACCGCGGACGAGATGATTGCCCTTGCAAAACTCAAACCCACCCGGAAGGTGAACAAACTCGAATCCGAGGAATTGAAAAGCCTCCTCGATGCCATGCAGAGTGTGAGGGTCCCGGCTCCCCCGGCGCAACAGTGTCTCTCCCCCATCGGGGAGGACCTGATCTGCAAGGGGCTCGAGAAGGAGATTCAGCTCGACTTCATCAAGGCCCGGACCCGCCCGAGCGCGGTCTACGGCGGGCACTCGTTCATCATTGAGGCGGCGATCGGCTACGGTGGCAAGATCCCCCCCGAAGGGAGCGCCCAGATCTTCCGGTTCGCAAACCGCGTCCCGCTCCTCTACCAGCAGGGCGCCTGTGCAATCACGAACTGCGTCTCCCAGGTGAACTGGAAAGGTTACGGCCTCTCGCAGCAGGGGCTCCCCATGGGCCCGGTGCTCGTCATGGTCCACGTGGCCTCGACAAACGTCCCCTTCACGAGCGAGAGCAAGGACGCGGTCGCGTCCATCCCGGAGATCGAGCGGGAAGTCGTCCTCGTCCTCCAGGAGTTAGGCCGGGAACTCAAGAGTTACCTCTCCCGCCGGGACAGAAAAAAGCAGCAGGACGACCGCGCCCGGGCGATATGTGCCATCATCCCCAATATCGCGATCAAGGTGAGCGAGATCGTGGAACTCCCCCTGGTCGACACCTCCCCGATCGAGGGCAAGATCATGAGAAAGGTCGTCGCCAAGAAGTGGACGAGCGACGGGAAGGTCCACATCGATGTGAACAACTACACCGCGAAGGAAGTCCCCCTCGTCCTTTACAACCTCTCCCGTGATGAGGCCGCGGACGCAGAGCCCCGACCTGACTTCGTGGACAATATGGACGGAGAGTACAACAAGGTCTGGCGGCGCACGCTCGGCGCCGGTGAAGCCTGGCAGATAGTCTACACAGGATCGGGCGATGGTTCGGTCGATCTGCGCGGCGTGGAAGACGGTATGAAAGTGGTGGTGGATCTCGATGTCTAGGGAAGAGATGGATGCGCTCGCAAAAGAGCGGCTGGTCGAGATCGCCCGTGGATGGTATGACCAGATGCGGGACGGTATCGTGCCGTTCATCCGGCTGCCGACGCGGACGAAACGAAATCTTGCGTACGACGACGAAGGCGAGGTCTGGAAGTACGGCGAGAGGGAGAGCACCCGGGCGGCTACGACCGAAAAAGGCGCGGTCCACATCTTAAAGATGGCCTACCTCGTCTGGTTCTTAAAAAAGCAGCTCGTGGAGAACCGGTCGTCGACGTTGAGAGAACTCTATTACATCTCCGAAGGCTGGAAGAAGGCGAAGTTCGCCGCCCAGGACGAGAGCAACCTCTTAATCGAGGACCTCGAGATCATCACCGAGGTGCAGCGGGAGGCGTTCCACCTCCGGCCCGAGGAGGACGGTGCCTCGCTCTTCGGCCCCCTGCGGATACGGGAGACCACCCGTCGCGGCGTCAAAGAGATGCACTGCCAGGATGACGTTGGGGAGGCGGGCTACCCCATCCCGAACAACGTCGACAACCTCGACTTCGTCGACCACGACGCGAAGTTCGTCATCGCCATCGAGACCGGCGGTATGTACGCCCGTCTGATGGAGAACGGGTTCGATGAAGAGTACGGAGCGATCCTGGTCCACCTCAAGGGGCAGCCGGCGCGCTCGACGCGCCGGGTCTTACGGAGGCTCAACGACTCGCTCAACCTGCCGGTGGTGGTCTTCACCGACGGCGACCCCTGGTCCTACCGGATCTACGCGAGCGTCGCCTACGGCTCGATCAAGAGCGCTCATATGTCGGATCTCCTGGCGACTCCCCAGGCGCAGTTCATCGGGGTGCAGCCCTCCGACATATCGGACTACAACCTCCCCGCCGACCACCTCACCGAGCAGGACATCAACGCTTTGAAGGCGGAACTGACGGATCCCCGGTTCGCCACCGACTACTGGCGCACCCAGATCAACCTTCAGCTCGGTATGAAGATGAAGTCGGAACAGCAGGCGTTCGCGAGCCGGGGGCTCGACTTCGTGACCAAGGAGTACCTCCCGAAAAGGCTCTCGGAGATGGGGGTTATCTGATCATTATGGGGGCTTCTACCCGGCCCCCTAACCCGACGAGGAGCCAGTTCCCGGCCAGCGGCCGTCACAACACGCAGTCGTGGCAGTCCTGCGCTCCGCATGCCCGGTTCTCGATCTTCCACCGGAGTGCCCACCGCTTGATATCCTTGATCACCTCGACGAGTCCGAGCCCGCTTGCCGTGAGGGTGTAATCGCTTCTGACGGGGACAGTTCCAGCCTCCACTCTCTTCTCGACGAGGCCTTCCTCCTCCAGTTCCTTCAGTCGGGCCGAGAGAACCTTCGCCGTGATCCCCGGCAGCCGGTCCTTCACCTCGGTGAACCGCCGGGTGTAGCCCTCCCCCTTGTAGAGCTCGAGGATGATCAGGAGCGTCCACTTCTTCCCGAGGTATTTGACGGTCTGATTGACCGTACACTCGTTCTGCATGGTATAGTTAGAGAAACCTTCTCCTACTTATACTCAAGTATCAAATCGATACCTTGTATCATAAAGATACCATGGAGTGAGTGCAATGTTCTGCAACCAGTGTGAAGAGACGGCAAAGGGCCTCGGGTGTACCGTCCGGGGCGTCTGCGGCAAGGACGAAGAGACTGCCGGGCTCCAGGACGTCCTGATCTACACCCTCAAGGGGCTCTCGGCGAGGAACCTCGCGGCGATGAAGAACGGCGGCGAAAACCCGGATGCCGGAAGGTTCGTCGGGGGATGCCTCTTTGCGACCCTGACCAACGTGAACTTCGACCCCGCCCGCCTCCGGGATATGATCCGTGAAGCGGCACGCATCCGCGACGCTCTCCCGCCCGCCGGGAGCGCGGAGCCCGACGCCTGCACCTGGGCCCCGGCAAGCCCCGCGGCGATCGCGGCGAAGGCGCAGGAGATCGTCGCCGCACGGGATGCCGTGGACCCTGACCTCCAGTCGCTCCGCGACCTCCTCGTCTACGGGCTCAAAGGGGTCGGCGCCTACTCGCACCACGCCGCCGTCCTCGGTTACGAGGATACGGAGGTCATGACCTTCATGCAGGAGGGGCTCGCCGCCACGCTGCAGGACCACTCTGTCGAAGAGATGGTCGGCTACGTCTTGAAGTGCGGCGAAGTCGGCGTGAAGGTCCTCGCTCTCCTCGATACGGCGAACACCACGGTCTACGGGACGCCGGCGATCACGACCGTCAGCACCGCGGCGGGCACGCGGCCGGGCATCCTCGTCACCGGTCACGACCTCAAGGACCTCGCCGATCTCCTCGAGCAGACCCGCGGAGCGGGCGTCGACGTCTACACCCACGGCGAGATGCTCCCGGCGCACGCCTACCCGGGCCTTAAAAAGTACGAGCATCTCGTCGGGAACTACGGCGGCTCCTGGCCCTTCCAGAGGGAGGAGTTCGAGCGGTTCAACGGCCCGGTCCTGGTCACGACGAACTGCCTCGTCCCCCCGAAGGACTCCTACCGCGACCGGGTCTACACCACCGGGCTCGTCGGGTATGCGGGGTTAAAGCACATCGGCGCGTCGCCGGACGGAAAGAAGGACTTTTCGGCCCTGATCGAGCACGCAAAGCGCTGCGAGCCCCCCCAGGACCTCTCCCGGGGTGATCTCATTACCGGATGCGCCCACGCCCCGGTTCTCGCCATCGGGGATACGGTCATCAGTGCGGTGAAGTCCGGCGCCGTCCGGCGGTTCCTCGTGATGGCGGGCTGCGACGGGCGGTACAGCGGGCGGGACTACTACACCCAATTCGCGAAGGCTCTCCCCGCAGACACGATCATCCTCACCGCCGGGTGCGCGAAGTACCGCTACAACAGCCTCGGTCTGGGGGATATCGGCGGCATCCCGCGCGTCCTCGACGCCGGCCAGTGCAACGACTGCTATTCGCTCGTGGTCATTGCGCAGGCCCTCGCCAAGGCGTCCGGTGTCGGGATCAACGAACTCCCGATCTCCTACAACATCGCCTGGTACGAGCAGAAGGCGGTGCTCGTCCTCCTCGGTCTCCTCTCGCTCGGTGTCAAGGACATTACCCTCGGCCCCCGCCTCCCGGGCTTCGTCTCGCCCGGTGTCCTGAAGG
>Ga0265294_10000163_pt1 | contig 79990 bp, 76 predicted proteins | sample MunlanPumphouse3_FD_192504 | JGI IMG/M metagenome (GOLD analysis project Ga0265294, IMG submission 192504) | Groundwater microbial communities from a municipal landfill in Southern Ontario, Canada - Pumphouse #3 | ecosystem: Environmental > Aquatic > Deep subsurface > Groundwater | place...
TGCTCTTGCTTCCCGAACCTGCACAGGCTTCCGATCAGGAGATGGAGGCGGCACTTGAAGGTACAGAGCAGTCGGCCCTTGCGGTCATGGCGCAGCTTCCTTCCGGACTGTATGCCGAAGGCATCGAACCCATCGCAGATGCCGTGGCCGCGGAGGAAGAAGTGATCTCTTCCAATGCGGAATTCGCAGGCCAGCTGGCTGACACGTCCTCCGCCGCCGTCATGCGCACCACGCCTCTTCTTGAATATTCCGATTATGCGGGATACGATTTCCTGCCGCCTATAACCGAACCGGTCAGGCGCGAGCCCAGGGCGGCGGTCCCGGAGGCCCGTACAACTTCGCAGATGCCCGAGTATGTCGAGATCGAGGACGAGGTCGGAGGGGTCATGAAGCTCACCGTCGCCGGGATGGCCGGCGACGAGGCGGAGTATTCGGACGCCGCGACTCTGAAGGAGACGGAGGTCCCGGACGATGGGATGGAGGAGCTTTGCGTAACCATAGATCGCGAGAGGGATTATCTGGCACATCCGATGGATATCGGCTATGAGACCGAAGTCCCGATGACCGGAGAACCGGAGACGGAGCACGTCCAAGCCCTCGGGACGATCGACGCAGGGCCGATGATCGGAGAGGCGGCAAGGGTCGCAAACGCCGTATCGGCCGCGGTTTCTGCAACGGTCTCTTCGGAAGAACTCCTCCCGGAGGCGAGGCACACTCTCACACCGGAGGATGAGGAAGAGGTCAGCGAAATGGTCAGGATGCTGATCGAGATGGTATCCGCGCCCGAGGCAGAGACGGCCAAGGCCACCGATGCCGAAGAGGTCCCGGGGCCTCAGGCCGCCGGACCGCTGGTATCCTTCGTTTTCGGAAACGGAGGACCGGGGTCGGTCCACAGCTTCTACTGAACATCCGTAAAACTTCTTAATTATAATATACCAGTTTTTACTTCACGAGGGTATGGATCTGCTCTCAATCCTCGTGATGCTGGTCGTCCTTTACGTTCTGGCAGTCATCGGGTCTGAAATTTTTGAGCGTTTCGGGGTTCCCGGGCTGATCGGCGAGATACTCGTGGGAATAATCCTGGTGAACATAATATGGGACGGTTCCGCATTTTCCGGAATTCTGAGCAGCGGTAACTTCCTGGGTATGCTTGGCGTGGAAGTATCGTTCAACGGCTTCGACGGCTCTTTCAACTACCAGTTCCTTTTCCTCGTGGCCGAAATAGGGGCCATGTTCCTGCTTTTCTCCGTGGGCCTGGAGACACGTGTATGCGAGCTTATGTCGGTGGGCAAGGCTGCGCTTACCGTGGCCATCCTGGGCGTGGTGTTTCCCTTCGCTGCGGGGATGACTGTCTATTTTTATGACTACAACACGGCCCATGCAATGTACATGGCCGCCGCGATGGTGGCGACCAGCGTGGGCGTCACGGCAAAGGTCATAATGGACATGCGCGCCTCCAACACCAAAGAAGCGCGCATAATAGTGGGCGCCGCCGTCATCGACGACGTTCTCGGGATGATAGTCTTGGCCATCGTTGCCGGGATGGCCTCTGCTGACGGAACGAGCATACTGGGTATCGCAAGGATAGTGTTCATCTCGGTGTCGTTCGTCCTGGCGGTGTTCTTCTTCTGCAATTCGTGCACCCCCCGTATCGCTTCGTGGTACGGGAATAAGAAAGAATGCAAGCTTCCCACGGAGAAAGAGACGCGGAAGCTGGACAAGATGATGATCGCCATCGCGGTGTGTCTTTTCATGGCCGCGTTGTCACAAGCCCTCGGTCTGGCCGCGATAATAGGGGCGTTCCTGGCAGGCATGATCCTTGCAGACTATGCCAAGAAATGGAACCTCAAGCCGAAGGTGGAAGCTATAACGACATTCTTCCTCCCCCTGTTCTTCCTCAATGTGGGGTTGCAGGTAAAGCTATCGTCGCTCACCAACGTGAACGTCCTCATGCTGGCCGCCTACGTCATAGCGCTCGCGGTGATAACGAAGTACCTTGGATGCTACTTCGGAGCCAGGATGGCCGACAAGAACATAGACAAGAAGTCCGCGAAAATCATAGGGATCGGAATGGTGCCGAGGGCGGAGGTCGGGATAATAATCGCCGCCATAGGTTTGTCCTCGGGCCATCTGACCCCTGACATGAATGCAACCATAGTCCTTATGTCGGTCATCACGACCGTAATAGCGCCTCCGTTGCTCCACCGCGCTTACAGGAAGAAGTACCCTGACGGGATACCCGATAGTCCCGCGATCTCTTGTTGGCAAGAACCCTGATCAGACGGGGAAGAAGACCTGCGCCACTATAACGATGGCGACCAGAGCTATGGCTATGCCTATGACAGCCTTGGGTGTGATCTTGATCCCCTTGTCGGTCTCCGAGTCGAAATACCTCATGAGTCCGGCCGAAGATTGGAATCCGCCGTCGTTCTTTTTCTGTGCCATCAGACTCACAATTGTGGGTCTATATAAAAAGCTTATCTGTTTCCGATGTCCGGCGTGGAAAATGTCTTAATAGAGAGTACCTGTTGATGCTCCGATTTGAATGCATTGGGCGGACGTAATTGCAAAGGACATCGCGGATAGCTGCGAGAAGCCACTCATAGCCACGGGCATCAGTCCCACGGGCATCATCCATGTAGGCAGCCTAAGGGAGGCTATCACCGGTGAATCCGTGCGAAGCGCCGTGGAGGGCTTGGGCAAGGAAGTCAGATTGATCTATCTCATCGATTCCTTCGACCCCCTCCGCAAACGTTACGATTTCCTGCCCGCAGAGTTCGAGAAGTACGTGGGGATGCCGATATCCAGGATACCGTGCCCCTGCGGAAAGCACAGGAACTATGCACATCACTTCGTACAGCCGTTCCTGGACGCGGTGGACTCATTGGGAGTCCAGTGCGAGATAATATGGACCCATGAACTGTACGAGGAAGGTAAATTCGCAGAAGCCGCGGACTTGGCCATGAAGAAGAGGGACCAGGTCATCAAGATAATGACCGAGGTCACAGGCAAGGCAGAGAACCCCGAATATGCGCCCTACAACCCGATCTGCTCGTCATGCGGAAGATTCGCCAAGCCAGTATTCGACACCTACGAGTTTCCATACATGGAATATTCCTGCACATGCGGAAACCACGGAAAGGCCGACGTACGGAAAGCCGAAGGAAAGCTGACGTGGAGGCTCGAGTGGCCGGCGAAATGGAAGATCTTCGGTACATCGGCCGAGCCCTTCGGAAAGGACCACGCGGCCGCCGGAGGATCCTACGACACCGGCAAGAGGATCGTCGACGAGATCTATGGCGGTAAGGCGCCCTACCCGATCCCCTATGAGTTCGTGCAGCTAAAGGGCGTGGGACAGATGCACAAGTCGCTGGGATGCCCCGTCACGGGGCTGGACGCTATCAACATGACCCCTCCGGAGGTTTTGAACTACCTGTTCCTCAGGGTCAATCCGTCGAGGGCCATCGATTACGACTCCGGTCTGGGCACCCTTGACATCGCCGACGAGTACGACCGTATGGAGCGCCTCTATTTCGCAGGCGAATGGACCGAGGCCGAGGACAACTCCGTACGGGCTTATGTGATCGCACAGCACAACCACGTGCCGGTGGGCCTTCCGCACCAGATACCTTACAGGCACCTGGTAAACGTAGCGCAGATGGCTCCCGGATTCGAAGGGGTCGTAGAGGTCCTCGAGCGGACAGAAGATCTTTCGGACATGACGGAGGGCGACAGGAAGAGGCTCGCACGCCGCGTGGACTGCGTCAGATACTGGCTCAATGGTTTTGCACCCGATGCCGTCAAATTTTCGGTATGCGGCACCGTTCCGCCGGGCATAGAGTTATCCATGAATGAGAAGGTATTCCTGAAGTCCCTTTCGGTCAAGATGTACGATTGCAACTGGGATGCCGATTCCATCGGTTCCACGATCGCCGACACAGCCAAGGAGTCTCCCCTGGGACTCAAGGGAGGATACGGCGCGATGTACAGGATATTCATCGGCAAGAAGGCGGGGCCCAGGCTGGGGACTTTCCTGGCCAGCATGGACAAGAACTTCGTGATCAACAGGATAGTCCAGGCGTCAGGCTGATCAGAGTATCCCCATGTCCGTGAGCTTCTCCGGAAGGTAAGTGTCGGTGACGAAGTCGAGGCCGTATTTGGCCAGCGCCTGCTGCTCGGCCTTCTTCTTCATGCCCAGCATGGCCTGGATCTCGTTCTCCCAGAACTCGTCCCTGAAGCGCGGGTCCGAAAGTTCGGCGTTAAGCGCCCCCACGTCCTTGTCCGAAAGTACGTCAGTGGGCAGGTCGTAGTTCAGGATGTCGGAAGGCGTTATGCCTATGAACTGGGCGGAAGGCGTGGCCAGATAGTCTGATATGTGGGCCGTCTTTATGGCGCCGTATGCGACTGACGCGAATATCCTGAAGGACCAAGGGTCCCCGTCGGTGAACACGGTGACGGGGAGGCGCAGCTCCTCGTTCACCCTTTTTATGAAACGTCTAGTGCTCCTCGTCGGCTGTCCCTTCAAATGTACCAGCAATGCGCCGTACTTTTCAGGGAAACCGTTCTCCACAAGCCTGTCGAACATACCGCCGGTCTCTATGGCCATGACGAACTTGGCGCCGCAGCCCTTGAATTCTATCTTTTCGGGCCCCACGTTGTAAGGTATCCCGTATCCCGAATCTCCCACGTCATCGATGCAGTTGATCTTTTTCTTCTCGCCTTTGCGGGTAAGCTCCGTAAGGGTCAGGTCGCCGTATATCCTGGCGCCGTCCTCTTCGGGGCGGAGCTTGAACTCCTCCCTCATGCACCCGGTGATGACCTCGAGGTCCTCCGCCAGGATGTTGCTCTCGTCCTGGCTGTGGAATTTGGCGTTGTTCCACCCCTCGGAGATGTAGTACATCTCCCTCAAGGTGGAGGATTTGTTGGCATTCAGCATTCCTTTGATGAAGTCTGCGGTGTAGACCGTCCTGAGCAGCATCAGGGCCCCCTTTACGGTCTTCGCCGTGCGGACGGACTTCTGGTCGCCATACTTCCATACGCTGGATTTCGGATCGAATTCGATATTCCTCTTGGACCTCAGGGAGATCTTCATCGCCGGAACGCTGCCGTCGTCCATCTGGTCGTACAGGCTTTCGACGATACTGGTGAGGCTTTCTATGGTGTGGTCTTGCTTCTCATTCATTCAAATCAGCCTCCTTCTCGAACTCTTCTTCCTCGAGTTCTTCCTCTTCCTCTTCCGAAGTGTCTTCTTCCGTAATGGCTTCTTCCTCTTCGGTTATCTCCATGCCCTTTATTCCCCAGTCTCCCGGCAGAGGCTCCGCTCCCATGACTATTGCGGGATTGATCCCCGATATGTACACGTCCTCCTGCGAGAATGTGTCGGCCATCTCCCCGCTGAGCTCGAAGGATATGATTGCGGAACTGGAAGGCTGAAGGCCCCTGACCTCCCAATATGCCTTCCCCTCCTCGTTGAGATCCACGAAAGACGGATTCATGAAAAGTGCCAGGTTGACGGACTCTTTGGGAACCTGCACATGAAGGCCGAAGGACCTCACGTTGTTGGTGTAATTGTAGATTCTGTAGACGTATCTGCGGTTGTTCTTGCCGATCTTCTCCACCGACGGTTCTATCCACACGACGTTCATTATCTTCGTTATCGTCCTCTCGAGGGACGGAAGCGGCCTTCCGAGATAATCTGCAGATTTTTTCGCCAGGTCCGGAAGTATCTCCTGGACGATCTCGAATTTGGCGTGCGTCTTAGAGCGCCTCTCCAGCTTGTTAAGATGGCTCTTCAGGTTCCTTGCGCAGAGCCTGAGGGCGGCGGAGACCTCGCCGAGTATCTCCGGATAGCTGGCTATCGCTTCCTTGCCTTCAGATGTGAACGGGACCTTAGTTGATGCCACGTGCACCAATATTATGGCAGGCCCGTAGGGTATGCCCTTTCCACCCCTCTGCTCCAGACCGTAACGCCTCCAGTCCATGTCAGATATGGCTTTGGTGATCGCGCATGCGCCCTGCTGGTACAGAAGCGGTACTCGGTTAGCAAACCTCAGTATATTGACCTGGCCGTCAGAAGGTATGTCGCCTCCGTAGACGATGCCCGCCTCGACCACGAAGGGGTTTCCGTTAGCAGTTCTGGGAGGTCTCGTCACGGGCGTGGCGTAATAGTCCGGGCGAAGCCCCTCCATCACATGCATCAGGCCCTTCTTGATCAGAGTGTCGCCTATTGGTGACAGGCAGTCCGTCTGAGGTGCCATGATCTTGACCTTGCCGATAGCGTCGATCATGGCGGCGCACTGGTCCCTGGCGAGGTCCTGGGGCGGGGCCTTGGGATCTATTCCCGACAGTTCCAGTATGTCGTCCGCGATGCGGCCGGTGACCCTTGAGAAATCCTCTTTGAGGAACGATCTTACATTCTTTTGCTTGCTGCCGTGGGCGAACTTGATCAGATCGCCGATCTCCATCCCTTCGGGATGGGGTTTGATCTCTTTGGGTTTCGGAGGGATTATCTCCGTTGCCTTTTCGAACGTCCATTTCTTGCCGTCCGGGTCGTGGAATGTGATTGCGGCGTGGGGATTTACTATTGCCGTGTTCTTCAGGTACTCGAAGACGGATTGCTTTCCAGTCACGTACCTTCCCTTTATCGTGAACTCGATGCTGGTCCCGTGGTCCCGTTCCCAGGTGAATGCCCTCTCATTAGTGACCAGAGGGCGGTTCGTCTTGGTGTCTATAACGATGTCCATCTCCCAGGCCACCTCGTCTTCTCCGGACACCTTCGATATCACGTGGGCGGGCTTTCCGGTGGTCAGGTAGCCGTACATCACAGTGGCGGATATCCCGATCCCCTGCTGGCCCCTGGACTGTCTGAGCGCATGGAACCTTGAACCGTACAGCAGGCGGCCGTACACGTTCTTTATTGCGTTGTGCACTATCCCCGGTCCGTTATCGTCGACCGTTATCCTGTAATCGTCATCGTCAAGGCGCTCTATCCTCACGGATATCTCGGGGGCTATCTCCGCTTCTTCGCAGGCGTCCAGTGAATTGTCCACGGCCTCTTTAATGCCCATCAGGAGAGACTTCGAACGGGAGTCGAACCCGAGGATCTGCTTGTTCTTCTCGAAAAACTCGGCGACCGAGATCTCCTGCTGTTTGTCTGCCAGTTTGTAAGCGATGGACCTTCCTTTGGCATTCGGTCCCGAATTGGCAATATCTTCAGTTGAGCGCATCCGATGGTAGGAATGATCGGGCTGTTTTTACCTTTATCGGTATATCTGCCGTCCGTTCAGACCTTGCCTTCGAACCTCTTGCCGCACTTGGGGCAGAACTCGGAGGCGTTAGGGACTTCCTTTCCGCATTCCGGGCAATCGAAGGTCGACTCGGCTATCTCCACAGTGCCGTCCGCATGGTGGACCTCGATCTCCACGTCGTCTTCGAATGCGGCTCCGCACTTGGGGCACTTTTCAGCGTCGTCAGGGACCTCCGCGCCGCAGTCCGAGCATATGAAGAAGTCCTTCTTGACTGGTTTTATTTCTGCTGGCACATCGATATATGCTCCGCACTTGCGGCACTTGACCTCGCCGGGGAGGACCACCGAATCACATTGCTTGCATCTGCCGTATCCCGGAGGATAAAGGCGGCCCTGCTTTATCATCCTGTCACGGGTCTTCTCGGCGCTGGACCTCATGCCGTAAGTTAGGAACAGTATCATGAAGTAAAGAAGCATGCAGAGTCCCAGGTAGTATCCGGTACCTATCCAGTATATCGAGTTCTTCGCCGAACTCGATGTGAGCTCGTCCAAGAAGAACGTTACCGATTGGGAATCCGAGACCTTGGCGTCGGAGTCAGCGGTATCGGCCATGTAGAAGTATATGATGTATAGTCCGTCTCCGACCGGGACGTCGAAGGTAGCGGTGCCCGTGGTTTGATCATACGAGGTGGGATCCAAGGCCCTCTCCGAACCATTCACCCCGTAAACGCTGGAAAATCCGACCATATCTATCTCCGAGACGGTGGCCAAAGGCTTGTGTGCCGGGTCCGTGTCGGTGTATGTGACGTCGAACGTGTAGGAATCGGATGTTACGATATATGTGGCCGCCGTGAAGTCGCCGCTGCTTTGGAAATCGTTGTGCGAATCCACGTAAGCGGGCGAAGTGTACAGGCTCCCGGCCAGCAATGCAACCAGAGCGAACACGGCGCCGTGCATGACCATCACCTTGACGTTCTTGATCTTGACAAGGTGCGGTATCATGTAAAGCAACACGGCCACGATGACCATCGCGAGGCAGCTGAACATTATGTAGATCCCCGACATGAGGATAAGCAATGTCAGAACGAGGCTCGCTGCAAGTGCCGCGAGCTGTTTAGTGGTCAATTCGATCTTCTTGTCATCTGCCGATCTCTCGGTGCTAACTATGGCCATCGGGCCTGTAACGGGTTCATCGATTAAAAAGTATCTAAGGGGACTTTTTGTGCCAACTCTAATATAACCTTTCACTATCAAGGAACGGGAAGCAATTGGCGACGATCGAGGAGCAGATAAAAGAATTGGAGGAGCAGATCTCCAATACGAAGTACAACAAGGCCACCGAAGGCCACATAGGTAAGCTGAAGGCAAAAATAGCCAAGCTTTCCGCTGAGGAGGAAAAGAGGCGCTCCTCTAAGGGCTCCACGAAAGGATTCTATGTGAAAAAGGCCGGAAATGCGACTGTGGCGCTGGTAGGATTCCCCTCTGTGGGAAAATCCACGCTTCTGAACCAGCTCACCGATGCCAAATCTGAGATAGGGGCCTATCATTTCACAACACTTGATGTAGTGCCAGGTATCCTGGAGTACAACCATGCGAAGATCCAGATACTCGACATGCCGGGGCTTATAAAGGACGCCTCCCGCGGAAAAGGCCGCGGACGTGAGGTCATCGCCGCGGCCAGGTCCTCCGATATCATTCTTTTCGTGGTCGACGTGTTCAATCCGAACATCGAGGTCCTGTTCAACGAGCTATATTCTTCAGGTATCCGTCTGGACCAGAAAGCCCCGGACGTCGTGATATCCCCTACAGGCCAGGGCGGCGTTCTGGTGAAGCCCACCCTCAAACTCACAAAGATAACCGAGGATGTGATCAAGGACATGACCATAGCATATGGTCATATCAATGCCACGGTGGTGGTCCGTGAGGACATAAACGTGGAGCAGATGCTGGATGTCCTCGCGGGAAACAGGGTGTATTTAAAATCCCTGATGGCGGTCAACAAGATAGACCTGGCTATGCCGGGCCAGCTCGAGGCGGTCGAAAATAAGCACAGCGAATTCCGTACGGTCCCTCTTTCGGCGGCCACGGGCCAGGGGATCGAAGATCTGAAGCAGGCGCTGTACGACACCATAGATATGATAAGGGTCTACCTGAAGCCCCAGGGGCAGGAGGCCGACATGGACGTTCCTCTCATTGTGAAGAGGGGGAACAATGTCGGAGACGTCTGCGAGCTGATCCACAGGGATTTCAGGAATCAGTTCAGATATGCCATGGTCTGGGGGAAGAGCGCCAAGTTCCCGGGCCAGACCGTAGGTATGGACCATGTCATGGAGGACGAGGACGTCCTATCCATAATCGTAAGGCGCTGAGCATTATGAGCGCTTAAATTAAATGCCAGTTCATCCCTATACGACTCGGATTTCTGCCTCCTGAGGCAGGGTGTTAGAATGAACAGCAAAACTAAGATCATGTTGATTGCGGTCTTGGCCCTTTCCGCGGCGGCATTCGGGGCTGCAGTATACGAGGCCGACGAGGCCGACGCCATAGACCCAATATCACTTCGCGAGTCGAACGATGAGGTAGATGAGGATTGGCTTTACGTCGCCCTCGCCGGAGTAGTTGTACTATCCGTGATGGGGATGTTCCTCTACCGTCGGAAAGAAAAATTCTGATCCGGTCAAAAACCTTTTTCTAGTTTCAATATTTCAAAGCAACACGTTTATTATCGTTTTCCGTATAGCGGAGCGTATGATCCAATGTCCCCGCGGAACGAGGGATTTCCTTCCCGATGAGATGGAGAGGCGCAGATACTACGAAGGGAAGCTCAGGTCGGTCGCCCTCAGGTTCGGGTTCCGGGAGACGGAGACGCCCATATTCGAGGATGCGGAACTTTTCATCCTGAGAAGCGGGCCGAACGTGCTGAACGAGCTTTACGCTTTCAAGGATAAGGGGGACAGGGACCTCGCCCTGCGCCCGGAGATGACCGCTCCCGCCATACGGATGTTCGTCAACAGCATGAGCAACGAGCCGAAGCCCATAAAGATATTCTATTTCGGCCAGTGCTTCAGGTACGAGAGGCCGCAAAGCGGCAGGTACAGGGAATTCTTCCAGTTCGGTGCGGAGCTGATAGGTTCCGCGACGCCCGAGACGGATGCGGAGGCGATAGCTCTCGCCGTGGCGATGATAGAGTCGCTGGGACTCAGGGACTACAAGATAAGGATAGGACATATAGGTGTACTGAGGCAGAAGCTCGCAGATGCAGGAGTTCCCAAGGAGAAGACCGCGGAGGTCCTCCAGAAGCTTGACAAGAAGCTCTACGACGAGGCCCGTCCGATGATGGAGGACATGAACATCGGCACGCACGATGTCGAAGAGATATTCGAGTTGACGGAAACGGTCGGCGGCATCGAGGTCATCGATAAGGTTCCGGGAGAGCCAGGAGAATATCTCAGGTCCCTCATAGGCATACTTTCCGCCATGGGCGTGGAGGACGTCGAGATAGACCTGGGCGTAGTGCGCGGACTGGACTACTACACCGGCATGGTCTTCGAGGCGGAGGCGCCCGTGCTGGGCGCAGAGAAGCAGATATGCGGCGGGGGCTCGTACACCCTCTCGGAACTGTTCGGAGGGGAGAGGGTCTTCTCCACAGGCTTCGCGATCGGTTTCGACAGGATACTCTTGGCTATGGAGAAGGAAGGCATATCCTACGAGCAGAAAGGCATCGACGCCTACGTGGTACCGGTGTCGGACGATGTGAGGATCAAGGCCGCGGAGATAACAGCGATGCTCCGCAGGGCAGGGATCTCTTGCGACATGGACATCATGGGGCGGAAGATGGCAAAGGCCCTGAAGTACGCGTCATCCGCAAGAGCAAGGTTTGCGATAATCGTCGGAAAGAACGAGCTGGAGCAGGACTCCGTAACTCTTAGGAACATGGCTTCCGGCGATCAGGAAATCGTTCAGATAACGGAGCTTGCCGGGTCCGTTCAGGGCTGACTCCTGTCCAGCTCCCTGTTCACCAGCTCGTCCGCCCTGGGCATGAGCAGTTCGGAACGGCGCACGTCCGTGAACCTGACCTTGGGTATCATGGAGCTCAAGGCCGCCGCATCGCGGTGAAGCTCGATCAGCTCGGGAGCCTTGACGCGGTATTCTCCCCTCATCTGCCTTATTACTAGCTGAGAATCCATGACGAACTCGACTTCTTGGGCTCCAAGTTCTATGGCCTTCCGTATGCCGGCGATCAGCCCGCGGTACTCCGCATAGTTGTTGGTGCGGATACCCAGATATTCGGATTCTTCATAGACCGTGTCCCCGTCCTCGGTCACCACCAGGCCGTAGGCCGAAGGTCCGGGATTCCCACGGGACCCCCCGTCGGAGAATATCTTCAGCATTTCTCCATCACGGGCCTGTTGGACCTGTCGACCTTGACTATCTTGGTCTCCACGGGGTCGTCCGTAAGCTCGTATCCCATGATGATTACCAGGTCGCCCACGCTGCAGAGGCGGGCCGCGGCCCCGTTGATGCAGATCTCGCCCGAGCCCCTATCTCCGTAAATTGTGTAGGTCTCGAAGCGGTTGCCGTTGTTAATGTCGGCTATGGTAACCTTCTCACCCGGCAGTATGCCTGCCAGATCGAGCAATTCTCCGTCCACCGTTATGCTGCCCTCGTAGTCGAGGCGCGTCTCTGTGACCGTGGCGCGGTGTATCTTGCTGCGGAGCATCCAACGCATAGGTGGTACTGTTCGTTACTGGTTAAAGAAACTTTCCCTTTGATGCTGAGGTCTGAAAGCGTGTTTTCTTCTTCGATCGCTTGATTTTTTTGACAATATTACCATTATGCTCACACTATATCCAATAGTAACAAGAATTCAAAAAAACAACATAAACATTATATTGTATCGAAACATGAAGGTCGCATGCACAATAAGAACGCCATAATGGTCCTGGTTGCGTGCTCTATGATGTTCGCCGTGTCCATCGTGCCGCTGACCGATCCAAGCGAAGTTTCCGCGACTTCGCCGATCGTAATCACGGACTCGGCCGGCCATCAGATAACCTTGAACGCTCCCGCAGAGCACGTGGTCACGATGGGCTTCGCATTCACCCTGACCGTGATGGACCTTGGGGGAACGGATAAGATCGTCGGCTACGACCGTTATTCTACTTACGGATACAACGGAGACGAAAGGATGGAGGCGCTTGAAGGAATCGCGATGCTGGGTACGGGATATAACTCCGACAAGGCATCTCTCATATCGGGGCTGGTACAGCTTGTGGAAGGCGGTTTGTTCGACAAGGATACGGATGTGGTGTTCATGAACAATTTCTCTTCGACACTTGCCACCGGAGCGGTCTACGACAATCTGGTCGCAGAAGGGTACAAAGTTATTTGCCTAGGTGCCAAGACGTATGAAGAATCCATAGATGTGGTGGAGGCCATTTCCGACGCCATCGGCCTCGATTCTTCCGGTTCGGTAAGCAATATGACAAGTGCCAGAGATACAGTGATAGAAAATATAGCAGACATCGCCGAAGAAGACAGGCCGAGAGCGATATATATATCCGTGACAGGCGACACCATAAAAGTCTACAACAGCGGACTTGCAGTATCCATGATAGAAATGTGCGGAGCGACGAACGCAGGAAGCAACGGAAGTTCGGTGACATCCTACAACTCGGACACGTCGGCTGTTATACAGGCCAATCCCGACGTCGTCTTCCTCGACGGCAATTATGACGGGACCGCAGACGATTTCAAAGAGGAATTCAGCCTCCCCTCCAGCTTCAACGTCTACAAGCTGGACAAAGACTGGAATAATCCATGCCCCGGAATGGCGGCCGGACTCGAAGCGGTCTATATCCAGCTCTACCACACGCCCCTCTACGGCGACGGAGGCTCATTAATTTCGGAGAACGGAGCGCTGATAGCGGTATCCATTGTGACGCTGATAGCAATAATCGCTGTCGCGGTCGTGCTGGTCAGGCGTCACTAAGCTTTATACCGAACATATCTCCCTTACGAAGACCGTGAAAATATGGACAGGCGAAAGAAAACAGCAATCATCTTGATAGCGTTGGCGGCGGCATTCGTCCTGCTTTTATTTCTGGAGCTGAGATGGGCGCAGCTGTGGCTCCTATCCCCTCAGGAGGTCTGGGAATCTCTGACTGGGGAGAACAGGAACTACCGCATCATAGTCGTGGACCTCAATCTGACCCGTGTGCTGTTCGGTATGATAGTGGGTGCCGGCCTGGCGATGGCCGGTGCGGTCATGCAGGCCCTGTTCAAGAACCCGATGGCCTCGCCTTATACTCTCGGGCTCTCGTCAGGCGCCGCATTGGGCGCCGCATTGGGAATTCTCTTCCCTCTTTCGTTCGTACCTGCGATCGCATCGGTTCCGATTCTGGCTTTCGTTTTCTGTCTGGGGACCATGTTCCTCGTGTACTCTATTGCCAGGGTGGGCAACCAGACGCACATGGAGACTCTTCTGCTGGCCGGAATAGCCGTAGCGGCATTGGCGCAGGCGGCGGTCTCCCTGCTCACGTACATAGCGGGCGAGAGCATCACGGAGATAGTCTTCTGGGGGATGGGCAGCCTGACGGTAAGCCTCCCATGGGTCAAGATCCCGATAGTGCTGGTCCTCAGCGCCGTGGGCATATTCGCAATGCTCTATTACGCCAAGGACCTGAACGCCATGATGCTGGGGGACGCCCATGCCATGGACCTTGGAATCGACGTAAAAAAGACAAGGCTGGCACTGTTGATCGCCTCGTCTCTCGTCACCGCGGCGGCGGTATGTTTCGTGGGAACCATCGGCTTCGTAGGCCTTGTGATCCCGCACATACTCAGGATACTTTTGGGTCCGGACAACCGTCTGCTTCTGCCGATGTGCGTGCTGACCGGAGGGATATACCTTGTAGGATGCGACTATCTGGCACATCTCTTCGCCCAATCTCTGGGCGTCATGCCCATAGGCATAGTGACATCTCTGATAGGCGCCCCGTATTTCATCTATCTTCTAAGGAGGAGAAAAAAGGAGGTGGGATGGGTATGAGCCTGGATATCCGTGAATTATTCTACAATTACGATGGGAAGCCCGTTCTCAAAGACGTTTCGTTCCTGGTCAAGGAGGGAGAGGTCCTGGGGATACTGGGGCCCAACGGATGCGGAAAGACGACCCTGTTGGGTAATCTGAACAGGAATCTGAGCCCCAAGGGCGGATGCGTGTTCCTGGACGGCAAGGACCTTCACGGTTACAGAAAAAAAGACATAGCAAAAGAGATAGCGGTGGTCCCGCAGGACAGCCGCGTAGGTTTCTCGTTCACCGTAAGGGAGATAGTCTCCATGGGCAGGATGCCGTTCCAGGATGCTTTTCAGGGAGACTCCTCGGAAGACCTCAGGATAATCGAAGACGCGATGAGGAAGACCAATGTTCTGGACATGGCCGACCGATACGTGAACACCATGAGCGGCGGGGAAAGGCAGAAGGTCATAATCGCCAGGGCCATGGCGCAGACGCCTAAGATACTGCTGATGGACGAGCCCACGCTACATCTCGATATAAGCGCCCAGTTCGACATTCTCGACTTGGTCTACTCTCTTTCGAGGAGCGAGGGACTGACAGTGGTCATAGTATCACACGACCTTCCTATGGTGGCCCGCTACTGCGATAGGATACTGATGATCCACGACCATACGATCCACGCTCTAGGCAGGACCGAAGAGGTCCTCACCCCCGAGAACATGCGTACGGTTTTCGGAGTTGACGCGGAACTTTCTGTCGACCCGAAATCAGGCCGCAACACGATAACGATGCACGGTTCCGCGACAAGCAGAACATAAAGTGCCAGATCGAAGAATTATAAATGGCGCCCCGGTCGGAATTCGAATCCGAGTCGGAGCCTCGACAGGGCTCCATGATAGGCCACTACACTACCGGGGCGCACTTCCTGATAATATGAAACACTATATAAGGTTATCAGCAACACGGGCCCCAGCGCTTCCCTGCTGGTAGTTTCATAAGGTTAAAAATAGGCTTAGGAGTATATGTGTAGAGGAGATAAATCATGCCGGAAGCCGTTGTGGCCGATTATATGGTGAGGGACGTCCTCACGATCACACCAGACATGACCGTCAGCCAGGTCAGAGAAAAGATAATCTCGTCCAGTTTCCATGGGTTTCCCATCGCCGAGAACGGTTACCTCCTCGGCTTCATAACATCCAAGGAACTTTTGAGATACATCTATACTCCGGACGCCAAGATGCGTGAGGTCATGAGGCGCGGCACCCTCTGCGCCGTGCCTTCTATGTCTATAGATGACGCCACCAGGATACTTTTCAGGTACGGCCTCAGGAACCTGCCGGTCGTCGACGAGAACCGCAAGCTTGTGGGCATAATATCGAACATAGATATCGTACGATCGCAGATCGAGAAGTCCAGGCCCGGGAAGGTCATGACGGTTAAGAACTTCATGGAGCAGCAGAACGGCCTCAGGATGCGTATCGTGAACAAGGAGATCCCGATGGACCAGATGCTGCCGACGCAGAAAGAGGTCTACATGGACGAGCTCATAGGCCGTCAGTACGAGATCAAGAGAGGGCTCAACGAACCGATCATCGTGATCGCCAGACGCAACGGGTATCTGGTGGTCGATGGCCACCATAGGATAATGGCGGCGAAAAAGCTGGGTCTGACAAGCTTCAAGGCGATAGTCCTGGAGCCCAACAAGTTCGATGTCAAGCTCGGGCTGGAGAAGACGGCCGAGAGATGGAATCTGAAGACCCTTGACGATGTGAAGATAATCGAAGGGTCCAAGCACCCCCTCATGGAGGCGGCCACGATGCTCCTGCCCGACGAGGACGCCGTATCGATCAACCGCAGGCTCGTGGACAACAGCGATTCAGGTTCTGATTTGAAATTTTAAAAATTATGTAAATGGTTTCAAGGCGGCCGCGGTCAGTTCCTGCCGGAAAGCCCGCGCAGCTGTCTAAGTATCAATTTCTGTTCGACGGAGGCAATGGACTTCTTGGTCTTGACCACGGTGTCCGGGTTGAGGGATATCGAGTCTATTCCGCACTCAACGAGGAATTCTGCGAACTCCGGGTATACGGAGGGCCCCTGGCCACATATGCCCACGGTCTTGCCATTCCTGTGGGCCACTTCGATCAGCTGTCTGATGGCCCTCTTCACGCCCTCGTTCCTCTCGTCGAAGTATCCCATCCTTCCGAGCACGTCGGAATCGCGGTCCACTCCGAGGACAAGCTGGGTCAGGTCGTTCGACCCGATCGAGAACGAATCGCAATACTGGCAGAACTCTTCGGCCATGAAGATGTTTACAGGAACTTCCGCCATAAGGTACAGCTTCAGGGTCGTTCCCCTCTTGAGGCCGATCTCGCCCATCATCTCCGTGATGTCCTGGACTTCCTCTATCGTCCTTACGAACGGGAGCATTATGTTGAGATTCTTCAGTCCCATCTCGTCCCTGACCTTCTTGATGGCCTTGAGCTCGCAGATGAATGCGTCCCTGTAATCCGGGGAGACGTATCTGGAGCATCCGCGCCATCCGATCATGGGATTGTCTTCGTTCGGTTCATAGTCCGCACCGCCCCGCATGTCGCGGTACTCGTTCGTCTTGAAGTCGGAGGTCCTCAGCACCACGGGGCGGGGGTAGAACGCCCTCGCGACCTTGGCGATGCCCTCGGCGAGCTTTTCTATGAGCTCGTCCGAGCGTCCGTCGGCTATGACGTACATGGGGTGCTCTCCGATGTAGTTGGTGAACAGGAACTCGCTCCTCATGAGGCCTACGCCGTCGCAGGGCAGCGCCGCCACCTCGTCGGCTTTGGTGGGCATGCTCATATTCACCATGATCTTGGTGCCAGTGACGGGCACGTACTCGGCCGCCACGGACTGGGTGTCGGCATGCTGCACAGCGGCCTTCTTCCTGATCTCCCCTTTGTAGACGGTACCGGTCGTGCCGTCAACGGTGACGACCATACCGTCCTTGAGCACGGACGTGGCGTTGCCGGTCCCTACCACGCAGGGAGTGCCCAGCTCCCTGGATATGATGGCGGCATGGCATGTCATTCCTCCCTCGTCGGTGACGATGGCCACGGCCCTGGACATCGCAGGTACCATGTCGGGCATGGTCATCGTTGTGACCAGCACGTCCCCGTCCCTTATGACGTCCAGGCTCATGCTTATGTCGTATACTACCACGCGTCCCGTGGACAGTCCGGGGCTTGCGCCCATTCCGGTGGTGATCACATTCTCCTGCGACGCGTCGCTGCCGGCGGACTCGTTGGTCTTGGAGTCCCCGACGGCGGTTATCGGTCGGGCCTGGACGATGAACACCCTGCCGTCCTCGATGCACCACTCCATGTCCATGGGCTTTTCGTAGTGGATCTCGATCTGCCTTCCTATCTCGGCTATCTCCAGTATCCTGTCGTCGGGGATCTTCTGGGCGCTCTCCAGCTCGGGAGGCACATCCTTCTTTACCGCCCCGCCGGTCTTGCCCCTCACATATTTCCACTTCTGTGTGGATTTTCTTGTCTTTTCTTTGTTGATCTTCATCTCGTTCTTGTCGACGACGTATGTATCGGGGGTCACTTCTCCGCCGACAATAGCTTCCCCGAGGCCGTAGCCGGCCTCGATGATGATGTTGTTGGCCCCGCTGTTGGGGTCCACGGTGAACATTATTCCGGAGATCTCGGAGTTGACCATCTTCTGAACGACGACGGCCAGTTTAATTTCCTCGCTGGCGTATCCGCGCTTCTGGCGGTACGAGATCGCCCTGGCGGTGAACAGGGAGGACCAGCACTTCTTCACCTTATCCATAAGGTCCTCCTCTCCGGTGACGTTGAGATATGTCTCCTGCTGGCCTGCGAAACTCGCGTCCGGCAGGTCCTCGGCCGTGGCGCTGGACCTGACGGCGACGAATCCTTTCTTTCCCTTGGGGAACAGGACGTTGTATTTGGACAGCACCTCGGATCTCAGGTCTTCGGGGACCTCTCCTCCTTCGATCATCTTCCTTATGCGGTCGGAGGCTTCGGCCAGGCTCTGGTCCGAATTCTCGTTGATGGTCGTCAGCTCCTTTTCGACCGCTTTGGTCAGGTTGTTCTTTTCAAAGAAATAGTCGTAGGCTTTTGTTGTCAGAACAAATGCTCCCGGAACCGGGAAACCGGCAAAGGTCAGTTCTCCAAGGTTTGCTCCTTTACCACCTACCAGCGGAATGTCCTCGACACGCAGCTCATTGACGTCTACAATTCTGTTTTCCATCTAAGTCCCCCGTAGGAAAGAATTTGGTTGCACCAGATGCACTGTGCGGAATAAGGCCTTCTTTTTAATATTGTTTGCCCTGACCAACAACAATACTGGTAGGTATGTTCAGGACTCGGCTGGTTTATATGTGTATTCGATATTCGTACAATTAACCACAACATTCGTAGAATTAAGGCGGAAAATTAAGAATTTCGCCATAAAATTCGTACGAAAGTGGAATTTCATTCTCATACAAAGCGGAAGGCTTTAAATCAGATGTCGCTTTGACGTAACTGATGGTTCCCATGGACATGGAAATAGTTTGGCATGGTAGAGGCGGGCAGGGCGTCGTCACAGCGAACGAGATCCTCGCCGAAGCGGCTATCAGTGCCGGAATGTATGTGAAAGCGTTCCCTGAATTCGGACCGGAGAGGATGGGAGCTCCGATCAGAGGGTTCACCAGGATCTCCGATAAGCCCGTCAGGGTTCACAGCCAGGTTTACGAACCGGACATCGTGATCGTTTTGGACGGCACTCTGATCGGCAAGGTCGACGTGGCCGCCGGACTTAAAGACGACGGTTTTATACTGGCCAACTACGACGGCACGCCGGCAGAGCTTCAGGCGGCCATCGGAACTGACCTGGAGTGCCACACCGTAAACGCTACGAAGATTTCCATCGAGGAGATCGGGAGGCCCATGGCCAACACGTCCATGCTGGGCGCGCTGGTAAGGATAAGGTCCATAGTCGACTTTGACACGATGGCCGACCATGTCATCAACAAGCTCGGAGCAAAGCTCTCTGAAAAAGTTATCGAGAAGAACCTTTCGGCTCTTAAGAGGGCGTACGAGGAGGTGCAGTGATGGCGAAGATCAAGATCAAAGACATGCCTATCGGGGCCAGGGTCTGCAGCCCGGGAAGCTCCGAGGCAATACTCACGGGAGACTGGAGGTCATACACTCCGGTCGTCGACAAAGAAAAGTGCATCAACTGCCTCAACTGTTGGATGTTCTGCCCCGACAACTCGGTAATAATCAAAGAAGGCCGCCTCGAAGGGTTCAAGATGAGCCACTGCAAGGGTTGCGGCATATGCGCGCAGATATGCCCCAAGAAGGCCATCACGATGACGGAGGCCTGATCATGGCAAAGAAAAAGCTGGAAGACATAGCAATCAACGGCGACGGCGCCGTCGCATACGCATGGAAACAGATCGATCCCGACGTGTGCGCGGCATACCCCATCACTCCCCAGACCATAATAGTCGAGGACTTTTCGAAGTTCGTCGCCAACGGGGAGGTCAAAACAGAATACGTCTGCGTCGAGTCCGAGCACAGCGCCCTGACGCTTTGCGCGGCGTCCTGTTCAGCGGGCGCGAGGACCTTCACAGCCACTGCGTCCCAGGGTCTGGCGTACATGTGGGAGATGCTCCCCATCACGTCGTCCATGAGGGTCCCGCTGGTGATGGCCGTCGCAAACAGGGCGGTCAGCGGGCCGATTAACATCAACAACGACCACGGCGACGCCATGGCCGCCAGGGACACAGGCTGGATCCAGATGTTCGCAGACAATGTCCAGAGCTCCTACGACAACGCCATCATGGCGCCCAGGATCGCAGAGCACCCGGACGTGCAGCTCCCGATAATCACCAACCTCGACGGTTTCATCCTGACCCACGCGGTCGAGAGGATGACCCCTGTCGACACCGATGACGTGAAGAAGTTCGTAGGCGAGTTCGAGCCGGTCTGCCCGTTGCTGGACTACAAGCACCCCACGTCCCACGGGATGCTCGACGGGCCCGACTTCTATTACGCGCACAAGCACCAGCAGGTCGAAGCGATGGACAAGGCCTTAGAGGTCGCCGAGCAGGTGTTCAAGGAGTTCAAGAAGCTCACCGGCAGGGAGTACCACCTGGTGGACGAGTACAGATGCGAGGATGCCGAGTATATCGCCATAATTCTGGGCTCTTCCTACGGCACCATGCAGGAGACCGTCGACCGGATGCGCGACGCCGGCATCAAGGTCGGGGCCGCCATGCCTCACATATACAGGCCGTGGCCGGAGAAGGAGATCGCCAGGATAATCAAGGGCAAGAAAGCTGTCGCGATATTCGACAAGCACGTCAGCCTGGGGGCTTACGGGCCTCTGTATCCGGAGGTCGTCGCCGCGGCCACAGACCTGGAGGAGATGCCGAAGATGTACAACTTCATATATGGCATCGGAGGGGCGGACACCAGCGTATCGATCCTTAAAGGAGCTATGGAGTCCGTGATCAAGGGCAGTGCAGACAAGATAAACTACGTGGGGATGAAACTATGACAACATCGCTTAAAAGCCTCAACCAACTGCCTGTCAAGCTGACGAGCGGGCACAGGCTCTGCGCCGGATGCGGCGAACCCATACTCGCCAAGCAGATACTCATGGGCACCCAGAGGCCGCTGGTGGTCTCGCTGTCCACCGGATGCTTCGAAGTCTCGACTACGGTGTACCCGTACACCTCGTGGAACGTGCCTCTTATACACACGGCCTTCGGGAACGGCGCGGCAACATGCGCAGGCGTCGAGGCGGCCTACCAGTCTCTGAAGAGGCAGGGTAAGATCAAAGAGGAGATGAACTTCGTCAATTTCGCCGGCGACGGCGCCACCTACGACATCGGGCTCCAGGCCCTGTCAGGTGCTATGGAGAGGGGCCACCAGATGCTTTACGTGTGTCTGAACAACGAGGCGTACATGAACACGGGCATTCAGAGGTCGAGCGCTACCAACATGGGCACCGATACGACCACTTCGCCCGCCGGGTCCGTTTCCTCGGGTAAGCAGGGGTATTCGAAGGACCTCACTGCGATCATGGTCGCCCACAACATCCCCTATGTCGCACAGGTGTCACCGCACAACTGGAGAGACACGGTAGAAAAGGCGAAGAAGGGATTCGATTGCGGAGGCGCCGCGTTCATCAACGCGATCACGCCCTGTCCCAGGGGATGGAGGACCGCTCCCTCGATGACGGTGGACATGGCTAAGCTGGCCGTCGAGACGTGCGTCTGGCCCCTCTATGAGGTCGTCGACGGCAAATATGCGCTCACCGCAGAAAGCCTCAAGATCGCCGATGGGAAGGCCGAGAAGAAGCCGGTCACGGACTGGATCAACGCCCAGGGCAGATACAGGCATCTCAAGGAGGAGCGCTGGGCGCCCGTCGTAGAGAAGATGCAGGCCAACATCGACAGCAGATGGGAAAAGCTCATCCGCCTGACCGAACATTAAACCATAAAGGGGGTCCGCCCCCGTTTCTCATTTTCATGCTGTCCGGCATGGCGCCGGATTTTTTGATTTAATATTATTTTTATAATTATTAACATTTAGTAACAATAATTTAATATTAGTATGTAGTAACACGAGTTCGGGTAAAAGTACCCGGAGATAATGAAAATGTGGTTGGTAATTTTTGCGATCTCTGCCCTTGTCACCACCGGAATATACTTGTTCCAGACTCAGAAGCATAACTTGGGATATCTTTCCCTCGGCCTCTGGGCGCTGACGGCCTGTGTGTTCGTAGACCATGTGATGGGGTGGTTCGCCGAGGGTGCGGAGGGGCCGTTTTTTGAGATCGGCGCCGAGCCCCTGGTCCTGAGCGTCTGCATGCTGATGCCCATATTTGCCGTATGGGAGCTGGCGACGATAGTGCAGAGGACGCGTTCCCATGCCCCCATGGGCGCAGAAGAGAAGGAAGAAACGAAGGAGGTATGTTGAATGGCTTGTTTTTTGGTACCCGTGGCGGTCGCGGTAGTGATGACCGTATGTGCAAGATGGATTCCTGAGAAATATCATATCGGGTGGCTCAATGTGATGCTGTGGTCTGCCGTCGGAGCTCTGGCGGTCGAGCATTTCTGGAGCGGCGAGGTCGTCCCGTGGTTCCCGTTCTTGACGGCTATGGCCACGCCGGGGGACACCTCCCTGATGCTTAACGAGATGGCGACGATAGGCGGAGCCATGCTGATAAGCACCGTGGCGATATGGGCCGTCCTAGTGCTGGTGCACGGCAGGTATGCGGAGGCATCTAAGCCCAGGGCGGTCGCCTGATCGGGACGGGATGCGGATACTTTCAAACTTTTTATTATTTAATATTAATTTTTAATATCGTAATACCAACTGCATACTATTTATAACTAATATGCACATGTGCCATTACACATAATGGGCTAGCAAAGCTCTGCCAAGGCATTTATGTCTCCGTTCAAACCCATTACCGGCGCCCACACCGCCGGGCCATTCTTTCAAACCTATCGGAAGTACGGATCCGGACAATGTTCCGGAAAAAGTCTCCTGAAAGACAAAGGATGATGCTGTGCTACGAAAACAGCCACCGCTGAAAGAGAGAAATGAAAAGTGGCTGACAGCGTTTCTGAGTTCCCGTACGCTTGCGCAGTACAGTACAGACAGAGACGCAGGCGGGCTTTACTTCCGGGTTCGGAATGGGACCGGGTGTTTCCCCGCCGCTGTGGCCGTCAGACCAATACCGACGATACATAGATGGTATAAATACTTTATTTTGAAAATGTCTGAAGTACGATCAGAACAGCATATATGTCGCGGCGGCCACACCGCCGGGCCATTCTTTCAAACCCATCGGACGCATGGATCGAAGTTGAATTTCGGATAACAATCGCTTCCGAAAGATACGGAGGACGATGCGGCCCTATGGGAAACAGCCACCGCTGAAAGAGAGAAATGAAAAGTGGCTGACAGCGTTTCTGAGTTCCCGTACGCTTGCGCAGTACAGTACAGACAGAGACGCAGGCGGGCTTTACTTCCGGGTTCGGAATGGGACCGGGTGTTTCCCCGCCGCTGTGGCCGTCAGACCAATACCGACGATACATAGATGGTATAAATACTTTATTTTGAAAATGTCTGAAGTACGATCAGAACAGCATATATGTCGCGGCGGCCAGAATGGCCCCCGAGATCCCGGTGATGAAATTATTCGTGTATTTCGATATAACGCGGTCCTCGATCGTAGCTCCGAAAAAGCTGTCCAACAGATTTCCGGCCATTCCCGCGACCATGGGCAGGACGATCAACCAACTGAGGTCGCGGAACAGTACCGTCCACCCGATGAGCGAAACCACAGCGGCCGCTACCAGCGACACGGACAATCCCAGTATGGACACCCCGCCGTTGGTCCCGGCCTCCACCCTCTTCAGCGTGGTGACGAGCCATACGCGTTTGTCCCTTACGCCTATCTCGCTGGCGACCGTGTCGGACGCCGCGACGGCCACAGACCCGATATAGGCCACGATGAAGATGCTGTCGTGGCCGGTCGTTGCAAAATCGACAATGGCCACCAAGGCGGGCGCAAGGGCCACGCCGACGATGTTCTTCCAGGTCCTCTCGCCGTGCTTCCCTTCCTGGAGTCCGTCCCTCTTCTTTTCCTTGAAGGCGAACCTGGTCGCGGCGAAACCTATGGCCGCGAATATAACCAGCATCATGAGCCAGTCGAGGCCCCCCATGAGCCCGATCACCAGCAGCACCGCGGCTGCCGCGGCCGTGCCGTCCGGGGTAAGCATTCCGACCTTCAGTGCCGCTAGAGACAGTGCTAAGGAGAGCATTACGGCCAACGCGGCCTGCAGCAAAAGGTCCATGGGCGGAGTGATTGATGGGGCAGTAATTAATGATGCGCCGAAAGCGTTAATTACATAATGCTCTCGAGGACCTATGTGGCGTACTCGATGCACTGGGACTTGTTTTCAAGAGGGAAGAACATCACTTTTCCCTGCACGTACAGCGTGGCCTCCATATCTCCGCACATGAAGACGATCATCATCCCGTCTTTCTGCTTGATCGCATGCCCCTTATTCCCGATGGCCTCTGCGGCCTTTTCCATGTCAAGTTCGAATTCTTCCTGAGGGACGGCCATGAGCGCCGCGCCGCCGCAGAGGCGGGCGATCGTGAATTTCATGCCCTCAGTTCCTTCAAGGTCTTCCGCACGTCCGCGTGAAAGTCCTCGAGCGTCGATTCGTTGATGAACATGATGTCTGCCAGGGCGATGACCTCGGCCTGTCCCCAGGATATCTCCCGGGTGTCGCGGTCCGCAAACTCGACCCATTCCCTCGGGGCGTCCTCCCTTCCGCGTTTGACGAGCCTCCCGTACCTGGTGTCGGGGCTCGAGTGTATCGCGATGATGTACACGTCCTCGCTGAGGGTCCTGAACGCGTCTACCTCCTCCATGCTCCTGCAGCCGTCCACCAGAAATATGCCGCCGGTCATCTTCTCCAGGGCCTTCTTGGCCCAAATGTCCTTGCCCTTCTTCTTCCTGGCCTTGTCTGCGAACTCGCCGATGGTGAGGCCCTTTTCGGAGCGGTAGTCGGCATAGTGCTCCCGCACGATGTCGCCCATCCTCAGGAAGGGTATGTCCATTTCGCGGGCCACGGTCAGCAGTTCTTCTTTGCCCGATCCGGGCATTCCGGTCACGATGAATATCTTCATAGTAAATTGTCCGAGATGTTGCACAGTTCTCTGTCGCAGTACGAGCACCTGAGCTTGGTGGGGCGTCTGCTGATCACCGCGAACTCGGTCTCGATGGGCTCGTTCTTGTTGGTGATGCAGTTGGGGTTGCAGCACTTGGCGAGCCCCGTCACATGGTCTCCGAGGACGACCCTGAACTTCTCAGCGACATAGTAGTCCCTGATGATGGAGATCGTGGCGTCCGGAGCGATAAGCGCTATCTTGTCTACCGTCTTCTGGTCAAGCTCGCAGTCCTCTATCTTGACGATGTCCTTCCATTCCGCCGACTTTCTGGACGATACATGTATGCCGACGCTTATGGTCGAGTCCATATACTCGTTGACGCCGAGGATCTTCAGCACGTTAAGGGCCTGTCCGGTGGCTATGTGGTCGATGACGGTCCCGTTCCTGATGGGGGCCAGTTTTACCTCCTTTATCGCCTTGACGTCCATCAGATCTCGCCTCCCAGTATGGCGCAGAGAAGAGCCATTCTTACGGGCACGCCGTTGAAGGCCTGCTGGAAGTACTTGGCGTGCTCCGACGAGTCGACCTCGGGTGCGATCTCGTCTATCCTGGGGAGGGGGTGCATGATCGCCATGTCCCTCCTGGCCTCCCTGAGCATGGCATTGTTTATGCGGTATGTCCCGGCCACCTTCTTGTATTCGGCCGGGTCGGGGAACCTTTCCTTCTGGATTCTGGTTACGTAAAGCACGTCCGCCTTGTCGATTACTTCCTCCAGGCTAGTGGTCTTCGCGGGCCTGCATCCTTTCTCTTTGATGTGATTGATTATCTCGTCAGGCATCTGCAGGGTGTCGGGGGCCACGAGTGTCAGCTTGGCGCCGAACATCGTTAGGGCTTCTGCGAGGGAATGGACGGTCCTTCCGTACTTCAGGTCGCCGACCAGCACCACGTTGAGGCCGTCGAGGGACCCTTTAGCCTGGCGCATCGTGAACAGGTCGAGCAGCGTCTGGGTCGGATGGGACCCGGCTCCGTCCCCGGCGTTGATGACGGGATTGATGGAGAAATTGGCCGCCAGACGCGCTGCGCCCTCGTACGGGTGCCTCAGGACTATGAGGTCGCAGTACGCGTCGACCATCCTTATCGTGTCGGCCAGCGTCTCGCCCTTGGATATGGATGTCATGGACATCTCGGACACGTCTATGACGTCGCATCCGAGCCTGTAGGCGGCGCTTTCGAACGAGAGCTTAGTGCGTGTCGAAGGTTCGAAGAACAGGTTGCCCAGTATCTTTCCGTGAAGAACCCGGTCCACCTTTTCGCCGGTAGCGTACGGCACCATTTTTTCGGATAGGTCGAGGATCGATTCGATCTCTTCCCTTGTCAGGTCCCTTATGGAAACGACGTCCCTGTCATAGAAGTCCATGGTGGCTAATCCTGCCATTGTGATATAATTCTTCGCCCGCGCGTACCAACATTAATTAACGGGAGGGCTCTCACTGAATGCAGATGCTGGACATTATCGCTAGGTCCCATAGGGGAAGGGTCTGCAAATACAAGGACGGAGAGAACGATCTGACCACTCCTGCGGTCGTAACCCTGGGAAGGTCGGCCGGGCCGTTCATATCGCTGGAGCCCGAAGGAAGGGTCCTGCATTTCATGGGCACCGATGTGCCTTTGGACGAAGGGCTGCTGACCACAGTTTCGTCGGGCCGCGGAGGCCTTCGCGGGGTGTACGGCAAGATATGCATCCTCAGACTGCCTATAGACGGCACAGAGGAGATCCCGGAAGGCTGCGAGGTGGTCGTCGTCCCGAACGCGTTCGAACTGAGGCGTGATGCCAGAAAGCTTCCGGACGCTGTGATCAAGATCAGAGAGGCCGCGGGCTTCGGGCGTCTGGTGTACATGTCCGGGATCGCCGAGCCGTCAACCCTGTCCATTCTCAGCTACATGGGCGTGGATATCTTCGACGACGTGCTGCCCAGCGCCGCCGGCCTCATGGGCGTGAGGATGATCCCCGAAGGCGAGGTGGCCATGGGCTACGACGTCTCCAGGGAGAACACGAGGGCCCTGAGGGAAGAGGCGGAGAAGGTTGCGTTGTTCTCGACATCGGGACGCCTGAGGGAGCTGGTGGACCAGAGGTCTTCCGCATCGCCCTCCTCCGTCGCGCTTCTGAGGCTTTACGACGGCCAGGGCTACGCCTACCAGGAGGAGGCCTGCACCCTCACGGGCGGAAGATTCTGCAGCAACACCGTACAGGCCCTTCGCAGGCCGGACACGGAGCGATACCGCAGGACCATGGCGGGCCGGTACAGGAGGCCGGACCACAAGAGGATACTGCTTCTTCTGCCGTGCTCCGCAAGGAAACCCTATCACACGTCTAAGTCCCACAAGGCATTCTCGTCGGCCATACACACGGGCGACCACGACACCCTGGTGCACGAGGTGATAATCACCTCGCCCCTGGGGCTTGTGCCCAGGGAGCTGGACGTTTTCTATCCGGCCAATGCTTATGACATACCCGTGACAGGAGAATGGAACTGCCAGGAGAAGCAGATGATCCGGTCGATGCTGTCCGAGCTCCTCGGACAGGGTTACGACAAGGTGATATGCCACTTTCCGGACTACGAGATGATCAAGGACCTGGCGGACATGGAATACACGGTCGAGAACGGAGATCCCACGTCCTTCGCCTCCCTCGGAAGGCTGGACGCATCCCTGAGGGGGGCCGCGAGAGGAATGGACCTCCCGGGCTACATGGTCGACCGCAAGGAGAACATACGTTCGGTCCTGCGTTTCCAGTTCGGACAGGAGGCCGCCGACGCCATAATGGACGAGAACACGTTCGCAACGGGAAAATTCCCGTACTGGAAGATCATCAGGGAGGATCCGGGGGACAGGTCTAAGAAGACCCAGCTCGGCATGCTGACTCCCGAGAGAGGCATGATATCGCTTACTCTGGAGGGCGCGGAAGTCCTGTCCGGGACCGGAAAGTACACTGTGATGATGAACGATTTCGAACTCAAGGGCAACCTGTTCGCGGTCGGAGCGGTCGGAGCGGACCCTGACATAAGGATAGGGGACGAGGCAGTGATAATGCGCAACGGAAAGGTCGCAGGCGTAGGGGTGGCCGAGATGTGCGGCAGAGAAATGGTCCAGATGAACCGCGGAATGGCGGTCCGCGTCCGTCATAAGTCAAAATAATTCCGGTCCCGTACTTTCAGTCACTTTCGGCGACCTCCCCTGATTCAATTCATATACTGCGTCATCGATGATTGAGTAAGAAGGCCGGAAGTGCATCCCCCGACGCATCTGAAAGTCTTCTACCAGAGGCAGGGACATTCGCATCCCATCCAACAGCCCTGCCTCTGTTTTCATTTTTCCAGATCGTCACTCTGTTCGGGTGAAAGGTCCTCCAATCTGGAGATCGCTTCTTCGTTTCCCTTTTCCGCGGCCTTTTTCAGGAATTCCAGGGCCTTCTTCATGTCGCAGTCCGTGCCGCAGCCGTCCCGGTACATGTAGAAAAGCGCAACGAGCGCCTGGTCGAAGCCCTTGCCGGCGGCATCCGTTATCAGCGCAAGGGCGCCCCCCATGTCCTGGGGAACGCCTTTGCCGTCCCTGTACATAAGGCCCAGGCGGTAAGATCCCGCGGCGAGCCCGCCCTCCGATGCAATCCTGAACAGCCGGAACGCCGAATCGAAATCGGCGACCCTCTGACCATCCTTGTTTACGAATCCATGCTCCAGCATATCTCCCAGAGTAAGGGCGGCTCCGGGAGAACCGTTCTCTGCGCCCATCTTGAAGAATTCTACGGCCTTGTCGATGTCCTTGTCCACTCCTATCCCGTTCAGATAGCATGCCCCGACTTCGAACGCGGCCTCGCAGTCTCCGGACCTTGCCGCTCTTTTGAGTTTCCACAGGCTTCCTTCGCGACCGAACACATGCGGTCATGGGCCCGGAACGCTATATCGGTTGCGCTCCGTAACGTAAATAAGGTCAATCCTGTAGCTCGTCAGAATATTTCATGCTCAGCTTCGAAAGCCATACGCTGAGCGCAAGTCCGAGTACCAGCGCCGCCACGCCACCGATGGCTTCGGCCCCGGTGTCAGTGGCGGTCAGGGTGTTGTAGGCCACCAAAAACGTGGAGCCGACCGTGAGGCCGAATATCATATAGAACGTAGATTTGCGGTAGGACCTAAGGGCCCACGTAACTATCTTTGCGAACAACACCAGCCCGGCGACGAGGCCGATTCCGAAAAGCACTATGACCACGATATCGAAGTCGGTGAAGGAATTTATCAGTGGCTTGTAGAGCCCCATCGCCAGCAATATGGCGCTCCCGCTCACTCCAGGCGCGATCTTGGAAGCCGCTATTACAAGTCCGGTGACGATCAGTACGGCATACATGGTCCCGCCATGTACTATTCCGTCATCTCCGCCCGTCTCTTCCATGGTCCCGGCGAACATAAGCAGCACCGTTATGGAGATACCGGCCGCCAGAGCGACAAAGTTAAGCGCGGAGCCTTTCTCCCCGTCCTCCTGCGTCATCTTGTAGACGTCGGGAAACTGCCCGACTATCAGTCCCGTGAAGAAGAACATTGCCGGAACCTCGAGATTTGCCATAAGCCAATCCAATCCGAAGGCGGTTACGGCCATTCCTAGGACCATCCCCCCGCCTACAAAAAGCAGGAACCTGAAATCGGTCCTCCATTTGTGGAAGATGTCTCCGAGGTCCTCCATCAATCTCTCGTATATCCCGAAAACTACGGCGGCCACGCCGCCGCTGGCGCCCGGAAGGATGCTCAGGACGCCTATGAACGCACCGACAAGACCGTTCTTTGCATCAGCGATCCTTCCCATAAGGCAATGTCAGCAAATTGCCGTATTTAAAGGGCGCTGGCATGGAAATCGTCCTTTCCGATTGCGGCCCTTGTGACGGGCCCGCCCGTGGTAAAGATCTCATGCATTTACCAATGAATTACTCAATGATTAGACATTTATCAAATTATTAATATATGATTAGACATTTGTCTAATTAGCTTCAATTTAACTGTACAAATCTAGTGAAAATGAGGCAACAATTGGAGGTTCAAGATGAAGTTGGGAATAATGGTGGCGGTCGCAGCGGCCGCGATAATGACGGTATCGCTCTTCCTGCTGCCTGAGGTGTCCGCCGATACCGCTGAAATACTGTCGGGCGGCGTCGAAGGGGCACTGGACCATACTGATATGGCATGGGTTATGGTGGCGACGGTACTGGTTTTCATGATGGCTCCCGCCTTGGCGCTTTTCTACGGGGGGATGCTGAGGAAGCAGAGCATGACGTCCACCATCGCCCAGTGTATAATGGGCGTCGCACTGGTTTTAGTGATATGGGCGGCGGTGGGATACTCTCTGGCGTTCAGCGGGGACATAGGCGGGTTCGTTGGGGACCTCGGCTTCGCCCTGATGTACAACGTGCCGTACGGAACGAGCACACTGGGACTTACGATACCCGATATGGAGTTCCTGCTGTTCCAGGGGATGTTCGCAGGTGTGACGGCATGCATCGTGGTCGGGGCCAGCGCCGAAAGGGCCAGGTTTTCCGCCATCATGCTGTTCCTTGCCATCTGGTCGGTCCTCGTGTATGCTCCGATGGCGCACATGGTCTGGGGAGGAGGCATTCTCTCCACGGCAGGAGGATATATCACATCCCTCGATTACGCGGGAGGGACGGTGGTCCACATATGCGCCGGCGTGACCGGCGTCGCGATAGCGCTGGTCCTGGGAAAGAGGAGCGGCAGGACGATAAAGGACCGTCCCCACAGCATCCCCTGGATGTACCTTGGGGCCATACTTCTCTGGCTGGGATGGATCGGTTTCAACGGAGGGTCCGGGCTCGCAGTGAACGAGACACTGGTGCTGGTGGTGGCCACGACCGTAATAAGTTCGACGGTGGCGATGCTGTCCTGGGGCGCGGTCCAGATAATGCATGCGGGGCGCGTGAGCGTCTCCGGCATGTGCGCCGGGTTCCTGTCGGGGCTGGTGGCCATCACTCCTGCATGCGCGTTCGTAAGCCCCGCGTCTGCCGCGCTGATCGGTGCCGTGGCGGCGCCCGTATGCTACTTCGGAGTGATCTTCATGAGGAAGAGGTCCGGGGTCGACGACGCTCTGGACGTGTTCGGGATCCATGGCATAGGGGGGATCTGGGGAGCGATAGCCACAGGTATATTCGCATCCTCCGCTCTCACCGCCACGCCCGGGCTGATCGAAGGCGGAACCGACCTTTTCGCAGGACAGCTGGTGGCTGTAGGATTAACCCTGGCGTACTGTTTCGCGGTATCGTTCGTGATAATGAAGGCGATCTCCTTGGTCATGAGGGTCCGTTACACAGAAGACGAAGAGCTCATAGGTGGAGACATCGCGGAGCACGGAGAGTCCGCATATAACTGAGGCGATGAAATGAAGATGATAGTGGCAGTCATCCGGCCGGAAAGGTTACAGAACGTCAAGGACGCGCTCAGGTGCAACGGGATAATGGGGATGACCATGGTCCCCGTGAAGGGAAGGGGCTCGCAATCGGGCATAAACATATCCACAAGGACCGGGACGTTACGCGTGGACGAGATAGACAAGATGATGCTCGAGATCGTCGTGGAGGACGACCAGAAGCAGTTGACCATAGATACCGTGAAGGAGGCCGCGCTGACCGGACACATCGGAGACGGGCGTATATTCGTCATACCTGTCGAGGAATCGATAAAGGTCCACGACGAATGATCGCAGATTTCCTCCAAACCTTTTACCTTTTTTTTCAAAGCTGTTGTTTGTTAGACATTATTCTGTGACGCGCCATCGATAGGCCGCGATGCGATACGATGCGGATGGGGCAATCTCCGCCCGAAGAAAAAGGTATCAGCCGTCGATGAGATCGTCGGAGCCCTCATAGGTGAAGCGCACACAGTTGGCATGTATCTGCCTAGCCTTGGTCTTGGAGAGCATGCCCAGTTCCAGCCAGGCGGCGTTTATGACCCCGGACGGCGCAAGGCACGTGGCCGACGACACGGAACATATCTCAGGGTCGTAGACCCTGCTGCCACGCCAGTCCGTGACGTCTTTGACGCTGACCGTCTTGCCGAGCCTATCGGCGTATCTTCTGATGAGGTCGCAGTCAGTAGCGATATGGATGTCCAGGTCCCCGTCTTCTCTGATTTTTGCGGTGATCTTGTGCTTCTTGTCGCAGAACGCCATATCGACGATTACGGTGGCCATGCCCTTTGGAACGACATGTGAATACAAAAAACATTCCCGTTTCGGAGATTGAAATAATGAGTGCAGCCGCCGGGATTCGAACCCGGGCGACGAGCTTGGAAGGCTCGAATCCTAACCAGCTAGATTACAGCTGCACCAGGTTCCCTTAATTTTTCACTGGTATATAATCATGATGTAGGTTCCGCCATATCGCTCCCCTGCTGCCCGCATCGGTCCCCGCGGCCCATAAGACGACGCGAACGGCCGGAGAGGAAAGTTTCCCGACCCCGCATCCGCCCCCTGCCTACTTTTATCTACTGAATCCCTCATATCGCTTCCGATGGGTTCAGGGCCGGTATTCCAGAGTTCCTCGGATTTGGCGATGTGGAGGAGGCTTTCGGGGGCTGGGTCTGCTAAGTTTGCACTCGGAAAGAGGGGCAATCCCGCGGAAGCTGTGGCCGACGAGGTGCTGGCCTCCAAAGGCTCCGTGAATTCTGCGGTGCTTGTCAGGCTCATGGACACCCTATTCGACGGGGGCAGCGAACGCCTTTCGTCCATACTCCCGGACCTGGTATCGAAACGCCGGTCCACGGATTGCGCACCCGCGCTGGAGGCCGCGATCCTGTACCAGAGGATGGGGAATTTCGAGGCCGCAGCGGAGATGTTCGAAACGGTACGCGACGGACTGGACATACCTCTGAGGAGCTGCGTGCACGCACGTCTGTTGCTGGACAGAGGCGACAAGCCCTCGGCGAAGAAAGTGCTTCTGCACGGTAGATGCAGCGACCCGTCGGACCAGCAGATATATAAGCTCCTGGAGGAGGCCGACCCGGCAGGCGGGTGGATGTACTATAGGAACATCGAGCTTCTGTACTCAGGAAGGGCCATCGTACCATGCGGGGAAGGGGAGGAGGATGGGCCCCAGCAGAGGTTGTATCACATTTATTCGGATTGGTTCGGCGGCGACCACGATGCCGCCACAGATGCGCTGGTGAGCGCGAAGGAATACGTCGCCAAACATCCCGACTATGTGCTGGCCGCCGCACGGATGTCTGCGGACGAGAAAGATTGGTACTCGGCCGAGGTGCTCTACAACGGTCTCGTCAAACAGGGATGTACCTACATCACCTGCGAGGCCGCCAGGGTCTGCCTGAACGGCGGCAAGATCGACAAGGCGCTGGAACTTTACAGGGATGCAGAGGCATCGGACCCGCATTCCCCGATGGTGATGGAAGGCCTTACCGATGCATACACCAAGATCGGCCGCAGGGACGATGCGGCCCAATGTATGCTTGATTTCCTAGATACCGAGAGGGCGGACCTCGATGCCTATCTTAGATGCGCTGAAAGGCTGGTCTCGGACTCGATGAACGCCCACGCGGAACCGGTCGTCAGAAAGATATTGATGAACTATCCGGAGAACATCAAGGCGAATATCCTCAAATCCATGAACGATTCGGTGAAAGGGGATCATCCGGGTGCATTGGATGCCGCCACGGCCGCCGTCAAATCCGACCCAAAGGATCCGGAATCCCGCCTCCAGCGCGCAAAGGTCCTGTTCGCGATGGGCAGGTCGGAAAAGGCCATGAAGGAGGCGCAGGCGGCGCTCAAGCTCTCTCCTTCCGATATAAGCGTAATGGTCCTCATCAAGGACATATACACTGCCCAGGGGAACAACCGTGCATCACTTGAGATGTGCGAGAGGATATTGAAACTGGACCCCGAAAACGCGGACATAATGTTGGATTCGTCCGAAGTAATGATGGCCATGGGCGACACCGAAGGCTCTCTTTCCTCTTACCGTAAGGCCATAAGGGCCGACCGCAGGCCGGAGAATTTCATTACCGTCATCGAATCCCTCATAAGGGACGGCATGTACAAAGAGGCCGCCCTCCTATGTGAAGAGATGGACGCGGAGTACGGCAGCATAGCGCTCGTCCGCAGGCTCAGAGGCAACGCCGAATATTCCCTCGGAGAATATCTCAGATCATCCGTATCATTTGCCGCCGCCGCGGCGGCCGATCCCTTCTCGCCGGTTATCTGGCACTCCAAGGGGATGGCCGACGAGGCCGCAGGGGACCTGGATTCGGCGGAGGAGGCCTACAACCGGGCGGTCCTGATGGACCTGGACGAGCCGGAGTTCTGGATGTCCAAAGCCTCGGTCCAGGAGATGAAGGGCGACCTTCACGGTGCAGTCGAATCGCTGAACCGTGCGATAGAGCTGAAGCCCGACAGCGCATTCGCGCTTGTGAAGAAGGGGATGATATTCGCACGCGTGGGGAAATACAAGGAGTCTCTCTATTTCATCGACATGGGGATCATGGTGGACGTCTGGAACAAAGACATCTATGTCGTCAAGAAAGAGATATGCATGCACGCTGGCATGTACGAGGAGGCCATCGGCGTATGTTCGGACATATCCACGATAGATCCCAAGGACACCTTTGCGATAACCGATGCGGCGGAATGCATGATGAAACTCGGTAACCGCAGCGGAGCATTGTCTTTCATCAATTCCAAGCTTGCCAAGGACCCGTCGTCCATTCCCCTGCTTCTTTCTAAGAAAAGCATACTGACATCCATGGGCAATTACCCAGAACTCATAGCCACATGCTACAGGATTTTGGAGAAGGATCCGAAAAATAAGTCTGTAAAGAACGATCTGGCACATGCCTTTGTCTCGAACGGGGACAAGGTCTCGGCCGAGAAGATATTCGCCGAGCTGGAAGAGGATGCCGAGGCCGTCGCGAAGGTCGCGAAGGAAACACGCGTCATCGAGGAGGAAGAGATCTCCCACGAAGGGCCGGCCGATTCCGACGACGACGAGGCCCTGTTCGACATCGCCAGGTCGCTTTATTCCACAGGAGACCTCAGGGGCGCCGCCAGGATGGCCGACCGCGCATTGGAACTGGAGCCCGGAAACACGGAATATGTTCTTTTCAGGTCGGAGGTCTATGCCGCTGACGGAGACGCAAGGGGCGCAGAGGCCGTTGTCGCGGAAGGACTCAGGATATCTCAGGAGGACCCGGTGCTCTGGGAGAAGGACGGCGATATGAGGTCTCTGCTCGGCGACATACCGGGCGCTCTCGCCGCATACCAGAACGCGATGAAGTATTCCGACGGCGGGAGTTGCGACGTCTACATCAAACACGGAGACCTGAGATACAAGATCGGTGATATCGAAGGTGCGATATCGGATTACTCCATGGCTGTTTCCAAATGCGGATCCGACAACACCGCACGGAACCGTCTGGCATCGGCCCACTACATAAACGGAGATATAAAGGATGCCGACAGGGTCGCCGACACCGTGCTGTCCGAGGAACCCGACAACGCAGAGGCGCTGGTGACAAAGGCCAGGGTATTTTCCGAACGGCGCAACCAGGCAGGGGTGCTGGAGATGTATAAGAGGCTTCTAAGGACACGGGACCCCGACCCGAAGCTTCTGGAAGAGATGTCGGACATACTTTCGAGGAGTGGACGGTCTCAAGAGGCGACCGTGCTGTCCCAGAGGGCGGCCACCAAGTCTGGAGCGGAAGAAGATGAGGAGGAGGCTTCGGATGCCGTCAAAAGATTCGCCGAGAGGCTGTTGCGCAGGGCCTACGTAAGCAAGCGCTCCCTTGACGATCCAGGCATCGAAAACATGCTGGAGCTTGACCAGGCGACCTCCGAGGCGGTGATGGAATATCTGTCCGATATATCTGAATACGGAGAGATAATACCCGGAACGCCGGAGTTCGTAAGGATGGAGGAACTCTCGCACAGCGCGGTCATAAGGGCAGAGCTCACGGACATCGATATCGAACCCATAATTACGATACCTTCCGCCTTCGTGGCGGGCGGCGCCAGGGATGCAGACGAGGCCAAGATGCTGGTCTCATACATCTACTCCGCGCTCAACGGGGAAATGAGCATGGAGATGCTCTCCGATGACGTCAAAGATCTGGCATCCAAGGTCGGAAAAGATATGTCGGTGTTCGACATAATGAAGGAGCACGAACTCGGAGTATACAGCGCCAGAGCGGTGAAGCTGCTCAGTAGTTGAGCATCTGGGACTTCATGAATTCGCGCATCAGCGTCGTAGCATAGTTTCCTTTCGGGAGTGAGAATTCCACGTCGTAAAAATCCTGTCCCATCGTATATCCTATTTCTTTCACGGGGCACATTATCTCGCGCCTGCTGCCTTTGGAACTGCACCTGGGGAGCCCGGGTATGATGAAATCCGAAGCCTTCAGCTCTTCAGCCTCTAAAACCGAGGACTCTATCTCTCCCATCTCTCCCTCCTGCGTGACGCTGTCGCTTCCGAAAAGGGTTATCGACACGAATGCGCGTCCGGACCTCACCTGTGCGGACACAAGGTCAAGGTTCTTGGACGTGGCACATACGGGATGATCGTGGTCCGGCGTACCATCTGCCGAAACAGGGATCACCACATCGCCGGCCGCCGGCAAGTTGAGCGGCAGCCCAGCCTCCATCCTTTTGCTCAGCATCATGTTGAAGAGGTATGACTGGTAGGCGTGGACGAGCATCATCTGCAGATTGTTCGGTAAGGTCTCTATCGCGCCCGTCCAATCTCCGGGGGACTCTATCAGGTGGCCCACCATAGACTTCTCGAATCCCATGGATTCCGGCATGATCCTTATCAGAGAGTTCCAGTCATTGCGATGTGCCAGCTCTTCCCTTGCGGCAGAAACTTCTTCGTTCTCGAACTCGGAGGGTGCAGAAAGGTACATTCTAACGGCGCCTTCTGTGTCTCCGCGCACCAGGCGCTCTCCCACCAGGTGGGTCACGGGCCGGACCACGCCGAAGCGCTGTACCCCGAAATAGTTTGGAAATCCGCCCGCATCCCGGACGTCGGAGATCACCGAGTCCAATGTTCCAGGTATTTCTTCTATCTGCATCTCCGGTTCTCTGACCCTTATAGAGAAGCGGTTTCCGGTAAGGTCCCCTATCTTGATGGGGCGCTTCGAACGGTATATGTCGGATATCTCGAGGTCCTTAAGGCCCACTGACCTGAGGCCGTCGGGAGTGCATTCGAAAGACATAAGCTGCGATGTCACGGCACGTTTGTCCTTCGTTCCCGCGAAACTGATCTTCTCGCGCGAGATCCCAAGGCTCCTCGACAGCAGGCGGACCATGCGGTTGGTCTCCCAGTTCGTGCTTGTTACCTTTGCGATGGTAAATTTTCCTTCCGGGTCTTCGGGAGGCCCCCGTGATATCTCCGCGACGCTGAAATCTTCGGGGAATACCTTTATTCTTCCCCCGGTGCCCTCGGCGCCGCTCAGATAATAGAGCATACCGATCTTCGTCTCGTCGGTACGGCAGGGCCTGTAGCTCATTTAAGAGATGATCTCCGAGAAGTATCCGGCGACGTCGTCGGCCGCCTTCTTGACGGCGGCCAGAGCATCGCCGCTCTTGACCTGTACGTAAAGCATCGTGTCGTCAAGTTCCGGGTGCTGTTCCTCGTACCTCACTATGAGAACATCCTTGTTGTCGTACAGTGCATCCATGATCGGCTGTAGAAGTGTCACGTCTGCGTCTTTGAGTCCGAGGGTGACTGAATCGTCGGTCTTCTCGGCAACATAGGTCTTCATGCGCTCCCCAACCCTCACTCATATCTTAAACTTTGTGTGCCGGGCACATCGGTCACGCCAACCCGTCCGAGTCGTGCTCCTGCAGGGCGTAAATGTCCGCAAGCTCCGAATACGTCGTGCATTCGGTCGGGTCTTTGTCGTCCCGCACCCTCCCGGTGAACCGGGGGAACCTTATGCCCAGTCCGGAATCTTCCTTCGCATAACCGGCGGCCGCGGTATGGATGGGACTGACGCTTATCTCTGCGCCGGTCACCTCGAGGACGACGTAAGGGTCGAACCAAACGTCGGGTATCATCTGCGCGTCCACAGACGGAGGCTTTTCTTGTCTCAAGTGGGGTTCAAGCATCTCCGGCAGCCTGTCCAAAAACTCGTCGTCGAAGCCGGTTCCCAGCTTGCATGCCGTTCCGAAGCGGTCGGCATCCTGGTCGTAGGCGGCCATGAGCAGCGCGCCGTATTTCCCCGCCCTCTTCCCCATGCCATAGAATGCGCCCACCACCGCAAGGTCGAACGAATCTACCAGCGCCTGCTGGTAGTCCTTCTTGTATTTTATCCACAGGAATCCTCTGGAACCTGCCCTGTAAACGGAATCTTCTGAGATGGACTTGGCCATTATCCCCTCGCATCTCGCCGAGATGGCCTCGTCGAAGAACTTTTGCCCTTCCTCGGCCGAAGAGACGATATTCATTGCGGTCATCTGGACATTGTCGGATATTTTGAAACCCGACTCTATTGCCGAGCGTCTTTCCAGGTATGGTTCCGATGTCATGTCCTTCCCGTCGGCGTAGAGCAAGTCGAACAGGAAAATACGGACGGGATAGTCTTTGACGGCATCTGAAATGCCGTGCTTCTTCCTGCGGTGGGTGACTTCCTGGAACGGCAGCATGTTGCCCGTTTCCGTGTCCACCGCTACGCATTCGCCCTCGACTATGGCCTCTCCGAAGCCGCAACGTTCCCCCAGTGAAAGCGCTACGTCCGGGAAGTTCGGCGTAAGGTCCTCCAATCTTCTCGAATATAGCTTCACCGTCCCCTTCGTTATATGCGCCTGGACTCTGATACCGTCGTACTTGTATTCCATAGCGCATTTCCCGCCCAGCCTTTCCACGACCTCCGGTATGGACCGAAGCCTCTCCGCAAGCATGACCTTAAGTGGGCTTCCCACGCTTACTTTGATCTTCCGTACTGCCTCCATGCCCCCTTCGTCAATGGTCTTGGCCACGAGGCCCAGGTCGCAGGTTATGTTGAACGCCCTCTCTATCTCGGGTCTGTCCTCCTTGCTGGCGAAAGCCTCGGCCAGAGCATCGAGTATCGTCATCGTGCCGGCCCCGACCCTCATCCTGCCGGTGACGATCCTGCAAAGATATCTGGCCTCTACCGGGTTGGAATCATGGAGCATGTTGGAAAGGATCTTCGTCTTCTTGTCCTGCGAATCCTTCCCCTCGGCATCCTCTATGGCGGTCAGGCTCTTCACGACCCTGTCAAGGGTTAGCGGGTCGGAGAACAACGTCATCTGCTTTTTGCCTTTGATCAGTTTTTCGGCCGCGGTACCGGGATCCCCCTCTCTGACGGCCATCTCCACCACGTTCTGCTCCCTCATGCCCACCGTCGCGGCTATTGCCCTGATGACAAGTTTGTCCGACATTCCCAGGACCATCGGGTGGAAATCCGGGTGCAGCTTCCCCTGTGAAAGGTAGATCACATAGGGCATGTCTTCCGCATCTACATTCCTCAGGAACCCGGCCAGTATCGACGTCATCTCAAGGCGGCTCGGCTCAGCCTCTATGCGGTCGAATGTTTCGGCGAGCTCCGAGAAAAGCATATCTCCTCCATATCGGGGAAACTATTAATCGTTTTCAAAAATCTACGAGTCGCATCTGTCCCCGCTCCTTCTTCGGAGGGGCCCGGTCCTTGAGTGTCCTGCCGAGGCCTTCGAGCCGGGACCGCATGAGTTCCTCCTTCTTTTTGCTCGACTTCTCGAACACCTCGTCCACCGTCCCGCGGGCCACAAGCACGTAGACCTCCCCGTCCCTGCTCCTTCCGGTGCGCCCTCTTCTCTGGATCGTCCTTATCTCCGAAGGCACGGGCTCGTAGAATATCACCGCGTCCGTGCTGGCCACATCCAGCCCCTCCTCCCCCACGGATGTGGAGACCACGACGTTGCAGACCCCCGAATGGAAGTCGCTGAGAACGTTCATCTGCTCTTTTTGTTTCAGGCCCCCTCTCGACTGCCCTATGAGCTTACCTACTCTTGCGCCCGGTATCGTGGAAAGTTTCTCCACCAACATGTCGCATGTGTCCCTGTATTGTGAGAAGATGATGATCTTGGAGTCCGCGGAAGAGATCAGTACGCGGCTTACGATGCTCATGACCCTCGAGATCTTGGGGTGCTCGACCGGCGAGGTCAGAACAATGTGTGCCATATCTTTGAACCCTTTGAGGTCCACAAGCTCTTTCGTACCCTTGCTGGCACTTGCTTTTTTAGCTTCGATATCGATCTTTAGCAGATAGGAGCGGAGAGCGCTCATCCCCTGGGTCTCGGCAAGTCCCACCGCATGGAGCAGCTTGAGGCATATCGCCTGGACGGTGAGGCCCCTGAAAACGATGGCGGTCTTCTCTCCGCGTGCAAGTCTCCTCTGAAGGGTCTCGCCCACAACCAAGAGATGTTTAGTGGACGGAGGCCAGTTTGGGTCGAAGAGGCCGAGGCGGGTAAGCTCCACTATGTAATGGTCCAGCATGCCCTGGAGAAGAGAAATTATGCTGACAAGGTCCTTGGGCATGCTGACCTCTATCCTCTTTACGTATGTGTCGAAGACGTAAGGCGAAACGTCCGGGTCATCGTCTCCGCGTATATCTATGCGGGTAAGTGCCAGGTTCCTGCATATTTCCTCTATTCTCTCGAGGTCGCTGCTTGGCGAGGCGGTCATGCCCATCGAAAGCATGTGTTCGCCGCAATGTTGCGCCACGGTAACGTAGGCGTAGTTGCCGGTCCCTCTGTGCGCCTCGTCATATATCACGAGGCCGAAATCCTCCAGGTCGTATCTGCCGTTCTCCATGTCGTTGGCTATGGTCTGTGGCGTAGAAACTATCAGGTCGAAGTCCTTCATCATCGCTGTCCTGACCTCGGGCTTCGTGTTGCCGTTGACGATCCCGACCTTGGTCCCTACGAGGTTCTCCTGGAAGAATGCGCCGTGCTGGTCCGTCAGAGGTTTGGTGGGCGCCACCATGAGGACCTTCTCTCTGCGCTCCAATATGCATGCCGCGACGTAAAGCGCCACTACGGTCTTCCCGAGTCCCGTCGGTAGGATGACAAGCGTGTTTCCTCCGAGACATCCTTTGGCCATAGCTACCTGGTACTCTCTTTCTTCGATCTTTCCGGGCGCTATCCTGGGATGGGAGAGATATTTCATTCTGTCAGAGAATAAGATGGGTCAGGATAAAAGGATAGCAGGGGGGTGTCCGAAAGTGGGACAGGCTTCGATATACAAGACGGGTTTGAAAATATTACAGGGGGCCGGCAGGCCCCCTTCGAAGTTTAGTGGCAGCCGCCGCCGCAGGACGCGCAGCCGCTGGCGTTGGGATCGCGGATCGTGAGCCCGGTACCGAAGTTGGGATCGTCTATGAACTCGATCACACAGTCTTTCAGAGGCTCCGCGGTCTCGTTGTCGTAGAACATCTTGAACGCTTCGGCCGTGGTGTCCACTATGTCGCCCTCTGCTTCCTTCTCCTGGAAAGACATTCCGAACTGGGGCCCGGAACATGCGAAGCCTGCGAGGTAGATTTTTATGCCATAGCCCTTCTTGTTGTTCTTGTCCATGAGGTCGACTATGAACTTCTCAGCTTCTGGGGTTATTTTTACCATTTGATCGCTCCTTGAATCTTATCGGGGTATATAATCCAATCTTAGTACTTAACGATTGTTACTTATTCCGTCTTTATATCGTAAAGCTTGGCGAATTCCCTCAAAGCGTAGGACTGGGATTTCGTGAGCGCCATATATGAGCCGATGACCATGGCTTCCAGGACCTCGTCCCTTGTGGCGCCCTCCTGTATGGCGTGCTCGGCCTGAACTTTTATGCAGTACTCGGCGCCTTCGGCCGCCGCCGCGGATACGGCGCACAGGAAACGGGTCTTCTTCTCCATGACGCCGCGGCCTTCCAGGGCGGCCCTTCCGAGGTTGGCAACGGGCACGAACAGGTCCGGACGTTCGGAAAGGACCTGGTTGATAAGCGGGATCGAACCGTACTGTTTCTTTATTGCCGCCAATATCTTTTCTGTGACCTCCCTCTGTTTGGGATCTTCTTCCATGGCCTTTCGAAGAGCATTATTGTAAAAATAGCTGTCGCAGGGCGATTATAGCCAGATAAGCTAACTGTATCTTTCCCGTTATATTCGGCAGTCGCACCATTTTTCATCACGCCCCGACGGACGGGGTCCAAGGAGAAAAAAGATATGGAAAATGACGGACTTCAGGAGAGATTCAGGAAAGTCGGAAAAAAGCACGGATACGAGACGGTGAACGCGGAATTCGTATCGTTCAAGGAATTCAAGGTGCGCTGGCAGCGCTCATACAAATGGGCGGACTTCAAGGTATCCGACTACATGGCGGACGCTCCGCCCGAGGTGATAGAGGGTTTGGCATCGACGCTTTTCGCAAGGATATGCGGAAAGGGGGACCCGGACTTCTCGGAAGAGATGTGCAAATGGGTAACCGCACCTGATTTTTCGAGATATAAACAGCCTACGTACCTGAGAAGGAGCAGAAACCTCTCCCGGTCCCGCCAGGGACAGCACAGGGACCTCGGCGAATGCTATCGGAGGCTCATCGATGCGGGCCTGGCGCAGGACGATCCGGGCTTATTCCTTTCATGGACCAAGGAGCCCAACGTGCGGAAGGTGGGCTACTGTTCGGTCCTAATGAAGGTGGTCGCGATATCCTCTGCGCTGGACAGCCCGGAGGTCCCGGAATTCGTCGCGGACTACGTAATGTACCATGAGCTGTGCCACATCATGATCGGTTTCGACCCATCCTCGGAAAAACACGGAATCGAATTCGCGGAGCTGGAGTCCAAATATCCCCGTCAGAAAGAGGCCGAGGACTGGCTGAGGAGACTTTGCATGTATCTATGAAGAACGGCCCCGGGGGCGGGTGTCCCCCGGGCGCTAACACGCCTTTTCACAGTCCGGCGGTGACGCCGGCCTCGAAGCACTGACTTACGCCGGGGGTATGTGTCGGACCCTGCGTTGTCTTCCGGTCATCGCAACGATGACACATCGCATCTCCCGCAAGTTCCCAAATTTGGTACAGGGCCGCTGTTCGCCGACCCGTGCTCATGGCGTTCACGTATCGCGCCCCTCCGCCGGTCCGGCGGTCACGCTAAGATATATTCGTTTATAAAGGATTATGCCGGGCCCGTAGTTCGAAGACGGTTATATACGCACCCTGCCATACTTTTACAGGCGGAAACGCCGAGGAGCAGAAGCATGATATCAGAAAAAGTGGTAAAGGCCGTAAACGACCAGATAAACATGGAGTATTATTCCGCGTTCCTGTACCTCGGGATGTCCAACGAGATGGACGCAAAGGGCTACAGGGGATACGGGAAGTGGCTGTTTCTCCAATATAAGGAGGAGATGGAGCACGCCGAAAAGTTCATCGGCTTCCTGCAGACCAGGGGCGCCGAGCCGGTCCTCTCGACCATAAATGCCCCCGGCAAGGTGCCGTCCGTGCCTTTGGACGTCGCCAAGGCGGCGTACGAGCACGAAATGAAGGTCTCCGCATCCATAGACAAAATATATGAATTGGCGAACAAAGAGGGGGACCACGCTTCGGCGTCCTTCCTCAAGTGGTTCATAGACGAGCAGGTCGAGGAAGAGGAGAACACAAGGAACATAATCGACATGTTCGGGGCGGCGGGGAAGGATGTGAACGCGTTGTTCGCGATCGACCACCATCTCGGCAAGAGAGAGGACGAGTAACTTCACAGCAGTCGCCGTGCTCAATACCCTTAACGCTCACTGCATCGGCAGGCAGTGAGCGACTACATTTTTTGACGTATCTTCGTTGCGTTAAATGCCGTTGCCCATCATTTTTTACTACAATTGACGTAAAATTACCGCATTTTGCAGAAAAACAGCGTTTTTTCTACGATTTCCGAATATATAATACTGTAATTCGTACATATAATCTAAAAATACAGTAAGGTTTATAGCGATTAATTATCTACTCCCCCCCTATGAGCGACTTTCTCAGTCCCAAGTCGGTGGCCATCATAGGCGCTTCTACCGACGAGACAAAGCTTGGCGGAATGCTGTTGAAAAACATGATAACCGCTAAATTCGACGGCGAACTGTACCCGGTCAACCCGAAGGGCGGGCTGATACAGGGAGTGAAGGCATACACGTCCTTCGAAGAGATCGGGAAGGCGGTGGACATCGCCGTGATAGCGGTCAAGGCCCCCTTTGTGGCCGAGGAGATAGAAAAAGTAGGAAAATCCGGCACCAAGTACGTGAGCATCCTCACCGCCGGTTTCAAAGAGGCAGGTCCCGAAGGCGAGAAGCTTGAAGAGGAACTGAAAGCCACCGCCAAGAAATACGGCGTCAGGATCTTCGGTCCGAACAGCTTCGGTATAATGAACCCCAAGGGAAAGGTCAACACGACCTTTGCGCACCTCCTGCCCAGGGTGGGAAACGTGTCGGTCATGTCCCAGTCCGGTGCCTTCGGTTCTTCCATCATAGACTGGGCCATAGGTCAGAAGATCGGGTTCAGCAAATTCATCACGTACGGCAACAAGTGCGACATGAGCGAGGCCGATATGGTGCCCATACTCTGCGAGGACCCGGACACCAAGGTCATCGGAATGTACATAGAGGGAGTGGACAACGGAAGAGAGCTCCTGGAGTCCATGCAGAACGTCAAGACCAAGAAGCCGATAGTCGCATTCAAGTCGGGAAGGACCGCGGCGGGCTCTGCGGCGGCCTCTTCGCATACCGGTTCTCTTGCCGGCGCAGACTCCGTGTACGACGTCATATTCGAGAAGCTGAACGTCTACAGGGCCATGGACGCTGACGAGTTCTTCGACGCGCTCAGCGTATTCAGCACCTGCAGCGATATGAAGAAGGACGGAATAGCGATCATCACGAACGCGGGAGGCCTCGGCGTCATGTCTGCGGACGCGACTTTCGATGCACCCCACATAGGGGCGGCGAAGCTGAAGGAGGAGACCCTCAAAGAGCTGGTCGACAGAGTGCCGACCATCGCAGGGCTCACGAACCCGATCGATGTCAGAGGTGACGCAAAGCCCGAATACTTCAAGCACGCCATCGAGGCCGTCATCAAAGACCCAAGCGTCGGCGGGCTGGTCATAATGGGATCTCCCCTGGACTTCGCGGACCTCGAGGCTATAGCCGAGATGATCGTGGAAATGAGGGACGACATACCTGTGCCCACAACAGTCTGTTTCGCGGGCGGATACAAGTGCGAGAAGGCCCTTAACATACTCAGGGAAGGCCTCATCCCCACATTCCCAACTCCCGACAGGGCGGTCCGCGCGCTGTCCATACTCAGAGGATACACCCTCCGCAAGGAAGCCGCGGCCACACCTCTCAAGATGCCGAAGATATCGGGCGGAAGGGACGCCGTAAAGAAGATAATCGCAAAGGCCGAGGGCGAAGGAAGGAAGGCCCTGACCGAAGCGGAAGGGAAGCAGATCTTCAAAGCATACGGGGTCCCGATCCCCGGCGAAGCTTCCGTGAAGACCGCCGAGGAAGCGGTCAAAGAGAGCTCCAAGATCGGATATCCCGTGGTCATGAAGATCCTGTCCCCGGACATCGCCCACAAGACGGATGTCGGAGGGGTCGTCGTCGGCGTCAAGAACGATGCGGAGGCCAAAGCGGCGTTCGACAAGATCATGGCATCATGCAAGAAGGCCAAGCCCGAGGCGAGGCTGGACGGCGTCTCGATCCAGCAGATGGTCTCCGGAGAAGAGGTCATCCTGTCAATGATACGCGACGTGCAGTTCGGTCCTGTGGTTTCCTTCGGTCTGGGAGGAATATTCGTCGAGATACTGGGCGAGATATCCCAGTCCCACGCGACCATGACGGAAGAACAGATGGACGGCATGGTCAGCTCCACGAAGGCATACAGGCTCCTGTCCGGCGCGAGAGGCGCCGAACCATCCGATATCGATGCGATAAAGGACGCGATAAGGAGGATAGCCCTGATCGCCCTCGAGAACCCCGAGATCCACGAGCTGGAGATCAACCCGGTCATCGTCGGAAAGAAGGGCAAGGGCTGCTGGGCCGTCGACGCCCTCTGCACCCTGAACTGAAATTATTTTCCCCGGCGCAAGCCGGGGGGCCCTATATTTTCCGCGGAACAGTTTAATTCAACGTGTGAGATGCATGTGGGATGACTTCGGAACTTGTATTCGTGGGACTCGGCATGAGCGGCACCGGCGGAATGACGGTCGATGCGTTGGCGGCTCTGAAAGAATGCGACAAGATTTATGCCGAATTCTACACATCGACGCTCATAGGCGCCAAGATAGACGACCTCGAGAAGGCAGTAGGCAGGCACATCGACGTCCTGTACCGCTCCCAGGTGGAAGAGGAAGACAGTATAATCGAGGACGCGAAGAAGATGAGTGTGGGATTCGTCACCGCCGGAGATACGATGCTGGCGACGACGCACGTCGATCTAAGGATACAGGCAAAGGAGGCCGGCATACCCGTCCGCATCTTCCACGGAGTATCCATATTCACGGCATGCCCCAGCTCCCTGGGGCTCCAGCCTTACAAATTCGGTCGCACCGTGACGCTGCCGTTCTACGAGATGAACTACCGTCCCAAGTCCCCGTATGACAACATATTGGAAAATAAGGTCCGCGGGCTCCACACGATGGTCCTGCTGGACATAAGGGAGTCGGAAGGCAGGTATATGACCGCCCGGGAGGCCATAGAGTGGCTATTGGAAGGGGAAGCGCAGTGGGGCGAAGGCCTCATCGACGACAGGACCCTTCTGTGCGTGGCATCCAAGGTAGGGTCCCCCGACGAGAAGATCACCGCCGGATATCCCCGAGACCTCCTGAAAATGGACCTGGGCTCGCCGCTTTTCACGCTTGTCCTGCCCGGAGACCTGCATTTCATGGAAGCTTATTCGCTAGTGTACTTCGCAGGCGCGCCGGAAGAAATAATCGATGAAGAGTGAAAGGCGTGCCTAAATGTATCAGGGTCGGTAAGAGAGAAGGCGAAGAGGTAAGGAATCGTCTCGCCGACTCCGGTCTTTTGGACACCAAGCACAAGATCGCCAGGCACGGAGAGCATCTGGACATTCCCGTGCTCTGCGATTCGTTCGAAGGCCGGGAGGCCTTCGATTCCGAGGCCGAAGAGACGGAAGGCCATACGACAGACTACAAGGAGATATTGGACCTTCCGGACTGGCTCAACGAAGAGCTTCCGAGGTCTTACGACATCATCGGGGATGTGGCGATAATCAAGCTGTCCGATGCCTTGGTCCCGTACAGGGAACGCATCGGAGAGGCGATGATGGAAGCCACGCCCAGCCTTCGCGCGGTGATGTTGGACTCAGGCGTCAAAGGGGAGTTCAGGATCAGGGAGCTTAAAAAGATCGCCGGCACCGGAACTTCCGAGACGGTCCATAAGGAATTCGGCGTAAGAATGACCGTGGACCCCTCCCTGGTGTATTTCAACCCGAGGCTGGCGACCGAAAGGGCGAGGGTCGCCCTGTCCGTGAAGGACGGGGAGAAGATAATAGACATGTTCGCGGGCGTGGCGCCATTTCCGCTTGTGATATCGAAACTGGCCCGTCCCGAGGTCATCTACGCCGTAGATCTGAATCCGGAGGCGGAGAGGTTCATGAGGACCAACATCGAAAACAATCATGCAGGGGACATCGTCCCGATCATAGGCGACGCGCGTTCGGCCGTAAAGGGCCTGCCCAAGGCCGACCGCATAATAATGAACCTGCCTCAATCATCCGATGATTTTCTCGATTCTGCGCTGGAGGCCGCCAAGGTCGGTGCCGTGATACATATGCACCGCGTGCTAGAAAGGGCCGAAGCGGAAACATTCGCCGAGAAGCTCACCGAAAGGATGAGGTCGGCCGGTCACAACATCCGCATAACCAGGACATCCGAGCTCAAGACATACTCTCCCAGCATGAGCGTCTATGTCTTTGACATAGTGAAGGATTAATTCTTCTTCACCGGTTCCAGTGTTACGCCGGTCTGACCCTGGTAGTTCCCGCTTCGCTTGGAATAGTCCTTTCCGGAATTGGACGAGAGCGACTCGAATATCATCTGGCAGAATCTTTCCCCTATAGGGATCTCCACGACCTCGTCGGTGGCGTTGTATGCTCCAAGGGTGAGGGTGCCTTCGAATCCCGCGTCGATCTTCCCGAACGCCCCCATTATGCCCTTTCGTATCCAGGTGGTCCTCAGCCACAGCTGCGCGCACAGGTCGGAGGGCAGACGTACCCTCTCGAGGGTTGACACGTAGAACATGGTCCTCGGAGGTATGGCCGCTACCCCGTGTGACTTCACTTCCGGATTCCCGCGTACCGAGATCTCGGATATCCTGAGGTCGTATCCGTTGGGAGTGAGGCCCTTCTCGGAGAACTCGCTGATCCCGAGATAGCCTGTGCTCAATCCGTGTGCGATGTCGATGTCCGAAAGAACTGTCATGATAAAGGGAATGCGAAGCCAATATTAATGTGTGTTAGAACGAGTCCAAGCTGCCCCTGTTCCTTGAGATCTTTTCGAAGAAACCGAATATGAACCAGGCGGCGGTAAGGTATATCGCCCCGAGCAGCGTCATAACCAGAAGGGGCTCCGCCATCATAGTCAGGGCGGACCCGCCCACGGCCGACCTGGTGGCCTCCACCGCATACGTCAGGGGCATCCCGTAGGAGAACGTCTGGAGCCATCCCGGGAGATACGAAACGGGGAAGTTGACCCCGCAGATTAGCAGCCCGATGTATCCGAAAAGATTAGCCAGGATCGCGGAGGTCCTGAGATAAATCCCTATGCTGCCTATCGCAAGCCCCATTCCCGCCAGCGAAAGACATGTAAGAACGCATATCAAAGCTATGGCGCCGATGTTCGCCGAGCTGAAATCGACTCCGAAGAGGAAGGCGGCGTAGAAAAGCGAGACGGACACGGAGACGAATCCGGTGGATATGCTGAACAATGACTTCCCGAAGAAGATGAAGAACAGCCGGGACGGGGAGGAAAGTATCGGTTCCAGGGTGCCGGTGTGCTTCTCGGTCCCGGATATGTTTGTGGCCGAATACAGTGTCGAAGTGGAAACGCTCTGTACAACGTTTCCGATTATCACATACTCGGGGCTCACATCCGGGTTCCCCACGTATGAGGCGAGAAGGAAGAAGAAGTACATGCTGAACAGATTCGTGCACATTATCACCAGCATTCTGGTAGCGGGATGGACGATGGTGAATTTCGATATGAAGTCGCTCTTGGCGGAAGTGGCTATGATCCTGAGGGTCCCGGTCATATCAATACCTCGTTGCAGTCCCGTCTATCAGGACCTTGCGTTCGACATACAGCATGACGACATAAGCGGAAAATATAAAGACGATCGAAAGTGCCACACACATCAAAACGTCCGTAATCAGAGACATCCCGAGCATTCCTCCATATCCTTCAAGGGCGGAATACTTGATCGCGTCGACGCCCCATGTCGGAGCCAGAGCCAGGGACGCGGGCTGCATCCATGCCGGAAGCATGGATATGGGCACCAGTGCGCCGCTCATGACGTAGATCGGATATTCTAGCACAGAGGATATAGTGCCACCCTTTCTCGTCAGGACGAAAAGGGTCGAGATGAGAAGCCCGACCGATGACAAAGAGAGCATCGCCATCAGAAGTGCCAGGAAGAACAATAACGGGTTCTGTACGTTAAGTCCGGCACCGAACATCACCTCTGCTATGGCGAAAACGATGAAGGCGTTGAGAAGACCGATGAGAGTACTCCAGAGGGATCTTCCGATGAGCACGTATATTATCCTGGTACCGGAACCTAGCATGGGCTCGAAAGTACCGTTGATCCTGTCGAAAGAAACGCTGGTGCTTGAAGAGAACAGGGAATTGGCCCACATGCCCAGAACCCCGCCGCCCAAAACGGCCTGGAGCACAACTGGCCCCTCGATAGACGTGCCGCCTGAGCTGAGGAAGATCATGACCATGGAAAGAAGGAAAGGAGAAATCAGGCTTGGAATTATCCACTGGGGGTCGGCGAAGAACTGTACCGCCTGCTGTTTGAATCCCGCGGATACCGCCCTGGCGCTCATCACTCATCTCCGCCTGTAAGTCTGATGTACGCATCCTCGAGGGTGGGCTCGTCCAGGCCGATCAACCTTATTCCGAACGGGCGGAACATGTCTTCGTGTGACCTTATGTCCGTCTTTCCCGAAGCGGAGGCGAAACGCGTATCATATCTGCCTCCGACGGTCCTGCTTGAAACCACGGTCATGTCCGGATCGGAAACGAATCCTCCGAGCGCTTCGGAAGGGTCGCGGTCGGTGACTATGTGGATCACTGAAGAGTCGGAGACCATGTCCTTTATCTCACCCACCGTCCCCCTGCCCACGATCCTTCCCTTGGATAGGATGACCATGCGGTCGCAGAGCTCCTCGGCCTCGTACATGTAATGGGTGGTCAAGATTATCGTCTTGCCCGATCCGGAAAGGTCCCTTATCATAGATCTTACGCTTCTGGATATCTCCGGGTCTAGACCGATGGTGGGCTCGTCCATAAAAAGTAGCTCAGGGTCGTTAACCAGGGCTCTGGCTATGTGAAGACGCTGCTTCATCCCACGTGAGAAATCTTCGACCTTTATGTCGGCGGCTTTTAGAAGCCCGACCATTCCAAGAAGCTTCTGGCACATTTCTGGCTGTTCTCGTTTCGGGATTCCGTACAGGTCCGCAAAGAACTCCAGGTTCTGTTTTGCGGAGAGACGGTAATACAGTCCCCTGTCCCCTCCCGATACGACGTTGATCCTTTTCCTAAGCTCCATCACCGTACGGTCGTCGTCGATGTCGTACCCGAGCACGCGGGCGCTTCCCGACGTGGGGATGAGCAACGTTGAAAGCATTTTTATGGTAGTGGTCTTTCCAGCCCCGTTGGGGCCTAGGAGACCGAAAATCTCCCCTTGCCTGACATCAAAAGAAATTCCTCCTACGGCTGTTTTCGTGGGGCGGCCCCGGGTCGAGAATTCTCTGACAAGGTCTTTCACTTCGATGACGGGTTTCATCGCAGGTTGTAATCGAATACGATTATGAATTGTTATCTATCGTCCGGAGGATGTGGCAGACCTATATGGAGGGATGGACCATCCATATTATTATATCCGATACTGGAGATACTCATGGGATGTTCGATCCCGGTGTTGCCGCACGAAAGGAGCTGGCGTCCCTTCCCAAGACCGTTCACGGCGGGCAGGGATGGAAGTTGAAGGACATCGAGGATTTCAGCCACAACCTGAACCCGCTGGGTCCGCCGGAGGATATGGCAGATATAATGGCTTCAGCGGCAGGAGGCGTCGGTCATTACCCTGATGATTCCTGTTCCGAACTGAGGGAGACGATAGCATCCGCTTACGGTGTCGGATCCGGCAACGTAACGGTGGGGGCAGGGTCCTCCGACATAATCAGAAATTTCCCCCACACTTTCATATCTCCCGGGGAGGCTGCGATCATCCAATCCCCGTCATTTGCGGAATACGCCCATCAGTGCCACATCGCCGGTGCGGATGTCAGGAGGGTACCGTTGCGGAAGGAAAACGATTTCAGGATCGACAGGGCATCGTTGAGCGAACTGATACCCTCGGCCAAGGCCGTATACATATGCAATCCCAACAATCCCACCGGCAGGGTCGAACCCAGGAAAATGATCCTTGATGTGGCCAAGGAATGCCTGGACCACGGGACGATGCTATTCCTGGACGAAACTTTGCTGGAGCTTGTCCCTGACCACGAGGACATATCCTGCGTAAGGTATGTCGACAGATATCCCAACATGGTGGTCGCCGGTTCGCTGACGAAGTCGTTCGCGATCCCGGGAATACGCATAGGCTTTGGCTTCGCGTCGGAAGAAACCGTTGCGGAGATGGAGAAGGTGAGGATGACTTGGAACGTCGGCAACGCGGAACAGGTCGTAGCGAAAGTCCTGATCGGCGAAAGGATGGACTATGTGAGGAAGGCCGCGAAGCTGATGGCCGCCGAATCTTCTTCGATGAACCGCAGGCTTTCAGAGATAGGATTCTCGGACGGAGGCGTATCGGACTCTTTCTTCTATTTCAGATCGGTGGAGCACTTGGGCGTAAAAGCCTCCGAGGTCAACCGTTTGATGCAGGAGAAAGGAATTTCCCTTAGGGACTGCGCCTCTTTCGGCGGTCCCTACGAGAATTATGTGAGGTATAGTGTCAAGGACCGTCTCCGAAACGAACTATTCATAAGCGCCGCTTCTTCCGCGGTAAGGGCGCTGAGGTGACGTCATGCATCTCTGGGCCGATGCCATCATAATAATTGTCCTCGCATTGCTTATGGACAGGTTCATCGGAGAGCTGCCTAACAGATTCCATCCCCTGAGGTGGATGGGAAACGTGCTGGGATGGATCGACCGCCGTCTAAGGAAGAGGAAAGGCGCCTGGGCCGTGTCGCTGGGCATCCTGTCGTACATGCTCATCCTTTCTGTATTCGGGGGGGTCGCATTATTGCTCACCGCTTGCCTCCGCACATATGTGCCAGAACCTTACGGGGAAATACTTTGGATAGTCGCCACAGCATTCATCGTCAAGATATCCTTCGCAGTATTCTCGTTCAGGAAGCATTGCGACCCCATCCGAAAAGATCTGGATGAAGGAAAGGCCGCCGAGGCGGCCTCGAAAGTCCAGATGATCGTCAGTCGCAATACATTAGGGATGGACGCCGAACATATAGCATCCTCATGTTGCGAGACCGTGTCCGAGAACTACGCGGACAGCGTGTGTTCGCCCTTGTTTTTCACAGGTCTGCTGGGTATACCGGGGGCTTTCATGTTCAGGTGTGCCAACCTGATGGATGCGATGTGGGGTTACAAAAACGAAAAATATGGAGATCTGGGTCATTTTCCTGCAAGGCTCGATGACGTATTCGGTTTCCTGACGTCAAGAATATCTGTCCTTTTCATTGCACTCGGGGCGGCCTTCCTTGGTATGAACTGGCGGGATGCCGTTCCGGCCGCCCGCCGCGAGCACAGGATGACGCCCAGCCCCAACAGCGGATGGCCGATGACCTCGACCGCCGCGGCGCTGGATATAAGCATGGAGAAGAAAGACGTATATGTCATGAATCCGGGGAAACCGCTTCCAACCACAGAGGACATCAGAAGGTGCCTTCGGCTCATCGAGCTTTCTTCGGTACTGTTCCTCGCTATCGTGACGGTGCCGCTGTTCCTGCTCTTAGGGGTCCATGTACAGCTGGTAGTGGAGAACCTGATCATCGAAGGCATAGAATGGATTGCCGGAGCATTATTATGAAGTATGTGCCAGACTGCGAAATATCCAATTACGAAGGTCATGATGTGTCTGTGATCCGCCTCAAAGAAAGGATGGAAGTTCTTAGTTCGGCGGTACTTAACGGAGGCGACACGTCCACCGACTGCATTTTCATCATGGAGGTCCCGAAGAACTACATGTGCGACGACCCGGCAGGTCACGCTGAAAGAGTCAGAGATGGGTTGGGTCTGCCCTCGGGCTCGGTCGGTTTCATGACTGCTGCCGAGGTGCGTTATGTTTTCAACACAAAGTTGACGGAATATGACGGAGCGTCTGCGTTTGCGGCGGCGACGGCCGGACTCAGCAACCAGGTGGTCGCAGGAGAACTGCTGGAAGACTGGGAGAGGCGCTCGAAGCTTTCACATGAAAGGTCGAAAGCGCTTCAAGCGGGAACCATCAACATAGTAGGGATATCCCCTATGCCGATGACATGTGCGGCGAAGGTCAACATATTGATAGCCATGACAGAGGCCAAGACCGCTGCGCTGAATTCCTTGGGATATGCTGAGACCGGCACGACGTCCGATGCCATAGCGATCGTCTCTCCGTCCGGTGAGGCCAGAGAAGAATATGCAGGGACAGGGACTCCCTTGGGGATAGCTATGGCCCGTTCGGTCAGGGAATGCGTTAAGAACGCCCTCGTCAGGAGGGGCGACGATTCTCATGGTAGTTATGCTGATATGCTTGCGGAGGCCGGAGTGAAGATGGATGATATCTTGGACCATATCTCGGCGGAGATGCGCCTTGACGAAAAGGGCAAGGCGATACTTTCAGATGAGGTGGAATCCCTGAAAGCAAACGTCGGATTTTCGATACTTATGCAATGTGCCATAATTGCAGAAGACCTCGGAAAGAAGGGGTTGCTCTCCGGCATTGAAAAATGCGATTACTTCACAAGCGGAGAGGTCTTGAAGATCTCCAGATCCCTTTCCGAGGACGTCGCCGGGGCTGTTTTCGGGCAAATAGGTATTAATGTATTACGCCAATCCTGCAGTAGCGATTTACGGACAACGGCAGGGATGGGGCCTTTCCTCGAAGGGGCCAGAAGAGGTCTCGTTGCAGGCCTATCTGCTTCCGTGGCCGCCCGGTTGTCCAGTGAGGAGGCGCCTAAATGACAGACGAAGAAGGAAGAGAAGAAATTCCCAAATTGAAGGTAATGTCTTCATCCGATGCCGCGAAGGCTAGGGCGAATACGATGACGGAAGAGGAAAGCGCGGACGGGAACGCCGTGCATGAGGAGGAGAGCACAGAATGCCTTCGGCAGGAATTTGCAAAGCCGGAAGAATCCGTGTGGTACTATCAGCCGAAGAAAGAGCCGGAAGTAAGGACTTCCGGTGGCATAGAACCTTCAGGCGACTGGTCTGAATCCGAGGTCAAGGCCTCCCAGGAGATAGAACCTTCAGGCGACCGGTATGAGCCCGAGATGTCGGCCTCGGGAGCGATCGGACCTTCCGATAATTACCAACCGGAGCCCGAGTATGCGACCCCCGTAGCAGAGGAGCCTAGTAAGAAAGAGAAGAAACAGAAATTCAGCGCAGGCCCGTCGGGATCGTTCGGTTCCGCCTTTAGGGGGATGATCTCGTTCTTCACGATCAAGAAAGAAGACGTGGGACAGGCAGAGATGGATGCGATGGAGGGCAACTTCCACTTTGCACCAGTCGTCGGTGCCGTTTTCGGGCTGGTACTCTTCATAGAGATGCTCATTCTGTATCTTCTAAACTATTTTGTGAACTTCCCTATGGGCCCGGTCATAGGCATAACTGTACTGGCCACAGTGTTGCTGGGGAGCAAGTTCCTTCACTTCGACGGACTGGTGGACTTCGGGGACGGCATCGTGGCTTCCGGAGACAAGGAAAAGCACGTGGCCGCCATGAAAGATACGAGGGTCGGCGCCGGCGGCATAGGCTTGGCGCTCGTCGTCACGCTGATGACATTCTCGATATACTCCATAGCAGGGGCATGGAACGACCCTCTTTTCTTTGCGTTGTTCTTCATCATCCCCGCGACCGAAGTGCTTGTGAAGAACGCGATGGTAGCGGCCGCTTCCACAGGCACCGCCGGCGACGGCATGGCATCCGGACAGGTATCTAAGGCAGGCACGGAGACGATGTTCAAGTCCTCTATCGTATCGGCCGTGGTGCTGGTCATAGGCCTCGCGATCGTGACGGTGTCCATCTGGGCCATGAACGCGGTTCACACCAGCTACTGGAGCGGCGACCTCATGGTTTGGAGCTATGCTTTCTATGCCGTGTCGATGTTCATTGCGCTGATAATCGGAGTGGTGGTATCGATGGGAATAGGCAAGATCGTATCTCAGTTCGCGGACCAGACGTTCGGTGCAACCACGGGTGACACTCTTGGAGCCACCAACGAGATAGCGCGCCCGTTGGTCGCAGCGGCGATGCTGCTGATATTCCTCATATTCGTCACTATCTTAATGAGGGTATGATGAAGTTCGAGGCGCTCATCAACGCCGGAGGCAAAGGCTCCCGGATGATGAACGGCGGGATAGAGAAACCGATGCTGGCGGTGGGCGGAAGGCCCACCGTCATGCACGTAATATCCGCTCTGCAAGGCTCAAAACATATTACATCTATTCTTGTTTCCGTCAGTTCGAACACTCCTCAGACGGAGCGGTACCTTAACGATATGGGTATAGAGACGGTGAGGACCAGCGGGGACAGCTACATGAACGATATCCATTCTGCCCTCGGGACGATGTCTTCGGATTATGTCCTCACATCTCCTTCGGACATCCCGTTGCTTTCTTCCAAGGCCATAGATCTGATAGGCGAGGCTTTCGAACCCGATATGCAATCTATGATAACCGTTGTAGATGAAGAGGTTGTGACCAGGTTCGGCATCGTACCGTCTTACACCATAGCCTTGGACGGGAGGACCTGGGTCATGTCCGGTATCAACATCATGGACAGGAAGCTCACCTTGGACGGCGAGTACCTGCAGGAGGAATACTGTAAGTGCTCCTGCATAGACCTGGCGGTCAACGTCAACACAGTCCAGGAGCTCCAGATGGCGAGATGGCTCACTGGATACCCATGATCCCGCGGTAGATGCTGTGCACCCGGTCGAGTATGTGGTCGCAGGTTATCCTGCCCTCGCTGCCGACGACCGCCGCCACGGAAGCGCCTCCGCAGCCCACTCCTTCTTTGATGTAGCCCCACTCATATGCCTGGAGACCTTCATAGGGGCTTTTGTTGTAATCCATGTTGATGTAAACGATCGGGATCTTGTCGGATATGGATCCCATCAGCTTGACCATGCTGGAGTTTGGGTCGTTCATTAGCCATCTGGTGGTCCCCTGGAACATCCTGCCCTGAACCGAAGGTTCCAATGCGACCGCCGCCGCCATCACGGCCGCCATCTGCGTGCCGCCGCCGATTATCACCGGTATTCCGGCCTCTGCGGCACCGATTATCATGCCGACATTGGCGGGCATCATGGGGTCTCCCACGCATTCGATGGCGCGGAGAGGGTCGTCCCTGAGATCTCCGGGCGCGACCCCGGCGGCGTCAAGCCCTTCCATGACCGTTTTCGTCTTGAGCTCCTTCGGATTGTTGGGGGAGCTGCTACTCACCAGATTCTCCTTGACGGTGCCCATGGCCGTGAGGACCGCGAGGGCGGTGGTCGTGCCTCCGGCGCAGCTTTCGCTCACCACTATATAGTCATAACCGCGTGCCAGCGATGCGCCCAGCATCTTCCCCTTTTCGAAGCTGGTTTTTACGTTGGATACGGAGTCGCCCGTGGTTATATCTCTTCCACACTCGCCTCCCATGTCGAAATACGGGACGTAAGGGGTGATCTTGGTACCCCCGTTGACTATGTAGTAAGGCATGCCCGAAAGCTCCAGTGCGGCCTTGGTGAGGGTCGCCGGGGTCGGTATCCCTCCGGGGTTTATGGGTATGCCCTTCATGCATGTCGTCTTGCCGCTGACCAGCAGCTCGACGTCCGCCGCGGGTGTGAACAAGGTGAGGTCCGGTGTATCTCCGGCATCGGAGATCCCGGGGCGCACCGAAGTCATGGTGTTGGCCACGGTGCAAGTGAATGCCCCTCGTTTTCCCCACATTTCGCCCAAAAGGCGGTCCGCGATCTTTCTGTCTCCCCAAACGCTAAGCGACTCTGGAATATCTCCGTTATATGCCATCCGATCTCCTCTCAACCCAGTAATCCTGGAATGACTCTGTTCAGGGGTATCAGCTCCCCATCTTCGAATTCAGACTCGAACGTGGTCCAGACGGGAACATTCATAAGAATGTGTTCGCCGGTCACGCATGAAGTGCCATGGTCCGCAAAGTATACTATGCGTTCGGCATCCGAGAAGTATTCTCTCATAAGCTCGTCCGTATGTTCCAACACCCATTTCTTTTTGAAAGGGTCCTTCTGATGGCTGTATTCGTCCACCTCGTCTATGTGGAGGAAGACGTTGCCGTGCTCCAGGGCCTCGGCGGCCACAGGGAACCTGGCATCCAAGTCCTTGATCAACCGTATATCGTGTCCCAGGGAAGCGCATATGCCAAGCGACGTAGGGCTGTCGGAAATCGCGGTCATCCCTCCTAGGGACCCGAAGCCCGGATATATCTGCCCCAGCCGTCCGCAGCCCCACGGATAGTCCGTGATGCCGTCCATAATGTCCGCCACCTGCATGACCATTCTTCCCAGGTCTCCCGGCACTTCGACGAAAGGTGCGTTCACCGGGGGTCCCGGCAGGTCCGGGACATCGTCGCACTCCATCGTCAGAACGGCACGTCCGTTAAGGAAGAAATTAATGTCCGGCGAGTACGGGTCCAGGATATCAAGGCCGTCCATCACGTTCCGTTCCAGCTCATCGCGGAAACTTTCCGTGTTATATGACCATATTATCATATTGTCCCTTATTTCGGCGGGGCTTAGGCGATATGCGGTCCTGCCGCCGTCCATGTTCAGGCCGAGCCCCATCGCCTCGATGGCGGCCCTGGAGCTCTCGGGAGGGTGGCCGGTGAAGAACTCGTTGAGGAAAAGATGGGTATAGGCTCGCCCCGTGGTCTTATGGCGATATGCGACCCTGGACTCAAGGAAGGGCATTTTCGCCACATCTATCGGTTTTTTACCGCCGAGGAGCGGATGGGGGTCGTCTTCGGCCCCGTCGAGAAGTACGAACAGAGTGTTATTCATCCTATCATCATCTGTGCGATGGCGGCCTGGCCCGTAGATATTCCGCCGTCCCCATTAGGTACTCTGTCGTGGAATATTAATTCATGGTCCGACCTGCGGCCGATTTCCTCGAACATCCTGGATATGACCGAATTATAGGAGACTCCGCCGGACACCCCTATACATCCGTATCCTTTCCTGTCCGCACCTTCAGCGGCGGCCTCCATCAGTTTACCCATTACATTATATACTATCGAATAGGCCACATCCTCCGGTCTTTCCCTGCGCCCGATCCTGTCGAAAAGGTGAGCCGTTTTCACGACCCCCTTGACAAGCTCCGTCTCATATCCGGGTACGAGCTTCCCCCTGGCCAGCAGAGGCTCCAATTTCATGGCGGGTTCGCCGTCGTATGTTCTCACAGAGCATACGCCCAGCGTGAATGCGATAGTGTCCAGGAGCCTGCCCATCGACGATGTCCTCACGCTCGTACGCATAAGTTTTCTCATCACCGAGGCTTCCTGGTCGGAGAACAGATCGTTTTCACTGCCGTTCATGACATCCACGGCGAACTTAAGCCTTCTAAGGTCGTAAAGCGCCTTTTCGGAGCCTAGAAGCGGTATGTACTCCAGATGGGCGTCGCGGGAATAGCCGGAAAGGTCTGTCGAAATCACCTCTCCTCCCCATGCGTTCCCGTCGCTTCCGTATCCCGTTCCGTCAAGGGAAAGGACCGTTCCCTCCATCCTGTTGTTGTCGACCAGCAGGGACGCGGCATGGGCCCAGTGGTGCTGGATGTCTACATACGGAACATCATATTCTTCCGCGAACTTTTTCCCTATCCTGCGGTTCGAATAGCCGGGATGCAGGTCGCCGGCCACGATCTCGGGTGCGGAGCCCGTAAGGTCCATCAGGTTGCGCAGCGAGCTCTCGAGATATTCCGGGACTCCGACGCTGGTGCCGTGCCCGATATACTGGGTCTGATAGATCCTGCTGCCCTTGGAGACGGCACCGGTCAGGTTCTCCTGTGCGCCTATCCCGATAACGTTTCCCCGGAGCTCGGGACCCGTCTCGATAAAAGAGGGAATGTTCCCCCGGGACTTTCTAATGAAGAACGTGTGGCCGCGGTAAATGCGCAGCACGCTGTCGTCCGCGCGGTTGACGATCTTCTGATCATGCAGCAGATAAGCGTCCGCGCCCATCTCCATCACGTCGGAATCGTCCGTGATCATCGGTTCGCCCGGAGGATTGGCAGAGGTCATAACAAGGGCATCTTCTTTCAAGTCGTCGAACAGAAGGTGCTGCATTCCGGTGTAGGGTAGAAAGATCCCGACTTTGTCAAGACCGGGGGCTACACTTTCGGGAACATCTTTCTTTTCCACGAGCACGATGGGGCGGTGCGGGGATCCGATCGCCCGCTTCTCGTCGTCGTCCGGACTTCCGAATGTTTCCACCGAGTCCATGTCGCGGACCATTATCGCGAAGGGCTTCTGGGGCCTGCCATACCATATCCTTAATCTGTCCAGGCTGTCCAGCGTGCAACAGATGTGCATTCCGCCCCAGCTCTTGGCAATCCCTATCTTCCCGTCCGATAGCATGCCGGCGAACGTAGGGATAGGGTCCCCGGGTATGGTTGCGCCCTGTCGGTCCAAAAGGCGGTACGAAGGTCCGCAAACGGGGCAGCACACCGTCTGATGATGGAATCTTCTTTCCGCAGGCCTGTCGTACTCTTTTCCGCACTCCGGGCACATCGGGAAGTCGGACATCGAAGTGTTACGTCTGTCATAGGGTAGGCCGGAGAGCAGCGTGAAGCGCGCTCCGCAGTCCGTACAGGAAGTGAAGGCATATCCGGAACGTCTCCCGGCAGACCTCATCTCCAGAAGGCAACTGTCGCATATCGCCGTATCCGTGGGGATGGAGACGCCCTCTCCGCCCGGAGAAGACCCGTCGATGGAGAATCCCTTGAGGGGAGGCATCTCCGTCTCCGTCACCAATATGTCCTCGATCTTGGCCAAGGGCGGGAGGCTTGCATTGATCTCTGCGATCAGCTCGTCGGCCCGCTCTGCCTCTATCACGACGTCCGAGCCGTTGTTCCAAACCCTGCCGCGTATGCCCAGCTTCGAAGCTGCGCGGTACACGGCGGGACGGAAGCCCACGCCCTGGACGGTACCCTTTATCAGTATCCTGGATCCTTTGTTTTCATTCATGGTCGGAGTTTCAGGTGTTCTAGGGACCCAGACGCTTCGGCCGGGTCGGAGCATCCGCATCTGCCCGAGATTATCTTTGGAAGGCCCGCCTCGAGCAGCTTCGATATATAATTCAGGCATTTCGCCATGGTATCGGAGACCATCTTTATGTCGACGGGCTCGTCCTTCCACATGTCGTAATCGGTGACCGTCGCAAGGCTGCAATAGCACATGCCCAGCTCTTTAGCCAGCTGGCATTCGGGCACCAGTGTCATACCTATGATGTCGGCGTAGTCCCTGAACATGTTGCTCTCGGCCTTGGTGGAGAACCTGGGCCCCTCTATGCAGATGTATGTCCCTCCGCGGTGGTAAGTTATTCCGAGCTCCTTCGCGGTGTCCGCGAACACCTCGGACATATGGGGGCAGAAAGGCTCGGGAAGGCTGATATGGACCGCCGCATCGTCAACGAAGGTCAGATCGCGTTTTTTTGTGAAGTCTATGAAATCATCTACTATGACGAGGTCTCCCGGAGCATATTCCTCCTGAAGAGACCCCACGGCGCAGGCCGAGACGACCATCTCCACTCCGAGCTCCTTCAGCGCCCACATGTTCGCCCTGTAGGGCACCTCTGTCGGGTTGAATCGGTGGTCTTCTCCGTGACGGTACAGGAAGGCTACGTCTACGCCGTTCATCTTTCCTATGCGTATGCTGTCCGCAGGTTTTCCGTAGGGCGTGTCGGGACACACAACAGAATCGACCTTGAAAGTATCTTTGCTGTAGATGCCGGTTCCGCCGATGATTGCAATTTTAGGCATGCTGGTATATTGGAATTAAAGTATAAATCAACGCAGTATCGGCCGCACGGGCAGGGTTCAGTGCCGTATCGTCACAGGTGCCTGATGGCCTCGTAAGGAGTTACACGTACGGCCCTGTGGGCCTCTTCCTTTGTCAGTCCGGCCCCTAGGGCGACCTTCATCGCCCTCTCCTCCGTCATCAGGTTTTCAGGTGCATGGGCGTCGGAATCCACGACCATCTTGGCCCCGACCTTCCTGGCCATGCATGCCACGTGCCCGTTGGTTATGTTGTGCCACATGCGGCCCGTGATCTCGATTATGACGTCGTTGTCGGCTGCAGCCTGCGCCTCCTCCTCGGTTATGAGCCCGGGATGAGCCAGTATATCTATGTCCGGGTTTTCCGCGGCGGCGAGGTTCGTGCCTTCGGCCACGGGCTCCGCAACGGTCTCGCCGTGGACCACGATCCACTGCGCCCCCAACTTCCTGGCCTCTGCAGCTATTCTGGCTATTTTCGACGGAGGGACGTGGGTGATCTCGACCCCCGGTATCACCTTTATGTAATCGTCGCTGAGTTCCGCCGCCTTAACCAGGTTCGTGACTACGTATTCAAGGTTCGTCATGTCTACATGGTCGGTTATCGCTATCGCGTCGTGACCGAGGAACATGGCCCTTCTTACAAGCTCCGCGGGGATAAGCTCCCCGTCGCTGAAAATGGTATGGCTGTGAAGATCTACTCTCATTGTCTCCTCTCCGAAAGCTCCTTGTAGGTCTTATCGACCGGAAGTCCCTTGGCCTCTACCAAAACCATGACGTGGTATATAAGGTCCGCAAGCTCCATGGATGCGGAATCGACGTCCCCGTCTTTAACACTGAGCACGAACTCCGCCGCCTCTTCAACAACCTTTTTACACATCTGGGTCTCGTTATTCATGAGCTTGCAGGTGTAGCTTTCTTCGGAGGGGTTCTCCTTTCTGTCCCTGATGACCCTCGCAAGCTCCGGTATCACTGCCATCGTCCCCTCGGTGGTCCCATAAAGCGTCTCGTCGAAGCAAGACGGTCTGCCGAGATGGCAGGCGACCCCTGTCTGGTCGACTCTGACCAGAAGAGTGTCCGCATCGCAGTCCGTCTGTATCGACGCTATCTTCTGGACGTGGCCGGACTCCTCGCCCTTCTTCCAGAGCTTCTGCCTGCTCCTGGACCAGAAGTGCGTGTAACCCGTGCTCTCCATGAGCCCTACCGCCTCTGCATTGGCCCATGCCACCATCAGGACCTCGTTGCTCATCCTGTCCTGCACAACCACGGGTATCAGCCCGTCGGCGTCGTATTTCAGGTCCCTCATCTTACGGCGACCCCCCTGTCTCTGAGATATTCCTTGACCTCCGAGACAGTGAACTCTCTGTAATGGAAGACCGATGCGGCCAGCGCAGCGGCCGCGCCCGTCTGGGTGAGGACCTCGTAGATATGTCCCATCGAACCGCAGCCGCCCGAGGCTATCACGGGCACCGAAACGGCATCCGCGACCGCGGCCGTCAACGGCACATCGTATCCTGTCTTGGCGCCGTCAGCGTCCATGGACGTAAGCAGTATCTCTCCGGCCCCCAGGTCCGCCGCCCTGCAGGACCATTCCACCGCATCGAGCCCCGTCGGCCGGGTCCCGCCGTGGGTGAAGACCTCCCATCCGTCACCTACCTTTTTGGCGTCCACGGCTATTACCACGCACTGCCTCCCGAACCTTTCGGCGCATTCCGATATCATGTCCGGATCGGATATGGCGGCGGAGTTCACCGAAACCTTGTCGGCGCCCGCATTAAGTGCCATTCTCATGTCCTCTGCGTTTTTTATGCCCCCGCCGACGCATAGCGGAATGAACAGGTTCTCGGCGGTCTTGGAAACTACGCCCAGCATCGTCGACCTGGATTCCAGGGAGGCGGCGATGTCAAGGAAGGCGACCTCGTCTGCGCCCTGCCTCTCGTACTCCGAAGCCATCTCCGGAGGGTCCCCCACGTCCCTGAGGTCCTTGAAGTGCACGCCTTTGACGACCTTTCCGTTCTTCATGTCGAGGCACGGGATTATCCTTTTTTTGAGCATCATGCCACCTTCGCCCTGTCCTTCGTGCTGAGCTCGGAATTCCGTGGGCGCGTCGCCTTGTGGACGGCCTTTCCCAGGGCCTTGAAGGAGGCCTCTACGATGTGATGTTCGTCGAATCCCCGGACCACGGCGATATGCAGGGTCAGCCCGGCGGACATCGCGAAACTCCTGAAGAAGTGCGCATAGAGGCCGTCCGGGCAGTCCACGTCGGCAAAAGGCCTGTCCACGATATCGACGGAAACCATGGCCAAAGCATCGTCCATCGGTATGAATTCCGTGGCGACCCTCTCGACCGGCTTTTCGCCTAAGGCCTTCCTCAGAGCCGTGCCGAGCGTTATGGCCGTATCCTCTACGATGTGATGTTCGTTATCTCCCTCGGCGGAAAGCTTCAGATCGAACGAGGCATACTTGGCCAGCGTTTCGACCATGTGCTTCAGAAATTGGATGTCGCAATCTACCTGGAACACACCCGAGCCGTCGAGTTCCAGCTCTGCTGAGACCTTGGTCTCCCTGGTGCTTCTCTCCACCTTTGCCCTTCTTCCAGTCATCGGTTCTGAGAGCGCTTGGCCCTATAATAACTGTTGCGGGCGCGCTCAGGGCGATATAATATTGAAGCGCGGACACTCCGAACAGGCGGCCGGCATTCCGACATATCCTCTGGCATTGTAAAGCTCTTTTATCATGCCGCTTTCCTTCACGAAACCGCAGATCGCACACAGCACCTCGGTCACGTTGTAACCTTCGGTTATCATCGCAGCCGCTTTTTCGATCATCTTGTAAAAACCTTCACGGTGTGGGCTGTTCTCTATAAGCTCGTTCCCGCCCCTGACGCCTTTGAGATACTGGGAGACGGCCGATCCGGTGACACCGAACGCGTCCGCGACCCGGACCTGCGTGTAGCCGTGCTCTTCGACGAGACACCTGGCTATCGCTCCGCGGGCAGTGGGAAGGACGTCCGCAACTATAAGTTCACAGGGTAGGAACACGATTAAGCATAGTTAACTTCAAGTATATTTATAATTGGTTCCCCGGACATTCATACTCGCCAGGGAATTTCCCATTCCCATGGCCTTATTTCGAAAGTGTAAAGTGCCAGACCTACGACCGCGGCGACAGCCCCTGCGTCCCTTAGGATCTCCGCGTCCCTGTGTCCGGTGACACCTCCGGAGGCTATGACGCTGTGCGGACAGGAGGATATGAAGTCTCTTGCCTGCTTCTCGTCCACTCCTTTCTTCTGCCCTTCGACGTCCACGTTGGTGTTCAGCACTCCGGCCAGAGGAAGGTCCTCGATGATCCTGAACATCTGTTCGACGGTGACCGAAGCGGATTCCTGCCATCCTTTCACTACTATCCTGTTCCCGCGGGTGTCCATCGCCAGCGCTATCCGCCCGGGATACTTGAGCGCCATACGTTCCAGCCATTCGGGCTCCCTTATCGCCTTGGTTCCCAGCACGACCCTGTCGACGCCTGCTCTTATAAGGGCGTCCACGGTCTCCTCGGACCTTATCCCTCCTCCGGCCTCCACGGGGACGCCCGAGTAGCGGGCGATCTTCTCTATCGAATCCAGATTGTCGCCCTTCCCGAACGCCGCATCAAGATCGACCAGGTGCAGATATTCGGCCCCCTTGGAGACCCACGATGCCGCCGTTTGGAAAGGATCGGGTATCCTGACCTGCTCGCTTCCGAGCTCTCCGCCTACCAGCTGGACCACCTGTCCGTCAAGCATATCTACCGCGGGTATGATGATCATCCGCATTCCTCCGAGAATCTTATGAAGTTCTTGAGCACCTTCATCCCGGACCTGCTGCTTTTTTCAGGATGGAACTGAAGGCCGTAAGTATTCGACCTGCGGAAGATCACAGGTATCTTCCTGCCCTCGTATTCCGTGTTCCCGGCGATCTCGCTGCCGTACTCCGGGCTCCCGCGGTACGAATGGGCGAAATAAAATTCCCTGTCGGAGGTCCCGTCGAGAAGCGGGTCGTCCGATTCGACCGTGTTCCATCCCATGTGGGGGAGCCTCTCCGCTTCGAGGCCGATGACCCGTCCCTTGAAAAGACCCAGGCCATGTTTTTCACCCTCTTCGCTGGAATCGAAAAGTATCTGCGCACCTATGCATATTCCCAATGCCGGCACTCCGCTCTCTAGACGCATCAATATTTCTTCCCTATATGGGGCGACCCTTTCCATCGTGCTGTCGAAGGCCCCGACCCCGGGAAAGACTATGCAGTCCGCATCGGCGAGCTTGGACATGTCGCTGACCGTTTCGACGTCCGCGCCGCAGCTCTCCAGCGCGTTTTTGACGGAATGGAGGTTCCCTACCCCGTAGTCCGTGAGGTATATCAGAGGCATTCCCCGATCACCTCGGCGGCTTTATCCAAGAGCAAGGCGTTGAGCTCTTCGCTGCCGACGGTTATGCGGACGCAGTTCTCGGTTCTGCGTTTCGAGCCGAAGTCGCGGATCATCACTCCTTTATTCTTCAGGCCGGACACCAGCGCCGCGTGGTCCACCGGCGACCTGGCCAGTATGAAATTGGAATCCGATGGGTACGTCTCGAACCCCAGCCTCCTCAGCCCTGCGTCGAGTTTCGGGCGCTGTTCCTTGACAAGTTCGACGCTCCTACCGATGAACCCCTGGTCTTTGACCGCGGCTATGGCTGCTTTCTCGCTGAGCATGTTCAGGGAATACGGTATCTTCACGCAGTTCATCATGCCGGCGACCTTGAGGTTGGATACGGCGTACCCTACCCTCAGCCCTGCCATGGCATATGCTTTGGAGAACGTTCTGACCACTATGAGGTTTTCGAACTCTTCGACCCTGCGGACCATCGAGTTTTCGCTGTATTCGCCGTAGGCCTCGTCCACCACGACCATGCCGTCGAATCCGGAAAGGATCTCTTCGAGGTCTTTCTCCCGGAACGAGTTTCCCGTAGGGTTATTGGGAGACGGCATTATGGCCACTTTCGCTCCGGTCTTCAGGAAAGCGTCGACGTCCAGCTGGAAGTCTTCGGTCAGGTCGACCTCGATCGTCCTTCCTCCGTTCATCTTCACGAAGAAGTCGTAAAGTACATAGGAGGGCACGGGCACGGCGCAGCCGTCCCCGTATTCCGTGAACGTCTTGAAAGTGACGTCTATCACCTCGTCGGAACCGTTTCCTGCCACGAAGTTCTCCCTCTGAAGGCCGTAAAGGTCCGCCAGAGCATCGCGGAGGTCGTCCGAGTAGGTGTTCGGATATCCGTTGATGTCGCCTTTCCATCCGGAAAGGAACTCCATGGCGGCAGGGTTGGACCCAAGGACGTTCACGTTGGTGTCCAGCCGGACCTCGTTCCCGACCTTCGGGTTATAATATTTCTCGAACCCTCTGGTAGTACTCCTCATAATGTCCCTGGACACCATCACTCCACCAGCCTCTCCATCGAGAGAGTCAGTATTCCGGTGGCCCCGATCTTCCTGAGGTTGTTTATGGCATCATATAGCTGCGAGTAACAAACCACGGCCTGCACCGCGACAATTTCGCCGTTTCCCGCTATCTCCAGGACAGTGGGCCCGCCGATGCCGGGAAGGAACTTCTCCACTTCGGATATCATGGACCTGGGCACGTTGGCCATCAGATATTTGCGGTTCTCTGCCGCGATGACGCTGTGTATCGCCTCGGTGACCTCTAGCATGGCCTCTCTCTTCTCGCCGAGGGCCTTCGAGCTGGTAACTATGGCCGCCTGGGACCGGAACAGCACCTCGGCCTCCCTGAGGCGGTTCATCTTGAGCGTCGATCCGGTGGACACAAGGTCCACGATGCAGTCGGCCACTCCCAGATATGGCATTATCTCCGCAGCTCCGGATATGACTATCACATCGACCTCTTTGCCTATGGAGTCGAAGAAACGTTTCGTGATCTTGGGGAAGGAGGTAGCTATGCGGCTCCCGTCCGGTAAATCCTTTCCGGACCTTACGGACGACCCGTCCGGGACGGCGAGCGAAAGGCGGCAGTGTCCGAACTCCAGGTTAAGCATGTTCTCGAGGGCGTATCCGGACTCCTCCACCTGGTCCAGCCCGGTGATGCCGAAATCTATCGCTCCGGAATGGACGAACTCCGGGATGTCCTGTGCACGGACCAGCATGATCTCTATGTCGCGCCCTTTCACGTTGACGTAGAGCTTGCGTCCCCAGTCCTCTCCTATGTCGAGGCCTGCCTTCGACAGTAGCTCCACGGACCTCTCGCTGAGCCTTCCTTTGTTCGGGATAGCCATTTTCAGTGTCATCTTCTGCCTCGTATGTCGTGAACGAAATCGTTTCAGAGCAGGCCCTTCGCCTTGGCCAGTTCCGCGTTGAGGACGGAGCCTCCGGCACCGCCCCTGATCGTGTTGTGCGAAAGCACGAACGCCTTGTAGTATCCGTTGCTGGACCTGAGCCTTCCCACTGTAACGGCCATGCCCTTCGCCCTTTCCGGCGTTCCGGCGTACACGTCGAACACCGGCTGGGGGCGGTTTTCTTCATTCCTCACTATCACCGGCATGTCCGGCGCCGACGGAAGCCCCAGCATCTGGGGTTCCCCGCGGAATCCGGAAAGCGCCTCGCCCAGCTCTCTGAGGGAGGGGGCGTCTCTGAGCGCCAGGACCAGCGACTCCGTGTGTCCGTCCACCACGGGCACGCGGGCGCAGTTGGCCATGAGCCTGATGTCAGCGAAGCGGAACACGTTGCCGTCGAAAACGCCCAGCATCTTGCAGAGCTCCGTCTCCATCTTCTCTTCCTCGCCCTTTATGAAAGGCACGACGTTCCCTACGGCGTCAAGCGACGGGACGCCGGGATATCCGGCCCCGGAAAGCGCCTGGTAAGTAGACACGAAGGCCTCTTCGAGCCCGTACTTGGCATCGATGGCCTTCAGGGGAAGGGCTATGCCGGTGGTCGAGCAGTTCGCGTTGGTGACAATAAAACCTCCGCTTTCCACGTAAGACCTCTGCCCGGTCACGGAACGGAGGTGCCCGGGGTTGACCTCGGGTATCAATATGGGGACGTCAGGATCCATCCTGTGAGCGCCCGCGTTCGTGAATACCGCTACGCCGGATTCGGCCAGTGCGGACTCCGTATGTCCGGCTAGCTCGCTGGGTATGCCGCTGAAGGCCACCCTGGCCGCAGACGATATCTTCTCGAGGTCCATGACCTCGATCTCCCTCTCGAGCGTCTCGTCCATGAAGCAGTGGTCCCTGACCTTCAGGACGTCTCTCAGCTTCTTACCGCCCGACCTCTCAGATGCGTAGAGCCCCTCTATCTCGAAATAGGGGTGGCCTTCCAGCATCTGAACGAACCTCTGCCCGATCATCCCCGTTGCCCCGAGGACCGCAACGTGCGTCTTGTTCATCTGTACAATTCTCCCTGGCTCATTCTGATTCCGATGACGTATATAAAACCGCGCGTCACTTTTCGAAGAGGTGCTTCTGCCTCTCCTTCGAAATCCTCAGCAGGACTTCGGCGATCTGCTTCGCCTCGCTCTCCGAAAGGCTGACCTCTTCGCAGAGCTCATGATATCTCTGTATCACTTCGTGCTCCTTCTCTTCGTTCCAATAGCCCTGGGACGACTTCTTCTTGGCCTTGGCCAGTTCGTCGGTTATCTCCATCCGCGTGGCGATGAGGTCGATTATCTCTGCGTCGATCGCCGCTATCTGCTCCCTGAGCTCTTCGGTATCAGGCATCTGAACCACCTGACCCGTCATACAGTTATCCGTATAAAACAACTGACGCCTGCTCAGAACGGTGAAAACATTAAGATAAGATAAGCATCTTCGCACTGTTAAAGGAGAATCCAGAATGACATACGGATTGGGAATCGACACCGGCGGCACATATACGGATGCGGCGGTAATGGACATAGAGACGGGAGAAGTTATGGCATCGCACAAATCGCCGACTACCCACGAAGACCTCACTGTCGGCATAAGGGGGGCCATAGAAGGCCTCAGCGATGAGATGCTGGCCAAGGTCGGGGTCGTCTCTCTGTCCTCCACCCTGGCCACGAACTCCGTCGTCGAGGGGAGAGGCTGTCGCGTCGGGCTAGTCGCCATCGGCCACGATTTCAACTCGAAGTACCATGCTAACGAGGAGGTAGTCATCAATGGCAGGCATGACCTTTGGGGAAGGGAGACCGAACCATTGGACGAGGCGGCCGCGGAGAAATTCCTCAGAGCCATAAGGGGAAAGGTCGACGGCGTCGCAATATCGGGATATCTGGGTATCCGCAATCCAAAGCACGAGATAAGGATCAGGGAGATGGCTTACGAAATACTCGGGGTACGTGCGGTCTGCGGCCACGAGCTTTCTTCCACCCTTGGTTTCGATGACAGGACCACGACCTGCATAATGAATGCCAGCTGATACCTGTCATAGACGAGCTTATCATTGCCATGAAACAGGTCATGGCCGAGAGGAGCATACGCGCGCCGCTCATGGTCGTCAAAGGGGACGGCTCCATGATGGGGGAGTCCGAAGCATCCATAAGGCCCATCGAGACGATACTTTCTGGACCCGCATCGAGCCTTATCGGAGCCAGGAAGCTCACAGGGATCGACGATGCCATCGTAGTAGATATAGGCGGCACGACGACCGATATCGGCATCCTCAGGGACGGACGCCCCGACATAGTAGAGTACGGGGCGGTTCTGGGAGGGATGAGGACCCACGTCAAGGCTGCGGACATTTCGACCGTCGGTCTGGGAGGCGACAGCCACATAGTGATCTTGGACTCGGGGATCAGGATATCGACCGTCCGTTGCATCCCGCTGTGCTTTGCGGCAAGGAAGTGGCCGGACATCAAAAAAACGTTGCAAGGGATAGCCACCAAAGGACCGATGTTCCGTAGCGAGTTCAAGGAAGATTCCAGGAATTATCAGGAGACCGACTTCTTCATCAGGCTGAAGAATAACAAACAAAATATGGAACTCAGCGTCGAAGAAAAGATGTTTCTCGATTTCCTCGACAACGGCCCGCACACGCTCGCACAGGCCTCAAGGTTCCTTCAGGTCCATCCTCTGGGATTTAAGTCTGGACATCTGGAGAACATCGGCCTTGTGCAGAGGATAGGGCTTACCCCCACAGACATACTCTGCGCCAGCGGCGATTACACCGAGTTCGATCCCGAGCCTGCAAGGCTGGCGATAAGACATTTCAGCCTGGCCTATGGCATCCCGGAAGAGAAGATAATATCCATAACAAAAAAACTCGTCACAGAAAAGATGGCCACCGAAATAATGGGCAAGGTACTGGACTCTGAAATAGGGTCCCGCGAACTGGGAGACGCTGGAGAACACCTTCTCAAGACCGCGGTCACGCGCGAACAGCGCCGGGACTACAGCTGCGCCATAAGGCTGAGCAAACCCATAATCGGGATAGGCGCGCCTGCCGGCGCCTATCTTCCGGAAGTATCCAGGCGCCTCGGGACGGACTTCATACTTCCCAAGTATTCGCATGTCGGGAACGCTGTGGGGGCGGTCACCGGCGGTATCATCGAGCGCGAGGAGATACTCATAAAACCCAACGTGGAGAACATGGTGGGGGACATCCCGTGCACGGTGTTCGCCAAGTTCGGACGTTTCGTGAAGGACAGCATATCCGAGGGGATCGAGTTCGCCAGAAAGCACGGAACGGAATACGTAAGGGACCTGGCGCTCAAAGACGGGGCCGAAGACATCGTGGTCTCCGACGACGTCAGGGTCAGCAAGATACGTGCCAAGAACATGCCCAGTGAGTTCGTCGTTATCGACGTGACGGTCACCGTCACCGCGGCCGGGAAGCCCAAGATGTTCGAGACCTGATCAGAGCACGTGGAACTCCTTCATGCTTCGGACGCCGAGTTTCTCGCCGCGCCCTACGCGTATCGCGCCGACAGCGATGTTGGCTCCCTGAACCGTGGTCATGAAAGGTATCTCCAGCTCCACTGCCAGCCTGCGCATCGTGTACCCGTCGCGCCTGGAACCCGATTTCATGGCGGGGGTGTTGATGATCAGGTTGATCTTCCCGTCCCTCATTAGGCCTATGGCGTTCGGCTTGAGCTTCTCGTCCAGTTTGAACACCGTCGTGGTGTCCACTCCGTTCTCCCTAAGGTATGTGGACGTCCCTTTGGTGGCGTAGATCGCGAATCCCATGTCCTTCAGGCCGCGTGCGGCATCAAGTATCCTGGGCTTGTCCTGGTCGTTCACGGTTATGTAAACTCCTCCGGACATCGGAAGCTTGTTTCCAGCGGCTATCAGGGCCTTGTAGCATGCGGTGTGGAAGTCCTCGTCTATGCCCATGACTTCCCCGGTGCTCTTCATCTCGGGCGTAAGGATGGAATCCACGCCGGGCAGCTTAAGGAACGGGAACACGGACGCCTTGATGGCGAAGTGGTCGATGGACCTGTAACCGGAAAGCCCGAAGTCCTTGAGCTTCTTGCCGAGCATGATCTTCGTGGCGATCTTAGCCAGCGGGACCCCGGTGGACTTCGATATGAACGGTACGGTCCTGGAGGCGCGGGGGTTGGCCTCTATCATGTAGATTTCGTCGTCCTTGACTGCGAGCTGAAGGTTCATAAGCCCCTTGATGCGAAGTGCCAGTGCGACTTTTTCTGAGATCTCGACTATTCCGTCGATATTCTTCTTGCTGAGGGTGAACGGGGGCATGACCATCGTGGCGTCCCCGGAGTGGCACCCTGCGTATTCGACATGTTCCATTATTCCGCCGATGTAGACATCTTCGCCGTCGCTCAGCACGTCTATGTCGATCTCGATGGCTTCGGTGAGGTATTTGTCTATCAATATAGGGTGGTGTCTGGAGACCTTGACGGCCGTTTCAACGTAGGTCTTGAGCTCGTCTTCGGAGTAGACGATCTCCATGGCCCTCCCCCCGAGGACGTACGAAGGCCTCACCAGCACGGGATATCCGATCTCGGAGGCGATGATACGGGCCTCTTCGAAGGAATAGCCTGTACCCGAGCGGGGCTGGAGTATGCCCAGCTGGTCCATCAGTTTCGAGAACCTCCTCCTGTCCTCGGCGACGTCCATGTCGTCGGGGCTGGTACCTAGGACCTTGGTCTTCGTACCTTTCAGGGCCTTCTCCAGGTCGACGGCGAGGTTGACGCTGGTCTGACCTCCGAACTGCACTATCACGCCGTCCGCCTGCTCTTCTTCGATGATGTCCAGCACGTCTTCGAGTGTCAGAGGCTCGAAGTACAGGCGATCGGAGACGTCGTAGTCTGTGGAAACGGTCTCGGGGTTGTTGTTTATTATGACTGCGTCGACGCCCTCCTCCTGCAGTGCGAACACTCCGTGTACGCAGCAGTAGTCGAATTCGATGCCCTGTCCGATCCGTATCGGCCCTCCTCCTATGACGATGACCCTCTTTTTGCTTTCATCTCTGAAGGTCTCGGAGGACCTTCCGTATGTCGAGTAGAAGTAAGGGGTGACGGCGGCGAACTCCGCGGCGCATGTGTCGACCATCTTGTATACGGCCTTGATGCCGTCGGCCTTGCGGTCCTCCCGGAACTTCAGCTCGTCGGTCTTAGTAAGCTCTGCGATGACCGGGTCGGCGAAGCCCATCTCCTTCGCCTCCCTGATGAGCTCCCGGTCGCCGGGGTTCTTCCTGAGGCGTTCCTCCATCCTAACGATGTTCCTGATCTTTATTATGAAGTAGCGGTCCCAGGCGGTCAGTTTAGCTATCCTTTCGACGGTCCATCCTTTCCTCAGGGCCTCGCCGATTGCGAATATGCGTATGTCGGTCGCATTCTCCAGCTCTTCTTCCATCTGTTCTTCGGTCAGGTCGACGGGGTCCAGTCCCCTCACGCCTATCTCGAGGGACCTGAGGCCCTTCAGCAGGGCCTCTTCGAACGTGCGCCCTATAGACATTATCTCGCCCGTGCTCTTCATCTGTGTCCCCAGATGGCGGTCCACGGTGCGGAACTTGTCAAAGGGCCAGCGCGGGATCTTCACGACGACGTAGTCGATCGAAGGCTCGAAAGCGGCGAAGGTTGTGCCGGTGATATCGTTGGGGATCTCGTCAAGGGTATATCCCACCGCGATCTTGGTGGCTACCCTTGCGATGGGATATCCCGTCGCTTTGGAGGCCAGCGCTGACGAGCGTGATACGCGGGGATTGACCTCTATGAGGCGGTAGTCTCCATTGGCGGGGTTGAAGGCGAACTGTACGTTGCATCCGCCCTCTATGCCAAGGGTCCGGATCACCTTGATGGCCGCCGTCCTGAGGCGCTGGTGGTCGAAATCCGAGACCGTCAGCAGGGGCGCGCACACTATGCTCTCTCCCGTGTGTATCCCCATCGCGTCCAGGTTCTCCATTTCGCAGATGATTATGCAGTTGTCCTTGGAGTCCCTCATGACCTCGTATTCGAGCTCCTTCCATCCGAGGACGCTCTCTTCTATCAAGACCTGATGTATGCGCGAGTATGCCAGTCCGCGGGCACAGATGTCCACGAGCTCGTCCTCGTCGTAGGCCACTCCTCCGCCTGTCCCTCCCAGGGTATAGGCGGGGCGGACCAGCACGGGATAGCTTCCGATCAGGTTCGCGGCCTCGATGGCCTCGGTCACGGAGTTCACGCTGCGGCTGATCGGCACGGGTTCGCCGATCTTTTCCATGGCCTCCTTGAACAGCTCCCTGTCTTCCGACATGGCGATGGCGTCAGGCTGCGTCCCTACCAGTTCGCAGCCAAGTCTGGCCAGCGAGCCGTTGTCGTATAGCTCGGAGCATATGTTCAGCGCCGTCTGTCCGCCCATTCCGGAAAGGACGCCGTCCACGCACTCCTTTTCGATGATGGCGGCGACCGTCTCGGCGTTCAGCGGCTCGATGTACACGCTGTCGGCCATGTCCGTGTCGGTCTGGATCGTGGCGGGGTTGGAGTTCACAAGCACGGTCTTATATCCTTCCGCGCGGAGTGCGCGACACGCCTGCGAGCCCGAAAAGTCGAACTCCGCCGCCTGTCCTATGACGATGGGGCCGGAGCCGATGACCATCACTTTCTTGAAGTCCTTCCTCATAGCCTCGCCTCCCTCATGACCTTGCCGAACCTGTCGAACAGGAACAGCGTGTCGGCGGGACCGGGCTTCGCCTCGGGATGGTACTGTGTGGAGAAGACAGGCAGGTCCCTATGCCTGCACCCCTCCACCGTTCCGTCGTTAACGTTGATCTGGTCCGCGATAAGGCCGGTACCGTCCAGGGAATCCGCGTCCACGGCGTAGCCGTGATTCTGGGAAGTGATGTACACGCGGTCCTCGAATTTGACCGGCTGGTTGTTGCCGCGGTGGCCGAATTTCATTTTGTACGTCCGGGCACCCATAGCAAGAGCCAGGGTCTGGCTTCCGAAGCATATGCCGTACATGGGCAGGCGGGAAACGAGGTCCTTCTCCGTCTTGACGACGGTATCGAGTATGCTTTTATGGGAAGGGTTACCGGGACCGTTCGTGACCATGATCCCGTCCGGCCTGTATTCCAATATGACGTCGGCAGGCGTATCGTACGGGAATATGATGACGTTGAAGCGTGACGAGAGATCGTCGATGATGGCCGATTTCGTGCCGCAGTCGATCACGCCCACGGTGAGGTCCTTGCCGGTGTCGGAGACCGAGATCTCCTTGCAGGAGACCTCGCCCACCAGGTTGCCGGCCATGGGAAGAGGCATCTTTTTGAGTTTCTTCAGTGTTTCATCCGGGGGCACGTCCGAATCGGTGATGGCGCCTTTCATGGAGCCGGAGTCCCTGAGCTTTATCACCAGGTCGCGGGTGTCGATGCCGGATATCCCGGGGACCTTGTTCTCCTTGAGGAAGGAGTCGAGGGTCCTGCCGCCATACATGTCCGTCGGCTCGGTGCAGTTCTCCCTCACCACAAGTCCTCTCACATGCACGCGGTCGGACTGCGAATATCCGTCGACTATTCCGTAGTCTCCTGCCAGGGGATAGGTCATCACAAGGATCTGTCCGCGGAAAGAGGGGTCCGTGAGACTTTCCTGATATCCGCTCATGCCGGTTCCGAAGACAACCTCGCCGTCGGCGGACGAACGATATCCAAAAAGGCTGCCTTCATAAACAGTTCCGTCCTCAAGGACCAAATAACCGCGTGCCATCGGGGATTAATCACATTTCCGTTCCATATATAATGTCTTCCATTTCTGCATTACACACCAGAACCAACCTTGTCGGATTATAGACATATGACCCGCCATTAAACGAAAGATGATTATCCAAGGACGCAATCGGCCCATCATGCGGATAATCGGGCGCGACCAGCAGTCTAACGGCATGAAAGTGATGCCCGAGACGGACGAGGACCTCTGGCATCTGTTCAATGTCTTGGAGGAGGGTGACACGGTCACCGCCTCGACCACCCGAAGGGAGGAGAAGGCCGCGGACAAGATACGCGCAGAGCGCACCGAGAAGAAACGTATGACCCTCGGCGTCCGCATAGAGAAGATCGATTTTTCGGAAGAGGACCTCAGGCTCAAGTTGCTTGGCACGATAGAGTCTGGACCACAGGACATAGGCCAGCATCACACGCTCATGATAGAGCCAGGCGACAGCCTGATCATATCGAAGCAGAAGTGGCGCGCCACCCAGGTCGAAAGGCTCGAACGGTCGGTGAGGGACACCAATAAGCCCAGGATAGTCTTCGTATCGCTGGACCAGGACGAAGCCACGGTGGCCGTCCTGCGGCAGTACGGCCTGAAGGAGATGGCATTCATCAGGTCAGGCCGTTCAGGGAAGCAGTACGACGAAAAGAGAAGGGGGCCTGACGGATACCACGGGGAGGTGATATCGAAAGTGAGGGCGTGCGCCGAAACGGACATGCCCGTGGTCCTCCTCGGCCCCGGATTCGAGAAAGAGCTGCTGGCCGAGACCGGAAAAAGTTCCGATCCGGACCTGTTTTCAAAATGTTATGTCTATCACACGGGCCAGTGCGGAATGGCAGGGATAAACGAACTTATGAAGGCAGGGATGGGTGCGGAGGTGCTCAGAGAGTCGACGGTGGGAGCCGAGATGGAGGCGGTCGAGCGCCTGATGACCGAGATAGCCAGGGACGGGCCTGCGACGTACGGTCTGGCGGAAGTTTCGGCCGCTGCATCGGCCGGGGCAGTAGAGACCCTTCTGATATTGGACTCGAAGGTCAGAGAGCAGGATTTAGACTCTGTGGTCAGGGACGTCGAGTCGCAGAGGGGAGGCATACTGGTGATATCCTCTCAGCACGACGCCGGAAAGAGGCTTGCGGCCCTGGGCGGGATCGGGGCGATCTTGAGGTATGCCGTCTGACGAGTTAGCACGTAACGGCCGGTCCTAACCGCCCGATGGAAAATATTAATAAATATTATAGGATAACCCGACTGTCAAACAAGTTTAGTTTTGCAAGCGGCATGCCGTGAATTTGGGGAATTTAAATGAGAACTAAAGAGGATATAACCCAGGCGCTGAGCGGAAGACTCAATGTCTGCGACACCACGCTTAGAGACGGAGAGCAGACGGCGGGCATTGTCTTCTCTAATCTGGAAAAATACAAGATCGCCCAGATGCTCGACCGTGCAGGCGTCCAGCAGATCGAGGCGGGCATTCCCACCATGGGTACCGACGAGAAGATGGCCGTCAGGCACATCGCACACATGGGCCTCAACGCATCCATCCTCGGATGGAACAGGGCAGATATCAACGACATCAACACAAGCATAGATTGCGGGGTCGACTCGGTCGCTATTTCTATGTCGGCATCCGATATCCATATCGATCACAAGCTCAAGAAGGACCGCCAATGGGTCCTGGACAAGGTATACGAGGCAGTCTCTTATGCGAAAGGCCATGGGTTCTATATCTCCTGCAACGGGGAGGACTCCACCCGCGCCGACATCGATTTCCTCGTCGAGTTCGTGAAAACAGCCAAGGAGGCGGGCGCAGACCGTTTCAGATACTGTGACACCATAGGGAGGGAGCAGCCCTTCTCCACGTACGAGCGCATCCACAGGATAATTTCCGAGACCGGAATGGACGTGGAGATGCATATGCACGACGACTTCGGCATGGCGACGGCCAACTGCCTTGCGGGCATCCACGCCGGGGCGAGGTTCGCTAGCACGACAGTGATGGGTATAGGCGAAAGGTCCGGCAACTCTCCGCTCGAAGAGGTCGTCATGTCGTCGAAGCACCTGTTCGGTATCGACTCGGGGATAGACACGAAACAGCTCAGAAACCTTTCGATCTTCGTATCGAAGGCCTCCGGCCGCCCCATTGAGGTGGCCAAGCCCTTCCTGGGGTCCAATTGCTTCGCCCACGAGGCCGGCATCCACGCCGACGGTATAATCAAAGATGCGATCAACTACGAGCCCTACGACCCGGAAGAGGTAGGCCTCGAGAGGAAGCTGGTCATAGGAAAACACTCCGGAAGGAACACACTTATAACGGTCCTCGCGGAGATGGGCGTCAACATCGACAAGGACATGGCATCCGCTCTCTTGGATATCGTCAGGCGCGCATCGGTACAGATGCACCGCAGCATTTCCCACGAGGAGCTGTTCTCGCTCTACGAGGATATGCTCAAGAAGGCCAACATATTTGACGACTCGGCGGCATAAACTTCAACAGCCGGTCTTCGGACCGGCATCCCTCTGCTTTTCCGGATCATTCGCAACAGTTTCTGCACTCAATCTGTGATTGCGAGGTACCTGCGACCTTCAGGATTTTCTGGCGTATTTGTAAAGGTAAACGAACAGTATCACTACCAGGCCGGTGATCATTATGGCCAGGTGGTCAAGCAGCGGCAGCGGGTTGGGCACTATGAGCATGATGAAGAAATCCAGCGCCATCACCAGCAGGATGTTGCTGATCCCTATGAATCTGGAGTAGGCGGAACGTGCGTCAGAATCGTCTTCGATGTAGTAACCGCGCTTGCGCTTGCCTCCTTCGATGAGCATCCTGTCGATGACCTTCAGGCTGAGCACCACGCCGCCGGTGGGCAAAAGAAGGGCCGCCAGGTTCAGGGACAGGACAATGATGTTGGACACCCTGAGGCTCGTGCCCAGGCTGGACATCATGAGGTCTGCGATCTGAGGCCCGTATATGAAGAACATTATCTCTACGACGGCCATTATCAGCACGCATACGTAGACCACCACGAACCTGTTCCTTACGCGTTTTGCAGATTTTGTGGAGAACACGATCCTGGAGTAGAAATCAGACCTCTTCGACTCCAGCTTTTCTATTCCGCCTACAACGGTCCTCGGAGTGTACTTCTTCAGGAAGTCATATGCATTGGTGCTGTGTGTCGCGAAAAGCGGCATCAGTATCATCGACATCAGAGCGGCCAGCACCACCGCCGTATAAAATTCGTTATTCACCGCGCCGGCATCCAGCGCCGTTTTTGAGATAATGAATGCGAACTCGCCCATTGCGAGAAGGCTCATGGCCGACACAAAGGACGTCTTGAAATCCTTGTTACCTATGAAATACGCTATGACCACGGTTATGGTCTTGGATATCACGAAGACGACGAATATAAATATGGCCAGCATCAGACTCGAACCCACGTCGCCAAGATGTATCTTCAGGCCCACGTCTATGAAGAATATCGCCATGAACGTATTCTTCATAGGTTCTATGTCCCTTTCTATCATATGCGCATCCTTGCACTGAGAGGCAATGAGCCCCATGATGAAGGCGCCGATGGCCATGGAGAGTCCCACGTAGGTCGAGAGCAGCGCCAGGAAGAAACACAGTCCGAGGGCGGTGATAAGGATGATCTCGCGGCTGAAACGGCTACTGACCCAGTTCAAGAAACGCGGAAGAACGAGAAGGCCCAGCACAATGGACGCAACCATGAAAATGACGATACCCAGCACGAGTCCCAGCATACCCGAGGCCGTTGGTGACTGTCCGACCAGAAGAGGCGAGGCCATCGTGAGTATGATGACCTGCCCAATATCCTCCATGACCGTTACCAGGATGACTGTGTCGGCCGTGTCTTTGGAAATCTTCTTGTTGGCCCTCAGCACGGCGGTGACCACTGCAGTGGAAGAACCGGATATTACCGCACCCAGGAAAATGGACTCGACCATGTTCCAGCCCAGCACGGATCCGGCTATGTATCCGCATAGGACCATGAGCGGAAGCTGTATGGCCGCTACCATTATCGTGAAGGCGCCGCTCTGTTTCAGCTTTTTGATGTTCAGCTCCATGCCTATGGCGAACATGAGCAGTACCAGACCGATGTTGGACAGAAGCTCTATGACGGTATTGCTCTCTCCCTCGGGGATACCCCAGAAATTCGCGATGAATATTCCTGCCGCCAGATACCCGATGATGGCAGGCATCCTCAGCTTGCTGAAGAGAATAGACGCCACGCTGGCAAGCACCAGCATCAATGCCATGATCGTCAGAAAGGCTACTTCGTCCATCCCTTTACCTTACACGCGTATACTAGTATGATTTAAAAAAGTGTCCAA
>Ga0265294_10000164_pt1 | contig 79975 bp, 72 predicted proteins | sample MunlanPumphouse3_FD_192504 | JGI IMG/M metagenome (GOLD analysis project Ga0265294, IMG submission 192504) | Groundwater microbial communities from a municipal landfill in Southern Ontario, Canada - Pumphouse #3 | ecosystem: Environmental > Aquatic > Deep subsurface > Groundwater | place...
TACATAAAGATAATATAGAGCTATAAAAGCATTATATTTATAAAAGAAGAATAATCTATATAATGTTCTTTAAAAATGATATAAATAGATAACATTTAAAAAAGAGAGTAAAATACTCTCTTTTTTGCACTATAATAAAAGTGAATATATTTGATATAGAATGTATTAAAAAATGGCATACATATATATCTTTAATATATTCAATTTTATATAATGAATATATTATAAGACAACAAAACAATAAATCACTGTTGAAATAATGCATTTATTTGTTGTTTTTCATACATTTTTCACTAATATTATTAATAAAATGTTCGTGTATATAGTCTTTACATAGTTATTCACCTTAAATACACATTTACACATAGTTGTGATTTATATAGCTATCGCCTTTATATATTTAATTTATCATAATATATATTATCGGCACTTAATAAAGTATTGATTTCTTTATAATTAAAAAAAGTCTCTACTTTCGTAGAGACAAACTAAATAATTTTATTTCTTAATACCAATTGCAAAAATCATGCTTTAAATGAAAGCCACTTCATAAAACAAATGTCTTCTTTAAACAAACCTTTTACTCTATATAATTGATCAAAGTCAAAATGTTATTATCAATGAAATTGATTTATAAAAAACTCTAATTAATATAAACTATCCCTTATTAAAAACTTTTATTTTAAAAGCAAGTATATATATAAGTTAATGTATTTACAGTGCGATTAAAAATCTTTATACTTATAATAACTATATTATATCAGTTTTATTTTGAATAATTTCTAAATGGTTTTTAGCTTCTTCAACAATTGCTAATGATTTACCATTTTTTAAAACATATTCAAATCTTAATCTAGCAGATTTTAAATCATTATTATTAAATGATAAAACCCCCAGTAAATACATAATACTAATAAAATTAAGTTTTGATAATCTACTTTGTAAAAGTTGTTTCAAAACCCGTTCTGTTTCATGGATATATTCATTTTTATAAACATTTAATCTTAACTTATTGATTGTTAAATTATTGATCAAGTGCCTATAACTATTAGGAAAATGAGAATAAAGAATATTCATTTGGTCTAATAATAAAGTTGCTTTCATTAATTGTTGTTGACGTAATAAATATTTAAACCAGGATTGATAAAAAACAAATTTTTGAACGTCAGTAAAATTAGGTTCTAAATTAATATAATATTCTAATTCTTCTTTAATATCATTAAAATTAATGGTTGCTGTCTTAGCTTCTAATATTAATAATTCATCTAGTAAAATATCATCTTTTGATTGAATATACTTTTTTTTAACTTTTTTATAAGCAGTAATATAATTATTAATATCTAATTCTTCATTAAGAATATTGTTTACTCTAAGCAATTCTTTATTTTCTTGGCGAATAAAATATCCATAAAGCCCTGTACTAATAATTGCTGCTATGGCTAAATATATAAAATATTGTGAATTAGTAAATAGTAGTACTAACGCAGACAAACTAAAGAATAAAGAAATTATAGTTAAAACAAATTTTTTCTTGGTCATATTATTCACCTAATTTTTTAAAATAATTTTGATTGTAATTTTAAACCCATTTCTATTATTAGATTATACACTTCTATTGTTGTTTCATCATATAAATGATCCAAATAATGACAATCATCATTTATAACAATTAAAGCATCAGGATAATTTTGAAGCAATCTTAAAAACTCAATCCGTGGATAAATCCACGTTTTTTCATTTTGTTCATTCAAAATTTTACCATGTCTAGCGCCATTAACATTTATTTCTATATAAACATTATTTTTAATACACGCTTCAATTATAATTTTAGAAACTTCTTCTGCTGTTTTATCCCATTTGTTGTATTTATACATAAATAAATCTGGGTGGGCAAGAATTCTAAAATAACCAGTATTTACAGCTTCAACAATAGTATTAGCATAAATTACAATTTCTTCAGTATTAAGGGAATGATACACATCATGTAATTTATCATTTTTCATAATAAAATGCTGCCCTAAAACTAAATAATCCAGATCATTTAATAATTCTTTATAGTATTCTTTTTGTTCCCTAACAAATTCAATTTCTAATCCTTTATATATTTTGATTTTGTCACCATAATTTTTTATAGCTTCTTCCAAATCAGGCATGTATATATTTTTATACTGTTCTTTTGTCATTCTTATCCATGATAATCCTTCTAAAGGACCATGATCAGAAATACCAATTTCTTTATACCCTAATTTAATTGCTTTTTTAATATAATCAGAACCTAAGCCTTCAGCATGATGACATAAATATGTATGTGTATGATAATTGCTCTCAATCATAGTTGTATCCCTTATATAATCTGATCCATTTAGCAGATCTTCCTTTTCCTAGAGGTCTAATTTTCTTTTCTTCTTTTAATTTTTTTAATGCTCTATTAATAGTAGATTCAGAAACATAAGGATGTAAAACTCTAATATCTTCCTTTGAAAAAGTTTCAGTCATATTCATAATAGTATTTTCTAGATTATCAGCTTTATTTATACTTTGATCAAATCTAAAATCTTTTAATATTCTAATAGCTTTTTCATATGACTGTTCAAATAAATTAAGCATAAAACGAATAAAACTTACAACTTGAGGAAATCCTTCTTTCCAATTTAAGCTTGCGTTATTTAATTCTAATTTAAACATTTCATATTTATCAAATAACTGTTCAAAAAAACTTATATATTTAAACGCTTCTAAATCACATTTAAGACATAATAAATAAAGTAGCAATAAACTAACACCTTCATTATTTTGTGTTAATGGATTAATATTATAATAATCAACGAAATAATTTAAATATAAAGCTATTTTTTCTATAGTTTGGTTATGTTCTTTAATCTTTAAATTTTCATTAACTTCATCTAAAATTACTCTTTTACTAGTTTTTGATTGACTTTTAAAATAATTTTTCTTTTCAGTATTTATATAATCAAATTTTGTATTTGATGAAAATATGTAATTCGCTAAGTTTAGTAAATCATTGCTTTGAAAAAAAGTTTTCGCATAATTATTTTGATATAATGTTAATGTCTCTTTTATATTAAATAAAGCTGCTTCTTCTTTATTTCTAGGCTGAGAATCTTTTGTAATAATTAATCTCATTCTTGTATCAGTAACGTCTAATTTTAAAATTTTTGCTAAAAAGAAAGCATCTCTTTCTATTGTTTGATCTATAAGCTTATTAACATTATTTCCTGCTATTTCTTGCAAACGCGAATTTGAGCCAATATACCGATATATATTGGCTATTTTAACTATTACATCACCAGGAATGATGAACAAATCAATGTTTTTTATGCAACTCATTAAAAACTCCTTATTTTATATTAATTTAAAAACTTTTATTAATTTACATGTCATAAAAATTAATAATCTTCTCTAAATTAATGTATTTTATTTTTTAACAAAAATCATCATTATTTCTAAAGACAGCCAATTTATAAGAATCGCCTATTTCTTTTTCAATAACTTTTTTTCCAGTTGCTGCTGTAGCTGTTTTAGTTACTTGATATTTAATATTCTCAAATCCACTTTCACCAATAATATAAAGATCTAAATTATTCGCTGAATTAGCATCATGAACAATTTTTGCATCAATTAAAGTATTATCTACAGTTCGCATTAATTGAATATATGGCTTACCAACATTATTCTTTTTACCTTTTAATATTTCGTCTTGCTTAAATCTCTTTATTGATCCATTGGCCATTAATGTTATTATCATATCTTTTTTATCTACAAAAAAACCAGCTATAATTTCATCATCAGGTCTACTTTTTAGTTCCATAGCTTTTACTCCATAAGATGGAGGAGCCATAATACTAATTTCTTTACTATCATATCTATTCATATAACCTTTTTTAGTAATAACAACAACTTCACAATTTTTCTTATCTGAAATATCAACACTAACTAATTTATCATTGTCTCTAATTTTTGTTGCTCTTAGAGCTTTTGAATATCTAACAGCAATCATATCTTTAATTAAAGTTCTCTTAATTAAACCATTTCTTGTTGTAAAAAGTAAATATCTTTCTTTATTAAAATCGTCTACAGGAACTGAAAAAATAATTTTTTCATCCGCTTCAACAGATATTAATGTTGAAATATGGTAACCTAAATCCTTATGCTTTAAATCCGGAATATCAATAACAGGCAAATAAATATAATTACCTAAATTTGTAAAGAAAAGCATTACGTCTAACGTAGTTATTTTATAATTTGCGACAACAAAATCATTGTCTTTTAATTTTGTAGTTTCTCCATTAGCGAGGATAGAATATGACTTAGCACTAATTCTTTTTAAATATCCATCGTTTGTGAAAATTATATATGCATCTTCCTTTGGAATTAATTCTTTAGCACTGACATTGATTTCTTCAATTTCACTTTCAATTACAGTTCTCCTTGGAGAAGTAAGTTGACTTAATGTATAATTTAACTCATCTTTAATTACTTTTAAAAGTGAAGATTCATCTGAAAGTATTTTCTTCAACTCATTAATACTTAAAGATAACTTTTTTTGTTCTTCTTCTAAAGCCACAATATCAGTATTAGTTAAACGATATAATTGCAACATTACTATTGCTTCTGCTTGTAATTCTGTGAAAGAATAATTAATTACTAAGTTTTCTTTAGCATCTTTTTTATTTTTTGAATTTCTAATAGTGTGAATAACTGAATCTAAAATTGAAGTCATAGCAATTAAGCCTTCAACAATATGAAGTCTTTTAGTAGTTGTTTCTAATTCATAATTACTTCTATTTGTAATTACTTCTTTTTGATGAGAAACATAAGCATCAATTATATCAATTAAACCCATTAGTTTTGGTCTTTTATCATGAATTAAAGTTACATTAAAACTGTAATTAACTTGTAAATCTGTTGTTTTAAAGAAAAAATCTCTAATATCAATTGGATTAATTTCTTTTTTTACATCTACAACAATGCGCAATCCAGATCTGTCAGTTTCATCTCTAATTTCAATTATACCATCAATATTTTTTTTCACATAAACATCATTCATTTTTTTAACTAAAACTGCTTTATTAACTTCATATGGTATTTCATAAAAAATAATTTGGGAAATATTCTTACTAGTTTCTATTACAGATTTTGCTCTTACAATAATTTTCCCTTTACCTGTCTTATAAGCTTGTTTTAATGAGTTTATCCCTTGAACAATACCACCTGTTGGAAAATCTGGTCCTTTTATAAACTTCATTAAATCCTTTAATGAGCAATTGGAATGATCAATTCGATATATTGTTGCATTAATTACCTCGTCTATATTATGAGGAGGAATATCAGTAGCGTAACCAGCACTAATTCCTGATGAACCATTGACTAATATGTTTGGAAATTTTGCTGGTAAAACTACTGGTTCTAGTTCTTCATCGTCAAAATTTGGAACAAAACCAACTGTCCTTTTATTAATATCTTGTAATAAAAATTCAGCATACTTACTCATTCTTGCTTCAGTATAACGCATAGCTGCAGCGGGATCACCATCTATTGACCCATTGTTACCATGAATATCAATTAACGGAAATCTCATTTTAAAGTCTTGGCTTAATCTAACCATAGCATCATAAACAGAAGTATCTCCATGAGGATGATATTTACCAATTACATCCCCCACAATTCTTGCACATTTTTTATAACTTTTATTCGAGAAAATTCCTAAACTATATAAAGAATATAAAATTCTTCGTTGAACTGGTTTTAAACCATCTCTAACGTCTGGAAGGGCACGATCTTGAATAATATATTTTGCATATTTTGCAAAACGTTGTCCAAATACATCTTGAATATCTTCTTCCAAAACATTGTTTTTCATAAATTCATCAATTTGATCAATTATTCCATTTTTATTTTTTTTACTCATATTCAATTACTCCTACATCTTCAAGAGTAAATGTATCTTCATTTTCAAATGATACATTATGTTCAATCCACTCTCTTCTTGGAACAACATCATCACCCATTAAAATTGCTACTTTTTTATCTGCTTCAACAAAATTATCTATTTTAACTTGAATTAAAGTTCTCGTTTCTGGATTCATTGTTGTATCCCATAATTGATCTGAATTCATTTCTCCTAAACCTTTAAATCTTTGAATCGATGCATTTTTTGCTTGAGTTGTTAATTCTCTTAATTCTTCATCTGTCCAAGCATAACTAATTGAATTTTTTGTTGTTACTTTATAAAGAGGAGGTGATGCAATATACACATAACCAGCATCAATCAATTCTTGCATATAACGGAAAAAGAATGTTAACAAAAGAATTTGTATATGAGCACCATCATTGTCTGCATCAGTCATTATTATTATTTTTTTATAGTTTGATTTATTAATATTAAAGTCAGGACCAAATCCTGCACCAATTGAATAAATCATCGATAATATTTCTTCATTTTTAAGTAAATCTTCAGTTTTTGTTCTTTCAGAATTTAAAACTTTACCTCTTAATGGTAAAATTGCTTGAAAAGTTCTATCTCTTCCCAGTTTAGCAGATCCTCCAGCAGAATCTCCCTCAACAATGTATAATTCATTTTTTTGAGGATTTCTAGATTGAGGTGGGGCAAGCTTCCCCGCTAAATTTGTTTTTTTTGATACAGTCTTTTTTATTTTTCTAGCTTCTTCTCTAGCTTTTCTAGCAGCATCTCTTGCTCTTGATGCTTTTATCATCATTTCTAAAAGATTATTAGCAATTTCACCTTTTTCAGCAAGATAAAACCCTAATTTTTCAGTAACAATTTGTTCAACTGCATTTTTAGCTTCAGTTGTTCCAAGTTTATTTTTTGTTTGACCTTCAAATTGTAATAAATTTTCCGGAATTCTAATATTTAAAATAGCTGTTAAACCTTCTCTAATATCTGTTCCATCCAAATTATCGTCTTTGTCTTTTAAAATACCTTTTAGTCTTGCATAATCATTGAAAGATTTTGTTATTCCACTTTTAAAACCAGTTTCATGTGTTCCGCCATCTTTTGTAAGAATATTATTTACAAAAGATATTAATTCTTCTCCATAATAATTTTCAGAATATTGTAAGGCAACTTCAACTTTTATATCTTGTGATATACCCTCAAAATATATAGGTTCACCAAATGTACTTTTATTTTTGGTTTTATTTTCAACAAATTCTACAATTCCATTATTAAACTGGAATGTATCACTTTTTCCAGTTCTTTCATCTAGTAATTCAATCTTTAAACCCTTAATTAAGTATGCAGATTCTTTTAATCTTTCTTCACAAGCTTTATAGTCAATTATTGTTGTTGAAAAAACTGAAGGATCCGGCTTAAAATGTACTGTAGTTCCTCTTTTTTTATTAGGTGCAGGAGTTATTTTAGGTTTTTTTACAACTTTACCACCATTTTCAAATGTTTGTACATATTTTTTACCATCACGTTGAATGTCTAAAATGACCCATGAAGATAAAGCATTTACTACAGACGAACCTACACCATGAAGTCCTCCTGATACTTTATATCCTCCTGTTGCATCAAATTTACCACCAGCATGTAAAGTACCAAAAACAACTTCTGGAGTTGGATGTCCTGTTTTGTGAATTCCAATAGGAATACCTCTACCATTATCACTAACTTCAACAGAATTATCTTTATGAATTGTTACTTTTATATGATTAGCTTCTTCAGCAAGAACTTCATCAATTCCGTTATCAACTATTTCCCAGATTAGATGATGTAAACCTCTATCATCAGTTGATCCAATATACATTCCTGGACGTTTTCTAACTGCATCTAGTCCTTGTAAAACTTGAATATCACTATCAGAATATACTTTTTTTATAGTAGCCATTTTAATCACCAACTCCTTATTAATAATATTATAACACATATTTAATACAAAGTAAACTATAATTTTCTGCTATTTTATATATTCAATGGTTATATTTGAATATATTAAAACTATATTTTTTTTATAATTTTGTTGTTTTCGTTTTATTTATCATTATATAAAACCTTATTTTTAAGGTTATTTTGTTGATTTATTAATATTTTTTTGATATACTTTATAAAGGTGAATAATATGGAAATTCTTATTGGCATAGTTTTAATTCTAATATCATACTTACTTGGCTCAATTCCTGTTGGATATTTAATTGGCAAAGCAAAAGGAATAGATATTAGAAATCATGGATCTAAAAATATAGGTTCTACAAATGTATCAAGAACTCTTGGAAAAAAATATGGTATACTGACTTTTATTCTAGATGCTTTAAAAGGTGGATTAATATTAGCATTATTTAGATACAATATTATTCCAATTGAATATAGCATTTTAGATCCAATGATATATGGTTTCTTTGCAGTTTTAGGTAGTATTTTTCCTGTTTTTTTAAAATTTAAAGGTGGCAAAGCGGTTGCCACCAGTGGTGGAGTAATACTAACTTATAGTCCAATTACTTTTGCAATTGTAATTTTAGTTTTCTTTATTACTACTGCTACTTCAAGATATGTCTCACTTGGTTCTGTACTAGCAGCTATAACCGCCTTAATTGCTTCTATTATAGGTTTTATTATTGGAAAAGATCTTCTTATTTCAAATATGAACTATTCAATATATTATCCTATCGTAACAATTTTGATTGTTTTAATTATTATAATTAAACATTTTGCTAATTTTAAGCGTATTAAAGAAAATAACGAATCAAAAGTTGACTGGTAATTCAAATAAAAAAAGAGCGTTTAAAAATAAACGCTCTTTTATATTTTTACTCCTTATTTTCCTTTAGCTTGATCCATTGAAGCCATTATTTGTCTAACTTGTTTTTCAGAAGGAGTCCGCCCCATCTGTTGCATCATAATTCTAATCATTTTTTCATTAACAGGCGGATTTTTTTCTAAATATTTAGTAAAATAATGACGAGAAACAAAAAAACCAATTATTCCCCCAACAATAAATATTCCTAAAATAATTAAGGCAAAAGACCACCATGCAAATTCTACCATAATTTCAACTCCTTTTTTATTATTAATATTTTATCAAAAATTATCTATTTTATCAAGTTAAATTATTATTTATAAAAAAATAAATGAAATCAAAAAAAATGAAAAGGTTTTATTTTTAATTAATGGTTGTATTTTCTAAATTTATTGTTATAATATATTCAGTAGATAAAAGGAGGATTATCATGCCAAGATATATTACAGATCTTTGTATTGCGTGTGGAAGTTGCCAAGCTGAGTGCCCAGTTGATTGTATTTCAGAAGGTGAAATTTATGTTATCGATGAGGATGCATGTATTGATTGTGGAGCATGCCAAGAAGTTTGTCCTACTGATGCTATCTTAGAAAGATAATAAAAAATGGAAACATTTGTTTCCATTTTTTTAAACAAATACTAAAGGATCTGTGTTTATCGATGTGATAAACACTTTTTCTTTTAATTTTAAATCTTGTTCTAAATCTATTTTTAGAGTTTCGAATGCAAATTTTTCTATTCCATGATTTACTTCAATTAACTTTAAATTTAATTCTTTTGCATCTATTGCAATATTTAGAGGAATTTCACCAGTAATATAACAATCAATATTTGCGTTTAAAGCATTAATAAAATCTTCTTTATGTCCTCCACTTCCACCAACAATACCAACACTTTTTATTATATCATTCATATTTCCAACAGCTCTAACACCAGTTAAATTAAAAACACTTTTTACTTTTTTAATTAAATTATCAAAACTTATTTCTTCTATTTCACCATATCTTAAAAAATTATTTGCTTTAATTTCATTGTTTATTACTTTAATATTTTTGATGCCAATCATTTTTGCAAGGGTATCATTTACTCCTCCTTTTCCAACATCAAAATTAGTGTGCATAGAGTAAACAGAAACCTTATTTTTATACAGAAGTCCAATTATTTGGCCTTTATTTGCTTCAAAATCAATTTTATATAGCGGATCAAATAAATAGCTATGATGAGTTATGATTAGATTACAACCTAAATTACAAGCTTCTAAAATAACATCTTTTGTAAGATCAAGCGACAACATAACACTAGATAATTCTTGATTAATATTTCCTATATTAAAACCAACTCTTGGATAATCAAATTCACTCGCAAGTTCAATTGGAAATCTATTATCTAAATAACTAATTACATCTTTTACTTTCATTTAAAATACTCCTTATAATCTCTTTTTTTTCTTTTTTGCTTGTATTTGAATCTGGAATTTTATTTAAAATTTCTTCTTCTTTTTTTAACATATTTAAAAATAGTTTAGACCTTTTTATAATATTAATAGGGCCATAATGTAATTGTGACTCTGTTAATACTATTTTTTCTATATTTTTTTTTGCTACAATAATTTGATAATAAAAATCTTCATATATGATTTCTTCATCTATAAACACAAAATTATTTTCAGCTAAATATTTTCTTAATTCATAATTATTTCTGTTTGCTTGAAGAATTAATCTTTGTTTATTAATTTTTCTAATATTATCATTAATAATATTAGAAATCAAAACTCCGCCCAAACCAGATATAACAATAGCATCACACTCGTCATCTAATTTATCTAATCCATTGCTTAAATAAAATTTTACTCTGTCAATTAAACCTTCTTTAATAATATTATTTACTGCAAAATCAAGAGGTTTAGACTTATTATCAACTGCTAAAGCATATTTAACATTATAGTTTGTTAAAGCTTCTATTATTAAATAGCCATGATCACAACCTACGTCTATTATTTTATAAGAATCTTTTGTATACTTTGCAATTTCTTTTATTCTTTTTGATATCATTTTAATCACCTTCATTATTATATCAAAAAAAGGGTTTTTTATAAACCCTTTTAATTATTTCTATATTGACTTAATCTTCTTTGTCTTGTGGGATGACGCAATCTTCTAAGAGCTTTAGATTCAATCTGACGAATTCTTTCTCTAGTTACTCCAAAAACTTTTCCTACTTCTTCTAAAGTGTGCTGCTTACCGTCAACTAAACCATAACGAAGTCTAAGCACTTGTTCTTCTCTTTCTGTTAATGTTTTCAAAACATTATTAATTTCTTCTTTATACTTTTCATTAATTGTAAAATCAAGAGGATTAGGAGTATCAGCATCGTGTACAAAATCTCCAAGAGATGAATCATCTTCTTCTCCAACAGGTGTTTCTAAAGATACTGGTTCCTGGGCAATTTTTTGTATTTGTTGAACCTTTTCAACAGTAATTTTCATTTCAGCAGCAAGTTCTTCTTGTGTTGGTTCTCTTCTTAATTCTTGCGTTAATTTTCTTTGAGTTCTAACTAATTTATTAATAGTTTCAACCATATGAACTGGAACTCTAATAGTTCTTGCTTGATCAGCTATAGCTCTAGTAATAGCTTGTCTAATCCACCAAGTAGCATATGTAGAAAACTTAAATCCTTTTGTAGGGTCAAATTTATTTACAGCTTTCATTAAACCCATATTACCTTCTTGAATTAAATCTTGAAATTGCATGCCTCTACCTAAATATCTTTTAGCAATTGAAACAACTAAACGTAAATTTGATTCAATTAATATATCCCTAGCATCTTCTCCATTTAAAATATATTCTTGCATTTTTTGTATTTCACCAGGTTCAGCTATTCTTTCACCATTTTCAATATATTTTAGTGTTTCTTCAGCAAAAAGTGATTGTTGAACACGACTAGAATATTGAATTTCTTCTTGAGTAGTCAATAAGTTTATTGCTCCTATTTCTTTTAAATACATTTTCACTGGATCATCAGATGATGTTGGAGCATTAATACTAGAAACTATTTCGTCAATATCCTTAGTTTTTAAATCCTTTTCTATTTCATTTGAAAATTCACTAAATTCAGGATCTAATTCAATATCTTCGTTTAAACCATCAAAATCATCAAGCAAATTATCAGGATCATTTGAATCAGATAATTCATAATCATCAATATCGCCATCTTTAACCATATCAATATTTAATTTTTCTAAAAGTTTTGTAACTTCTTCGAAGTCATCACTATCTTCATCTACTAAAGATAGAATACTTTTTACTGTTACATATCCTTTTTTCTTGGCGTTTTCAACTATGCTCATTAAAGGTTTATTATCATAAATCATATTATCACTCCTATTTTATATCATTTCTTGTTTTAATTTTGGAACCTAAATCTTTTAAATATTTTTCTACATCAATGTCTTTATTTGCTGTTTTTTTTCTATACCAATATAATTCATTAATATATTCATTAATTTTATTTACAAAAAAATCAATATCTTGATCATTTCTAAAAGTTAATTTTTGATTTATTATACTATTAAAAACTTCTAATTCTTTATCAGTTAAAATTTCTTTTAATTGTCTTTCTTCGATCTTTTGAGAAGTTTTATAATAATTATTAAATTTTGATAATATTAAATAATGAGTTTCATTAACATAATTAAATGATAATTTTCTAAATATTTCAGCACATTTATCTTTATTTTGATAAGCTAAAAAAATTAATTTTTTCTCACAAAGCAAATATTGTTGTTTTCGCCTTTTTTTCACTGTTTTATGAGCAGCTGGCTTTCTAAATTCAGGAATTTGTGTTCTGTAAGTAGTTTTAGAAAAATGTTTTAAATAATCTTCCTTAATCACATCTGTATTCAAAGAAATATCATCTGACATTCTTTTAAAAGCTATCTCATTCAACATATCACTTTTATAACTTGCAAGCACATCAAAAATTTTATTTTTAAAACTTAAAATACTATTAATATCTTCTATATTTAAAGTTCTTTTATATATTTTATATAAATAATCAAAAGCACTCATTGTGTTATTTTCTAAATAACTTACAAAATTATTAACACCATATTGATTTAAATAGTCATCAGGATCATTACCTTCTGGAAGTAAAACAATTCTTACATTAATATTAAAACTATTTAAAAGATTAATAGTTTTTTTTGTAGCTTCAACTCCAGCAAGATCTCCATCATAACATAAAATAATATTATTTGTTATTTTTTTTATTGCTCTAATTTGCTCATTAGTGAAAGCTGTTCCCATTGTAGCAACACTATTATTAATTCCTGCTCTATATGCTGCTATTACATCCATAAAGCCTTCAAAAACATATACAAAATTTAGCTTTTTAATATCATTTAAAGCTTCTTTATAATTAAACAAAATATTGCTTTTATTAAAAATAACATTATCAAATGAATTCATGTACTTAGATTCATCTGATTTTTCGTAAATTCTTCCACTAAAACCTACTATATAACCATCAAAATCTGCAAGCGGAAACATAATTCGACCTTTAAATACATCAAAGTATTTACTTCCTTCTTGTGTACTTCTGATCATTCCGGTATTAATTAAATCAATTTCTGAATATTTATCCTTAAATTCGCGATATAGTAAATCATTATCAAAACTAGATAAACCTATTTTAAATCTTTTAATGATATTTTCATCAATATTTCTTTTTTTTAAATAAGCTAAAGCTTTTTGTCCTTCATTAGTGCTTGTTAAATATACACTGTAAAATTTGGTCACTTCTTCCATTAAACTATGATAACGCAACATATTTTGATCAACTTTTTGATCTGTATCTATTTCAATATCTACTGTTTTTCCAACAATTTTTAATGCTTCCATAAAAGAAATATGATCAAACTCTTTAACAAAATTAATAACATTGCCTCCTGCTCCACAACTAAAACATTTATATATTTTTTTTGCAGGAGATACTGAAAGAGATGGATTATTATCATTATGAAATGGACACAACCCTATATAATCTTTTCCTTTTTTATCAATTTTTATTCTAGATGAAATAATATTTACAATATCTGCTTTATCAATGATTTTTTTAATGATTTCTTCAGATATTCTCATTATTATTTCCTCCTTTGTTAATATATTTTTTTGTTTAAATAATTTACTAAATCAGTGATTAGAACTCTATCTTGTGCCATTGAATCTCTTTCTCTAACAGTTACACAATTATCATCAAGAGAATCATAATCAAACGTTACACAATATGGAGTACCAATAGCATCTTGTCTTCTATATCTTTTTCCAATTGCAGCACTTGTATCAAATTGACACATATATTGTTTCGATAACAACTCATAAACTTTATATGCTTCATCTTTTAATTTGTTTACAAGTGGTAAAACGGCAACCTTTATTGGAGCAAGCTCATTAGTAAATCTAAAAATTTCTCTTTCTTCACCGTTATCTAATGTTTCAACATCATAAGCAGATGTTAAAACGGCTAAAAACAGTCTTCCTACTCCTACACTCGGTTCTATTACAAATGGCAAATATTTTGTATTTGTTTCTGAATCAAAATATTCTAGTGATTCTTTAGAAAATTGTTGATGAACCCTTAAATCATAATCAGTTCTATCAGCAATACCCCATAACTCACCCCATCCAAACGGATATAAAAATTCAATGTCTGTAGTTGCTTTTGAATAAAAACTTAATTCTTCTTCTTCATGATCTCTTAATTTTACTAATTCCTGATTTAAACCTAAATGGATTAAAAAATCAAGACAAACTTGTTTCCAATAATTAAACCATTCTAAATCTGTGCCTGGTTTACAAAAAAATTCTAATTCCATTTGTTCAAATTCTCTTGTTCTAAAAACAAAATTTCCTGGTGTAATTTCATTTCTAAAACTTTTACCAATTTGACCAATTCCAAAAGGAATTTTTTTTCTTGCAGTTCTTTGAATATTTTTAAAATTAATAAAAATACCTTGAGCAGTCTCTGGTCTTAGATAAATAGTATTTTTTTCTTCTTCTATTACACCTTGATTTGTTTTAAACATCAAATTAAATTTACGGATATCAGTAAAATCATTTGCATTGCAATTTGGACAACTAATTTTATTTTCTCTAATAAAATTAATTATTTCTATATCTGTCATACCTTCACAATTATTTTTACCATTTGTATATTCTTCTACTAATTGATCTGCGCGATAACGCATACCACATTTTTTACAATCAATTAATGGGTCACTAAAGCCACCTACATGGCCACTTGCAATCCAAACATCAGGATTCATGAAAATCGCACTATCCATCCCTACATTAAAAGGAGATTCCTGAATAAAGGTTTTCCACCATTCTTTTTTTATATTGTTAAGTAATTCAACACCTAAAGGGCCATAATCCCAAGTATTTGCTAAACCGCCATATATTTCACTACCTTGAAAAACAAAGCCTAAGTGTTTTAAATTAGAAACTAATTGCTCCATTGTTAACTTTTTCATAATAAGCTCCTTTTAATATGCTAACTTATATAATAGCACAAAAATCGGTTTTTGTAAACATTTTGAAATAGTAAAAACTATTTTCTTATAGAAAAATTAAAAAGACAGGAAAATCCTGCCTTTTTTATAAAAATTATTTATGCATTAGGAAACGCTGTATATAATGCATTAAGAACAGTTACATAACCTATTGCAGTTATTGAAACTCCAGATAATGCTTCAACAGATCCATCTAATTTAGTACCTTCAAGAACTAAGCCAGCAACTCCATTTTCTAAAACATAATCAGTAATTAGTTCAACTTGTTCAAACCATTCTAATTTACCAGCTTCTTCAAGATATGCCTTATAAGCAGCAAGTCCTTCAGTTGTTGTAAGATCTTGTTTTTCATATTCTAACTCAGCATTTGGTGAGTTATGCATTCCATATAAATAACCTTTTTCTTGCTTGTTCTTTGCATCCCAAGCATAAGCGCCTTCAACCATTCTGCCTTGTAGTGTGTTTAACTCTAATTCTGTTAAACTTCCTTCAGCATTTACAGTTCCTTCAGCCCAAATTATGTCATGATTACCAGATGCCATAACTGAAATTACTTTTCCATCTATTGCATTTTGAACAGCTTCAGCTGCAAGTTTTGAATAACTTCCATCTTTAACAGTAACGCCTGCAACATTAGTAATTGCTTCAGTTGTTTCATCAAGTTCTAATGTAGTTCCATTAGCAACAAAATGAGCTTCAATTAAAGCAGCTTGTTCAAACCATTCTAATTTTCCTGATTCTTCTAAATATGCTTCATATGCAGCAAGTCCTTCAGTTGTTGTAAGATCTTGTCTTTCATATTCAAATTCTGCGTTAGGTGTATTATGCATTCCATAAAGATATCCTAACTCTTTTTTAGATTTTTCATTAAATTTGTAATCAGTAACAACTTCCTCAGTTTTTACAGCTGTAGATTGAACACAATCAATAAAGAAACTTACGATTTCATCATCAGCAATAGTAACAGAAACTGTAGTTACCATTGGCGCTCCATGATTGTCGCCTGCTTCAAATGCAGTATATACTCCATCAGCAGCATAAGTTTTTACAACAGGTTCAGTAATTGTTACTGTAAGTGTTGCAGATATTTTTGTATCTTTAATAGTTGCTGTAACTGTAACAGTTCCAGCTTTTACAGCAGTAATTTTACTACCATCAAATGTAACAGCGTCAGCTGGTACAGCAGAATATACTACTTCTAAAGCTTCATCGCTTAATACTGGAGCAAGAGTTTCTTCATCTCCAACAACCATAGTTAAATTTTCATCAGCAAAAGAAATTGTTTCTTCTTTAGTACAACCAACTAATACAAATAGAGAAAATGCTATTACAAGTACTGTAATTAATTTTCCGAAATTTTTCAACATTTATAAAATCCTCCTTTAAATGTTTTACCATAAAGATATTACCACTTTTTGATTTAAATAGCAAGAAAATAAAACACTTGCATATAATTGTTAATCGTTTTCATTTCCATTATGTTCTAACATATATTTTTTAATTTCTTCAACCATTTCTTGTTTGCCTGGTTTACACAATCTAGGATTTACACCATCTTCAACAATCGCCTTAGCAAGACCAGAACAACCTGGATAACCACAAGCTCCACAATTATATCCTGGCAACATATCTTGAACTTCTTGAATTCTATTATCTTCTTTAACGTAAAAATATTTTGCAGCAATACCAATAAATAACCCAAATAATGCCCCCACACCAGCTAAAACTAAAGCTGGCAAAACATAGATAGTAAAAGCACTCAAAATAATCATTTAAATTACCCCCGCAAATCTTGCAAATATCATTGCCATGATTCCAGCAGTAATTAAAGCAATTGGAATTCCAGAAAAGCTATTCTCAGTTCTATTCATTTTTTCTCTTAATGTTGAAAAAATATAAATTACAAGTAAGAACCCAACAGACGATGCAAAAGCAAAAGTTAAAGTTTCAAGTAAATTATAACTATTATCTATACTTAAAGTCGCAACTCCTAAAACTGCACAATTTGTAGTGATTAAAGGTAAATATATACCTAATGCTTTATAAAGAGATGGTATAAATTTTTTTAAAAACATTTCAATTATTTGTACTAAAGACGCAATTACCAATATGAAAACTATAGTTCTCATATAAGTCATTGAAAATGCATCAAGCAAATAATAATATATTAACCATGAAACTACAGAAGAAAGTGTTATTACAAAAACAACTGCAAGTCCCATACCAATAGATGATTTTGATTTATTAGAAACACCTAGAAAAGGACAAATTCCCAAAAATCTTGATAAAATAACGTTTTGAACTAAAATTGCACTAAATGCTATAGAAATAAGTCCCATTATTCACTCACCTTTTCTGCTTTTAAAGCTAATTTTTTCTTTTCTTCACGTTTTTTATTAATAATAGCAAATATACCAAAAAGCAATCCAATTACAATAAATGAACCAGCTGGCGATACAAAGAAACTAGAGAAAAAATCAAATTTTCCATCTGGATTAATTGTTAAAGCTATTTCTTTCCAGACAGTAATTGTTCCTGTCCCTAAAACTTCACGAATAATTGAAATAACTGCTATTACTAAAGTATAACCAATTGCCATACCTACAGCATCTAAAACAGAATCAATAGGTTTATTTTCTGAAGCAAAAGCCTCTGCTCTCCCTAAGATAATACAATTAACTACAATCAAAGGAATAAAGATACCAAGTGAAGCATGAATTCCAGGAAGATAAGCAGCCATAATCATATCAACAATAGTAACTAAAGATGCAATAACGACAATATATACAGGAATTCTAATTTGACTAGGAACAATTTTTCTTATTAAAGAAATGATTAAGTTTGAAAGTACTAATACAAATAATACTGCAGCTCCCATTCCCAAAGCATTTTCTAAACTTGTTGTAATTGCTAGTGTTGGACACATCCCAAGGGCAGAAACCAAAATAGGGTTTTCTTTCCAAATTCCTTTTAAAAAATTTTGAGATTTAGTCATTTGCTTTCACCACCATTTCAATTAGTACATCTTTATTTTGATTAAAATGATATACACCTGCGTTAATACCCGTTCCAGCAGCAGTTGATGAAACTGTGGCACCAGATATAATTTGCGCACTATTAAAAAAATCAAAATCTATAACTTCTAAATCATTAATTTTAAAATCATGGCCGATAAGTTCAGAACCAAATCCTTTTGTTTCGGTACTTGCATCAGCAACAACAGCATTAACTATTTTACCCTCAGGATTAAATCCTATTAACGTTACAACCTTTCCACCATAACCATTTGCATATACTTCATAAACAACAGTTAATAATTTACCATCTTCATCACCAACTAAATATATAGCTCCAATATTATTTCCTAAATCATCAAATTCAGAAGTAACTTCTTTTGTTGATGAAAAACCAGGAAAAGCATCAATTAATTTATCTTGTATTTCCTTTTCTTTTCTTTCCTGAATAATTGGATCAGTAATTGAATTAATAAAAGCTAGTAATCCGCCACTAATCAAACCTAATACAATTAGAAAAATTGTATATTTAAGTGTATTTGACATTTTTACCATAATTCACTAAACTCCTCTATATATTCATTTGCTAATAATGCAGCCTTTTTAATTGCATTAGAAGTAACTGTTGCTCCACTCACAGGATTAACAAGTGATAAATCGCCTTGATGTTCTACAATTTGAGGTGGAATCAATTCATCAGGATGTCCATTTGCAGCATTCCAACCTTGATTATATTCTTCATCATATGTTTCATCGCTAGCATTAACATCTAGAGATATAATTTGCTTGCTAGTTTTAGAAATAGTAACAGTAGATGTTAATGTTGTAGCATAACCTTGTGTTTTAATTTCTAAAATTAAATTATCTCCTTCAATAGTTTCCTCTACAATATAATTTCTAACTTTTTTAGAGCTTATAAGGGCCTCTACTTCAGGTCTAATTATCTCAGTATCTAAATCTTCATTACTAAATGATTGTATTTCATATGCATTATTAGTTAAAACAAAAAATTCTTCTTCTCCAATTTTAAATTCATATTTAAAACTCATTGTTGGAACATCAAAATAACTTGCCACATAATCTACTTTAACCGCAGGTGATTCACCAATAAATGCTTCATCTAATTTTAATGCCTTAATATAACCAAATGTAAGTTGTGCTGCTTTTATAATTGCTTTAGATGATACAGTAGCACCACTAACTGGATTAATTTTATCTAAATTAGTTTCACCTGCTACAATTATTTCTCCAATAATTTTATCTGGATGTCCATTAGCTTCTACCCAACCATTTGCAGGATCATTATCACTATTATATGTAGAATATGATTCATTAGAAATATCGGAAACAAAACTTGTTATTTGAAATTCAGTATTAATAATTACATTAGTTTCAATTAATTCATTTTTAAATCCTTTTGTCTTAATAATTAATACGTAATTACCATCATCATCTTGATAAGCTTTTTCAATATAATTTTCAATTATTTTATAATTATTAACTAACTTTTCGCTAGTTTTTATTTCATCTATATTTAGATAAGTTTGGCCTTGTAAATCAACATCAATGACTTCACCTTCTAAATCAGTTTCAACAATCATTTGATGATTACCATATTTGATTGTATGTTTAATATTTAAAGTTTGATAATCTACTTCACTTGATTCATAAGAATAATTTAATAAAGCAGGTTTAACGCTAGTTATAGCGTAAGCACTTATTCCAATTAAAACAAGACCAAAAATAGCATAAATTGATACAACTTGTTTAATTTTTGGATTAACTCTTAATCTACTGGCAATATTATCAAAAATAATTACAAGTAAATTCATTGCTAAAATTGAAGTTGCCACTCCTTCAGGGAAGTTTGATTTATAACGGAATAATATAGTTAATGCTCCTAAAGAAAGAGCATATAAAATTTTACCATTTGGTGTTCTAGGTGATGTAACAGGTTCAGTTGCCATAAATACAGCCCCAAACATTAACCCGCCACTTAAGATTCCAAATGTTGGATACCATAAATCAGTTGCATGACCATTAGCTGCACCTATGATATAAGTTAAAACAAAAACAGTTCCAACATAAATCACAGGAATTCTCCAATTAATAACTTTTTTCCAAATTAAGAAAGCAGCTGCAAGTATACATAACAATGCACTAGTTTCTGCAAGCGATCCTGGAATAGTTCCAATAAAGAAATCCATTAACGATCCATAAGGCGCAACTAATTGCTCAAAATGTCCTAAAGGATTTGCAGTTAGATTTGCAAGTGGAGTAACTCCACTAACAATATCCAAACCAATTGCTTCACTTCCATTTAAATATCCTCCATTTTTAGAAATAACTCCAAAATATGCAGTTTGAATAAATAAGTAACCTACTAAAGCAGGATTAAAAACATTTTTACCAAATCCACCAAATAATAATTTTCCAATAATTGTAGCAAATAATACACCTATTATTAATATCCATAAAGGAGTATTAATAGATACTATCATTCCTAATAATAATCCAGGAATAATTGCAAAAGAATTACCAGTTTCTATAAGTGGATTTACAGTTTTTTTAATATATTTAAAATAAATAAATTCAGAAATAAAACTAGTAAATCCGCCAATAAATACTAAAAACAATGGATAAAGCATAGTTAAAACACTACTAAAATTTTTAGTTTCTACTTCTAAAAATGGTAACAATCCATTTTTTACCCACGCAAATAAAATAATTGGTACTAAAGCCATCACAAAATATTTCATCATTTGCGATGTGCTTAAAGTAGAGTCAGCTCTTCTAATAAATGGAGCTTTTGCTAATGCAAATCTTTTATTTTTCATTTATTTCACCTATTTCTTATTAGCTAACGTTTTAGCTCTTGTAACTATATCAGTAAGTTCAATCCTAGATGGACAAACATAAGAACAAAGTCCACAAGCCATACAACGATTAGCATCCAATTTTATTATTTTTTCTACATCTTTGTCATCATAAGCATTTTTAATTAAAATAGGAGATAAAAACACCGGACAAATTTCTGTACATTTTCCACAGCCCATACAAGGAAGTTCTACTTCTTGTTTTTCCTTAGGCATTACAATTACAGAACCTAACATTTTAGCAGCAATCATATTGTCAAAAACAATTGCGTTACCAGTCATTGGTCCACCAGCAATTAAATAAGCATCTTCTAAATCATCAATATACCCACCAATAAAATCAATTATTTCATTAACTAATGATCCAATTTTAACTCTTACATTTTTAGGTTCTTTTAAACCCTTACCTGTAAAGGTGATTATTTTTTCAATCAAAGGCATATTTTTTTCAACAGCTTGACAAACAGATACAGCAGTTTGAACATTATTCACAACTGCTCCTACTTCAGCTGGCAAACCTTTATAAGTCTTTTTTTGAACTCTTTGTACAATATATTTTTCCCAACCAGCAGGATATACATTATCCAATAAAAATAAAGAAATGTTATTAATATTTGCTAAACTTTTTTGTAAATGTTCAACAAGTTCAGTATGATATTTTTTAACAGCAATAACTCCTCTTGAGGCGTTATTTGCTTTCATAATATAAGAAATACCTCTAATTAATTCATTAACATTATTAATCATCGTCACATAATCTGCAGTAATATATGGTTCACATTCTGCTGCATTAATAATAATTGTATTAATATTATTGTCAGGATTATATTTTACATATGTTGGAAAACAGGCACCGCCAAGACCAACAACACCACAGTTTTTTACAATATTTATAATATCTTTACTCGATAAATTAGAAACATCATTATCTTTAATTTCTTCAAACATTGTTTCTTGAAGATCATTTTTAATTTCAATTGTTGGAACCATTTTACCACTTGGATGCCACATCTTTTTATCAATTGAAATTACTTCTCCACTAACTGATGAATGAGTAAATGATGGAAAACGACCACTTTTTATAGAAATCAGTTGTCCAACCTTAACTTTATCACCAACATTAACTAAACTTTCATAAGGACAATTATTTTCCATTAAAGGAAAATAAACAAAATTCGGTTTCAGAAATTCAACTATTGGGCTATTTTCAGATAACCCTTTATGTCCTGAATGTTCACGAATCAGAGTACCGCTACTTTTCTTAAACAATTTTAATTCCTCCCATTGCTATTTTACATTCGAATATATTATAACATAATGAAATTAATAATTAAAGACTATTTTACATGAAAAAAGAGACTTAAAAAAAGTCTCTTTTTTACATTTTTTTTATTACTTTATCAACTTTAGATTTAAACCCTAAATATTTATCATAATATAAATTAAGAAATAAATTAATATCATTAAAATTTATTTCTAAACTATCAAATAACTTATTATTTAAATCTTGAGGTTTCGTCAAAAACAATACTCTCATTGTTAATAAAGATTTTCCAGTATACAAATATTCATCATTTTTATAACAAGACTTGCAAATCATACCTGACTTATCTAAAGAAAAACCAATTAAATTTTCATCTTTATGACATTTTATACATTTATTGAAAACAGGAGCAATACCTAATAAATATAATAATTTTATTCTAAATATAATTGAATAAATTAATTCATTATTTTTAGATATATTATCTAAAGTATACTCCAAAAACTCGTAAAACAATTTTTTATTATCAATATGGTTAATAAATTCATAAGCATATTCCAAAATTAAAAAACCTGTTTGTATTTTCATATAATCTGATTTAAGAATAGAATAATTATCTACAATTTTAGCTTGTTTTAAAATATTAAATTTTTGTTCTTTACCATCTAAATAATCAAAAGTTATTTTAGTAATTAATTGCGAATAAGAAAAATTTTTAGCCTTAATATTATTAGCACCTCTCACTAATAAAGACATTAAGCCATTCTTAGTAATAACATAAATTATTTTTGAAGAATCTTGATACTTAATACTTTTAACAATTATACCTTCTAACAAAATCATTATTTCCTCTACTTATAACCCAAACGTTTTAAATCTAATTCTTTATCTCTCCAATTAGGTAATACTTTAACAAATAAATCTAAATATACTTTTTTTCCTAATAAAGGAACAATTTCTTCTCTTGCAAGTGTTCCTATCTGTTTAATCATTTGTCCACTTTTACCAATAATAATTTTTTTCTGTGAAGCTCTTTCAACATAAATTATAGCACGAATATTTATTAATTTACTGTTTCTATCATCTTCCTTCATAGATTCAATAACAACACCAACAGAATGCGGAATTTCTTCATGAGTAAGATAAAGAACTTTTTCTCTAACTAATTCAGAAATTATAAAAGTTTCTGGATGATCACTAACTTGATCAAGTGGATAATATTTAGGTCCAAAATCTAAAACTTCTGTAATTTTATTAAGCATTTTTTCTACATTTTCTCCTTTTAATGCAGAGATAAAAAATACTTCTTTAAACATAAATTCATTTGTGTACTCTAAAACAATTTCTAACAACTTATTTTTATCGCTAACTAAATCAATTTTATTAATAACTAGATATACTGGTGTCTCACTTTTTTTAAATTGTTTTAAAATAAAATCATCTTGAGTTGATTTATTTTTAGTACCATCAACAATATACAAAATCAAATCTACTTCTTTTAAAGTAGAATACGATTCTTTATTCATAAATTTACCTAATTCATTATGTGCTTTATGAATACCTGGAGTATCTATAAAAATTATTTGTACATTTTCTTTATTATAAATACCTTGAATTGAATTTCTTGTAGTTTGTGGTTTATTACTTATTATTGAAATCTTTCTTCCTAAACAATTATTAATAAAAGTACTTTTACCCACATTAGGTTTACCAATAATTGTAACAAATCCTGATTTAAATTTTTGATTATCCATTTAAATCTCCTTCATTAAAATGATATGGTAAGAGCTCATTAACTTTATAAATTAAGCGTTCGTTATTTAAATTTGTTAAAATTACTTCTGTGTCTAATTCTAATAATTCACTCATTACTTGTCTACAAGCTCCACATGGAGAAATAGGTTTTATAGTATCTCCTATAACCAACATTTTTTTAATATCATTTTTACGATATCCAAGTGAATATGCTGTAAATAAAGCTGATCTCTCAGCACAAATGCTTAAGCCATATGATGAGTTTTCAACATTAGTTCCTGAAATAATTTCTCCATTTTTTAATTCAATTGCTGCTCCCACCTTAAATTTTGAATAAGGTGAATAAGAATTCATAAAAGCTTTTCTTGCTTCTTCGTATAATTTTTCCATATATTTAAGTATTTATTATAAAAAAATAAATATTAATATCAATAATACTTATTTAACTATTAAAATACATTCCTTTCTAAATAACTCACAAACAGTTATTTTTTTATATTAGTATTTTTAATTATTTTATCTTGTTTTTCAAACATAATTTTTTCTTCTTCGTCATTTTTGTGATCATACCCACTTAAATGTAGTATACCGTGAATTAACAAAAAAGCAAATTCCCATTCTTCACTATTATTATATAAAATTGCTTGTTCTTTAACTAAATCAGCGCAAATAAATATATCTCCAATATAATCATCTTCTCGATCAACAAAACTAATTACATCTGTAGGTTTATCTAAATTTCTATATTGTTTATTTATTAATCTAATTTGTTCTTTATCTACAATAATCAGTGAAAAAACTTTATCTTCAGCATAATCTAAATTAAAAGCATTTTTTACACTTTTTATTACTTCTTGATAGTTAAATGTAATATTTTCTGTTTGTAAAAATAAATTAATTTCCACTTATTTCCCCTCATATCTTTGAATAATTTTATACAAAAGAGGATGTCTCATCACATCATATTTTTTAAATTCAATAAATTCAATTCCTTTAATATTATTTAAAATACGTATCGCTTCAATTAATCCAGAGTTATCCGGATATGGTAGATCAACTTGTGTAATATCTCCAGTAATAATCATTTTAGAACTAAATCCCAATCTAGTTAAAAACATCTTCATTTGCATTTTGGTTGTGTTTTGAGCTTCATCTAAAATAATAATTGCATTTTCTAAAGTTCTTCCTCGCATATATGCTAAAGGAGAAACTTCAATAACTCCTTTATCAATTAACTTTTCTACTGTATCCACACCTAAGGCCTCATTTAATCCGTCATATAAAGGAATTAAATAGGGATCAACCTTTTCTTTTAAATCACCCGGTAAAAACCCTAGCTTTTCTCCAGCTTCAACAACAGGTCTTACTAAAACAATTTTTTTTACAAGATTTTTTTTAAGTAAGGAAATTGAATAAAGCACAGCTAAATAAGTTTTCCCTGTCCCTGCAGGACCTATTGAAAAAACAATATCGTTGTTTTGCATTGCCTCAATATATAAAAATTGATTGATAGTACGTGGGTAAATAGATTTTCCAGTTACGGTAGTATATAGAATTTTTTTATTTATATATAAATCAATAAGTAGTTCGGAACTTTCAATACTATAATTTTTAATAATGCTTAAGAAATCAGATTCACTTAATTTAGTTTTTGAAAGTAAATATTCTAATGTTTCAAACAATGAAACAATAACATCTTTATAACTAATATTATCTTTATCAATAGAAACTTTTGAATTTCTTAAAATAATTGAAATTCCAAAAGTATCTTGAATAAAATTTATATTTCTATTTTTTACTCCAAGTAAAATACTTTCATTCAAAGCATTTTTTAATGTATATATAAATAAATTGTTCATATTTAATCACCTTTCTATTATTATAACATAATATTAATTAAGAATACATAAAAAAAAGCCTATTCAAAGGCTTTTTAATTAATAAGAACGACGTTTGCTAGCATTTTTCTTTGCTGCTCGCTGCTTCATTTTTTTAATATCACTAGGTTTTAAAAAATGTTCTCTTTTTCGTGCTTCAGCAAGGGTTCCACTACGAGAAACATCTCGTTTAAAGCGCTTTAACGCATCTTCAATTGATTCATTATCACGAACTATGATTTTTGGCATAAATTTCACCCCTTCCTTACACATATTACATTTAGTATTATACTATATTTTAAACAAAATGTAAAGTTTATTATTATAATTTATTATATGTTTGCGCTTTTAGATAAAGTTCATTTGCTAAATCTAAGTAATGTTCACTTACTTTCAAAAAATTAATCTTTAATAATTCACTCATTCCAATTAAATGCTTAAAAACAGCAACATTAAACCATTGAAGACATTGAAAACATCTCCATGAGTAAAATCTAAACCACTCATTATCTTTAACATCACCAAAATAATAAGTTTCTAAAAGTTTTTCGCCATCAGAAATTCTCATATTTGCAAAACAAGCTATATCATATATATGATCTATATTTCCAGTAAACTCAAAATCAACCACTTTTAAACCTCTGCCAGTAATAATAAAATTTGACGGCTGACTATCTCCATGAGCAAAGGATTTTGGCAAAGATTGTAAATAATCTTTATATGTAAAAAACTTATCTCTAATATTTAAATAACTTTTAGGTAGAACAAATCCTTTTTCTATACAATATTGTTCATATTTTTCTAACCTTTTAAAAGGATTATAGTCATTATCTGATTTCCATTCAACATTATGTATTTTCTTTAATAGCATTGCAACATCTTCAAAAGGATATTTTTCATTACTAATTAAATTTAGACTTGTTCCTTCAATGTATTCAGAGACTTTAATTCCTGTTTCAGTACTAAAATAAGTAGTTTTATTGGTTACACCTAATTTCTCAAAAAGCTTAATATTTTTCTCTTCAACACTTCTATCAACAAAATACTCAGATTTTTCTCCGGGATATCTAAATGTATATAATTTATCATATACTTTTATAACGTAAGTTACATTACTCATACCTCCAAGTAGTCTATGCATTATTTCTATCTTATCTGTATTAAATACTTTTTTTGCCTCTAATAAAATTTTTTCTTCCATTTTAATCTCCTTAAGAAAATTTTCCAACCTATCTAATGAATCTCGCCTGTGGCTTATTTCATTCTTTTCATTAGCTTCTAGCTCTGCTAAAGTTTTATTTAATTTTTCTATATAGAATATTGGATCATACCCAAACCCATTATTACCTCTTAATTCATTAATTATTAATCCTTCTAATTTTCCTTCAAAAAAATAAGTTTTATTATTAAAAATAAAACAAATAACTGAAGAAAAATATGCTCTTTTATCTCTTTTATTTTCAAGCATCATTAATAATTTATTAATATTGTCAAAGTCATTACCAGATTTAGATAATCTTTTTGAATGAACTCCAGGCATTAAATTAAGAGCATAACAACAAATTCCTGTATCATCAGCAATTGTTGGTAAATCATATTTATCATAAAAATATTTAGCTTTTAAATACGCATTTTCAAAAAAAGTTTTTCCTGTTTCTTCAACTTCTTCATAATTAACACATAAATCAGAAAGACCGATTATTATATGATTTTTTAAAATTTCTCTTGCTTCTCTTAATTTATTATTATTATGTGTTGCAAACAATATTTTCATTATATAAATGAAGCCTTTCTTCTAATAAGAAGATCAATTATATCATCACTTGCATAATCAATTGCATAGGAATAAATAGTTCTGTGTTTGCTATCAATAAAATTAACATTAGCTCCAGCTTCAATCAAAATAGATGCCATTTCATAATTATTTCTTAAAATAGCACGATATAAATAACTTCTACCATAAAATATTTCATTAACATCTACTGGAAGAGTTAATAAATACTTAATAACATTAAAATGCTCAGCATAGACAGCAATTAATAATGCAGGTTGTCTGTTATCATCAACTATGTCTATCTTAGCACCCTTTTTATATAAAAATTTAGTAATTTTTAAATTACCACAAATAATTGCATAATACATCAAAGATTTGCCAAAATAATCAAAATCATTAATATTTTGGCTATTTACAAACTGAACTAAATATTCATATTTATTTTCACAAACTGCTCGATGCATTTTATAATCTAAATATTTTTCTTTATATTCACTACTTCTTTTTGCGTTAATTAAATAATCATAATTTATTTTATTTCCATTTAACCTTGCCTCATCTATAGGCGTGTTTCCATTATTATTTATACTATCCAAATCATATCCTTTTTCAAGCAATAAAGCAATAGTAGTTGGTGTACAGTATACTGCAGCAAGATGCATAGGTGTTTCTTTATATATATTAGGAAAGTTAGTAATAGTCATATGTCTTAAAATATAGGCTACAATGTTCTCATCCCCTTTTTGACAAGCATAATGTAGAGCAGTATTTTTTCTATCATCACATTCCACTAAACTTGCACCACTAGATAATAAATGTCTTATCATTTCAATTTTCCCAGATTTAACAGCATAGTGAATCGGTTTTTCTCCATTATAATCTGAAATATTTAACTTAGCCCCATAATTTAATAATAAATTTAAAATATCTACATCTCCTCTACTTGCAGCTATATGAAGAGGTGCAACTTTTTGCTTATTGAAAGCATTTGGATTTGCATGTTCTAACAATAACTTCTGAGAAGCTTCAGCATTTCTAAATTGAACAGCAAGATGAAGGGGAGTTTCAAGATTATTATTCCTAGCATTAACATCACAACCTAGTTTTAATAATAAATCAATAATATCAAAATTATCATTTCTACATGCTTTATGTAAAAAAGTATCTCCTTTTTTATCAGAGTATAAAATATCTTTACCTAATTCATAATAATCAATCACATAACAACAATCATTATTCATAATAGCTTGTAATATATTTTTTGAAGATCCATCTCCAGTATTTTTATATAAACGATAAATAGCATCCATAGAAAACTCCTATTTAGTGATTTTTTTTAATAAGTCTTTAGAACTTGTAAATGATATTTTAGTAATTCCTTTTGTATTTATGGTGCTACCATCATTCGGACTAAAATAAGTAAAAGGTTTTGTTTTAATTCTTTTAAATGTGCCTATATTAGTAATACTGCTTTTTCCAGTATCAGTAATTTCTTTAACGATTAAATCAAGAAACAAATCAACTACAGAATCAATATCTTTTTTTGAAACTCCAGTTTTTTTATTTATAGTTTCTAAATAATCTGATTTTCTCATATTTTTAGCCCTCCTTTTTTTAAGTATAACACTTAAAAAATACTTAAACAAGAAAAATCCTAGTGAAAATGATTTACATTTTTTTGCTTGTTTTGAAAGTATATTCATTTGTTAAAATTTCAACAAACATACTCAAATATAATTTTGAATATAAAAAAATCCGGATTTTTAAGTCCGGATTAAAATTACTCTTCTTTTAAAGAAGAAGACATTAATTTTAATATTTCTTTCTTTGGATCTTTTTGATTATATACAATATTATAAATAGTTTCAATTATCGGAGCATAAATATTATATTTCTTGATAATTTGATAAGCACCAATTACTGTTCTAGCTCCTTCTACAACCATAGTCATTTCAGATAAAGTTTGTTTTAAATTCTTACCTTGTGCTATTTTAACACCAGCCTGAAAATTCCTACTATGCATAGATGTACAAGTAACAACTAAATCACCAAGTCCGGCAAGACCATAAATTGTACTTTCTTCTGCTCCAAGAACTAAAGCAATTCTTTTAATTTCCACAAGTCCTCTAGTAATTAATGCAGCTCTTGTATTATCTCCATAACCCAATCCATGAGCAATACCACTAGCTATTGCTATAATATTTTTTAATGATCCACATAATTCAGCTCCTATAACATCTTCATGTGTATATACTCTAAAATAAGTTTTATTACTTAATATTTTTTGAATTAATCTTGATGATGAAAGATCCTTGCTTGAACTAGTAACCATCGTAAGCATTCCTAGAATAACTTCCTCAGCATGACTAGGACCAGTTAAAACAACAAAACTTTTTATATATTTAGAGTCAATTTCTTCAACAACAATTTCTGATATTCTTTTAAATGTATTTGGTTCTATACCCTTACTTGCATTAACAAATATTTTAGAATTACTTATAACTTCATTAATTTGTTTTAAAACAAGTCTTGTTACTGCAGTAGGAACCACTAATAAAATAATTGTACCAAAATCAACTGCTTCTTTTAGGTTAGTTGTTGCAATGACACCATCATTTAATTTACCAACTGGTAATTTTTTAATATTGGTATGAAAAGTATTTATTTCTTCAACAATTGCCTCATCAGTATCATACATAATTACTTTATAACCATTATCACTAATAATTCTTGCTAGAGCACTTCCCCAGCTTCCCGCACCTATTATAGTAATCTTATCTTTCATTAATCATTCTTCTTTCTTAAAACAAATCTAATTGGACATCCCTCAAAATTAAAAGTTTCTCTAATTTTATTCTCGAGATACCTTAAATATGAAAAATGCATATTTTTTTCATTATTAACAAATAAAACAAAAGTTGGTGGCATAACATCTTCTTGTGTACTATAACTAATTTTAATTAAATTTCCTTGAAAATAAGCAGGAGGATTTAAAAGGTATGCATCTAATAAAACATTATTTAATAAAGATGTTGGAACCCTCCTATTAAAGTTTTCATAAACTTCATCAATTTTATCTAAAAGAGTGTGCACTCTTTCTTTTTTAAAGGCAGATAGAAATATAATAGGAACAAAACTTAAAAATGGCATATGTGTTATCAACATTTTTTCAATTTTAGCCATAGAGTTTTCATCTTTAGCAACTAAATCCCATTTATTATAAACTATAATCATTGCTCTATTAACTGATCTTGCATATCCTGCAATTCTTTTATCTTGTTCTTCGAGATCCTTTGTACCATCTAAAACTAATACAGCAATATCACTTCTCTCAATTGCTTTAATTGCTCTTAAATAACTATATTTTTCAGCATTTTCATAAGACTTTTTCTGTTTTCTAATACCTGCTGTATCAATTACAACATAGGATTTATTATTACGTCGGTACAAAATATCAATAGAATCTCTCGTTGTACCTGGGATATCACTGACAATCGTTCTTTGCTCACCAATAATAGAATTAGCTAATGTGCTTTTACCCACATTAGGTTGACCAATCAAACAATATTTAATTACATCTGCTTCATAAATAGATTTTTGTTCTTCAGGCAGTTTTTCAATAATTAAATCTAATAAATTACCCATTCCAATACCATGTAAACAAGATATACCGACTACGTATTCTACGCCTAAAGAATAGAAATCATAAATATCATTCATTAATTCATTATTATCTACTTTATTAACAGCAACTATTAAAGGTTTTGAAGAACTTAATAATAATTTGATAACATCTGTGTCTTCTTGAATAACTCCTGTTCTTACATCAACAACCATAACTAAAACATCTGCCTCATCGATAGCTAATTCTGCTTGAGCTCTTATTTCACGAGAAAAGGGCTCATCTTTTAAAATGATGCCCCCTGTATCAATTACTGAAAAATCTTGATTCAGCCATGAAGTTTTGCCATAAATACGATCTCTAGTTACTCCACTAGCATCATCAGTGATTGATAAGCGCTCACCAATAATTCGATTAAATAAACTAGATTTACCGACATTGGGTCTCCCAATTATCGCAACAACTCCACGCATAAATTTCTCCTATTTCTTTTTTGAATCTTTAAATTGATCTAAAAAATCGCCAAATGTATTGGATACTTGATCTTGTGATTCAATAGTATATTTATTCTGATTTGTATCAATTCTATTATTTTTTCTTGGTGCTGGACCTTTTTCCCTAACCGGCATTTCTCTTGGACGAGCTTCAAATGTATCATAATAAACAATTAATCGAGTTGCTTTTGAATCAACAGCACCAACAGAAACATCAATAATATCTCCTAATTTTATTGTATCAGGCGAAACACTCCTAATACTCTTAATAGGCATATAACCAATTGCCTCATTATATGAAACTTTAAATCCATTAGAAAGAGCATATTTCACTTCAACTTTAATTTTATCACCAACTTGAATATTAAGTGATTCCCAAGGATTAGAAATTAGTTGTTTTCTAGAAAAAATAATTCTTTTCTTTGAAGGATCAATTTCAATAATTTTAGCCTCAAACATATCACCAACAGAAATTACATCTTCAATAAAAGCTCCTCTTTCCCATGAAAATTCACTCTTCGGCAAGAAACCAGTTAAACCTTCATTAAGTTGTACAACAACTCCCGAATTATTAATTTCAATTGCTTTTACTTCAGTAACATCTCCAACCACTTTTCCTTCAGTAAACATAGTAAAATAATTAGGTAATAATGCTTTTCGAGATAGTCCAATATGAGTATTATGTTCTTTCTTCTCAATATTAATTACTTTAACTTTAATTGTATCTCCAACTTTTGCATATTTCTCTATTTTGTAGACACGACTATGATCAATTTCAGAAATATGAAGCAATCCTTCTATTCCAGGAACAAGTTCAACAAATGCACCATAACTTTCAATGTTTTTAACAACTCCATCGTATACAGCGCCAACTTCAATTTCTTCAATTAACTTTTCTTTTTCAAGACGTCTTTCAATAGCTAAAGCAACTGTATTAGAAACAATTAATCTAATTCTTCCAAAATCAACTCTAATTGGTGTAACTAATATTTCTTCGCCAATTAATTTTTCTTTTTCTTCATCAGTTGCATTAATTTGACTACTTGGAAGTAAACAGCTATATCCATTATATCGAAGTAGTAAACCAGGAGAAGGTCGATTTTTATCTTTATTTGCTGGAATTACTTTAGTAACTTTTGCAGATAAAATTTCATGATTCTTAACAGAATTTTCAAATTGTTTTAAATCTTCTCGCATTGCTAAAAGTTTTGTAGAAAATAAAAACTTTCCACCATCCGGATATATTTTTTTAATAATAACTTCTATAATATCGCCAGGTAAAAACACATCAAATAATTCATCTTTTTCTTCTAATTGAGCACAATCTCTTTTTAAAAGATATCCTTCTTGACCATCTTCAAGGCGAATAAGAACTCTTTCTTCTCTGCCTCTATATGTTCTTCCAGATTCATCAGTATAAGAAGGTCTACCAGGTTCTACGTCAACAACCTCTCCTTTTACTAATTGAAGTTGTTTATAACGAATTTTCTTTTCTTCTGGTTCTTCAACTGTTTCTTCTTCATCTTCTTCGTCTTCATCAACTTCTTGAGCTTCAACATCATCAGATTCTTCTGAATCATCAACATCATTTTCTTCAGTTTTTTCAACTTCGTCTTTAACCAGCGTAGAATTCTTTTCTTCTACTACTAATTCTTCTTGTTTAACATCTTCAGCTTCAGTTTTTTCAACTTCTTCACTTTCTTTTGTATTTGGTGTTTTTTTAGAAACAGCTTTTTTTGTTTCTTTTTTTTCTTCAACTACCAATTCTTCTTCTTTTTCAACTGCTTCTTCAACAGCATCTTCTTTTTTTGCTTTTGGTGTTTTTTTAGAAGCAGTCTTTTTTGCTTCTTTTTTCTCTTCAACTACCAATTCTTCTTGCTTTGCTTCTTCTACCATTGTTTCTTCAACAACAGCTTCAGATTTTTTTTCTAAATTTTCCATTCTATAACCTCTTTCACAAACTAAACTTATGATCGTTTCGACCACAGTTCTTACACTTAATTTAGACGAGTCTATTTCAATAGCATCACTTGTTTTAATTAATGGACTAACCTTTCGGTTACTATCCTTATAGTCTCTCGCTTTTATTTCTTCAATAGTTTCTAAATAAGACAGATTATTATTGTTGTTTAATGCTCTCTCTTCCATTCTTCTTTTTGCTCGTTCTTCAACGGTTGCATTAAGATAAATTTTTAAAAATGCATTAGGTAAAACAACACTACCTATATCACGTCCATCCATAATCACATTCTTATCATCAGCTAATTTTCTTTGCAATTTAACAAGAAAAGATCGGACATATTTAAATTTAGAAACTAGAGAAACTTTGTTTGAGACTGCAAGAGTTCTTATGTCATTAGAGACATCAACATTATCAAGATATATTTTATGATTAATAAAATCAAATTTTGTATCTTCTAAAAATGAATACTCTTTTTCATCTTCCATATTAATTCCCAACTTCATTGCTTTTAAAGTTACTGCCCTATACATAGAACCTGTATCAACATACTCAAATTCAAGTATTTTTGCAACTTCTTTTGCAATTGTGCTTTTACCAGCACCAGCAGGACCATCAATAGCAATTTGCCAACTCATAAAACACCTCTAAATTCCTTGCTTATTATAACATAATAAATTAATTTATTCAATGATAATCAATAATAATTTATTTCTCTTTTATTTATAACAATATTTTTATATAAAAAATAAAAAAACAACTAAATAGTTGTTTTTTTACTTAATACATATAGCCTTTTTATCTCATGAGGAGTTAATTCTCTAAATTCTCCTTCTTTTAAGCCATCCGTTGTTATTTCGCCAAATTTAATTCTTGTAAGATTTTTTACTGTAAATCCAACAGCTAAAAACATTCTTTTAACTTGATGATATTTTCCTTCAGATAAAGCAATTTTAACTAATGAAGATTGATTTTTTTTATCAATCTCTTCTATTTTTGCATAGCACTTTCTTGTTTTTACTCCATCCAGCATAACTCCAGATTTTAAATTTGCTAAATTAATTTTACTAAAAACTCCATCAACCCTTGCTAAATAAACTTTTTCAAGATTTGATTTAGGACCGACTAACTCATTCATAAATTCTCCATCATTTGTTAAAAGCAGTACACCCTTAGTATCATAATCTAATCTCCCAACAGGATATAATCCTAAGTTTTGATAAACTTCTGGCAAAATACTAATCACAGTTGGTCTATTTTTATCATCAGAAACACTTGAAATAGTATAACGAGGTTTATTCATAACAAAATATAACTTTTCAATATTTGGTAAAACATTTCCCTCTACAAGAATTTGATCGTTTTTACTAGCTTTAGTTCCAAGTGTTTTTACAATTACACCATTTACTTTTACTTTACCATCAATAATAAGTTGTTCAGCTTTTCTTCTAGAGCAATACCCACTATTTGCAATTATTTTTTGAATTCTTTCCATATTATTACTCCTTTAAAAAGTCATAAATCATACTATTAATTTTCTTAATAGTCAAATCAATATTATCATAATCAATTAATACTTCAATTGATTTGATTTTATTTTTAAACCAAGTAATTTGTCTTTTTGCATAATTCCTGGTTTTCTTGCTTATTATTTCTACCAATTCATCATAACTAATTTTTTGGTCTAAATATTTTGCAACTTCATAATAACCAATTTCTTTAATCTTAGAAACATCAACACCTAATCCTTTTAATTTAGAAACTTCTTCAAACCATCCATTGTTTAACATTTCTTTCACTCTATCATTAATTCGTTTGTATAATATTTCTCTGTCAGTATTAATAAAAATAGGCAAACAGTCATATAAATATTTATTAGTTATATTATCACTAATTTTTAATGAACTACTTTTAGCAATCTTAATAGCTCTCAGTATTCTTCTTCTGTTATTATAGTGAATTTTAAGTGAAGTTTCATAATCTAATTTTGCTAATATTTCATGTACTTCTTGATTGCTTAAATTAATATATGGATCAGATTTATCCATTTTAACTTCATTAAATTTATAATCCATTATTACTGAATTAATATAAAGGCCTGAACCACCAACAAGAATTACATTTTTATTTTTTTTTGTAAGTTCATTTATTTTCTCTCTTGCAAGTTTTTGAAAATCCATTATCGAAAAATCTTCAATAGGTTCTAAAAAATCAATAAAATGATGCTTAACAAGCATTTCGTTTTTTAAAGGCTTGGCAGTTCCAATTGTTAACCCTTTTCTAAAACTTGAAGCGTCAGTATTAATAATTTCAGCAAAATTATTGTAAGCACAAATATTGGAAATTTCAGTTTTACCTACAGCGGTTGGCCCCATAATAATTACAATTTTCTTTAAACTATTCTTTTGAACCATTTTTCAATTTCCTCTTGTTTATAACGAATTATTACAGGTCTCCCATGAGGACATGTATATGGGTTTTCACATTTTTGTAAATCTTCAAATAAATACAACACCTCTTGCTTGCTAATAAATTGATTTCCTTTAATAGATTTTTTACAAGCTAAACTTTTAGCCATATTATCTAAAAATTCATGTTTTTGAGTTTTTTTATCACTAATGATCAAATAAATGATTTCATCAATAAATTCTTTTTCTTTTCCTTTAAATAACCAAATAGGTACTTCTCTAACTAAAAATGAACCATTACCAAAATCTTCAATTTTAATTCCTAAAGCGTTAATTTCTTTCATTCGTTCTAAAACCAATAAATATTCATTTTGAGCATAGGTAATTTGAATTGGAACTAACAATTCATATGTTAAAATTTTTTCTTTCTTTAAAGCTGTGCGAAATTTTTCATAATTAACTCTCTCTGCAGCTGCATGTTGATCAATTAAATAAAACTCATCTTTGCTTTGTGAAAGAATATAAGTACCAAATAATTGGCCAATATATTCTAATCTAGGAAGAAAGTCTTTAATCGATTCATTTTCTTTATTTACAAAAGAAAATTCATCTTGAACCATTATAGAAGGTTTTTCTATTTCATCAATCCGCTCTTCAGCTTCTTCATTTTCATAAGGTAAAGATTCTTTAAAATCATCTAAATTATATGTTTTAATCCGTCTTTCATTAAACTTATTAATATCAAATAAATCATTTTTATCAATAAGACTTTCATTAAATTCTTTTAAATCATTAGATTCATTTAAAACTTTTTCTTCATTTTCAGAACTATTTTTATCAATTACCATATTAGTTTTTGATAATCTACTAGCAATTGTGCTTGTAATTAATTCCGTTAGTTTATTCTCATCAGTAAATCTAACTTCTAGTTTTCCAGGATGTACATTAACATCAACCAAAGAATAATCAACCGTAATAGCAATAACTGCAATAGGATATTTTCCAATCATTAAATAGCCTTGATATCCTTCAACAATTGCATTTAAAATTTTATTATTTCTAATAGTTCTACCATTTACAATAATTGTCATATTATTTTTACTTGATCTAGTTTCATTAATTTTACTAATGTAACCAGTAATTTGAAACAATCCATTATTACCAAAAAAATCAATCATTGATTTTGAAATATTAGGACCATAAATATTATTGATTGCAGCTAATAAATTATTATTACCATAAGAATGTAATAATATTTTTTCATTATTAATTAATTTAAAACTAATATCAGGACGTGCTAGTGCAATTTTTGACACATAATCTGTAATAAAACTTAGTTCTGTATTTTCACTTTTTAAATTTTGTAATCTCGCAGGAGTATTATAAAACAAATTTCTAACTGTAATTTCAGTTCCTTGAGAAAATGCAATTAATGCTTCACTAACAATTTCTCCACCTTTTACAGTGTACATTAATCCATGATTACCATCATTACTAGTTTTCATTTTAAAATTTGAAACAGAAACTATTGATGGCAGTGCCTCTCCTCTAAATCCTAATGTTGAAATATTAAATAAATCTGATTCTTTAATAAGTTTACTTGTTGAATGAGGTAAAATTGCTCTCTTTGCATCAACTGAATCCATTCCAAAACCATCATCTTTAACAACGATCTCTTTTAACCCTGAATCTACTAAAGTAATAGTAATGTTTTTTGCCTCAGCATCAATAGAATTTTCTATTAATTCTTTCACAACAGAAGCAATTCGTTCAATAACTTCACCAGCTGCAATCATATTTGTTAAGTGATCATTAAGACGTTCAATAAGAGCCATAATTTCACCTACTTTCTAATTTTTTCTTGTAATTTATTTAGCATATTCAAAGCTTCCAAAGGAGATATTTTATTTAAATCAGCATCAAGCAATGCATTTAGCACATAAATTTCCTTATCCGTTTTAGAATCATATAATAAAGGCGGATTATAATTTTTAATAGATAAAGAATTACTATCAAAAATACCATTTTCAAATTTAGTTAATAAATCTCTAGCTCTTAATGTAACTTCCAAAGGAAGTCCAGCCAATTTAGCAACATTAATGCCATAACTTTTATCTACAGGACCATTAAACACTTTATGCATAAAAATTACATCGCCATCTTTTTCTTCAATACTTACATGAACATTTCTTAATTTCAGTAGACTTTTATCCAGAGTTGTCAACTCATGATAATGAGTAGAAAATAAAGTGATACAATTAATTTTTTCATGAACAAACTCTATAATGGCTTGAGCTAAACTCATACCATCATATGTTGCTGTACCACGTCCAATTTCATCAAAAATAATTAAACTATTTTCAGTAGCATTTTTTAAAGCTTTTTCAACTTCAGTCATTTCAACCATAAAAGTTGATTGTCCGCTTACAATATCATCACTTGCTCCTATTCTTGTATAAACTGCATCAAAAATAGGTAAAATTGCTTTCCTTGCTGGAACAAAAGAACCAACTTGAGCCATAATACTAATTAAAGCAATTTGCCTCATATAAGTAGATTTCCCACTCATATTTGGCCCTGTAATTAATAAAATAGTATTATCTTTATTCATTTTAATATCATTGGGTATAAAATCAGAATTATATTTTTCAATAACCGGATGTCTTCCCTCTTTTATCTCAACATTTTTCTTTCCATTAAGCACTGGCTTTGAATAATTATTTTCAAGAGCAATTAATGCAAATGATTGCATCATATCAATGTATGCAATATCTTTTGATAAAAGTTGCAAGATATTAATATAATCTTTACATATATTTCTTACTTTAATAAACAATTCATATTCTAAATTTAGCATTTTCTCTTCAGCTCTTAAAATTAAAGCTTCTTTTTCTTTTAGTTCTTGGGTTATATAACGCTCACAATTACTTAATGTTTGTTTTCTAATATACCCATATTCATCTTTAACTAAATTTATATTACCTTTACTTATTTCAATATAATACCCAAACACTCGATTAAATCCAACTTTTAAATTTTTAATTCCTGTTCTATTTCTTTCTTCTTTTTCAAGATTTAATAAATAATCCTTGCTACTTAAATTAATCTTTTTTAACTCATCAAAATCAGAATCAAAATTTTCTTTAATTATTCCCCCATCTTTTATAACAAAAGGAGCATCATCTCTAATAGATTTATTTATCAAATTATAAAGAGCAATTATCTCTTCAAGATATTTTTGATAAGAAAAATATTTATTTATTTTTATTTTATCTAATAATTTTGTTAATTCTGGAATGGAAGAAAGAGATTTTTTTAATTGTAATAAATCTTTGGGATTTGCATTTTCATAAGAAATTTTACCAACTATTCTTTCTAAATCATAAACCTGATTAAGTATATCTCTAAGATCATCTGTCTCAATAAAATACTCTTGCATTTTCTCAATAATGTTATAGCGTTCTTCAATTTTATCTTTGTTTACTAAAGGAAAAGTTATATTTCTTTTTAAATATCTTGAGCCCATAGCACTCTTACATCTATCTAAAACATTAAATAATGTATTTTTTGTATTTTGAAATCTAAGTGTTTCTAACAATTCTAAATTCTTTCTAGATGAAAGATCCATTTTCATATATCCTTCAACATCATATTTTATAACTTCCTGCATATGTACTAAAACTCTTTTTTGTGTTTTAATAATATAGTTAAGAAGTCTCAAAAAATTCTTATTTTCTTCATTGTCTAAATTATCACTTAATGATGATAAATAGCCAATTTTTTCATTATTATTTTCAATTGAATAAGTAATTTGAGTAATCGTACTTAAAGGAGAAAAAACATCTTGATTAAAATCACTTGAAATAACTATTTCTTTTATCTTTAAATTTAATATTTCTTGAATTAATAAATCACCGTTAAGAGGAATATTAGTAAGATAATTTTCTCCAGTAGACAAATCAGAATAACTAAAAATATATCGATCTTTATCTTTTGAAACTGATGCAATAAAGTTATTTTCTTTTTCTTCTAAATTTGCTCCTTCAATAACCGTTCCAGGTGTTATTACTCTCACAACATCTCTTTTAACTATACCTTGAGCAACTTTAGGATCTTCTACTTGCTCAACAATAGCTATTTTATAACCTTTAGATGTCAATTTATCTAAATAACTATTAACAGCATGATATGGAACACCACACATAGGAACTTTTTCATCTGAACCAGCATCTCTACCTGTTAAGACAATTTCTAATTCTTTTGATGCAACAATTGCATCATTAAAAAACATCTCGTAAAAATCACCTAATCTAAAAAAAACTAATGCATCTGGGTAATTTTCTTTAATAGTTAAATATTGTCTCATCATTGGTGTATATAATTTTTTGTCTATTTTATCATACATTTCGTTCACCTATATTCTATATTATTATAGCATAAATTAAAGATATAATGAAGATAAAACAAAGCAATTTATATTGCTTTGTTTTAATTACGCCCTATAAATCAGCTAAAATCCAAAGATATTTTGCAGTAGTATGTCCCCAAATCTCTTTAAAAACAGCATTGTTAATTGTTGGCCAGTATGGGGCATCTAAATCACCTAATGTCTTAAACCCAACAGGAAGACTACCAACTATTTGATCGGAAAATGCTACATAAAGCGGATGATAATTATACCCTTCTCCAAACATTGATGAAGAAGCAAAAGGATTTTTACCTAAAATCCATTCTAATTGATTAATTGCAATTTGTTTTAAATGTTTATCATCCAAAATATTAGCAATTAAACTAACAGCTTTTGCTTTGCTTAATAAAGTTGCATGATATCCTCTTCTTTGTATGGCAATCGGCATTTTTCTTAAGAATACACTCTGCTCTAATCTAATTCCCATCTTTATTTGATTTTTTAAATCAATTAATGCTTTTTCATCACTAAAACCAACGTTTTTATAAGTTACTCTTTCTAAATTTATTTTATCTAAATGATATATATGTCCAGGAAGTAACCCATAGGGATTAGTGTATTTAATTGTTGATTCAATATATTCTTTATAAAGTAATAAACCATTAATCCAATCATTTTTATGCTCATGATTATCAACAACTTGAATTAATTTTGCTAGTCCTTGAATTGGTGATTGTTCGTGACCTCTATGCTCATAACTCATAATAAATTTATGGTCAATATCTTCATAAAAAAACCCTCTAATTGGAATTTCCCAATTAGGATAGACATTTTGTTGACAAGATAATATTGTCTTCGCATACTTACTACCCTCAACTATATAGTAACTATCATTTGTAATACTAAATAACTCAGCTGCAGCTAAAGCACCATGACCTGAAACTTGTGCATCATTATTACTTCCCCATCTTTTTGTAAATATACCTTTTTTATAACCCTCTTTTGCAAATTCAAAATCTTCAATAGCTGCTCTTAAACACCAACTAGAAAATACAGGATCTTCTTTCATAAATACTTTTGCCGCTTTTGCTTCTGCAGCGGCTGCACAGAAATTTTCAAATGGGCCATTTTCTGGATTATAATAATTAATTGTTTTATTTTCAGGATGTAAAATATTATCACGCCAAATAGAATAAGTAACTCCAGTCACTCTAAACCCATCATTAAATCTAGTTCTAAGCAACCAATTTAAACCAATTCTTGCTTCTTCTTTAATCCTATCTTTAATAGTTCCTGTATACTTTTCAGTAAGATCAAGTAGAGAATGTGTAATTTCTGCTGTTGGTATCTCAAATTGAGAAACATCACCAGCATCATGCCATCCACCAAAATTGGGAACACTTCTACCATCTGAATGATAAGTTCTACAATTCAAATGACAAGGTGAATGTACCCCCACTACTTCTTCTCCACATCTTAAACTTTTTAAAAAATTTAAACTTTTTAACATGCTATTAATAAAAGGATTAGCACTAATTTCAAATTCATTAGTTATAGTTTCTCCATACTTAATTTTATAATATCCTTCAATTTTAAGTTTTGAAAAATCAAGAATATAAAACTCACCTAAATCAGTTTTCACTTTTTGAACTTTATTAGAATAAATTACATTGTTTTCTTTGTCTATAATACTAAAAGATGAATACCTAATCCCGCTAATTGCCCTCTTATCTTGTTCAACAAAATAACCACTATGACAATACGCTATTCTATCATTTAACTCCCATCCTAAATCATAATCTTCTTTTACTTTTTCAGCAACAATTTTATCAACATAAACCTCATATTCAGGCAATGCTTCAGGAGGACATCCCATTAAAAAAGGAGAAATAGAAATATATTCAACATTATTTCGATTAAGCTTTCCAATTTCAAAACTAACATGGTTCCATTGATTAGGTTTTAAACTTGGTGCATGAAGTTGATAAGAATCACTATTTTTTAAACTAATATGATAATAAAAATTATAGTAACCGACTGCTTTAGGATATATCCACAAAGATATCCTATTATATTCTTCTAAATTAATCCCATTTAAATTAACTTTTAATCCAAAATTTGGTCTAGGAATAATATTTTCAACATTTGTATATGCTTTTATCAATACACTTTTATCATAGTTCAATACAATCTTATCATTTAATTCTATATTAGTAATTCCAGTTGGTTCTATATTATTTAATGAATTACCAGCAAATAAAATTTTTTCTTTTAAAATTTTTTTATTATTCCATCTATATTCTGCACCGTTTTTATAATTTTCTTTAATTGGAAATTTAAACACCTTATCCATTATCATCACCTATACTTTCATATTTAATTATACCAAATAATAAATCGTTTTGTAATAACAAAAAAATAAAACCCCTTTTGGGGGTTAATTATTTTGCTAAATTTAAAATATTAATAACATCTTCTTTTCCTAATTTTACAAAATTTCCTATTTTATGATTTTTAGTTGCTTTTATTGCCATTTCTTCAAACTTATCAGTAGAAATATTCACTTCACTTAATTTTGTTGGTAGCCCTATTTCAGCAAAAAAATCCTCTAATCTTTTAATTCCCTGTAATGAAGTTTCATGTAAATCATTATTAATTTTTATACCAAAAACTGTGTTAGCAAAACGTGCAAATCTTTCTAAATCATGTTTATAAACATATTTCATCCAAGCTGGAAATATAATTGCCAGACCTGCTCCATGAGTAATATCATAAATACCACTTAATTCATGTTCTATTCCATGACTAGCCCAATCTTCGATTCTTCCAGTTCCTAATATACCACTATGAGCATTCGTTCCAGCCCACATTAAATTTGCTCGTGAAGCATAATTATGATTATCATTTAAACATATTTTTACACTATCCATAATAACTCTAATCGTTGCTTCACATAATTGATCAGTATATTCAACATTCTTTTCATTTGTAAAATATCTTTCCATTACATGAGCAATCATATCAGTAGCACCACATGCTGTTTGATAATTTGGTAAAGTATACGTTAATTCAGGATTCATTATTGCAAATTTAGGTCTTTCAAGAATACTAGCAGCAGATCTTTTATACCAGCCATCTTCATTAGTAATTACACAGCTATGACTTGTTTCGCTACCAGCAGCAGGTAATGTTAAAACAACCCCTATTGGTAAAGCAGCTTTAATTTCCACTCCCTTATCAAAAAAATCCCATACATCTTTATCATACATTGCACCAATACTTATTGCTTTTGCTGAATCAATAACACTTCCTCCACCAACAGCAAGAATAAAGTCAATATTATTTTCCTTTACTAATTTTATACCTTCTCTAACAAGAGATAATCTAGGATTCGGTTTAACTCCACTAAGTTCAATAACATCAATTTCTTCTTTTTTAAGACTATTAATTACTTTATCATATAATCCACTTCTTTTAATACTTCCTCCACCATAATGAAGCAAAACTTTTTTCCCATATTTCTTTGTTTCAAAACCAACTTTTTGTTCAGAATCTTTTCCAAAAATAATAATTGTACTATTGTTATAAATAAAATTTTTCATAATCTCTCCTTTAGTTTAAATATTTATAATAATTTTAAAATATCTTTTTCAATTTTTTCAGGTGCATAGCTTGGTGCATACCTTTTTATAATTTTACCATCTCTATTTACAAGAAATTTAGTAAAATTCCATTTTATTTTTGCTCCAAATACTCCATGTTTTTTAGACTTTAAATATGTATATAATGGAGCTTCATTCTTTCCATTAACATCAATTTTATAAAATCTAGGAAATGTCGTATTATAATTTAGAGAACAAAAACTATTAATTTCTTTCATGCTTCCTGGTGCTTGATTTCCAAATTGATTACAAGGAAAATCCAAAATTTCTAAACCTTTGTCTTTATAAGAATCATAAAGTTTTTGCAATCCTTCATATTGTGGAGTAAATCCACATCCTGTTGCAGTATTAACAATCAGCATAACTTTTCCTGAATATTGTTTTAAATTTATTTCTTTTTGTTCTAAGTCAGTTATTTTTATATCATAAATATTCATTGATATACCTTCTTTCTTCTATATAATTATAACAAATTTTACCTCTGTAATGTTGTAAAATACAAAAAGACCTTAATTAAAGGTCTTTATTTATAAATTAATCATTAATTTCTTTTGTCATGACATTATCTAGCGCCAAATTTATTGGTGAACATACAAATAACGCTATAATAAATTCTAAAATAGAATTTAGAGCAAGTACTGTAACAATAATCTCACCAATGTTTGCAAAAACAAATTCATCTGCACGATAGTACCATCCCGCTTTAGTAACAAAATATAAAATAAATAATACAATAAAACTGTGAAATATAGTCAATAGGCCATATACAATTGGATAAATTAACCCATAATTTATCGCACTATTTTTCTTTAATTTTCTAATATAAATTCTAACTAATTGAAATATAATTCCAGCAACTAAACCAAACACCATCCTCGGTAAAATACTAACTAACGGATTAGTAAATGGGGCATTAGTAGTAATGTATGTGAATGCTTGAATAAAAGACCCAATTCCAAAAATAGTTCCAAAAAATAACCCCCATTTCCATCCAAGTATTGCAGCACCAATTAAAACGGGAATATGAATAATTGTAATAGCAATTCCACCAATAGTAATATAGCCCATATTAGGTATAAATGTCATTGCAAGAATAATTGCAAATATCAAGGAACCAAATGTAAGCTCTCTAATATTTTTTCTTCTAGAAGTTATGCTTGACTCTGTAACTATATTTTTTTGTTTTAAATAATTGATTAAAAATAATATTATTAAGATAATCGCATAAAAAACAATTAACATTAAAAATATATCTAAAACAAGTAATATAGTTTGAACATTTCCTCCTAATAAATAGGCAGAACCAGTAAAGATAGCACCTAAAAATAATGCTATTTCAAGTAAAACTCCATAAAAAATTACTTTTTTTAAAGAGTTTTTTTCTAAAACTTTTTCATTTAAATCTTCTTTTTTCATTTTTCTCCTTTTTAGGCTTATAATAATAAGTCCCATCCGTAATGAATTTTTTATTTTCAAGTATGCTCTTTAAAAAAGTAGCATCTTTTATTAATCAAAGAACTCAAATTCAAAATCAAATATTCGAACTGTGTCCCCATTTTTAACACCTAAATTTTTTAACTCTTCGTCAACACCTAAATTTCTTATTTTTTGCGCAAATAATTTAACGTTATCATCTCTAGAAAAATCTGTAATGTCAAAATATCTTTTTACCACTGGACCTGTAACATTATAAATTCCATCTTTACCAAGAGTTATTACAAATGGTGCTTCTGGCTTTTTATAAATATACTCCACAATTTCTTCTTTAATATCATCAACAAATTCATTTAAAGAAACAGTATCAAGTAAATCTGCTAACTTATAAAGAAGAGCATTTATATTATCTTTATTATACGCGCTTATTGGTATAATTGGTATATTTTTGCACTCTTTTTTAAATTTTTCTAAATTTTCTAAAGAATTTGGCAAATCCATTTTATTTGCTACAATTACTTGAGGTCTTAGAAGTAATTTTTTATCATAATTTTCAAGCTCTTTATTAATTATTAAATAATTATTATAAGGATCCGATTTGTCAAGTGGGTCCATATCAATAACATGAGCAATAACCCTTGTTCTTTCAATATGTTTCAAAAAATTTAAACCTAAACCTGCTCCAATACTTGCACCTTCAATAAGACCTGGTAAATCAGCCATTACAAAACTTCTTCCATCTTTGACACCAACAACACCTAAATTAGGAACAAGAGTAGTAAAAGGGTAATTAGCAATTTTAGGCTTTGCTGCTGAAACTACAGAAATAAGAGTAGATTTGCCTGCATTAGGCAAACCAACTAATCCAACATCTGCCAATACTTTTAATTCAATCTTTAAAGACTTTTCTTCTCCTGGTAATCCTGATTCGCAAATATAAGGGGCTGGGACTCTTGATGTAGCGAAGGAAGAATTTCCTCTTCCACCTTTGCCGCCCTTACAGATTACAACTTCTTGTCCATGTTTTGTAATATCAGCAATTACACTACCTAATACTTCATCATAAATAACAGTGCCAAGTGGAACTTTTACATAAATATTGTCTGCTGCTTTTCCAAAACAATTTTTTGCCATACCATTTTCACCATCAGCAGCTTTCAATACTTTATTATAACGTAAATCTAATAATGTTGTAAGTCCAGATTCACCAACAAAAATTACTGAACCACCATTACCACCATCACCTCCAGCAGGACCACCCTTAGGAACATATTTCTCACGACGAAAAGCAACAATTCCGTTACCACCTTTTCCTGCTTTTACTGTTATTTTTACTTCATCAATAAACATATTAGTTTCTCCTTATAAAAAAATGCACCTAAGTGCATTATCTAATTTCGTAAATAGACACTTGAGTTTTTTTACGTCCTTTACGTTCAAATTTTACATAACCATCCATTAAAGCAAACAATGTGTCATCTTTTCCTATGCCAACATTTTCCCCAGGATGAATTTTTGTTCCTCTTTGGCGAAAAATAATTGAACCACTTGTAGCATATTGTCCATCAGACATTTTTGCTCCTAATCGTTTAGCTTGTGAATCACGGCCATTTCTTGTTGATCCACCTGCTTTTTTAGATGCAAAAAATTGTATATTAATTATTCTTAGCATATTATCCTCCTATTTTAATAATTTTTAAATTATCAGGATACTGAATTTCAATACCCTCTAAAGTCTCTACTAAATTTTCCAATACAAGTTCAGTTAACTGATCATGTTTGTTAATAGAGAGCTGCATTTTTACACTTTTAGGATGTTCAATAAAATTAATATCACATCCTGCTTTTTCCAATAACCCTACACTCACATACATAGTTGTAGATACAGCACTACATACTATGTCTTTGCCTATTTCATCATAACCTGAATGTCCAGATAATTTTAAAGATTTAATTTTAAAATTTTTATTTAAATAAACATCCACCTTGATCATGATTAACCTTCTAAAGCTGTAATTTGTACTTTAGTGTATGGTTGACGATGCCCTTGCTTTTTGTGATAGTTTTTCTTTGATTTATATTTATAAACGATAATTTTTTTGCCTTTTCCATGTTTTTCAACACTAGCTTTAACAACTGCACCTTTTACATAAGGACTACCAACTTTACCGTTTATCATTAAAACTTTATCAAAAACTACTTCTTCACCTTCAGTAACTTCAAGTTTTTCAATATAAAGAACATCATTCTCGGAAACATAATATTGCTTTCCACCAGTTTCAATAATTGCATACATAGCACATACCTCCTTTTTATTTTAAGACACGCCATGAAGGGGGACTAATCGCTTAAACCCTTTTTTGTGCGGTTGTGCTTTAAGTCCTACACAACTTGATATATTATACCATAATGGACAAATATTGTCAATCGGCAATACTTGTTTTTTTAAACATGTAATATTAATTATAGATCAATAGTAAAACAACGTCTTCTTCTATGTTGTCTTACTTCAAAACCTTTCCATTGTGAAATAACTTTAGTGTTTGTTTCTAATTCAGGCCCAGTTTCAGCATATCTAACACCATATTTTACAGAAGTTCTTACTCCTTCGGCTAAAATTAACCCATTTACACCTTTAGATTGATGTTCAGGCTTAACAGCAATTAAATACATATCCATAATATCTGTCTTTTTTAAATCTTTTAATAATTTTAAAAAGCCAAATGGGAATAAATGACCATTACAACTTCTTAATGCATCATTAATAGAAGGAGCAATAAGCCCAAAACCAACTAAGTCATTATTTTTATCAGCAACTAAAAACAAAAAATTATAATTAACTAATTGAATAAATTGTTTGGTATAATCTTTTTTTTGATTATCAGTTAATTTAACAACTCCATATAATGGAGCAAAAGCTTCATTAATTAAATCAAAAACAAGTTTAATATAAGGTTTTACCTCTCTTTTGCTTTTTACCTTAATCATGTGATACCCATATCTTTTTTGAATAGCATCTGACAATCTATTAAGTCTTTCATCTTCTTTTTTGGGCATCATAACCTGAAATTCAATCCAATCAATATCTTTAATAAATCCAAGTTTTTCCAAATGTTCTTTATAATATGGATAATGATATAAAGTAAGACTGTTGCTCATTTCATCATAACCTTCAACTAATAATCCCTGCTTATCAAAATCACTAAAACCAATGGGACCAATCATTTGATTCATTCCCTTTTCAATTCCCCACTCCATTACAGCATTAACTAGTGCTTTAGTAACTTCAATATCATCAATCATATCAATTCTAGTAAATCTTATTTGCTTGACATCTTTTTTTAAATTATATGCATGAGATATTAACCCACATATAGTACCAACAATCTTATTGTTTTTGTATGCTAAAAATAATTTCGTTTCACAATATTCATAAGCAGGATTTTTCTTTGGATTAAACATATTTACTTCATCGCCAAACATGTTTGGTACAAAATATGGACAATCTTTATATAATATATTAGGAAATTCAACAAACTTTTTAATATCTTTTTTCTTATATATTTCACGTATTTGAATCATATTTATTTACTCCTTAATTTTAGAATATACTATATTGTATATTTATTTTAATAAAAAGTAAAGTAAAAACATATTTCATCAACAATTCATAACAAAAAATGATGTTTAATTATTTAATATCTTTATTTTAAAAAAAGTTGAAACGATAAGGTTTCAACTTAATTATTTAAATATCGTATTTATTTAATATATTAACTGGTTTATTTCTTAATAGTGAAAAAATTGGTAACATACCAACAATTATATTAATTAAATAAATAAAAATTAGTGAACCTAAGGCAACAAACCAAGGGAAAAAGAAAAAATCGCCGGATTCGTTAATTTTTAAAATAAATATTGATGTGCCTAACCATCCAACAAATGAAGAAATTGTTGTTAGAAACAAAGTCTGAATCAAAAATATTTTATAAACATTTCGTTTTTTCACACCCAAAGCCCTATATACGCCAATATCATAAATTCTAGATATCATATTAGTTCTAATTATAAAATATAAGAAAATAAGCGAAGCTAATAAAATAAGTAAATTAAATACAATTGATGAATAGTCTTTTTGGTTGTTTTCATAATAATTTTCATACAAAATATCTTTTGCGTTTTTCACATTAATATTTAAACTATCTGCTTCATCTATGTACTCATCTATATCACTATTAATGATCATAAACCTATTAGAAATTGATATAAATTCTTTTACCAAATTTTGACTTACCTCATCGCTTATAAATACTGTATGATAAATATTTTGATAAATTAAATTATCCTTTTCAATATCATTTTTAATATAACCTTTAACATTGTAAACTTTAGAATCAAGACTATTAAAAAGCATTAATTCTTCTTCGTTTGGAATAATGAAATTTTCATAAATATCTTGAGAGACAATTACATCATCAGCGGTTAAATTTAAATCATTAATCTTTACTTCTTCATCGTTGTTTAACCAAACAGATATATCAGAATTATAATCAATATTTTTCACTCTAAAATTAAGATTTATGAATAATTCACCATCCCCATCAATACCTTCATAAAAAACTCCTTCATTTCCTAATATATTAAGAAAAATTAAATTATAATTTTCAATAGACATAAACATAACTGGAGAATTAACATCAGTTATTCCAACAATTTTATTTAAAACACCATCGTGTGTTATTCTAACATTTTGATTTAAAATATCTTGATAATCACCAGAAAATCCAGACAAATAAATCTTTGAATTTGATTCTAAAAATAAGTCAAGTGTCCATTTATCAATAGTTATTTCGTTTTTATCAATTGGTAATCTACCATGTAAAATAGGAATATCATCTAATATATTTACAGGTAAAATTTGCATTTCTGGTAACGCATATGAAGTATCTTTCATTTGTTCAAAAACACTATAGAATAATTTCATATTATTTCCCCGATACCAATATGAACTTATAGATGGTGCAGGTAAAATTAATTCAGAAGGAATTAAACTTTGTAATTCATCATAATTACGTATTTTTTTACTTTCAATAATTGTTGTATCTCTTGATAATGTTAAATAATCTTTTTCATCTATGTAATTTGATTTTGTTAAACTGGAAAAAGAAACCACTACCATTATAGATGACAATATCATTAAAGCAATTAACATTTTTTGTTTTTTTCCCATTTGTGTAATAAAATTCCAAGTCATTTTAAAGGCTTGTTTAAATGAAATTGCTGGATTATGTGTGCTTGTTGTAATTGCAGGCATTTCATATTCAAAATTATCTACTTCTTCCATTGTAATAACTGGTTTTTTACTATCAATAAGTTTCGTTTCACTATCTCTAGACAATAAATTAATTTTTTGCTTTTTATTATCATTATAAATATAAATACTATTATCAATCGCAACAATCTTTAAATTTATTTTATTAGAATTTCCCTGATAGAAATAATCAATATTTACATTATCATTTATTACTTTATCGAGATTTAATTCTTGTAAATAAATATTCTTATCATCAATCAAATTTAATTGATTATTATTTTGATTATCTTCAATATAATCAATTTTACCATCCTTTAAATATATAATAGTATCTGCATAGAATTTTGCAATTCTATCTTCATGAGTAACTAGAATAACTAAGCATTCTTTAGATATTCTTTTTATTATGTTTAATATTATATTTGTATTTTTTTCATCAAGATTGCCTGTTGGCTCATCAGCTACAATAATTTTAGGACTTTTAACTAATGCTCGTGCAATTGCTACACGCTGTTGTTGTCCTCCTGATAAATGATTACATTCACGATTTTTGTATTTTATCATACCTACAGCATTTAAAGCATAATCTATTCGCATCTGAATTTCTTCTTCATCTAATCCAAATACATCTAATACAAAACGAAGATTTTCATAAACTGTTAAATCATTAAATAAAACATAGCTTTGAAAAACATAACCTATGTCTTTACTTCTAATAGAATCCCATTTATTTGATCGATAATTCTTTGTAAACTTATCATTGTTAATTTCAATTTCACCAGAATCAATCCCATCTAATCCTGAAATAGCATTTAAAAGTGATGTTTTACCACAACCAGACGGCCCAAATAAGCACACTAGTCCTTTATCTGGAAACTCATAATTAAAATCATTTATAACATGAATTTGATTACTACTTTTACGATTATAATATTTATTTACATTATTAAGTTTAATCATTTTATCCACCAACCTTTACAGTGGCCATTAAAGAACGTTTTGATAACAGTTTTGAATATCTATTAGCTACTAAAATTGATAAACCAATATTTACAATTAACAATAACAAATAATCAGTAAATTTTATATAGCTTATATATTCACTTACATATTTAATATTTAAATTCTTAATTAATATAAACACAACAAGATTAAACAGATATGCATATAAAAAAGAAATTATTACTTCAATACCTGACATAATTTGAATTTGTTTTGGACTAATGCCTAAAACTCTAAAAATATTATAATTCTTTTTACTGCTAAGTAACACAGAACGAATACTTAAATATGAAAATAAGTAAATAATTACGATTAAGAAAATCGCATAAAATCCGAATGCAATAGAAATAACTAATAGGTCTCCAGATAAATTATCATCAACATTCTCACTTGCTAAAAGATAACTTAGTCCTTCATATTGATTATTACTTAAACTATTAATAACAGATTTTAATTTTGTTGTATCTTTTACAATTAATGAATATTGATATATAGGAAAAGAATCTTCGATCAGTAAGTTTGAATTAACATAAAAACTATAATAATCATCAAGATTTTCTATAACAATCTGAATTTCTTTATCCTCATAAAATAATTTAATATTTTGAGCATTATTTTCATCTTCTAAATTTGAAATAAAATCTTCCATCTCGGTTCCAATTAATAGTTCGTTTTCTTTCAATGAATAATCAATCCCAATGCCAACATATGATCTATCAAGTATTACTTCTCCACTTTCACCTTCAATATTATATTTAACAACTATCTTAGGTTCACTTACATTATATAAATTTGAAATATCTTTCAAAGTATCATCTACAACAAACACACCAAATACTTCTGTATTTTCTTTTGTTATTCCGACAATCTCAAAATTCTTAATTTTAAAAACCTCACCAGAAACATTATTAATGTGTTTTAAATTAGCATCTAATTTAATGCTTGATGCATTTAAATGTTCTGCTATTTCGTTGTTTTTAGTTTTGTTATACGATTCTAAATAACTTATGACTATTTCATTTGGATTTTCTGGCAACCTTCCCCCAAGTAAATCAGTTTCTGATATTAGCGAAACAGGATACATATATGGTTCCTGATTATATAAACTAGTTATTTTTAAATCATATTCATAATCAATGTTAATAAAATTTAGGGGGGTATCAAGGCCTTCTTCATATTTAATTACATCATCTACATATTTTAATGATTTTAAAAAATCATAATCACTCTCAGTTAGGCTAATATTATTACCTTGATCATCTTTTCCTTTAGTAATTATTATTCTTTCATCGAAACCATTATAAGCAGGATAACTACTAAAATCTGTCATTACTGCTTTTATTGTGGCATATCCACCGTAAAAAATAAACAAGAAAAATGTAGTCATGATAGTGACAAGTAATATTAAAATTGTTTTCTTTGGTTGTGATAATAAATTCATTAAAGCAAATTTTAAAGGAATTTTAAAAATATTATTTTTAACTCCATTCTGATTCTTAATAATATTTTCTTCCACAACTTCTATTTGTTTAATTATTTTGTCTTCAACAACTTCACCATCAAATAACCTAATTTTTCTAGTAATATATGGTTCTACTTGTTCATAATTATGAGTAACAATAATAATCAACTTATCTTTAGATAAATCATGAAGTAATTTTAAAATCGCTTCACCACTTTTACTATCTAAATTTCCAGTTGGCTCATCAGCAACAATAAATTTTGTATTTTGTGCAAGTGCTCTAGCAATAGCTAAGCGTTGCTTTTCTCCACCAGATAATTTAGATGTTTTTGCTCTAATTCTACTGGTTAGACCAACTCTATCTATTATATTTTTAGCTCTTTTTATTCTTTCTTTTTTTTCAACATTTTTTATTATTAAAGCAGCTTCAACATTTTGTAAAACAGAATAATTTTCAATTAGATTATAGCTTTGAAAAATAAAAGCAACATGTTCCTTTCTAAATTTTTCAAAATCTGCTTGGCTATAATAAGAAGTTTCTTCATTATCAATGTATAATTCACCATCTTCGTAACTATCTACACCACTAATTACATTTAGTAATGTTGATTTTCCACTTCCAGATTCGCCTGTAATTGCTACAAATTCTCCTATATTAAATTCTAAATTTACTTTGTGTAGTCCCATTACAACTGTTGATTCAGTTTTATAATATTTTGAAACATCAACTAATTTTATCATGTTTTGCCTTTCTTTTTAAAAATGATAGCAAGTTTCTTTGCCATCATTTATTTTTATATTAAATTTTAAAAACTGAATTAATTAACCAATTTATTGGATTATTATCATTTAACATTTTAAAAACTGATATACTTCCTGCATTTTCTAATTGTCCTGTTAAGAATGTATTAATTTGTGGTACTAAACCTGATAAAGCTGATAAACCTAATAAAACAAGTGAAATAACAAGTAAAGCTTTAACTAACCCTAATCCTCCACCCAAAATTCTATTTAACAAACCTAAAACTCCAAATGAGAAGATTTTATTTAATATTTTAGCGAGAATAAAGAAAGCTAACCACAAAATCAAAATTAATGCAATAAATGATATTACGACAACAATAACCCTTGTTATTTCTGGACTCAACAATTCTGCAAATGTTTTTGTTTCGCCTTCTGCAACTTCTAAATTAAAATATTTAGCAATTGCGTTGACGATAAAACCTGGTAATCCGGTTTCAGTCATTGCTTCCTCAATCTGCTCTGTTGTCGGGTCTGAAGAAACTACGGTAGTAAATATTCCTTCTTTTGCTTCTAACCAATTAACTATTTTATCATCTATAGTTTGATTCAAAGGAGTTGTAGCAACAAAATCTGCAGTAACTGGAGTCAAAAGCCTTGCTCCTAAAACAGCAAGTAAAATTGCTGCAAAACCCATTAATTGTTTAAAGAAACCCTTCTTTAAACCAAATAACAAATAAATCAAAGCTATACCTATAATTATAAAATCCATTAAAACCATGAATAAATGCTCCTTTATTAATTTTAGATTATATTTTTTCTAAACTATAATAATTATAGCACAATAAGAAATCATACACAAGAAAAAACAAATCTCAAATAATTATTTTTGATTCTAAATTACACTATAAATATGTACTAATAATATAATTACAAATTATATTTTTTTCATTAGATAATTTTTCATTAATAATTAATTGTAAAACCTCATTTAAGATATATCCTATTTTGGGTCCTTCTTTTATACCTAATAAGACAAGATCATTCCCATTGATATTTAATTGTTTAAGAGAATAAACTTCATTATTTACTATAATTTTATTTATAATTTCCAAAACCTTTTGTAATAATAAATCATCTTCTTTATGTATTTTGCTTAAACAAACTTTAAAAGTAACTAAATTAATTAAATTTTCTACACCTATTTTATTTAACATCTTCTTAATAAAAACTTTATCTGTTTTGAACTCAAGATTAATATATTCTATAATTAATAAAACTCTATGAATGACATCAGAAGAATATTTAAAGTTTTTTAATATTTTATTTATTACAAATTTATAATCTATTTTTTCAATAAATTGATTGGTATTTAGTATGATTGAATATAAAAACCCCACTAATTTTAAAACTATATTATTTGGTGTTAATTTTAAAATATTAAAATTCATATCAATGTTATAAATATTACCCAATTCACTAAAAAAATCAAAAAAAACATCATAATATATATTAAAAATATAACAAGAATTGTTAGATAAAAGAATTTTATCAAATTCTTCTCTAACTCTTTCAATAGAAATCTCTTCTAACAATTTTTTGTTCTTAAAAATACTAATTTTAGTATTAATTTCAATATCAAAACCTAAAACAGCAGCAAATCTTATTCCTCGAATAATTCTAAGTGCATCTTCTTTAAACCTTTGATCAGGATCACCAATAGCTTTAATAATTTTATTTTTTATATCTGCTTGCGCATTTAAAGGATCATAAATTTTATTTCTATAACATATTGCATTAATTGTAAAATCTCTTCTTTTCAAATCTTCTACAATATTAGTCACAAATGAAACATCATCAGGATGCCTCATATCTAAATAACCAGCTTCAATTCTATATGTTGTTATTTCTACACAAAAGCCCTTATTACATAAGGTTAATGTTCCATGTTTAATTCCAACATCATATACTTTTATATACTCGTGATTTTGAAAAATTGCTTTTATCTCATTTGGTAAAGCATTAGTTGTTAAATCATAATCAATTGGTTCTTTACCTAGCAAAAAATCCCTAACAGCACCACCAACAATGTAAACTTCATGGCCTAATATTTCTATTTTTTCAATTATTTCTAAAATATTCTTAGGTATAAACATACAAATCACCTACTTATAAAAATTATACTATAAAATCATAAAAAAAGCATCCCTATAGGATGCTTTTTGCAATTAATTTATTAATAACGTGATGAGCAATTAAACTTCCAGCAATTATAATGTTATAACTAATAGTTCCTAATTGCTTTTTTTCATTAACAAAGTTTTTAGGAGCCTCATACGAATTTAAAACATCTAAATGATAAATACCTTCTCTTTTTAAAGCTAATCTTATTTTTCTTGCCAGAGGGCAATACTCAGTTTTTGAAATATCTGTAATTTTAAATTTATAAGGATCTATTCTGTTTGCTGTTCCCATTGAAGAAACAATCGGAATATTTTTATCTTTTGCTTTTCTAATTATTAAAATTTTAGCTTCTACATCGTCAATAGCATCAACAATATAATCAAATTGACAAAAATCAATTAAGTTGATATTTTCCTTTGATATTTTTAATAAACTAATGTGAATGTTTGCTAAAGGATTAATTTGAAGAATTCTTTCCTTTGCTACATCAATTTTAAATTTTCCTATGTTGTCAACTGTTGTAATTAATTGTCTATTTAGATTACTTTCTACTATTTTATCATAGTCATATAAATAAAATGATCCAATTCCAGCCCTAGCTAAACTTTCAATTACTGAAGATCCAACTCCTCCTAAACCAAAAATACATATTCTTGAATTATTTAAAATTTGTAAGTTTTCATCACCAATAAGTAGATTTGTTTTTTCATAAAAAGACATTATAATTTTACCTTTACAATTCCAAGCTTATGATAAATTCTATCTACATACTTTAAAAAATGACAAATATCAAAACAATCAATAATTTCATCTATAGATAAAATTTTTAATATTTCTTTGTTTTTTTTCAAAAGTTCCTGAAAATCTAATTTCTTTTCATAAGAATGCATCGCAATTTTTTGAACTAGATCGTATGCTTCTTCTCTTGACTTTCCCTTATTTATAATTGAAGTTAAAACATTTTCCGAAAAAACTAGACCATTTGTTAAATAAATATTTTCAAGCATTTTTTCTGGCTTAATAACTATTTTCTTCAAAATTTTAATCATTCTTTTTAAAGAATAGTCTAAAATACTAGTGGCATCAGGAAAAATCACTCGTTCCACACTTGAATGACTAATATCACGTTCATGCCACAAAGTAATATTATCAAAACTTGAAATCATATATCCTTTTAATAAACGACTACACCCACTTATATTTTCAAATGAAATTGGATTTCTTTTATGAGGCATAGCACTCGAACCTTTTTGTCCTTTAGAAAATCCTTCTTCGGTCTCACCAATTTCAGTCCGCTGTAGGCTTCTAAATTCAATAGATATTTTATCAAGAATAGAGCCAATCAAAGCAAGTGTAGCCATATAATAGGCATGATTATCTCTTTGAATAACTTGCGTTGAAATACTTGGTTCCTTTAATTTCAACTTATTACAAACAAAATATTGAACGTATGGATCTATATTTGCAAAATTCCCAACAGCTCCACTTAATTTCCCAACTTCAATATCACTTCTAGCATTTTTGAATCTTAAAATAGCTCTTTTTAAATCTTCATACCATAAAGCATATTTTAAACCAAAGCTCGTAATCTCAGCATGAACTCCATGTGTTCTTCCGATACATGGTATATTTTTATATTTTAAAGCTTTATCTTTCAAAACTTTTAACAGGTCTAATAAATCTTTTTTTAAGATTTCATTAGCTTCTCTTAATAATAATCCATTAGCAGTATCAACAACATCTGTAGAAGTTAATCCATAATGAATCCATTTCTTTTCTTCTCCCAAAGATTCAGAAATAGTTCTTGTAAACGCAATAACATCGTGTTTAGTTGTTCTTTCAATTTCTTTAATCCTAGAAACTGTAAAAGTAGAATTTTCAACAATTTTTAATAATTCTTCTTTAGGTATTACACCTAGTTCATAATAAGCTTCACAAGCAGCAATTTCAACATCCAAAAACTTCTGGAATTTATTTTCTTCACTCCAGATATATTTCATCTCTTTAGTTTGGTATCTTTCTATCATATTATCACCAACAAATATTATAACATTTTTTTAAATAAATAGCATTATAATAAATAAAATAAAAAAATCCTAGAAAATCTAGGATTAAAAAGGCAAAAACATTCTTGTTTCTTCTTTATATTTTTCAAAATTACTTTTATACTTAACAAGTCTTTTCTCTGCCATTGGAACACTAATAAATAAGAACATTAATAAATTAACAACTGCACCTAGTATCATAAACCATGAAGATGGATCAATAGCAAAATTCATAATACCAATTCCAAACCACATTAATATTTCCCCAAGGTAATTTGGATGTCTTGACTTTTTCCATAAACCAACTCTTATAATAGCAGATCTATCATCCACAGTTTTTCTAAATGTTTGCATTTGGATATCACTTAAAATCTCCAATAATATACCGATTAATGATATAATCATTCCTAAAATAATAAACAAACTTACTTGTCCGCCAACAATAAAATAATTGATTGCTGGAACAATACACAAAAAAACAACAGTTGTAGGAAATAAATGTATACCAAATAAATTAACTAAAAAATATAATTTACCTGATTTTTTACTTAACATTGTATAGCGCCAATCTTGATGATTTAAATTTTTAAAAGTATAAGCCCAATTAATAGTTAATCTAATACCCCAAATTGCAACAACCATTAACAACAAAATTGCTGAAAAACTAAAATTTTTGAACATAATCATAATTAAAGGCAAAATAACTAATGGTTGAACACTCCAATATGGATCATAAATAGAAGCATTTTTAAATACTAAACCGACCAAATAAATAAATATAGTGGCTACAACATCAGCAATAAATATATTTACATATAAACTAAAACTCAAATTTCTGTATACAAATAACCCAATAGCAAAAGCTAAGATATAAGCAATAAATATAACTAGAAAAGAAAAAACTCTATTATCTTTAATGACTTTCATAAGTTAATATCCAACAAGCAAAAACTTGTACTCCTTTCAATTATTTATTTAATATTCCTAACATCTCTAAAACTTCTTTAATTTGAAGAGCTGCATATTCCATTTGTTCTCTTGTATGTGTTGCAGTATAAGATGTTCTTAACATTTGATAACCATCATCAACAGCGGGACTAATAACTGGATTAACATAAACCCCTCTTTCAAGCAACAATTTACAAGCTAAAAAAGTATTATCATCTGTATATGTAAGAATAGGAATAATTGGGGTCTCAGCTTCAATTATTTTTATTCCATATCCTTTTAGTAATGAACGCATATAATTACTAATATTTTTTAAATTAACCATCCGTTCAGGTTCTTTTTTAATAATCTCTAATGCTTTTAGTGCACAAGCAACACTTGCAGGTGTTATAGACGCACTAAAAATAAATGGTCTTGATTTATGTTTTATATAATCAATTACTTTTCTTGAAGATGCACAGTATCCACCTAAGCTTGCTAAAGATTTTGAAAAAGTTCCCATATAAATATCAATTTCATCTTCTAAACCAAAATGTTCAGCAGTTCCTCTTCCATGTTTGCCAATGACACCAAATGCATGAGCATCATCAACCATAATCCTTGCCCCATATTTTTTAGCAAGCCTTACAATTTCTGGAAGATTCGCAATATCACCACTCATAGAAAAAACTCCATCTGTGACAATTAGTATACCTTTATCTTCAGGAATATTTGCTAATATGCTTTCTAATTCCTCCATATCATTATGCTTATACTTCATTAATTTAGCAAAACTTAACCTGCATCCATCAACAATACTTGCATGATTTTCTCTATCACCAACAATAACATCATGTCTATCAGTAATAGCACTAATAATACCTAGATTAGTTTGAAACCCAGTACTAAATGTCAATACAGCTTCTTTCTTTAAAAATTTACTTAATTCTTCTTCAAGTTTTATATGTAAATCCAAAGTGCCATTAAGAAATCTAGACCCACTACATCCACTTCCAAATTTTTTTAAAGCTTCCACTCCAGCACTAATAACTTCTTGATTATTTGTAAGTCCTAAATAATTATTTGATCCAATCATTACTGTTTTTATTCCAGACATTATAACCTCAGTATCTTGTCCTGAAGTAAGCGCATGAAAATAAGGATACATCCCGTGTTCCTTTATTGAATCAACATATTCAACAAATTGGTCACATTTTTTAAAAAGATCCATAATTTTAATTCTCCTTTGTAACATATAAAACAATTTATTATTTCATTATATGTTATAAATATTATCATTTTTTTACATATATTGCAAGAACAAAAAATAAAGCATTAATATTTTTTAGAACTTATAGCTTAAATTAATAAAACTCAAAATTATTTTATCTTAAACAATAATAATTTTGAGTTTTATTGACATTTTTAAAATCAAAACAAAAATTTTTAAAAAAATAATTATAACTATAAAATAAAAATATATATTATATTAATTATTTACTATCAGATTTCGTAATTTTTTCTTCGAATTGTTGTTCTTTAATAAATTCTTCATCTCTTTTTACTTCTACATTTTCATCAACTTCTTGAAAAACTTCCATTTCTTCCCAAATTAATTCTCTTCGCTTGAAGAAAAGAACTACAAAAAAGACTAGCAATCCAATAGCTAATACTTCAATAAGAATAAGAAATACAGTAAGTAGCACTGAAATAACTTGTACATTACCTCCAGCAAGACTCGTTGCTGCAGTAATTCCAACCGCTAGTAATAAAACTAGTAATGATAATAATACTATCAAAAAAATGTTTTTGATAAGTTTTGGCTTCATAATTTCCTCCCTATTTATCTTTAATTTAATAGCAAACAATAAACTATTACATAATAATTATATCACTTATATTATATTTAACAAGTAAAAAAACAATAAATTATTATTATTTAAGTAATTTTAACTTTTTCTCCATAAATATAATAAAAAACTTACTATATATTATATAATAAGCTTTTTTTAGTTACAAATTATTAAAGATATTAATTATATTATTCTTAATTTATATCTTCATCTTCTAAATTAATAGTGATGTTTTTACTAAAAAATTTTTTACTTTTTGAACTTTTAAATAATATTTGAAATACAGGAATTAATAATAAAATCACCCACCATGGATGCCACATACCCCATATAATACCCATCACTAAATAAATAGAAACAAATAGCACTCCAAAAGTCAATCTCTCTTCCCCAACCAAAATCGGCATTATTGGAATTAATAAAAATACAACCCAACCTGGATGCCAATAGCCACCTAAAAATCCTAATAACAAAAATGCAATTAAAGATATAAATGGAGTAATACTAACAATTTTCTTTTTTAAAGACATAATTCTCTCCTTAATTTATTTTATAAATACTAAAAGTACTTGGAGCAAGTAACGAGAATCGAACTCGCATCTCCACCTTGGGAAGGTGGCATAATAACCATTATACGATACCTGCATTTACTACAAAATTATAACACATTGTTATTACTTTTACAATAAATTATATTTATCAAGCATATAAATTATAATTTGAAATATTAAATTCATTCATAAGATATATAATATATCTTATCTACTGTAATAATAGTAAAACATATTTTTATATAATATTCTAGTCTATTAACTACTTGTAACAGTTAAATGATTAATACATATTTTTTCTAGATGCTTCTTTTATCCCAGCTTTAAGAAAAAGTTCGTTCACTTGTAATTTTGGTCATATAAATATTTTTTAAATTTACTAAGAAAATTTATTTTTTTAAACGAATTTAATTTTAATTATTTCTTTTCTTCTTTCTTCATCACTTATAAGATTATTCTCCATCATCTGCTCCTTTCTTAAGTAGTTCAAGTAATTATGTACTAAAACTTGATTTAAGTCCAGACAAATGAGAAAGTAAAAAGCCAGCTAACCAACTTTTAGGCTAACTAGCTTGATTAATAATTACTTTATAATAATACCATTATAAATAAATTTTTTTCTTGTTTTATCATCTTCTATAATACCCTCATCAAAGGCTCTAGAAATAATTAAAGATCTATTAAGCGTAACAGAATCAATTATAAATGATGTCTGTTTTTCTAAATAATTAGGAATTAAACTTCTTACTTTCATATATACACCATTATACAATTCCTTATATGCATTAATCAACTCTGAATCATTTACAACTTTATCACAAAATGCTTTATAATTTTCCATTGACATTATTGGTATATTAATTTTTATTTCGTCACCTACGATATCTAAAACGCCATATTTAACATATGCATTTACAGTTTGTTTCTCAGATTCTAGCATGTCACTATATTTTTTATTCAAATTTAAAATATTATTTAAAAGATCTAAATCAAATTTACCTGTTAAAGCTCTATTATATGCAATTACATCAGATGCTCCACCATCTTCTTTCCAATGATTTGCTGGGAATCCAATAATGCCTATTCGACGGCCATAACCATCCCAAAAACTACCATTACCAGAGATAAAGAATTCATCTGAATATAATTTATCAACTGTTTCAAGTAACATTAAATCCCAATTAAAACCATCTTTTCTCAATGTATATTCTGTTATAAATTCATCTTCTACTGAAAACATTGTAATTAAGAATAACGACCATAATAAATGTCCATCTTTAGCATTTGTCTCGTCAAGTAATGATTTATAGTAGTATAAATTATTTTTAGCAAATTTTACTAATGCTTTATAATATCCTGAAATATTATCTCTAGCATAATCAAGAATTTCTCTTCTTTCCTTTTTATCTATGAAAGCAACATTAGATAAATATTTTCCATTTTCTAGTTTAATTAGGAAGTCTTTTTTAACTAATTTTTCAACATATTCTTCAATATATGGTCTAGCAATTCCAAGTTCAATTGAAAAATCTTCTATACTGCATTCGTTTCCATATGAATGATATAGTAAATTTTTGATTAATAGTGAGTCAATATAATCACATGGATCATAGTTTAATTGACCACTAAATGATTGGGTAACCTGAAAACTTTTAGGTACATAGGCTTTTCTTCCATTTAGTTTTTCCATATCTAAATACTCCTTTAACTTTTTTCGAACTTCAGTTAATTTCCATTTAACTGTTCCAAGAGGTATATTTAATTCTTCTGCTATGAACTTTAGAGTTTTATCTTCTACATAATAAGCGTAAAGTATTTCTGCATAGTCTTTACTTAATAGTTTGATAGCTTGATTCATTCTTCTAATTTTTTCATCTTCAAGCATTTCATCAAGAGCTGATGGAGACTCATCTTTATCATCAATATCTTCTTTATATTCAAGATTATTTCTGTCTTTAATAGTTTTTCTTAAATACATATTATATTGATTTTTACAAACTCCCCATATGTAATAATCTAAATTATCAATACGTGCACCCTTATCAATATTTTGGATTATTTCTAATAAAATTGTTTGTGATAAATCTTCAGCATCTATTCTGGTATTACATCTTTTAACACAATAAAAAAATACTTTATCAGCATAATCAACTACTTTTTCTTTTAACTCGTCTTTGTTCATATTATTCATAATTCTTACCTCTTCACTTATATAGTTGCAAAAGTTTTAAAAAGGTTGGTAATTTTTCTAAAAATATTATACTATTTTTTAAATATTTTTTCTACAATTATCTCTCATGGGTTCAAATCCCATCAACCGACTATTTTTCCAACTACCATAAAATACCCTTTATTCAAATCCCATTAGTTGCTAAAATCTATTAAATGTCCTGAAAAATAAAAAAATGCACCTAAATAGATGCATAATTCCTTGATTTTGATGTTAAAATCGTTATATTTTCACTATAAATCTGATGACTTATAGACACATTTTAATGGAGCAAGTAACGGGATTCGAACCCGTATCTTCGCCATGGCAAGGCGACATAATAGCCCTTATACTATACCTGCATACTATCTAATATTATACCAAAAAAATAATGTAAAAACAACCTTTTTATATTAATTATTGTATATTTTTTAGCATAATAATTATATTGAATAAATAATAAGAAACTTATTAAATATTTATTTAAACTAGAATTTTGGTCTGCTAAGCAGACCAAAATGAATTACTATATTTGATTATTTGTTGAATTATCAAAATCCTTTTTAATATTAATAAAAGAAACTCGCTCACCAATTAAGTCAATTGACTTTAGTTTAACATCACCAATTTCTATTATTCTAGTTTGGAGCCTTCCCTTTACTCCAATCACAGAACCTTTTTTACAATTATTAGCTGTTGCTTGTGCTATTCCTTCCCATAAAGTAATTGGAATGAAATCTGTATCATAATTACCATCTTCATTTTTAAACCCTCTTTGTACTGCAAGAACTAATTTGCACGTTTTTAATCCACTATCTAAAGTAACAATTGTCAAATCTTCAACTGTTCTTCCAACTAAAACAACATTATTTAACATAAATTTTCATAGCTGATCAACTTCTCCTCTCTTATATTTCACCGGTATAAACATTATATAATATTTATTAAAATAATAAAAATTGTAAAACTATGAAAAAAAATGCTTTTTACAAAGCATTTTACTTATATAAATAAAATAATCAATTTAAACTTTTATTTAAATTATAATTAAAATAAATTTATAAAAACAAATAAATATTCATGAATTTAAATTAAAATAGATTTATATTTATCAACATTATTTCAAATAATTGTTGAAACTATTCTTTTTTATTTGAAATTATAAATGATGTTATAGCTTGTTCTACAAAGTACTGCTTAAGCTGTAAAAAATCTTCTACTTTTAAATTATAAATAATTTGTTCTATTGAAAAGAAATCTTGACCAAAAAAATCTGCATTTATTAATTCATAAGCTAAAAAACTAAAAGAATCAAAATTTTGAATAAAAGCTCCTAAATGAGCTTTTTTAAAGATATTTAATTCATCTTGATTAATTTTAAAATCCATTTCAATTAATGTTTTTTTTAGATATTTAATTAGTTTGTCGGGGTTCTTTGTTTTTCCATTCAAATATATTACACCAGAATATTCATCTAAAGAATGATAAAAATTAATCTCTGTTGTAACTAATCTATTATCTATAATATATCGATAATTATCTGATGTTGGTCCATATTTAATTTCTAAAAATATTTCTAAAAGTTTATCTAAATAAAACATTGTATATTTATTGTTAAATTTAGGAATTATTTTTACTCCAACTCCAGCAAGTGGAAAAGATAAATCTTTATAAACTTCTTTATGTTTAGTTGCTACAATATTATTTTCTTCTTTAGGAATAATTGGAATAACTTCCCTTTTTATTAATATCTTTTTATTTTGATTTTTTTTAATTAAATGCAAATATTCGTCCCAATTACCTCCACCAACAATTACTAATTCCATATTGCTGGGTTGATAAAAAGCATTATAACAATTATATAAATCTTCTTTTGTAATTTTTCTAACAGACTCTATTGTGCCACCAACATCATATTTTAATGGAGAATTTACAAAAAGATTAGCTTTTATACCGTTTCTTATTATTGTATATTCTTTATCTAAATACATATTTAATTCTTGAATAATAATCCCTTTTTCTTTATCAACTGATTCTTCAGTAAAGGAAGGAGACTGAACAAAATCAAGTAATTTCTCAATACCCAAATAAATATTATCATTACCACTAATATAATATACAGTCATGTGATAGTCAGTTGATGCGTTTGAATTTAGAGAAAGAGTTTCAAAAAAGTCAGAAATGTCCGTACCGTTTTCTTCTTGAAATAATTGATGTTCCAAGAAATGGGCTGCTCCTAAGGGAATATTATATTTTATACCGTCCATATAAAATTCATTGTATAGTGCTCCATATTTGGTTCCAAAGAAAACATAAGTTTTATTAAAATTTTCTTTTTGTATAAATTTGACTTTTAAACCATTATTTAACGTTTCATAATAAATTTTTTCATTTAAACTAACAATTTTTCTTTCTGCCATTAGATTGCCTCCAATAAAAACACAGTATCAAAAACAATTTTGTTAGCAAATTCTTCTAAATCATTAATATTTATTGATTCTATTACATTAATATTAGTTTTATCTTCTATTGAAAAACCATAAAGATAATAAAAAATTGCTGAACCCATTATTGCCCCTAAACTATCTTGCATATTTCTAACCTCAGAAATCATCATTTTTTTAGCATTATGGATTAATTCTTCAGCAATAAAACCATCTTTTAATTTCAACAATTCTTCTTCAACTAGTCTTAATATTTTTTTATAATTTACTTTATCAATTCCCATATTAATATACATAAGTTTATATTGTAATACCATATTTGAATATATGGAATAAGCAAATGAATTATCTTTTCTTATTTTTGTAGTTAGAACTGAAGAATACGAACCACCAAATATATAATTAAAAATTAAAGAAATTAAGTAATTTTTCAAATTAAATTCTTCATTAATTCTATAGCCAATTAATAATTTTGATTGGGTTATTTCTTGTTTTTCAATTATAAATTTTTTATTTTCAACAAAATTTAAAGGACATAAATTAGTGCCTTTTATATCTTTTGCATCAGTAAAATAATTACCAAAATAATTGAGTATTTTATTTTCATCAAATTCACCAACAATATAAATAGATAAATTTTCACTTAATAATCTTTGGTATTCATCGCTAATATCTTTTAAAGTTAGAGTTTCTAATTCATTTAAAGTTCCTAGTGAAGATTTACTAATTACTTCCTCTGGCGCCATATTTTCTAATAATTTAATTATGGAATAACTAGATTTAGAATCATATAAGCTTCTGATTTTATTCTCTAAATTATCTTTGCATTCATTAAACACATCTTCATTAAATAAATTATTTTCAATCCTTGGATTATATATTATCTCGTAAATAATTTCTACAACTTTTTGATAAAAATTATTTTCTTTTATATATTTTTCATTTACACAATTAACAAAAAAACTAGTTTGTGACAATTCATATTGCTTAGTATAATTAGAACTAATATTAGTTGAATATAATTCATTTAGTCTATTATTTAATAATTTATTAGAGTTATATTTCTTACAACTATTAATAATCATATCAATTAATAAATTTCTTTTACAAATATTTTTTTCATCATATTTACCAGAAAAGATAATGTTGAAATAAGTATTTTTAAATTTATTCGTATTAATCATTATTATATCTATACCATTTAATTTATAAATAGCTTTTTTCATTTATCTCTCCCTTTATAATAGTATTTAATTAAGCAGCTTCTAACGCTATTTCCATCATTTTATTAAATGATTTTTGACGTTCTTCAGCAGTTGTATATTCTTTAGTTACTAAAGAGTCAGATACAGTTAAAATACATGCTGCCTTTTTATTTAAATACTTTGCATTCGCAAATAATGCAAAAGATTCCATTTCTACTCCAACACAATTATATTTATCTCTAACATCAACCATTGCATTTCCATGTGCACGATAAAAAACATCAGAAGAATGAATAGTACTTATAGTAAATGGAATATTAAGATTTTTTGCAGCTTCACTTAGATTATTTGTAAGAAAATCATCAGATGAAATAATATTTTCTTGATAATTATAAGCCGTTTTAGCAAAACTAGATTCAGAATAAGCATCTTTTACGATAATTATATCGTATAGTTTAGCATCTGGTGAATAAGCCCCGCAAGAACCAACTCTAATAATTTTATCAACATCATAATTGTTATATAATTCGTAAGAATAAATTCCAATACTTGGCATTCCCATTCCAGATCCCATTACTGTTATTTTTTTACCTTTATAATAGCCAGTATAACCAAACATATTTCTTACTTTGTTAATCATTATAACATCAGTAAGATAATTTTTAGCGATATATTCTGCTCTTAAAGGATCTCCTGGCATTAAAACAGTTTTTGCAAATAAATTTTTATCTTCTACTTCAATATGTGGTGTTGCCATTACTTTCTCTCCTTATTTAGTTCTTTCATAATTGCTACTCCTGAGGATGCACCAATTCTTGAAGCACCAGCTTCAACTAGTTCTTTTAAAAATTTAAGATCTCTAATGCCACCACTAGCTTTAACACTCATTTCTGACAAAATAGAATCTCTCATTAATTTTACATCATGAACACTAGCTCCACCGGTTCCAAAACCAGTTGAAGTCTTAACAAATAAAGCACCAGCTAAAGATGCACATTTACACACTTCGACTTTTTCTTTATCAGTTAAATAACATGTTTCAATAATAACTTTAACTACTTTAGATTGTGATACATCAACAACTGCTTTAATTTCTTCATATATATAATCGAAATCATGATCTTTAACCTTAGAAATATTAATAACCATATCTATTTCATCAGCACCATTATTAATTGCATCAATAGTTTCCGCTACTTTAACTTCAATAGTATTTGCCCCAAGAGGGAAACCAATAACAGTACAAACATATACATCACTTTCTGCAAGTTCTTGCTTTGCAAGACTAACAAATGCGGGATTAATACAAACACTCATAAAATCGTAAGTTTTTGCTTCTTTACATAATTGAATAACATCTTTTTCTGTAGCATTAGCTTTTAATAAAGTGTGATCAATTAGTTTATTATACATATGAATAACCTCCTGTAATTTTTTTTATAAACTTTGGAAATAAATAACTAGCAGACAAATACAAAAAGACTGTATATTGATTTATTATATCGAAAAAATGAAAATTTTCAATAGTACGATCAGCAATATAACAAATAATAACTGCTAAAATAAAATAAAATGATTCCATGATAAATTTACTCAATCCATGAGAAATTTTGAACCTTTCTTTTATGGAAACTTGTAACACTTCTCCAGCAAGTGTTGGTAACCCAGAGTAAATCATCAATGCAGCACCTAAAGGAATAAAGACAGTTCCAATAAAAAATGAAATAACAGTTATTATTGATCCAATAATTGCACCACCTACAATAAAACTAAATAACCAAACAAACAAATCAATTGCTTTACCAAAAATTAAAGTAATTCCAATAGATAATAATCTTTTTGAACTAAATTTTATTAAACTTCCTAGTATTATTAATATAACATTAACAATTATTACTGCTTCACCAACAGTTAAACCAGTAATTTGACTTAAGCCATAACAAGAGGCATCTAAAGATGTTAAACCTAAAGATGCCTTAATTAAGGCCGCAATCCCCATTGCAACCAAAATAATACCTAGAATATAAGTAGTTATCTTCCTAGATGTCATCTATTAGATCACATATTCTTATATTTGTAAATTGACTATCTTCTATAGCTTCTTTTCTTAGTTTAGTAATTATTTTACGAGAAGATTTTGCTTGTTTTTTCTTTAAAATGTACATATCAGGCAATACACTGTCAATTTCTATTAAGTACTTTCCAATTATAGTATAAAAGTCAACACGCTTGACTAAAAATATATTATTTAACTCATCATGAACATAAACAAAGTCTAAATTTGGTGGGAAGATTGTTGGGTGTCCGACATGAAACATAACACTAATTCCAAAAACTTTAGTATTTTTATCTTGGATTGGCGTTATAGGCAATACATCAATTTCATGTTGATACATTTCTTTTAGTGAGTCAATTGATCTTTGATATTTACAAATTTCACTTAGTTTTTGAGTAGGATATTTTATTTTTCCATTTAAACCAAATTCATTGATATATTGAGTGCGCATTTTTTCAAACAACATTAATACATCAACGCTATTAAACTCTTTAACGTCTTTAAAACTATCATTATAAATAGCTAAATTAAAAGTTTTACAAATCTTTAAAGTAATGTTCAATATTTCTTTTGCTAGAAAATTAGGAATCATCACTGGTAATTCTAACATAAAATTAACATTAGAATACGTAGGATCTAATTTATAAATATCTTTAACACGGCTTTTTTTAGTCACTAAATATCGGTAAGTAAACTTAAAGTCATCATCACTACAAATAATTTGTACATCGTCGTCACCATAATAAATAGTAAATGCAGGATAATTATCAAAAAATTCAAATACTTTTGAATAATCAAGCTTTTCTAATTCATTATTTCTAAAAAAATGTAAATTTATAGGCATTATTTTTCCTCCAAATTTTTAATTACTTCAACACATCGAGCACAAAGTCCATCTTCATTAACTTTATCTACAACTTGCCAACAACGGTCACAGACGATTCCATCTCTTACAGTTACATTAATAATTCCACTTGAATATTTTTGACCTTCAATATTTTCATTTGTTACAACAAATTCTGAAACAATAAATATTTTTTTAAAATCACAATTCAAACTATCAATGATTACTTTAGCTTCTTTAGATGGTTTTAAAACCACTTTACTAGATAATGATTTTCCAATTATTTTAGCATTTCTAGCTTCTTCTAAAGCTTTTAATACATCATCTCTTAAAGATTTAAATTTTTTATATTTATCAAGTAACTCTTTAGAATTACTAAAATGCTTTGCTTTTGGCATATCTGTTAAATAAACACTTTCTTGTGTCTCAGATATCATATGAGAATATACTTCTTCGGTAGTATGTGGAATAATTGGTGTAAGTAATTTTACTAAATTAATTAAATTTAAGTAAAAAACAGTTTGAATGCTTCTTCTCTCCAAATTATTCTTAGATTCAATATATAAAATATCTTTTGTAAAATCTAAATAAAATGCCGATAAATCATTAGTCATATAACTTAAAATTAAATGATATATATCAGAAAAACGATAATCTTCATAAGCTTTTCTTACATTTGCAATCAATTTATTTAAAAGACTAACCATATATTGGTCAACCTCACCCATTTGTTCATAAGCTACTTGATTTTTATCATAATAAAAATCAGAAATATTACCAAGTAAAAATCTAAAAGTATTCCTAATCTTTCGATAACTTTCTGCAGATTGAATCAATAAATCATTACTAATTCTAACATCTGAATTATAATCAACAGAAGAAACCCATAATCTTAAAATATCAGAACCATACTGTTTACTTACCTTTGCAGGATCAATAACATTACCTAAAGATTTACTCATTTTTTTGCCCAAACCATCAAGAACAAATCCATGAGTAATTACTGCTTTATATGGAGCAATACCTTTCATTGCTACTCCTGTAGATAAGCTTGAATTAAACCAGCCTCTATATTGGTCTGATCCCTCTAAATATATGTCAGCAGGATAATTTAGCCCTCTTACATCCATTACAGCATGATGGCTTGAACCACTATCAAACCACACATCCATGATATCTGTTTCTTTTTTAAAAATACCATTAGGACTATGTGAATTAGTATATCCTTTTGGAAGCAAATCAACTGCATCTTTGTTAAACCAAGCATTAGATCCTTCTTTTTTAAATATTTTACTAACATGTAAAATTAAATCAGAATCAATTATTGCTTCACCATCTTCAGCATAGAAAACAGGTATTGGAACACCCCAAACTCTTTGTCTACTAATGCACCATTCTTTTCGATCCTTAATCATATTGGTAATTCTAGTTTCACCCCAAGAAGGGTACCACTTAACATTGGCAACAGACTTTAACATGTCTTTTTTTAAAGCTTCAATTGAAGCAAACCATTGCTCTGTAGCTCTAAAAATAACTGGTTTATTAGTTCTCCAATCATGTGGATAACTATGAGTGAAAAATGATAATTTTAATAATGAACCAACTTTTTCTAACTTTTTAGTAATTTCTTTGTTAGCATCATCATAAAATAATCCAGCAAATTCCCCCGCGTCTTCAGTCATATATCCTCTTTCATCCACAGGACATAAAATATCAAGACCATACTTTTTACCAACTAAAAAATCATCCTCACCATGTCCTGGTGCAGTATGAACAAGTCCAGTACCACTTTCTAAAGTAACATGATCTCCTAATATAATTGGACACGTTCTGTTATATAATGGATGAAGATATTCTACGAATTCTAAATCTTTTCCTTTTATTTCTTTAATAATCTTGTAATCTTTAATTTCAATTGTTTCAACAAAACTATCTAATAATTCTTTGGCAACAACAAATTTCCTTGAATTAACACTAATGACAACATATTTATAATCACTATGCACACATACTGCTAAGTTTGCTGGAATAGTCCAAGGAGTTGTAGTCCAAATTACAACTTCTGTTTTGGAATCCAAAACACCTTTACCATCAGTAACTTTAAATGCTAAATATATTGAAGGGCTTTTTACATCTTGATACTCAATTTCAGCCTCAGCTAAAGCGGATTCTGAAGATGGAGACCAATAAACAGGTTTTAATCCTTTATAAATTAATTTTTTACTAACCATTTCCGCAAAAACTTCCAATTGTTTTGCTTCATATTCTTTATCATAAGTCAAATAAGGATTATCCCAATCGCCAAGTATTCCTAATCTTTTAAATCCTATCTTTTGATTTTCAACTTGCTTTTTTGCATATTCTTCACATAATGTTCTAAACTCAGCAATAGATAATTCTTTTCTATTAATTTTACCACTTTTTGTAAGAGCATTTTCTATAGGAAGACCATGAGTATCCCAACCAGGAATATATGGTGAATAAAAACCATCCATTGTTTTATAGCGAATAATAAAATCTTTTAAAACTTTATTTAAAACATGACCAATATGTATATCGCCATTAGCATATGGAGGTCCATCATGCAAAATAAAATGCATATTATTAATGTTTCTTTCTAAAGCTTTCTCATATATTTTATTTTTTTCCCACTGTGCTTCCAATAATGGTTCTTTCTCCGCTAAATTACCTTTCATTTTGAAACTTGTATTCATCATTAATAAGGTATCTTTATAGTCTTTGCTCATAATCTATCTCCCGTTTCAGTTAGTTCTATCGACTAATACAACTAATTTATCTTTCTTTGTTTTTCTTATAATGTTTCTAATATATGTTCTACCATATTTTCTAATAGAAATATAATCATCACTTTTTAAAAAATAATCATATTTATCTAAGACAATTCCATTAACTTTTATTAATCCTTTTTTTATATATTCTTGTGATTTAGACCTTGAAAATTTACATATTGTTGCAACAACAACATCTAATCGTAAACTGCTAATAATTATATTATCTTCAATTAAATTTACGTTTTTTATATCTTTTAAAGACTCAATACTTATTTCTTTCACTTTAATATATTGATTCTTTACCTTTTTTAAATTTTCTAAAATATATTTCTTAATTTCACTTGCTATAATTATATAAACCATATAGTCATCAATAATAATATCACCAATTACTTCTCTAGTAACTCCAAGTGACATCACCGCTCCCAAACAATCAGCATGACTAAAATCAGTATTTTCAAAACTTATAATGCTTATTGAAAAAAAAGGATCTGCATTATCATTCTTAGGATAAATAAATGCTCTTTTTCTTTCTTCATCAGGATAAATACTAGAAAATCTTATCTCAAGATTTTTATGATTTAAAAGTTGTTGTTCTTTAATTGTTAAAAACTTGCTTAACGTAGGTCCGTTAAGCCCATTTTTTACTAAATTATTAATATTTATCATATTAAATAAATTACAAAATCTAAAATTAAATAATACAGGAAAATACCTATCATTGTTGTAAAATCAAAAATCCCAACAACTAAAACTCCCCTGAAACTACCTAAATACCAGGATCCAATAGTTCTAATAACTCTTGGAATTTTATAATTATACACAAAAGGAATCCAAGAAAATATAATATTCAATCCTAAAATTACACCATAACCTATAAGAATATAGTATAAAATAGTAAGAACGGTACTTAACATTACTTAGTATCCTCAATGTATTGCAAAAGTGATCCGTCTTCATAGTCTTCTTTTCTTCCAAAAAGAAATAACTTATCGGATATTTTATGTGTTTCTCCGTCTTTAGCATAAATTACTCCAGAAATAAATGCTAACATATCGTTAGCTTTATCAACTTGAACGTCATTAAAATTCGCAAGCACAGGATTCCCCGATAAAATATAATTAGCAATTTGAAATAATTCATCCTCAGAACCAAATTCCACAGTAAAATATTTCATTAAATCATAAGATGTAAGTAATTTTTCTCTTTTTTTACCTTTATATTTGGGTATGTTATATTCGCTAAATTTAAGATCTTTCTTTTTTTTCATAATATCTCCTAATTTTATATTTATTTGAAATAATTATCTAATGAAGATTCTACCTATACGAATAGTTGTTGCGCCTTCTTCAACAGCAATTTTATAATCATTACTCATCCCCATTGATAATTCATGACAAGGGGCATAAGGAAGGTTCATGCTTTCAATTTCTAATTGAAGTTTCTTCATTTTTTGAAATTCTTCTCTCACTATTTTCTGGTCAGGAGTCATTTTAGCAATACACATTAAACCAATTACATTTATATTTTTACAAACAATAAGTTGTTTAATAAAAGTTTTAACTTTGTTTATTGCAACTCCTTGTTTATTAGGTTCTTCAGTAATATTAACTTGTATAAAACAATCAAGTGGTTGTGTCAACTTTTTGTCCAATTCAAGAGCGATACTCATTCTATCTAATGAATGTAAACAAGAAATTTTATTCACAACATCTTTTACTTTACGAGATTGTAATACACCAAAAAAATGCCAATTAATTTTATAATCTTTTAATTCATTATATTTTTCTAAAAACATATCTGTTCTATTTTCACCAAGATTATTTATTCCAGCTTCTACTAACTCTCTAGCTTGATCTATTGACATATACTTTGTTGCTGCAACAATCTTAACCTCAGGATAAGCAGTTAATGAATCCTTAACTAATTTTACTTGTTCTTTAATTCCCATTTTCTTACCTTCTTTACTAGTATTTGTTTGTAATTACTTATATATACTTAATCATATTATACTATATTCAGCAGAAAAACGCAACGACAAAAAAAAGAGTGAAAAAAATAAAAAACCAGATACCTGGTTTAATTATTTAACAATATTTAATAACTCTAGTGGATCAGTAATTATATAATTTACACCTATGCCCTTAATATCATCATAAGTTCTAAATCCCCAAGAAACAAAAACAGAATCAATTCCAGCATTTTTTGCAGTCATCATATCTACATCACTATCCCCCACAAATAACACTTCTTCTTTTTTAAGAAAAAAACTATTAATAATTCTATTCACTAAAGCTGAATCAGGCTTTACTGGAATTCCATCAATCTGGCCATAAACTAAATCAAACATATTATTATCAAAATAATAAGAAATAATATTTTTAGTATCAGCAATTGGTTTATTGGATAAAACAGATATATAAATATTTTCATTTTTAATTTTGTTTAAAGTTTCAACAATATTAGGATATGGTTTAGTTTTATTCTTTTGAATTAATTTATATTTTTCCATAAAATCTTTAGTTATTGTTTGTATCAAAGAAGATTCATTGCTTAATCCATTCAGTGCTCTTTCAACCATTTGTTTAACACCACTACCTACAAATCTTTTTACTTGTTCTATTGAATACTTAGGAAACCCATGCTTTTCAAGTGCAAAATTTATGCTATCTTTAATATCATCAATAGTATTCAAAAGAGTTCCATCTAAATCAAAAATTACTAACTTATACATCCTATCACCTTCTTTTTTAAATGCGATTATTTATCAATTGAATCTTCAATATTATTTTCATTTTTCTTTTTTACAATAAAATTACTAATCCAAGCTTTTTCATATTTAATAGCATAATAACCAATAAATGATATTACACCAGAACCTATTGTTGCGACAAATAAATCTCCAATAGTATCACTAATAGCATTTAACCCTAAAAATTTATTACCATATGCATCCATATACTTCATCATATTTAAATCATAAAAATAATCCCAAGCAAATTCATAAAACTCCCAAAAAACAGCAATTGTCATAGAAAATGAAAATGAAAAAAATGCAACAAATAAAGGTTTAAGCTTAAAAATTTTATGATCATTTAATACGTGAATTATTGTAAAACTTAAAGAAGCAAAAAAAGCACTACTTAAAATATGTAAAACTTTATCAAATCCTGCAACTCTAAAATGAAATCTTGCATGTTCTCCTAAAATAATTGCAGCAAAAAGAAACAAAAATACAAATATATTCATTGTTGAAGGAATTGAAAGATTCCATTTTTTTTCAATCATTGATGGCAAAAACAACAAAAATATTCCACCTAATGTTTGTGTGGCTCTTAAAATATAATCATTTTTTATTAAAGTAATACCTTCATCATAATCAATTGGAGCAATAAAAATATTAGCAAACGAATATAAAAATCCAATTATCATAATTGAAAGAACAACTAAAAAAATTATATTTTGAACGTTTAATCTAGAATTAGTTTCTTTTTTCATATACGATCTCCTTGACCATTATTATTAATAAAAAATGCATATTAATTAAATAATTATGCATTTAAAATGAAATCTATGTAGTTTAATAATTATTTAATATTTAGAAATTCTAATAAGCCAACAACCATACCAAGTGCACTAACAATACCCGCAATAATTGGAGCAGAAAGTAATGTCCATTCAACATCAATAGTTGTAACAGAATTGCCTATTATATGTACAATATTTATATATTGTGGCAAAATAAAAAGTAAAACAGCTCCAACTGCAAACAATATAACTGAAATTAAATATCCCTTAGGCATTACAACACTAATTATTCCAGCTGCAATCGGGAATAAAAATGCTAAAAGTCCTAAAACACTAAATGGTAACTTTGTTACACCTATAATAGGAATATCAGAAATTGTATAACCCATGATTATTTGCAATCCAGAGTATGAATCATATCCTGATGCATTTAATGTTGGTAAAAATACCATTACTAAAACAATAACACTAAATAAAAGCCCTAAAAATGGAAAAAATCTTTTAAAATTCATTAAACAACAGCTCCTTTAAAATGACTAAATTTATTATATTAAAATATATAAAATTTATTTAATTTTTAAAATAAATTACTATTTTAATTAAAGATAAACATATTACAAATTTGATTTATATAATTATATCATATATTTGTTTTATATTCAATAAAGAGATTACTCTCTTACTATTTATTATAAATAAATTATATCTTTACAATTTAATAATTAGAAATATTAATATATACATTAAACACAATAGACAAATAAAAAGGAGAATTAAAAAATTCTCCTAATTTTTACTTATCTTGAGTATCAATATTCTTTGAAATTTCCTTTTGTTCATCAACAAATTTTTCCGCTTCTTTTCTTTCAATTTTAGTTACTTTTTCAAAAGTTTTGGGTTGATTAACAACTACTTGTGGGAACGGAACACCAATATTATTTCTATCAAATAATAATTTAATTTGTCGATATAAATCTCTTTCAGTTTGGAATTTATCCTCTTCTAAACATTGAGCAATAATCCTAATTTGTACACCACTTGGATTAAATGCTGATACTCCTTTATAAAATGGACCTTCGACTATAGTAGAAACATTATCTTTAATTAAAGGAAGTTGATCTTTGAATACAGCTTCTACTCTTTCAATTGATTCTCCATATTCAATTTCAACATCACAAATTGCTAAAGATAAAGACTTACTTAAGTTAACAATATCTCTTATATCTGAATTATTAATTATTTTAATATTTCCCGCTACATCTAACACATGTGTTGTACGCACACCAATCTCTTGAATCTTTCCTCTAAAATTATCAATTACAACAATATCACCAACTTCAAATTCATTTTCAAATATAATAAATAATCCACTTAAAATATCTGTAATTAAACTTTGTGCGCCTAACCCTATAACTAATGCTAAAATACCAGCACTAGCTAATAGAGTCGTTGTATCAACACCTAAAGATGATAAAACTAACCAAATACAAGCAATAGCAGCAAAATATTTTATAAAGCTATCCAATAAATTTAAAACTGTTTGACCTTTTGTTGTTCTCTTTAATGATATTTTTAATAAATATCTTATACCTCTTGACAACAATTGTATTACAACAACATAAGTCAATGCTCTTAGTATTTTAGGAATATTATCTACAAATAATCTAAAAATATTGGCAACATCACCCATATTTAATTGGATTACTTCAGCAAATTTACTGTCAGCACCAAATATTTTTTGAGCAAAAATTGATAATATCAACAATAAAATAACTAGTCCAATTAAAGACCATCTGACAATAACTTTTGTGGGGATCTTTTTGTTTTCTTCCATTCTTTCATAATTTAATTATTATTCATTAATAATTAAATACATCCTTTCTATATTTTATTTAATTATATTACATTGGTTGATATATATAAATATCCATAACTTGTAAAACAGTATCTATACCATTATATTCATATACAATAGAAAATTGAACAGTTGTATTATAATCAAATGTTTCTGTAGTTAGATAATAATCTAAAGAATTATCCAGAACATCTTCATATGTATATATTTCATTTAAAGTATCAGTATAAACATATGTTATTTTAATAGTTGGATTAATTAATAACAAATCCTCAATTAAATACATAAAACTAATTCTAGTATTACTTCCTTCTTCAATAATTGCAAATTGATTCACATTAACACTAACACCTTCAGGTAAGGTATGAATAAGTTTCTCTTCAATCACTTCCCCAAAAGCATCAACTATACGAATAGTATAATTTAAATCAGGACTTAAATTAGTAAATAATACTTCATTATAACCTTCATAAACAAGTTCAGATTGAATTTCTATTTCATCATAATTATACATTTTAATATAATATAACTCTTCAAATAAATTATATCCTGTAAATGAACAAGTAATATTATCTGAAGTTGTCATTGATGTATTAAAATTAAAAACTACTAATTCTTTAGGAATTACTAAATTAAATTCATCTTTATATTCTTTAATATCGTTAATAACCTGATAAAATTTTATATTCAGTGTTCCACCAACAGGTAAAATTAATTCTTCTAATGGTTCATCAATATAATAAATATTTCCACTAAATGTTTCATCAGGATGTGTATAAATATAATCGTAACCAAATTCACTACAATATCCAAACTCATCAATATTAGTAAATTCAAAGCCAATATTTGCACTACCTTCATAAGTTTCATTAAAATAATAATTTAAATTGTTTATTTCATAATACTTATTAGGATTAGGCACTTGAATAGACTTTTCATCAATAATAACAATTTCACTATTAATTTCTCCAGAAATTGATAAATTCAAAGTTATTCCATAAGTAAATTCATTAAACAATTGATAATTTGACTGCTGATTATATAGATATAAGAAATCTGAGAAACTACTA